>Ga0265798_10000203_pt1 | contig 107947 bp, 93 predicted proteins | sample P3T30metagenome_FD_192430 | JGI IMG/M metagenome (GOLD analysis project Ga0265798, IMG submission 192430) | Plant litter microbial communities from East Loma Ridge, Irvine, California - P3 T30 | ecosystem: Environmental > Terrestrial > Plant litter > Unclassified | place: USA: California... | reverse complement strand
ACGCGCGCAAACCATTTCTTGAAACCTGCGCCTTTCATGATGGCTCCGTCTCGATGCCGATACGGATTGGACAGCAAGGCAGCTCGGCAGTTCAGTGCTCATCCACAGCTAACGATGACAGCGCCAATAAAAACAGCCCTGCATGAAGCAGGGCTGTTTATTTATCCAGTATTTATTGATGAGCCGTTCAATATTTATTTCGGCTGATAAATCTTATCGAATTCGCCGCCGTCGTCGAAGTGACGTTTCTGCGCCGCGCGCCAGCCGCCGAATACCTCATCCACGGTGAACAGGCTGATCGGCTTGTAATTGGCCGCGTATTTCTTCATCACGGTTTCATTGCGCACGCGCATGAAGTGCTTGGCGCCGAATTCCTGGCCGGCCGGCGAGTACAGGTAATTCAGGTAAGCAGTCGCCGGCTGGCGCAGGTTGCGGCGATCGACCACCTTGTCGACCACGGCCACGGGCGACTCGGCCAGGATCGAGGTCGCCGGATACACGACTTCGAAGTCATTGCCGAATTCCTGGCGCACCATGCTCACTTCATTCTCGAACGTCACCAGCACGTCGCCGATCTGGCGCTGGGTGAAGGTGGTGGTGGCCGCGCGGCCGCCGCCGTCCAGGATCGGCACGTTCTTGAAGATCTTGCCGACCAGCTCGCGTGCCTGGGCCTCGTTGCCGCCTTTCTTGATCACCGAGCCCCACGCCGCCAGATACGTGTAGCGGCCGTTGCCGGCAGTCTTTGGATTCGGGATCACCACCTGCACGCCGGTACGCGCCAGATCCTGCCAGTCGCGCACCTGCTTCGGATTGCCTTTGCGGACCAGGAACACCATGGTCGAGTAATACGGCGCCGCATTGTTCGGGAATTTCTTGGCCCAGTCCTTCGCCACCAGGCCGCGGTCGGCCAGCATGTCGATGTCGTTGGCCTGGTTCATGGTCACCACCGACGCTTCCAGGCCGTCGGCCACCGCGCGCGCCTGCTTGCTCGAGCCGCCGTGCGATTGCTTGACCACCACGGTCTGGCCGGTCTGCTGTTTATAGGCCGCGATGAAGGCCGGGTTGACGTCCTTGTACAGCTCGCGCGCCACATCGTACGACACGTTCAGCAGTTCGCTCTGGGCTGCGGCCTGCACCGACAGGGTGCTGCCGGCCGCCATGGCCAGGACCAGCAGCGCGCGGCGCAGGGAGCTGGAAGGGGAGTTGCGCATAGTGTTCTCGCTTATTTAGAAAGTAACGACAGAGAGTAATGACAGTGTGCATGTTCCCTAATTTCCGCTATGAACGGAACAATACTTTCGTCATAACCTTATTCGCAGCACGCGCTTCGAGGGGCGCCGAGCAGCCCCCGGCGGTTTCGGTGTATAGTCGAGGTCATGCGACGCCGGAGGGCGTTCTGCTTCTTGCCCCACGTTGTCCACGCTGTTTTTGTTCGAGTAGAGATGTAATGTCCACGCGTATTCAGATTCGCAGGGCGCTCCCTGACGACGCGCCGGCTGCCTGCGCCCTGCTGCGGCGCTCCATCGAGGAAGGTTGCCGCGACGAGCATCGCGACCGACCGGCCGTGCTCGACGCCTGGCTCGGCAACAAGACGCCGGCCACGGTGCTGGCCTGGTTTACTTCCCCCATCAATTACGCCCTGGTCGCCGAAAGCGAAGGGCGGCTGGTTGGCATGGCGCTTCTGACCCAGGCCGGCAAGGTGGCGCTGTGCTACGTGCTGCCCGAGGCGCTGCGCTGCGGCGTCGGCCGCGCGCTGCTGGCCGCGCTGGAAGAACAGGCGCGGGTCTGGAACATCAACAAGCTCAGCCTGCATAGCCCGGCCGGCGCCAGCACCTTCTTCGAACGTCACGGCTTCATGAACGCCGGCAAGGACAAGGCCTGCTTCGGCCTCGAATGCGACCTGTTGTGGAAGCGCCTCGACGGCGCCTGCGACCCCAAGGCCAGCAAGCGCTTCTGCAACTGCGGCGACTGATAATCCGGTCGCGCACGTTACCGCGCTGTCGTGCGCCGTTCCAATCAGCTATAGTAAGCGCCATCGCAATGATGAGCACCGCATAAACCGGACCCGCAACCCCATGGCTTCACGCAGAGATTTTCTTCATCAGGGCGCCCGCCTGGCCGCCCTCGGCGCACTTGGCACGCCCCTGATCGGCGCCGCCACCGAGCTGCAGCCTCCACCCGACCTGTTCGATTCGCAGGCACTTGACCTGGACTTCTGGATCAAGCCGCGCACCATTACCGTGACGCGTCCCCAGAGTAACGAGAAGGCGACTTTGCTGTACTGGAAGGACGGCGAGGTGATCGAGTCGGCCTACCAGCAGTTGTGCCACCTGCTGCGCGACGTCAACGGCCGCGAGACCGCGCCGATGGATCCCAAGCTGCTCGAGATGCTGTGGAGTACGCAGGCGTTTATCGCGCGCTACGGCATTAACCAGCCGATCGAGATCCTGTCCGGCTACCGTACGCCGGCCTCCAACAAGCGCCTGCAGGAAGCCGGCATCCCGGCCGCGCGCAAGTCGCTGCACATGGTAGGCAAGGCGGCCGACATCCGCCTGGCCAACCTGAACGAGGAAGTGCTCGGCGGCCTGATCCGCAGCTTCCGCGGCGGCGGCGTCGGCTACTATTACCGCTCCGGTCCGCGCGGCGGCTGGATCCACGCCGACACCGGCCTGGAACGTACCTGGAAGGGTTGACAGGTTTCGTCGCAAATCGGTACAACGCGTGCGAGCGTGTCGGATTTCTTTTGCTAGTATTGTTGCAAGGGCCGGGGCAACGCGTCCCGGCAATCCAACTCTTTTCAAGGAGGCTGTGATGGCAACAATCAATGCACCAACCATGGACCGCCGCACCATGCCCGATCGCCGGGTGGCCGTCCGTTCGCACCAACGCTCCGCCATGTCCGCGATGGACTACCTGGCGATGGCGCTCCTGATCATCGGTGGCCTCAACTGGGGCATGGTCGGCCTGTTCAACGTCGACATGGTCGCCACGCTGTTCGGCCCGGGCAGCGCGCTGACGCGCGTGGTGTACGTGCTGGTCGGTATCGCGGCGCTGTACTCGGTGTACACCACGGCCAAGATGGCCAGCAGCAAACGAACGTAAAGCATGGGGGAAACACTGCGCGTCGGCCTGATTTCCGATACGCACGGGCTGCTGCGGCCGCAGGCATTGGATTACCTGCGCGGCAGCGCCCACATCATCCACGCCGGCGACATCGTCGATCCGGCCACCCTCGAACAGCTGGCCACCCTGGCGCCGCTGGCGGCCGTGCGCGGCAATAACGACCGTGGCGCGTGGGCCAATGCGCTGCCCGAAGCGATCACCCTGACGCTGGGCGGCGTCGCCATCCATGTCATCCATGATCTGAAGGAACTGGCGCTCGACCCGCTCGCAGAAGGCGTGCGCGTGGTGATCACCGGTCACTCGCACAAGCCGGCCTGCAGCGAGCAGGGCGGCGTGCTGTACGTGAACCCCGGGGCTGCAGGACGGCGCCGCTTCAAGCTGCCGGTGTCGGTGGGCGAACTCCTGATCGAGGACGGGCAGGTCGAAGTGCGCCTGGCCACCCTCGACGTGCCTTGACGCCGGGCGACACGACGCCGCGCGCGAAAACAGCGCCTCCGCCCTGGCGCAAAATCCCGTAAGATACTGCCGTCTACTCACACGTGCAGCACATGAATCCTTCGCCCGACCAGCCGCCCCGTTTCAAACCCCGTCCCTGGACTTCGCTCGAGACGCCGCAGGACGTCGACCTCTGGATCGACGAGCATAATGCCGCGATGGTCGATGCGTTCAAGCCGCAGGAGACCGGCGTCGGCATCTGCTTCACGCTGGCCGAAGGCGGCAATCTCTACATGCAGACCACGCAGGACGCCGTGATCCTCGACGTCGACCAGGACGCGGCCTGGATCGCGCCCCTGATCATGGCCGCCACCGGCGCCGGGCAGCCGCGCGGCCAGATCTGGGTACTGCCCGACGACCGGCTGGTGCAACTGATCCTGGGCCTGTCGACGCTGGTGCAGAGCACCACCCTGGTAGCGGGCCACAACTTCGGCAGCCACGGCCGCCGCACCTGGTAAGTCCGCGCTTCAGTAGGGCAGGCCGCTCACGTCGAGCCGGGTCTGCCAGACGGCGCCGGCGCCGGTGATGTACAGCGTCTTGCCGTCCTTGCCGCCGAAGGCGACGTTGGTGACGTTGGCGTCGACCTTGATGGTGGCCAGTTCGCGCCCTTGCGGCGAGAACACGCGCACGCGCTTGGCGCCGTGCTCGGTGGCGTACAGGTTGCCATGGCAATCTAGCGTCATGCCGTCGCCGGTCTCGATCCCCTTCACCAAGTCGCGCCCGGTCTGCGGCATCTTGCCCTTGACGTCGTAGCTGCGGATGGCGCCGTCGCCGGCCACCACGTACAGCTGCGCACCGTCGAGCGACAGCGCGATCCCGTTCGGATTGCGCCGGGTGCCGTCGACCAGCGTCACCTGTCCATCCACGCTCACCCGATAGATGCCGGTCACCGGCTGGCCGCCGGGCGCCGCCGCCTGCTGGAAGTCCGGGTCGGTGAAATAGATCGTGCCGTCGTGCGCGATGGCGATGTCGTTCGGCGAGTTGAAGACGTTGCCCTGGTAGCGCGCGGCGATGTCGCTGCGCTTGCCGCTACTCGGGTCATAGCGCGACAGCGATTTGGTCTTGTGGGTAGCGGCGACCAGCTTGCCATCCTTGTCCACCGCCAGGCCGTTGCTGCCGGCATCCTCGATGGCCGTAGTCACCTTGCCGTCTGGCGTCAGCTTGCGCACGCGCGACGGAAAGCCCTGGCTGAAACTGAAGTCCGAGAAGTACAGCGCATCCTTGATCCAGACCGGACCTTCGTACAGGCCGGGCTCGCTGCGGCTGGGTTTCACCGCCGCGATACGCTCGGCGCTCAGTTCGCCCGAGGGCGCTTTGCCGCATGCAGCAGATGGGGGCGTCGCAGCATGGACGGCAGCGTGGCCGAGCAAGGCCAGCGCGGCGCCGGCCAGCAGGGTGCGCGGGGAGGAGCGGCGGGATCGGATCGTGGACAAGGTCATCGGCTAAATGCTCTCAGGGTAAAGTCGGGCTGCGGGAAAGGTCGAGCTTACGCGGTGTTATCGCTACCATTTCAATCGGAACAATTGTATCCTTATCAAGACCGTATTGCGCGTGCCCGTGTCGTGCGGTGCAAGAGCTGGTCCGACAACGCATACAAACAAGGAGATGGTGATGATCGATCTGAATCGGCGCGGCCTGATGCTGGCCGCGGGAGGCGCGCTGGCAACCGGCGCGATGGGCATGCCGGCCTGGGCGCAGCAGCCGGGACGCAAGCTGGGCTATGCCATCGTCGGCCTGGGCGGCTACGGCCTGGGCATCATCATCCCCCAATTCAAGAACTGCCAGCACAGCAAACTGGTCGCCGTCGTCAGCGGCGACCCGGCCAAGGCGAAAAAGGTCGCGGCCGAACACGGCGTGCCCGAGCGCGGCATCTACAACTACCAGAACTTCGACAGCATCGGCGACAACCCGGACGTCGACATCGTCTACATCTGCCTGCCGGTGTCGATGCACCTGGAGTACACCGAGCGCGCTGCGGCTGCCGGCAAGCACGTGCTGTGCGAAAAGCCGATGGCGCTGAACTCGAAACAATGCGAGCAGATGATCGCCGCCTGCCGCAAGGCCGGCAAGAAATTGATGATCGGCTACCGCAGCCATTTCGAGCCGCACAACCTGGAAGCGATGCGCCGTGCGCGCTCGGGCGAAATCGGCAAGCTGCGCTATTTCCGTTCCGAGCACGGCTTCACCATGGGTGGCGGCGCGGATAACTGGCGTTTGAAAAAGGCGATGTCGGGCGGCGGCTCGATGATGGACATCGGCATCTACGCGCTGCAGGCGGCGCGCTACATGGTGGGCGAGGAGCCGATCGCCGTGTACGCCAAGGAAACCACCGACAAGCGCGATCCGCGCTTCCGCGAAGTGGAAGACATGATCGAGTTCCAGCTCGAGTTCCCGTCCGGCGTGATCGGTTCGTGCATGTCGATGTACAGCGCCAACCAGAATCATCTATTGCTGATGGGCGAGAAGGGCCGCATCGAGATGGAGCCGGCCACCGGCTACAACGGCCACAAGCTGTGGGTCGGCAAGAACCGCAGCGACGAAACCCTGGTCACGCCGAAGCCGGGCCCGGCCGCGACCCAGTGGGCCGGCCAGCTCGACCACATGTCGCAGTGCGTGCTGCAGAATCGCGAACCGATCGTGGCCGGCGAAGAAGGCTTGCGCGACATCCGCATCGTCGAAGCGGTGTACCGTTCGGCGCGCGAGCAGAAGCGCATCGCGCTGCGCTGAACCGGTATTGACGAGCGCATCGAGGGTGACTGGAATGGCAACCGTGTTATCAGGCAAGAAATTTTAGTGTAGAGTCGCGGGTTGCGCGACGACCGACTGTCCGTCGCATCCGGGCCGCAGCCTTCACTTACCTTTCTTTTCCGCTCCATGATGCTTTCCTCGATGCGTGACGCCTGGCGTCAGGCCGTCGCGCGCACGCCGGTCCGTTACGGCGTAGCGTGCGCGCTGTTCGCCATCGCCCTGGCGGCGCGCTTCCTGCTGGTGAACGTGCTGCCGGAACGCGGCTTTCCCTTCCTGTCGTTCTTCCCGGCGGTGTTGATCACCACCTGGCTGGTCGGGCTTGGGCCGGGCCTGCTGGTGGCCGCGCTCAGCACGGTGGCGGCCTGGGCTTTCTTCATGGGGCCGCCGGTTGCGCTGTGGCATATGGCGCGCAGCGACCTGATCGCGCTGGTGTTCTTCGCCGGCATCCTGGTGGTCGACTGCATCGTCATCGAACTGATGAATTCGGCCATGAGCCGGTTGCGCACCACCAGCGAAAAGCTGCGCCGCAGCGAGCAGGAACTGCTGGCGCGCGAAGCCGAGCTGCGCGAGGCCGACCGCCAGAAGGACGTATTCCTGGCCATGCTGGCGCACGAGCTGCGCAACCCGCTGGCGCCGATCCGGTCGGCGGCCCAGCTGATCTCGGCCATCGACCCCAAGGAAGAAAAAGTACGGCGCGCCGCCGCCATCATCGCGCGCCAGAGCGGACAATTGACGCGGCTGGTGGACGACCTTCTGGACGTGTCGCGCATCCAGTCGAGCAAGCTGACCCTGCGCCTGGCCCACGTCGACCTGCGCCAGGTGGTCGAGGGCGCGCTGGAAACCTGCCAGCCGCTGATCGAGGCCGCCGGACACGCTTTCAGCGCCAGCTTGCCGGCCACGCCGGTGCCGGTGTGCGTGGACGCGGTGCGCATCGCGCAGTGCGTGTCGAACCTGCTCAACAACGCCATCAAGTTCACGCCGGACGGCGGACGCATCGCACTGGCGCTGACGGCGCGCGACGACGGTTACGTCGCCGTCACGGTCAGCGACAGCGGACGCGGCATCGCGCCGGCCATGCTGCCCAAGCTGTTCGGCATGTTCGCGCAGGAGCATGCCAGCGGCATGAACGGTAACAGCGGCCTGGGCATCGGCCTGGCCCTGACGCGCCACCTGGTCACCCAGCACGGCGGACGCATCGACGCCCATAGCGACGGTCCCGGCACCGGGGCGCGCTTCGAGATCGTGCTGCCGCTGGCGCAGGACGCGGCATTGCCGGAATCCGACGCCGGCGCGGACGACGCCGCGCCGGCCGCGGCGGCGGCGACCGTGCTGGTGGTCGACGACAACGTCGACGCGGTGCAGATGATGCAGGCCCTGCTCGAAATGGAAGGCTACCGCGTCCTGTGCGCGCACGACGGCGCCGGCGCGCTGCGCGCGATCGCGGCCGGGCGCCCGGACGTGGTGCTGCTGGACGTCGGCCTGCCCGACATGTCGGGCACCGAGGTAGCGCTGCGCGCTCGCGCCGCCGGCCTGCTGGGTCCGCGCACGCTGCTGGTGGCGCTGACCGGCTGGAGCGACGAGGTCTCGCGCGCGGCCTCCAAAGCGGCCGGCATCGCGCATCACCTGAACAAGCCGGTGCAGCTGGCGCACTTGCTGGAGTTGATGCGCGCGCATCTGGCGCCGGCGCCCGCAGTCGACGCGGACGCCAAAGCCACGCTCGAGTGCGTCATCGACTAGTCACAATCCGCGCTTTTCGGTTATAAAGCGCGTATGACCGTTGTTCGGAGTAGTCGATGCACGAAATCGGGATGGGGCCGGGGCAATGCTTGCCGATGGTGCTGGCGAGGGGGCTGGCCGTGGGGCTGGCGGCGGGACTGGTGAGCGGCGCGGCCCACGGCGCCGACTTGCTGGACGACGTCACGACGCGCGGCACCTTGCGCATCGCGCTCGAAGGCAGCTATCCGCCATTCAATTTCCATGATCCGCAGAGCGGTCAACTGACCGGTTACGATGCCGACGTCGCGCGCCTGGTCGCCGCCGGGCTGGGCGTGAAGCCCCAATTCGTGGTCAGCGAATGGTCGGCCATCCTCCCCGGGCTGGCGGGCGGCAAGGCCGACGTCGCCGTCAGCCAGGTCCACGTGACAAAGGCGCGCCAGCGCGAGTTCGGCTTTTCGGCGCCATACACCTATTCCGCGCCGCAGCTGATCGTACGCAGCAACGAGCGCGCCAGCCTGCGCGGCCTGGCCGACCTCAAAGGCCGCACGGTGGGCGTGGGGCAGGCCAGCGTCTACGAACAGCAGGCGCGCGCCGTGGCCGGAATCGGGATCCGCAGCTATCCGGCCGCGGCCGAGAACCTGCAAGACCTGGCGTTCGGACGCATCGACGCCGTGCTCAACGACAGCCTGATGGTGGCTTACCTGCTCAGGAATTCCAGCTTGCCGCTACGCGCCGGGCCGCGCGTGGGGCCGGTTGAGCGTACTGCCGTGGCCTTCCGGGGCGGCAATCCGCGCTTCAAGGCGGCAGTGGATCGGACGCTGGAAACGGCGCGCGCCAGCGGCGAGCTGCGCCGCCTGTCGCTCAAATGGTTCGGGGTGGATGCCAGCCGCGAAGCGCGCTGACCGAGGCTGCAAAGAAAATGGCGCGGCCCTTGTGAGAGAACCGCGCCCTGGATCGCGCTACCGTGACCTTGCTGCGTCAACGGTGCTTGTCCTGCAGATTATCCCAGTCGGTTTGCAACGCGTCCTTCTGCGAAGCGGACTGGCGATTGCCTTGCTTGCTGTCGAGGTCGTCCAGCGCCGGAGTGCCTCCGGATGCATGCTGGCCGCCGTGCTGCTGACTCTGGCCTTGTTGCTGGCCACCTTGCTGGCCCTGCTGCTGGCTGCCGATATTCTGCTGGCCGCCACCGCCTGGCTGCTTGCCACTGGACTGCTTGTTACCTTGCTGCTTGTTGCCTTGCTGCTGATCGTTCTGCAGATTGCTTTGCTGGTTACTGCCCTGAAGATTGTCGCTTTGCTGGTTTCCAATGTCCTGCTGCCCGCCGGCGCTTTGTTGATTGCCGGCGTTGATGCCGGCGCGGCTGGCTGCGGAACCCATGTCGTCCAACTCGGGGTAGCTCGGATTTTTGTCGCTATGACCCTTGTTTTCACCCATGCTGGTCTCCTTGCACTGAATGTCGAGGAGGCCCATGCTACGCCTGCCAGCGCCTATGCCAATCGGATAATTGGAGGGCACGCTGTAGGAAGTTTCGGACAAAGCCAGCAGTAAAACACTGGCTTCTCATCCTCCTTACATGTTCGGATAGTTCGGTCCGCCGCCGCCTTCCGGCGTGACCCAGACGATGTTCTGGGTCGGGTCCTTGATGTCGCAGGTCTTGCAGTGCACGCAGTTCTGGGCATTGATCTGCAGGCGGTCGCGGCCTTCGTCGGTCTTCACGTATTCGTACACCCCGGCCGGACAGTAGCGCTGCTCGGGGCCGGCGAACCTGGCCAGGTTGACTTCCACCGGCACGCCCGGATTCTTCAGCGTCAGGTGCACCGGCTGGTCTTCGCCGTGATTCGTGTTGGAGATGAACACCGACGACAGCTTGTCGAAGGTGAGTTTGCCATCCGGCTTCGGATACACGATCGGCTTGAAGTGCGAGGCTGGCTTCAGGCATTCGTGGTCGGCGTGCTTGTGATGCAGCGTCCACGGCGCCTTGCCACGGAAGACGATCTGGTCGATGCCGGTCATGATCGTGCCCAGCACCAGGCCCTTGCTCATCCACGGTTTGAAGTTGCGCGCGATGTACAGCTCTTCGTGCAGCCACGATTGCTTGAATGCTTCCGGATATGCGCTCAGTTCGTCGCCCTGGCGGCCCGCGCCCAGCGCCGCGAACGCCGCCTCGGCCGCCAGCATGCCGGTCTTGATCGCGCCATGGCTGCCCTTGATGCGCGACGTATTCAGGAAACCGGCGTCGCAGCCGATCAGGCAGCCGCCCGGGAACACGGTCTTCGGCAGCGATTGCAGGCCGCCCGAGGCAATGGCGCGCGCGCCGTACGAGATGCGCTTGCCGCCTTCAAAGAAGCCGCGGATCGCCGGATGCGTTTTATAGCGCTGGAATTCTTCGTACGGCGACAGGTAAGGATTCTGGTACGACAGGCCCACCACGTAGCCCACCGCCACCTGGTTGTTCTCCAGGTGGTACAGGAACGAGCCGCCATAGACGTCGTTGTCGAGCGGCCAGCCGGCCGTGTGGATCACCAGGCCGGGCTGGTGCTTGGCCGGGTCGATTTCCCACAGTTCCTTGATGCCGATGCCGTACGTCTGCGGATCGCTGTCCTTCTGCAGGTCATACTTGGCCATCAGCTGGCGACCGAGGTGGCCGCGCGCGCCTTCGGCGAAGAAGGTGTACTTGGCGTGCAGTTCCATGCCGAGCTGGAAGTCCGGGCCCGGTTCGCCGTCGCGCTTGACGCCCATGTTGCCGGTGGCGACGCCTTTGACGGAGCCGTCTTCGTTGTACAGCACTTCGGCCGCTGGAAAGCCGGGGAAGATCTCGACGCCCAGCGCTTCGGCCTGCTGGCCGAGCCAGCGCACCACGTTGGCCAGCGAAACGATGTAGTTGCCGTGGTTGGTCAACGCCTTCGGCACGGCGAAATTCGGCGTCGCGTACGACCTGGTTTCGGTCAGGAACAGCACGCGGTCTTCGGTGACAGGCGTGTTGAGCGGGGCGCCTTTTTCTTTCCAGTCCGGGAACAACTCGGTAATCGCGCGCGGGTCCATCACCGCGCCCGACAGGATGTGCGCCCCCAGCTCGCCGCCTTTTTCCAGCACGCAGACCGTGACTTCGCGATTCTGCTGCGTCGCCAGCTGCTTGAGCCGAATCGCTGCGGCCAAGCCGGCAGGGCCGCCGCCGACGACGACGACGTCATACTCCATCGCCTCGCGCGGGCCGTATTGTTCGAGAAGATTCGTGGTCTCTGTCATGGTGTTTTAAAGGCGTAAATTGGGTACGGAAAAAAATTAGCACGAGTGTGCTGGAATTTGCCGGCGAATGCAACTTTCGCGGTATTGTAAGTGCAATATTAGATGGGGCAATCTAATACTCGGCATTTGTGGGATCATTATGCTTTCGCAACTGCGTGGCGCGCCAGCGCCGGGGAGCCGGACGTGGGGATTGAAGTCAATTTCGAAGGCAAGATTGCAATGGTCACCGGCGCGTCGAGCGGCCTGGGCGCGCGTTTCGCCAAGGCCCTGGCCGGCGCCGGCGCGCAGGTGGTGCTGGCCTCGCGCCGCACCGAGCGCCTCAAGGAACTGCGCGCCGAGATCGAGGCCGATGGCGGCGCCGCGCATGTGGTGCGGCTCGACGTGACCGACCTGGCCAGCATCAAGGCGGCCATCGCGCACGCCGAGACCGAGGCCGGGCCGATCGACATCCTGGTCAACAACTCGGGCGTCTCGACCACGCAGCGCCTGCTCGACGTGGGCGAGGACGACTACAGCTACATCATGGACACCAACCTGCGCGGCGCCTTCTTCATGGCCCAGCAGACCGCCAGGCGCATGATCGCACGCGCCAAGGGTGATCCGCGCAAGCAGCATCGCATCGTCAACATCGCCTCGGTGGCGGGCCTGCGCGTGCTGCCCCAGATCGGCGTGTACTGCATGAGCAAGGCCGGCGTGGTGCAGATGACCAAGGCCATGGCGGTGGAGTGGGGCAAGTATGGCATCAACGTGAACGCCATCTGCCCCGGCTACATCGCCACCGACTCGAACGAGGACTATTTCGACACCGAGCCGGGCCGCCGGCTGATCGAGATGCTGCCGCGCAAACGCCCCGGCAAGCCGGAAGACCTTGACGGGCTGCTGTTGCTATTGGCGGCGGAAGAAGCCCATTTCATCAACGGCGCCATCATCACCGCCGACGACGGCATGACGGCGCAATAATTTAAAGAAACAGAGACAAGCAATGAGCAGCGAGCAGTCCGCAACACAAGCAGCAACCCCGGCAGCACCGAAACACGTTCACACCATGCGCATGCCGATCCGCTGGGGCGACATGGACGCCATGGGCCACGTCAACAACACCAATTATTTCCGCTACATCGAGTCGGCCCGCATCGCCTGGCTGGAACAGGTCGGCGGCCTGGCCAACCCAACCGGCGAAGGGCCGGTGATCGTCAGCGCCTCGATGAATTTTCTCAAGCAGTTGACCTATCCGGGCGAGATCGAGGTGCGCACCTTCGTGTCGCCACCGGGACGCTCGAGCGTCGAAGTCTCGCACGACATCCGTCTGGTGGGTGCAGACGGCGTGGCCGGCGACGTGCACGCCCAAGGCACGGCCAAGGTGGTGTGGGTCGACTTCAAGATCGGCAAATCGGCGCCGCTGCCGGAATCGCTGCGCGCGGCCTTGCCGTCCGCATGACGGCGCCGCGCCGCGTCGTCCATTTCGACCGCGAACGCCTGGCGCTGGAAGACGTCATCGCGATCGCGCGCGGCGAGGCGCAACCCGCGCTCTCCAGCGATCCGTCCTTTCGCGCCGCGATCGCGCGTGGCGCCGGTTTCCTCGACCGCCTGCTGCGCGAAGATGGCGTCATCTACGGCGTGACCACCGGCTATGGCGACTCGTGCACGGTGGCGGTGCCGCCGCACCTGGTGCCGGAACTGCCGCACCAGCTGTACACCTATCACGGCTGCGGCCTCGGCGCCATGCTCACGCCGGAGCAGACCCGCGCGGTGATGGCGGCGCGCCTGGCCTCGCTGTGCAAGGGCTATTCGGGCGTGAGCGTGCCGCTGCTGGAACAGATCGTGCGCCTGTTCGAGGCTGGCCTGCTGCCGCTGATCCCGAGCGAAGGTTCGGTCGGCGCCAGCGGCGACCTGACGCCGCTGTCGTACCTGGCGGCGGTGCTGTGCGGCGAACGCGAAGTCTGGCGCGAGGGCGAACACGTGCCCGCGCGCGAAGCGCTGGCGCAGGCCGGCATCGCACCGCTGCGGCTGCGTCCGAAGGAGGGACTGGCGATCATGAACGGCACCGCCGTGATGACCGGCCTGGCCTGCCTGGCATGGGACCGCGCCGATTACCTGGCGCGCCTGGCCACGCGCATCACGGCGCTGGCGTCGTTCGCGCTGGACGGCAACGCCCATCACTTCGACGGGGCGCTGTTCTCGGTCAAACCGCACGTCGGCATGCAGGGTGTGGCCGCCTGGCTGCGCCACGACCTGGGCAGCATGGCGCAGACCGAGCGCAACGACCGTCGCCTGCAAGACCGCTATTCGATCCGCTGCGCGCCGCACGTGATCGGCGTGCTGGCCGACGCGCTGCCGTTCTTGCGCACGCAGATCGAGAATGAACTCAACAGCGCCAACGACAACCCGATCATCGACGCCGATGGCGAGCGCGTGCTGCACGGCGGCCATTTTTACGGCGGACACATCGCGTTCGCGATGGACGGCATGAAGAATGCGGTCGCCAACCTGGCCGACCTGCTCGACCGCCAGATGGCATTGCTGGTCGATGCCCGCTACAGCGCCGGCTTGCCGCCGAATCTGTCCGGCATGGAGGGCGAGCGCGCGGCGATCAGCCATGGCCTGAAGGCCTTGCAGATCAGCGTCTCGGCCTGGACCGCGGAAGCGCTCAAGCTGACCATGCCGGCCTCGGTGTTTTCGCGCTCGACCGAATGCCACAACCAGGACAAGGTCAGCATGGGCACGATCGCCGCGCGCGACTGCATGCGCGTGCTCGAACTGAGCGAGCAGGTAGCGGCGGCGCTGCTGGTCGCGGTGCGCCAGGGCGCGTGGCTGCGCTGCCGGGTCGACCCGGGGCGTATGCCGCCGCCGGTGCTGGCCGCCATGCTGGACGAGCTCGGGCGCGACATCGCGCCGGTGGTCGAAGACCGGCGGCTGGATCACGACCTGCAGCGCCTGCTCGGGCGCATCCGCGCGCAAGCCTGGCCGTTGTACGCCTGAGGCGCTTCAGGCCGGCACCGCGGCCAGCACGTCCCAGTGGAATTGCTGCAGCGTCGGTCCCGGGATCGGGCAGCCCATGTACTCATCGCTCGGGTCGACCACGTGCGGATGGGCGTTGGGATTGGGCTTGAGCGTAATGGTCCGGCGCGGCTCGCGCACCACCCGGCCTTCGTACAGCCACCAGTTGTCGATGGTCAGGGTCAGGGTCTGGGTCGGATGGGTATTGCGGTAGTACAGCAGGCGCGAACCGTGCGGGCCGCACATAGCGCCCCGCACCGGCTTGATATAGGCAAGGTAGGAAACGTCGACTGCGTCTATCTCATTCATGGCTGACTCTCCGTTAGCATTGAACGATCGCCGCCGGCTGGCGCGGCCAGGCGGGCGGGCAATATCAGTGAATACAACTGTTGAGCAGCAATGATGGTTGCACAAAACACCGCCACTTACAATGAGTAATGGATGAGGCTGAACTTTCGGTTTCACGCGTGGCGGCAGTGCGCGTTGGCGTGAGCGCACTGCATGCACGGCGGATGGCTCAGCGATTGCCGACCAGCTTGTTGACCAGCTCGGAAGACGTCGACGCCGCGAACTTGCGCATCAGGCTGGCCCGGTGCATCTCCACCGTGCGCGGGCTCAGGCCCGCATCGCGCGCGATCACCTTGCTGGTCTTGCCCTCGACCAGCAGCGCCGCGATCTCGCGTTCGCGCGGCGTCAGTTCGGCCGTCACTGGCCGCTTCTCGCTGACATCCTCGAAGGTCCACACGCCGGCGCCCAGCGGCTGCACCGGGTCGAGCGCGCGCCCGGTCACGTGGCACCAGAACAGCTCGCCATTCGCGCGACGCATGATGCGCTCGTCCGAATAGCGCCCCTTTGCGTTCATGATCGGGATGATGCGGTCACCCGTGCGCAGGAACTCATCCATGGTCGGATAAAGTACGCTGAACGACTGCCCGTGCAGCCGCGCCGGGGCATAGCCGAACATCGCCGCCAGCGCGCCGTTGCAGGTCTGGATCACGCGGTCGCGCGAGACGCACATGCCGACCGGCGCGTGCTGGAAAATCATCTCGTAATCTATGTCGCCCAGTAAATTCATATGAGGCGGATCGACAGCGTTGTTCATTGGCGTTGCGGGTGATGGGACTGGCCGTAGTTCTACGGTATTGTGCTCCTGTTGTGCGTATTTTATGCTGAGAGTCTACTCAGTAGTACAGAAGAGCTAACGCTTCATCCATAAAAGGGACGGGTATGAACAAAGTGTATCCAGACGCGCCATCGGCCCTGGCCGGTATCGTGCAAGACGGCCAGACCATCGCCGTGGGCGGCTTCGGCCTGTGCGGCATTCCCGAGGCCCTGATCGGCGCGCTGCGCGATTCGGGCGTCAAGAACCTCACCGCCATTTCCAACAACGCCGGCGTGGACGGCTTCGGCCTTGGCCAGTTGCTGGAAACGCGCCAGATCAAGAAGATGATTTCGTCCTACGTGGGCGAAAACAAGGAGTTCGCGCGCCAGTTCCTGGCGGGTGAACTCGAGCTCGAGTTCACCCCGCAGGGCACGCTGGCCGAGAAGCTGCGCGCCGGCGGGGCCGGCATTCCGGCGTTCTTCACCAAGACCGGCTACGGCACCATCGTGGCCGAGGGCAAGGAAACGCGCGAATTCAATGGCGAGCACTATGTGATGGAACATGCGCTGTTCCCGGACGTGTCGCTGGTCAAGGCGTACATGGCCGACCGCGCCGGCAACCTGGTGTTCCGCAAGACCGCGCGCAACTTCAATCCCAACGTCGCCATGGCCGGCAAGGTCTGCATCGTGGAAGTCGAGAAACTGGTCGAAATCGGCGAGATCGACCCCGACCACGTGCACCTGCCGAGCATCTTCGTGCACCGCATCGTGCACAACCCGGCGCCGGAAAAGCGCATCGAGCAGCGCACCGTGCGCGCCAACTAAGATCACAGCGGAGACAAGAACATGGCATGGACTCGTGAAGAAATGGCCGCGCGCGCGGCCAAAGAGCTGCAGGACGGCTTCTACGTCAACCTGGGCATCGGCTTGCCGACCCTGGTGGCGAACTACGTCCCCAACGATATCGAGGTGTTCCTGCAGTCCGAGAACGGCCTGCTGGGCATCGGCCCGTTCCCGACCGAAGCGGAAATCGACGCCGACCTGATCAACGCCGGCAAGCAGACCGTGACCGCGCTGCCGGGATCGGCCTATTTCAGCTCGGCCGATTCCTTCGGCATGATCCGCGGCGGCAAGATCAACCTGGCCATCCTGGGCGCGATGCAGGTGTCGGAACAGGGTGACCTGGCCAACTGGATGATCCCCGGCAAGATGGTGAAGGGCATGGGCGGCGCGATGGACCTGGTGGCCGGCGTCAAGCGCGTGGTGGTGGTGATGGAGCACGTGGCCACCGCCAAGGACGGCAGCACCAGCCACAAGATCCTCAGGAAATGCGACCTGCCGTTGACCGGCGTCGGCGTGGTCGACCGCATCATCACCGACCTGGGCGTGATCGACATCGTCGAAGGCGGGCTGAAGGTAGTGGAGCTGGCGCCGGGCGTCACGCGCGACGAGATCGTGGCCGCTACCGGCTGCGAGCTGGACACGTCGGCGGTCTGAACCTGACTGCGCCGTCAGGCAAAGGCGCCGGTTTCCGCGGCGCTTTTTTCTTGTCCGGATTTGGCGCAGCAGGCGTCACTGCGCCGGCATGACGTTCGATCAGTCCGCCTTCCAGACGTAATGCACTGCGGTCCATGCCTGGGCCGGCTTGCCTTGATAGTTCGCTGGCGTGAACGTGCATTGTGACAGCGCGCTGAGGGCGGCCTGGTCGAGCGAGGCGTCGCCGCTCGACTGCGCCAAGTGGGCCTTGACGACTTTGCCTTCCGCGCTGATCAGGAATCGGATGATCGAGGTGCCTTCGATCTTGCGTTCCTTCGCTTGCTGCGGATAGACGGGCCGGGCGCACGATGGGGTGATCACCTTGCCGCCAGCGCTTGAGGCCGGGACCGGTGAGACGCTGGGCGACTGGGCGCATCCGCCCAGTATGAGGGAAGCAATGGCAAGGGCGGCCTTCCATCGCGGCTGGCGGGTGTGCGGACTGAACGGGTAGTCGAAAGGTGGCATCGGGTCTCCTGTAAAGGTGCTGCAAATGACGCCCTCGGGCGCCGGTCTCGGTTGATGGTCAGTTCGGCTTCCAGACGTACTGAACTTGGGTCCATTTCTCGACTGGCGAGCCGTTCACCATGGCTGGCCGGAAGCTGCATCTGGCCAGGGCGGTGCGCGCCGCCTCGTCGAGCGAGCGGTCGCCACTCGAACGCTGCACCGCTGTGTCGCGTACACCCCCATCGGGGCCGACCAGGAAGTCGAGGGTCACCGTACCCCGTACCTTGTTTTGCAGCGCCTGTGCAGGATAGACCGGGCGGGTACAGGAAGCGAAATCCACCACTGCGATGGTTTCTCCAACATCGGCCTGCTGCGGACGCACAGTTCCCGCATGGCTGACGCTGGCTGGCGCAGCCGCCGGCTGCAACGGCGGCTGCTGGGCGCAGCCGGCCAGGGCGGCCAGGGCGAAGCCGACGACGGGAACTGCAGCCTTCCAGTTCAGCGATTGCGACTCGGGACGCAGCAGATACTTGATACGGGACATCAGATCTCCTCCATTGGCCGCCTGGGCCAGTCGGGTGGGTGAAAACTGGAGTTTGTCCAGTTCGGAAAGGGCCAGTGCCAGGCGCCGCGGTTCGCCCAGTTGTCCGGCCGCGAGTTCGTCGGCGATCAGCTCGCGCTCGGCGCGGATGCGGCGCGAGAGCCACCACACCGCCGGGTGGTAGAACAGCAGCGCCTCGATCGCGTTCTGGAGCAGGTTGACCAGGTAATCATGGCGCCGCACATGCGCCAGCTCGTGCGCCAGCAGCGCTTCCAGCAGGTGCGCCGGCATGGTTGTCATCAGCGAGGCGGGTACCAACACCAACGGGCGCCACCAGCCGGCGGTGACCGGGCTGGACAGGTTGGCGACGATGCGCAGGCGCACTTGCCGCTCAAGCCCGAATTGGGTGGCGAGCCCGTCGAGACGTTTCTGCCAGACCGGATCGCGCGCTCCGTGTGCCGTTGTCCGTTTTACCCACAGCAGACCGGCGCCCATGCGCAGCGCCAGGAACAGCGCGCACAGCGCCCAGGCGCCGACGATCCACGCCAAGTGCATGCCGAGCAGGCCGGCCCAGCCGAGGTCGGACGGCGAGCCGGCGCCGGCGCCGACCAGCATGATCGCAACGCCACTCTCGGCTGCCGCGTCATTGCTCAGGCGCATCCACAGCGAAGCGGCCGGCCACAGCAGGCACAGCAGCAGCCCGGTGCAGGCAATCGCATAGCGGGCGCGGGCGCTGGCGTTGCGCAGCAGGACCAGGTGGAGCGCAGTCTCGCAGGCGATCAGCGCGCCTTGCCAGGTGAAATTGACCAGCGTCCAGCCGACCGCCTCGACGAAGCCGGCGGCCGTCATTCCTTGTCCTCGCGCAGCAGCTTTTCGATTTCGGCGCGTTCCTTCTTCGAGATGCCGCTCTTTAACGCTGCCAGCACCAGCGCCTTGGCCGAGCCGGCGAAGGCGCGCTGCATCAGGTCTTGCAGCAGGTTGCTCTGCAAGGCATCGCGTTCGTAGGCCGGGGTGTAGACGTGCGACCGCTCGCTCTCGTCGCGCAGCAGCAGACCTTTGCCGTGCATTACTTGCATCAGTCGCAGCACGGTGGCGTAGGTGACGTCGGGGCGCTGGGTCAGCATCGCTTCGTGCACCTGCTTGGCGGTGGCGGAGCCGAGCGGCCAGAGGGTTTGCAGCAGGTCGAGTTCGGCCGGGGTCGGCTTGGGGGAATCGGGTGAACGTGGCATGACGTAACGCGTGGCATCGAGATGAATCTAGATTATCTTGTCTAGATCGTCTTGTCTACAATGTTCGCTATTTCATGCGCAGTGGGTGTGACCCGGTCCGGGACGAAAAAAAACCGTGCCACGCGGGCACGGTTTTTTTGGGGAGGGTGCTTGAGCGATCAGGCCGCTTCTTTCACCGGCATCATGCCCTTGTCGTCGGTGACCGTCACGCGGCCATTGAGGACGTCGTCCATGCGCTGGCTGTCGAGTTCCTTTTCCCACTTCGACACGACCACGGTGGCGACACCGTTGCCGACGAAGTTGGTCAGGGCGCGCGCTTCGCTCATGAAGCGGTCGATGCCCAGGATCAGCGCCATGCCGGCCACCGGGATGGTCGGCACCACGGCCAGGGTCGCGGCCAAGGTGATGAAGCCGGCGCCGGTGATGCCCGATGCGCCTTTCGAGGTCAGCATCGCCACCAGCAGGATGGTCAGTTCCTGGGTCAGGGTCAGGTCGGTGTTGGTTGCCTGCGCCACGAACAGTGCGGCCATGGTCATGTAGATGTTGGTGCCGTCCAGGTTGAACGAGTAGCCGGTCGGGACCACCAGGCCGACGACTGGCTTCGAGCAGCCCAGCTTTTCCAGCTTGCGCATCAGGTTCGGCAGCGCGCTTTCCGACGACGAGGTGCCCAGCACGATCAGCAGTTCTTCCTTGATGTACTTGATGAACTTGACGATCGAGAAGCCGGTGAACTTGGCGATCAGGCCCAGCACCACGAACACGAACAGGAAGCAGGTCAGGTAGAACGAGCCCATCAGCTTGGCCAGCGGCAGCAGCGAGGCGATGCCGTATTTGCCGATGGTGAAGGCCATGGCGCCGAACGCGCCCAGCGGAGCGACCTTCATGATGATGTTGACGATGCCGAAGATCACGTGCGAGATGTCGTCGATGAACTTGGTCACCGGACGGCCGCGCTCGCCCATCATCGACAGTGCGAAGCCGAACAGGATGGCGACCAGCAGCACCTGCAGGATGTTACCGGTGGCGAAGGCATCCACGAAAGTGTTCGGGATAATGTGCATCAGGAAGTCGACCGTGCTCTGGCCGTGCGCCTGCTTGGTGTACTGCGCGATCGCGCTGGTGTCGAGGTGGGCCGGATCGACGTTGAAGCCGGCGCCCGGCTTGGCGACGTTGGCCACGATCAGGCCGATGGCCAGGGCGAAGGTCGAGACGACCTCGAAATAGATCAGCGCCTTGCCGCCGACGCGGCCGATTTTCTTCATGTCCTGCATCCCGGCGATGCCGGCGACGACGGTACAGAAGATCACGGGGGCGATGATCATCTTGATCAGTTTGATGAAGCCGTCTCCCAATGGCTTCATCGCGGTGCCCAGTTCAGGGTAGAACACCCCGAGCAACACGCCGAGAACAATGGCGATCAGCACCTGGACGTACAGGATTTTATAGAAAGGCTTTTTCATGACAACTCTTCAACGAGGTTGGTGGTAGTGTCATGTTGGCCCAATAGCGGGTGGCGGGCTATTGTGGATTTCCGCATGCTGCAGTGCGTCATCGGCACGCCGAAATTCACCCGCCACGGCAAGCGCTTACTGCGCCGCCCAACCCCCATCCATATTCCACGCCACCCCGCGCACCTGATCCGCCGCCGGGCTGCAGAAGAACACCGCCAGCGCGCCCAGCTCGTCCGGCGTCACGAATTCGCCGGACGGCTGTTTCTCGGCCAACAAGGCCTTGCGCGCCGCATCGTTGTCCAATCCCTCGCGCGCGGCGCGGTCGTCGACCTGCTTTTGCACCAGCGGCGTCAATACCCAGCCCGGGCAGATCGCGTTGCAGGTGATGCCGGTCTGGGCCGTCTCCAGCGCCGTGACCTTGGTGAAGCCCACCAGCCCGTGCTTGGCCGCGACATAGGCCGACTTCTGGCTTGACCCCACCAGCCCGTGCACCGAGGCCAGGTTGATGATGCGGCCCCAGTTTTTTTGTTTCATGCCCGGCAGCGCCAGGCGCGTGGTGTGGAAAGCCGAGCTGAGGTTGATGGCGATGATCGCGTCCCAGCGCTCGGGCGGGAAGTCCTCGACCGCGGCCACGTGCTGGATGCCGGCGTTGTTGACCAGGATGTCGACGCCGCCGAACTTGCTGGCCGCGTATTCCATCATGGCGGCGATCTCGTCCGGCTTGGACATGTCGGCGTTGTGGTAGGCGGTCTGCACGCCGCACTCGCTGCCGGTGTCGGTGTACAGTTTTTCGATCTGCTGGGCGTCGCCGAAACCGTTGAACACGATGTTGGCGCCTTGCCCGGCCAGCGCGCGCGCGATCCCGAGGCCGATGCCCGACGTGGAACCGGTGACGAGTGCCGTTTTGCCGCTGAGTTGTCGTGCGTTGCTCGATTGCATGGTGTCCTCTTGTGTGTGGGTGGTCGGGGCAACTGCCGGAGTCTTGGTAGAATTCTAATCGAGGCGCCTGCACAGCGGTGCAGTCGCTCGCACAGCTTGACGTTGAGTTGATACCCAGTCGAGACAATTCGCATGACGGAGCAATGATGGTTGAACCCAGATTACACAGCGTCCAGTGCAGCTCGCCCGCGGGCCTGCACCGGGTCGCCTACAAGGAATGGGGCGACCCGCATAATCCGAAAGTGCTGGTGTGCGTGCACGGCGTGACGCGCGTCGGTGATGATTTCGACCACCTGGCGCGCGCTTTGTGCGACGAATATCGCGTGGTGTGCCCGGACGTGGTCGGCCGTGGCCGCTCGGGCCGGCTGCGCGATCCGGCCTGGTACACGGTGCCGCAGTACGTCAACGACATGGTGACGCTGGTCGCGCGCGTCACCGCGCCCGGCGCGATGGAAAGCGTGCACTGGTTCGGCACCTCGATGGGCGGCCTGATCGGCATGGTGCTGGCCTCGCTGGAGGACAGCCCGATCACCAAGCTGGTGCTCAACGACATCGGCCCGGTACTCGACCGCGCGGCGATGGCGCGCATCGGCGAATACATCGGCCAGGACGTGCGCTTTCCCAGCTTCGAGGCCGGGGCCGCCTATGTGAAGGCGGTGTCGGCCTCGTTCGGCCCACACAGCGACGACGAATGGGCCAAGCTGGCCGGCGACGTACTGCGCAGAAGCGACGACGGCCAGTGGGTGCGCCACTACGACCTGGGGCTGGCGCAACCGTTCCAGGCCACCACGCCCGAGCGCGCGCAGCAGGACGAAAGCGCCCTGTGGGCGGCCTATGACGCGATCCGCTGTCCAACGCTCTTGGTGCGTGGCGAACACTCCGATCTGCTGTCGCGCGAGAGCGCACGGCAGATGGCGGCGCGCGGCCCGCTGCCGCGCCTGGTCGAGATCGCGGGCGTGGGCCATGCGCCGACCTTCGTGCACGAACGGCAGATCGCCGTCGCGCGCGAATTCTTGTTGAACTGAACTTGAACTGAATCGAAAAGAAAGAAGAAAGAGCTATGGAAATCAAACGTCTGCACGTCGGCAAGCGCATGTCCGAAGTCGCCATCCACAACGGCACCGTCTACCTGGCCGGCCAGATCGCCGAAGACAGCAGCCAGGGCATCGAGGGCCAGATGCGCGAAGTGCTGGGCCACGTCGACCGCCTGCTGGCCGAAGCCGGCAGCGACAAGACCTGCATCCTGATGACCCAGATCTTCCTGTCCGACCTGGCCAACTTCGCCGGCATGAACGCGGTGTGGGACGAGTGGGCGGCCCAGGGCCACACCCCGCCGCGCGCCACCGTCGAAGCCAGGCTGGCCAATCCCGAGTGGCTGGTCGAGGTGTGCGTCACCGCAGCGCTGCGTTAAGCGATGGTATCGACTGCGCTGCTGGGCGACGCCAAGACACAGCTGGTCCAGGGCCTGAGTCCCGAGGATTGCGCCCGCATCCACGTTGCGCTCGACTATGCCGGCGAGGCCTATGGCGAACGCGTGGCCAGCTCCGGCCAGAACGCGTTCGAGTTCTCGCTCGGCGTGGCCGGCACCCTGGCGTACCTGAACACCGATGCCGAGACCCGCATCGCCGGCCTGCTGTTCGAACTGGCGATCATGGAGCCGGGCGCGATGGCGCGTATCGAGGAACGCTTCGGGGCCGAAGTGACGATGCTGGTGCAGGGCGTGCTGCAGCTGATCCGCCTGCGCGACCTGACCGCCGGCCAGGCGCCGGTCGTGGTCGGGAAAGGTGCGGGCAAGAACGCCGCGCAGCAGGCCGCGGCCCAGAACGAAACGTTGCGCAAGATGCTGCTGGCGATGGCGTCCGACATGCGCGTGGTGCTGATGCGGCTGGCCTCGTGCGCGGCCACGCTGCGCTACTTCGCCGAGCAGAAACGCTTCGATCCGGTTACCCGCGACTACGGCCGCGAGGTGCTGGACTTTTATGCGCCGCTGGCCAACCGCCTCGGCATCTGGCAATTGAAGTGGGAGCTGGAAGACCTGGCGTTTCGCTTCATCGAACCGGACACCTATAAACGCATCGCCAAGATGCTCGAAGAAAAGCGCATGCTGCGCGAAAGCTTCGTCGGCTCATCGATCGAGCGTCTCCAGGCCGAGCTCTCTGCGGCCGGCATCCGCGCCGAGGTGTCGGGCCGGCCGAAGCACATCTACAGCATCTGGAACAAGATGCGCGGCAAGGAGCTCGACTTCACCGAGCTGTATGACGTGCGTGCGTTCCGCGTGATCGTGCCCGACGTGAAGACCTGCTACACGGTGCTGGGAGTGGTGCACAATATCTGGACCCCGATCCCGAAGGAGTTCGACGACTACATCTCGCGTCCCAAGCCGAACGGCTACCAGTCGCTGCACACGGTGGTGACGGCCGAGGACGGGCGGCCATTGGAAGTGCAGATCCGCACCCAGGAGATGCACAACTTCGCCGAGTACGGTATCGCCGCCCACTGGCGCTACAAGGAAGAGGGCGGATCGAACTTCAAGAGCCAGAAGTACGACGAGCGCATCGCCTGGCTGCGCCAGCTGCTGGCGTGGAAGAGCGACGTCGCCGACGTGGTGGCGGGCCAGGAAGACCTGCAGCGCGAATGGGTCGAGAAGCTGAAAGCGGCGACGCTGGACGACCGCATCTTCGTGCTGACGCCTCAGGCGCGCGTGCTGGAGCTGCCGGTCGGCGCGACGCCGATCGACTTTGCCTACCACCTGCACAGCGAGGTCGGACACCGCTGCCGCGGCGCCAAGATCGACGGCGCCATGGTGCCGCTGAATACCCAGCTCAAGAACGGCCAGACCTGCGAGATCATCACCGCCAAGGGCCCGGCCGGCAGCCAGGGTCCGTCGCGAGATTGGCTCAGCCCCGGCTACACGGTATCGAGCCGCACCCGCTCCAAGATCCGCGCCTGGTTCCACGCGCTGGAAACCGCCGAGACCCTGGCCCAGGGCCGCGCGATGGTGGAAAAGTCGCTCCAGCGCGAGGGCAAGACCTCGGTCAACCTGGAAACGCTGGCGCATAAACTGGGCTTTGCCAAGGTCGATGAACTGTTCATCGAGGTCGGCAAGGACAAGTTCAGCCTGCGCCACGTGGAAGCGGCGCTGCACGAGCCGGGCGAGGCGCCGCCCGTGGAGGACGCGGCGGTGGTCAACAAGAGCCGCGCTTCGAGCGTCGAGCAGGGCGCCAAGTCGGGCGTGCTGGTGCTGGGCACCGAGGGCCTGATGACGGTGCTGGCCAAGTGCTGCAAACCGGCGCCGCCCGATCCGATCATCGGCTTCGTCACGCGCGGCAAGGGCGTGTCGATCCACCGCCTCAGTTGCAAGAACTTCGCCGAGATGCAGACCAAGGCGCCCGAGCGCGTGATCCAGACCGAGTGGGGCAGCGCCGGGCTTGAAACCGTATATCCGGTCGACCTGTTCATCCTGGCGCAGGACCGCCAAGGGCTGCTGCGCGATATCTCCGAAGTGTTCATGCGCGAGAAGATCAACGTGATCGGGGTGAATACCCAGAGCGCCAAGGGGCAGGCGCGCATGGTGTTCACCGCCGAGATCGGGGCGACCGGGCAGGTGCAGAAGGCGCTGAACGGGATCATGGAGGTGTCGGGGGTGATGGAGGCGCGCCGGCAGTAGCGTTTGTGGCGGATGGCTGCGTGGCCGGTGCGCGTCCGGTACGCAACCCGGGCAGCCCCGCATGAACGTAATCATTTGTCACGAACGCGCCAACTCATCGGCGTACCAAGTATCATTGCCCCCATGCCGCGTACGACCCTCCACCCCGACCTCCCGTTCGCCACCCTGGCGCGCTACCTGCGCAGCTGGTGGTACATGATCCACCTGGGCGCAGTGGCGGTGGTGACGGCGCTGTCGCCGTCGACCTGGCGCCGCGACAGCTTTCATGCGACCGCGCGCCACATCCATACCAGCACCTGGCAGGTGCTGCCCTGGTTCGCGCTGGCCTCGAGCCTGGTCGGCCTGGTCATCATCCGCATCGTGCTGGTCACCGCCAAGAGTTACGGGCTGTCCGGCTTCGCGCTGGAGATGGTGGTGCGGGTGCTGGTGCTGGAACTGATTCCGCTGTCGGCGGCGCTGTTCGTGGCGCTGCGCGCCGGCATGGCCTTCGACGCTTCGGCGCTGGGCCTGGCGCGCGCCGGCCTGTCGGCCGTCGCTGCCAGTAATGAAGCCTTGCGGCGCTTACGGCGCGACCTGGTGCCGCAGCTGATCGCCAACGCCATCGCGGTCCTGAGCCTGGCGATGGTGACGTCGGTGATCGTGCTGGTGCTGGCCTACCTGAACGTGTACGGCCTGTCGATCTGGGGTCTGCCGGACTACACCCGTACGGTCGGGCGCGTGTTCGCGCCCACCGTCACCGCCGGCTTCGTGATCAAGACCGTGCTGTTCGGCCTGGCCGTGGCCCTGATCCCGACCGCCGCCATCCTCGAACTGCAGCGCTATCCGCGCCGCCTGGCTTCCACCGTGCAGCCGGGCGCGCTGCGCCTGCTGTTCGTGCTGATCGTGATCGAAGCCGCTTCGCTGACCCTGAAATACATCTGACCGCATGGACGACAACACCAACAATCCCATGACCGAACCGACTCCGGACGAACCGAAGCACGTCGAAGCGAAAGCCGCGATCCTGCTGGTGGCGATCGGCGTGCTGGTCGCCGCCTTCGTGCTGTACGTGATGTACGCGCGCGGCGTGTTCGAGCCGACCCAGCGCCTGACGCTGGTGGCCGACGATTCCTCGGGCGTGATCCCGGGCATGGACATGACCTTCGCCGGTTTTCCGATCGGGCGCGTGGCACAGGTCGAGCTGGGCAACGACGCCAAGGTGAACATCACGGTCGACGTCCAGAGCAAGGACGCCAGGTGGCTGCGTACCTCGAGCGTGTTCACGCTGGAGTCGAGCATCGTCGGCGAAACCCGGCTGCGCGCCTATACGGGCGTCTTGAGCGACCCGCCGCTGCCGCCGAACGCCACCCGCACCGTGCTGCGCGGCGACGCCACCGCCGAGATCCCGCGCATCGTCGCCACCGCCCGCGCGCTGCTGGAAAACCTGGAAACCATGACGGCGTCGGAATCGGACATCAACGCCAGCCTGGCCAATCTGTCGGCGGTCACCGGCCGCATGTCGGGCCGCTACGGCGTATTGGGCGGGGCGCTGGGCGGCGACGCCGAGGCGCAAAAACTCATGGAAGCGCTGGACCGCGTCAATGCCCTGCTGGGCAAGGCCGACCAGCGCGTGTTCGGCAAGGCCGGCGTGATGGACGACACCCAGGCCGCGATCCGCCAGCTCGACGTGGTGCTGAAGGACGCCAGCAACACGCTGAAAAAGGTCGACGCGGTGCTGGTCGAGGCCCAGGCGGTCGGCGCCAACACGCGCGAAGCGACCGAAGACCTGAGCGCGCTGCGCGGCGAAGTCGACGCCAGCCTGCGCAAGGTGAACCGGCTGGTCGAGGAAATCAACCGCAAGTGGCCGTTCGCACGCGCACCGCAGGAGATCAAGCTGCCATGAGAAGCGCCCCTTTACTCCTCGCAGTGCTGGTGTCCGCCTGCGCCTCCAAGCCGCTGCCGCCGGACTGGCAGGCCAACGCCAGAAGCGCGCTCGATGCCGCCACCGACGACTACCTGAAGGGCCACACGGCGGCGGCCGGGGCCGAGTTTCGCGAAGCGCGCGGCGAGACCGCGGCCACCGGACGGCTTGACCGCGTGATCCAGATCGAGCTGGTACGTTGCGCGGCGCAGGCGGCCAGCCTGGTGTTCGAGGAGTGTCCCGGCTACGCCGCGCTGGCGCCGGACGCCACGCCAACGCAGCGCGCGTATGCCGCTTACCTGGCGGGACGTTGGGATGGCCTCGACGCGGCGCTGCTGCCCGAGCAGCACCGGCCCGTCGTCGGCAGTGGCGCCTTGCAGCAGATCGCCGATCCCTTGTCGCGGCTGGTGGCGGCGGGGGCGCTGTTCAAGGCCGGGCGCATGACGCCGGACGGGATCGTGCTGGCGGCCGACACGGCGTCGGAGCAGGGCTGGCGCCGGCCCTTGCTGGCGTGGCTCGGGGTGCAGGCGCAGCGGCTGGAGGCGAGTGGCGACATTGCGGCGCTGGAACAGGTGCGGCGCCGCATCGCGCTGGCGTCGGGCACGCGCTAGGCGCGCGGAGGCAGGCTCGCCGGCGCCAGAACGCGGTTCACGAAGCGCTCGCACAGCCGCCGCAGCCGCACCCCTCCCGTGGGCGCGGCCAGCCGGTCGAGGCGCCGGCCGAAGTGCCCGACGCCCGGCACGGGAATATTGAACAACTGCTGGCGTTGCGGATGGTCCCGGTAGCAGGCGGCATCGGCCGGCATCGCACCTGGATACGCCTTCATCCAGAAGTGCCCGTAGGTATAGATCAGCGATTTGCGCACCCGCGCGGTGAGGTTGGCCTCGGCCATGTGCAGCACGTGCGTGTTGAACAGGATCGCGTCGCCCGCGCGCGGCACCACCCGGGTCACGGCGGCCGAGCCGGCCAGCGTGGGCCGGTGCGGGTTGACGTGCAGCGGCGGCAAGTGCTGGCTGCCGGGGATGAACGACAGGCAGCCCTGTTCGGGCGCCAGGTCTTCCAGGTAGAAGTGGACCTTGGCCAGGAAGCCCGGGCAGTGCGCCGGGTCGATCCCGACCACGCGCGCGACGTCGGAGTGGTAGGGGCTGGTGAAGGTCGGCCCCGGAAAGAACAGGCGCGCAGCGGTGTCGTTCAGCGCCAGGTCTTCGCCCACGGTGGCGCGCAGCAGCGCCAGCAGCGGCGCCAGGTCGACCAGGTCGACGAAGACCGGATCGGCGTCGAGGATGGCGGGCAGATCCGTGAAGCAAGCAGCGTTGGCCTGCGCCGCATGCGTTGCCGCCTCGTGGCGCGCGGCGTGGGCGTCGAACGCCGCGCGCGCCCGCCGCAGCATCGCTGGCGGCAGCAGGTTGCGCAGATGGACGAAGCCCTGGGTGTTGTACTGGAGAACGAGGTCAAGCAGCTGGTCGCTGGTGTGCATGGTCGGTTGCAGGATGATGGGCGCCGGCAGCGCGGCTGAACAGGTCGAACTGGGCGCGGGTGGTCTGGTGCCAGGAGTGGCGGCGTGCATAGTCACGGGTGGCTTCGCGCGACGGCGGGTCGGCGCGCAGCTGGCGCACCGCATCGAGCACGCCGGCGGCCGAGATGTCCGGCAACAGGCGGCCGGCGGCGTGGCAGGTCACGACCTCGGCGGTGCCGCCGACGGCGCTGGCCACGGCTGGCGCGCCGCACGCCATCGCCTCGAGCAGGACATTGGCCCAGCCTTCGCGCTGCGACGCCAGTACCAGCGCGTCGGCGGCGCTGTAGCAGGTGCGCAGTTGTGGCTGGCTCAGCACGCCCAGGAAGCGCACCCGCTGCGCCACGCCCAGCCGCCCGGCCAGTCGCACCAGATTGTCGTACTCGGGGCCGCTGCCGACGATGGCCAGCGTAACGCCGGGCAGGTCGGGCAGGGCGCCGATCGCCTTGTCATGGCCTTTGCGCTCGATCAGGTGGCCGACCGACAGCAGGGTGTAGCCGGTGAAGCCGAGCGCGGCGCGTGCGCTGTCGTAGGGCTCCGGGTAGAACAGGTCGAGGTCGACGCCGTTGCGCAGCGCGTGGATGCGCTCGCCCGGCATGCCGAGGCGAATCATGTCGCGCCGGAGCGCTTCGCAGACGCTGATCATGGCGTACGTGTCCTGCCCGGCGCGCCGGATCAGGCGGCGCGGCCAGGCGTAGTGCGGCAACTGGGTGATGTCGCTGCCCAGTGCGCTCACGATGACGGGCTTGCCGAAGTACTTGCCGAGCATGACCGCAGCCACGCCATCGGGATAGAAATAGTGCGCGTCGATGACGTCGAACGCGACGCCTTCGTCGAGCAGTCGCGCGATCGCGCGCCGGCCTGCGCGTGCCAGCGTGAACGGGGTCACGTGCATGCCGGGGCCGGGCAGGCTCAGGTAGCGCGGATGCAGCACCCGTACCCCATTGCGCTGCTCTTCGCGCGGCACCCGGGCATAGCGCGCGTAGCGGCCGAAGCGGGCGTCGCGCAACGGAAACCAGGGGACGGGAGCGACTACGACCGAGCGCATCGCATGGTGACGCAATTGCTGGCGCAGACTGGTCTCGGTGAAAATGCCATGGTGCGGTTCCACGGCGTTGGGGTAGAGCGTCGAAAACGTCAGGATATTGATCATGGCACTCAGGTTGGCAACGAGCGCATGGCCATGATGCAACCGGATAGCGAGCGCAAAGCTGCCTAGATGCAATATGCGTGCCTGATCGCAACTCCTTATTTCATTTACATTTTTATTCTGCCGATATAATTTTTGTAAGATTTATCGACACCGTTTCACGCGATGTGCATAAGCCGGGTCCACGCATTCAGGCGTCGGCGCCGGTGCGAAGCGCCCAGGGCAAGGTGTTGTGGATGGTCGTTGCCGCGATCGCCGCCTGGCCGGTGGCCACCGCGATCTGATTCAGGCCGCGCGTGACGTCGCCGATCGCGTACAGGCCCGGCACCGCGGTGCGGCAATGGTCGTCCACCAATAAGGTGTCGCATTCGGCGGTCTCGGCGCCCAGTGCCGCCGCCAGGCTCGAGCGCGCGGTCTGGCCCAGCATCGGGTAGAACACGTCGCACTCGTAGTGCTCGCCGTCGCGCGTGTGCAGCACCGGTTTCAGGTCGTCGGTGAGGGTCACGCCGGCCAGCGGCGAGGCGATGTGGCGCACATTGGCCGCCGCCAGCTGGCGCGCTTCGTTGTCGTTGACGGCCGACTCGTCGGCGCGCTCGAACAGCAGCACGTCGGTGCTGAAGGTGCGCATGAACAGGGCGTGGCCGACCGGATTGACCTCCGACGTGGCCACCGCGATGCGCTTGTCGATCACGTCGAAGCCGTCGCACACCGGGCACAGGCGCACCGCGCCGGATGCCAGCGCTTCGTCCCAGCGCTCCACCGGCATGCCGGCGTCGGCCACGCCGGTGGCCAGCAGCACGGTATGGGCACGCATGACGGTGAGGTCGCCATCGGGCCCGGTGCAGTCGCCGACGAACAGGCCGTCTTCAAGGCGCAGGTTGGTGATTTCGCCGGGGGTCACGTGTCCGCCATAGCGGTCGAGCTGGCAGCGCAGTTGGTCGAGCAGCAGCTTGCCGTTGATCCCGTCCGGGAAGCCGGGATAATTGTGCGAGACGGGAATCCATCCCAGGCGGCTGTTGCCCTTGTCGACCAGGGCCACGTTGCGGGTGAAGCGGCGCAGGTAGATGGCCGCGCTCAGGCCGCCGGGGCCGCCGCCGATGATCAGGGTGTCGAATACGGTGTGATGGGTGTCCATGGCCCGATTATCGCGGGCTGCGGACGAGCAGCCTATCGGCGTGCGCGCAGGCGCCGGGTAAGAAGGCGCTGACAGCGCGGCATGCTTGACCGGACGCTAGAGCGACTTGCCGCCGGCCGCCTCCGGCTGCAGCGTCACGTGGTCGATGCCGTGCCGTTCGCGCAGCATGGCGCGCAGGGCTTCCAGCACCGTCGGCCATTGCTCCAGGCCGCGGATCTCGACGTGGCCGATCAGCGCTGGATGGCCGGGCGACATGTCCCACACGTGCAGGTCATGCACCGCCAGCACGCCGGCGACCGCGGCCATGTCGGCGCCCACCTGCACGTAGTCAATCGCGTGCGGCACGCCTTCCATCAGGAAGTGGTAGGACTCGCGCAGGATGCCGCTGGTCGAACGCAGGATCAGGAGCGAAACGAAGATCGACAGGATCGGGTCGGCCTGGACCCAGCCGGTGAAATAAATGATGCCGCCGGCCGCGATCGCCGCCAGCGAGCCGAGCAGGTCGCCCATGACGTTGACCAGGGCGGCGCGGGTATTGATGCTGTCATTGTTGCGCGACAGGATCCACGCCACCAGCAGGTTGATGGCCGCGCCCAGCGCCGCCACCACCAGCACGATGCCGCCTTGCACCGGCTCCGGATGCAGCAGGCGCTGAACCGCCTCGTAGGCAATCCAGCCGACCAGACCCAGCATGGCGAGACTATTGACGAACGCGGCCAGCGCCTCGGCGCGCACGAAGCCGAACGAGTGGCGCGCCGACGGCGGTCGCTTGGCGATCAGTTGCGCCAGCAGGGCCAGGCCGAGGGCGGCGGCGTCGGTGACCATGTGGCCGGCGTCCGAGATCAGCGCCAGCGAATTGGAGAGGAAGCCGGTGACTACCTCGACGATCGCGAACATCAGCGTCAATCCGAGCGCAACCGCCAGCGCCTTCTGGCTGCGCGCCTCGATCGAGTGCGCGTGGCTGGCGTCGCCGTCCAGGTGGGCGTGCAGGTGGGAAGGGTCGATCGGCTGCGAAGTCATCTTGTGCTCGGGTAAATATGGCAAGCCAGAAGTGTAAATCATCCGACGACAGCAGACACGGCAAGGCCTGCCAGCAACTATTTTCGTGCGAGGGTTGCGGTATCGTCATGCGCTCCTTATAATGGCGGCATCGGGCGGTTAGTTCAGCTGGTTAGAATACTTGGTCGACATCCAAGGGGTCGCAGATTCGAATTCTGCACCGCCCACCAGAATCTCTAGTAATACTGTAAGAGCGAGAAAGGCATCAACGGTTATGACACCGCGAACTACAACCTGGTTGTGGGGGAATCGCTAGACGCGATGGGGTGTGCTTTTGCTCGACACAACTGAAAACGCGGCTAGTGCCGCGTTTTTTTTCGTCTTTTGTTTTTTCATTATCATTTTATTCTGTGCGCGATGCGCCGATTGGAGAGCAGTATGTTGAACGTCCGACTTCCCGATGGTTCCAGCCGCCAGTTCGACGGTCCCGTCACGGTGGCCCAGGTCGCCCAGTCGATCGCCCCCAGCCTGGCCAAAGCGGCCCTGGCCGGCAAGGTCGACGGCAAGGTGGTCGACACCTCGTTCCTGATCGAGAACGATGCCGAGCTGGCGATCGTGACCGACCGCGATCCCGAGGGCCTGGACGTAATCCGCCACTCGACCGCCCACCTGCTGGCGCACGCGGTCAAGGAACTGTTCCCGGAAGCCCAGGTCACGATCGGCCCGGTGATCGAGAACGGCTTCTACTATGACTTCTCGTACAAGCGTCCGTTCACCCCGGACGACTTGACCGCGATCGAAAAGAAGATGGTCGAACTGGCCAAGAAGGACGAGCCGGTCACGCGCAAGGTGTTGCCGCGCGACGAAGCCGTTGCCTATTTCAAATCGATCGGCGAACACTACAAAGCCGAGATCATCGCCTCGATCCCGGCGGATGAAGATGTGTCGCTGTACAGCGAGGGCAGCTTTACCGACCTGTGCCGCGGCCCGCACGTGCCGTCGAGTGGCAAACTCAAAGTGTTCAAGCTGATGAAGCTGGCCGGCGCTTACTGGCGCGGCGACAGCAAGAACGAGATGCTGCAGCGCGTGTATGGCACCGCCTGGACCAGGAAGGAAGACCAGGAGCAGTACCTGCACATGCTGGAAGAAGCCGAAAAGCGCGACCACAGGAAACTAGGCAAACAACTGGACTTGTTCCACTTCCAGGAAGAAGCGCCGGGCCTGGTGTTCTGGCATCCGAAGGGCTGGACCGTGTGGCAGCAGGTCGAGCAGTACATGCGCCACAAGTACCAGGTCGCCGGCTACAGCGAAGTCAAGGCGCCGCAGATCCTGGATCGCACCCTGTGGGAAAAGACCGGTCACTGGGAAAACTACCGTGACAATATGTTCACCACCGAGTCCGAAAACCGTTCGTACGCGCTCAAGCCAATGAACTGCCCGGGCCACGTGCAGATCTACAATTCGGGCATGCGCTCGTACCGCGAACTGCCGCTGCGTTTCGGCGAATTCGGCCAGTGCCACCGCAACGAGCCGTCCGGCGCGCTGCACGGCCTGATGCGCGTGCGCGGCTTCACCCAGGACGATGGCCATATCTTCTGTACCGAAGAGCAGGTCGAGCGCGAAGTGACCGCCTTCCACGCCCAGGCGATGGAGGTGTATGACGACTTCGGCTTTGCCAATATCGACGTCAAGCTGGCCTTGCGTCCGGACAGCCGTATCGGCTCGGACGAGGTCTGGGACCAGGCCGAAGAGTCGCTGCGTTCGGCGCTGCGCGCCTGTGGCGTGGAATGGACCGAGCTGCCGGGCGAGGGCGCCTTCTATGGCCCGAAGATCGAATACCACCTGAAGGACAGCCTGGGCCGACCATGGCAGGTCGGCACGGTGCAGGTCGACTTCTCGATGCCGGGCCGACTCGGTTCCGAGTATGTGGCCGAAGACAACACCCGCAAGGTGCCGGTGATGCTGCACCGCGCGATCGTCGGCTCGATGGAGCGCTTCATCGGCATCCTGATCGAAAACTACGCCGGCGCGCTGCCGTTGTGGCTGGCGCCGGTGCAGGTTGCGGTCTTGAATATTTCGGATGCGCAAGCAGATTATGTGAAGCAGGTCGAGGCCAAGCTGCGCACGGCAGGACTGCGCGTTCACGCTGATTTGCGGAACGAGAAGATCACCTATAAAATACGTGAGCATTCCGTGCAAAAGCTGCCATACATCCTTGTTGTCGGCGATAAAGAACGTGATGCAAACACCGTGGCCGTGCGTGCCCGCGGCAACGTCGATCTGGGTGTCATGTCCATCGACGCGCTCGTGGAGCGTCTGGTTGGCGAAGTCGCCGCCAAGACGAAATAATCCCGGCCAAATCCAATACTCTCGAAGGAATAGACATAGCTACTGACAAGCAAAACCGTATCAACGGCGAAATCACCCATCCAGAAATGCGTTTGAATGGCGTTGATAACGAGCCACTGGGCATTGTTACCTTGGCCGAGGCGTTTCGTCTGGCCGAAGAAAAGAACGTCGACCTGGTCGAGATCGCCCCGACGGCAGTGCCGCCGGTGTGCCGTCTGATGGACTACGGCAAGTTCAAGTATTCGGAACAGAAGAAGGCGCACGAAGCCAAGCTCAAGCAGAAGATCATCCAGGTCAAGGAAGTCAAATTCCGTCCGGGTACCGATGATGGTGACTACGGCATCAAGCTGCGTAACCTCATCAAGTTCCTGGAAGAAGGCGACAAGACCAAGATCACGCTGCGTTTCCGCGGCCGCGAGATGGCGCACCAGGACATCGGTATGCGCATGCTCGAGCGTCTGCGTACCGATCTGGAAGCGGTTGGCCAGGTGGAGCAATTCCCCAAGCTCGAAGGTCGCCAGATGATCATGGTGGTTGCACCCAAGAAGAAGAAGTAATTCTTCAGGTCAGGCAGGTCATGGCCGGGTCCCGTACCATGAGCGAAAGCTCATGAGGGGGACCCGGCTTTTACTCGTCTGAGTGGTTCGTGCGCCCGGTAGGGTTGGCGGCTGTGCCGCCAACCCTACGTTCACTATGGATTTCCACGCAACCTGTGCTACAATCCGCGATTCCTGTTTTTCGAAACAGGTTGTAGCAGGCTAGCTCCTGCTGCAAGACAAGTGAAAGTAGGCATTTAAGAGCAGCGTCGCTGCCACCTGCAATCCTGTCACATAGAGGCTGTCCGCGAGGGCAGATAACTATGCCAAAAATGAAAACCAAAAGCAGCGCGAAGAAACGTTTTCGCGTGCGTCCGGGCGGTACTGTCAAATCGGGTATGGCGTTCAAGCGTCACATCCTGACCAAGAAGACCACCAAGAACAAGCGCCAGCTGCGCGGCACCCGTAACATCAATGCGTCGGACGTGACCAGCGTCCTGCGTATGATGCCATCTGCTTAATCTCACACTAAGGAGCTAATATGCCTAGAGTTAAACGTGGGGTTACTGCGCGTGCCCGTCATAAAAAGGTTCTTGATCTTGCTAAAGGCTACCGTGGTCGCCGCAGCAAGGTATATCGCGTTGCCAAGCAAGCAGTCATGCGCGCTGGCCAATATGCCTACCGCGATCGCCGCAACAAGAAGCGCGTCTTCCGCGCACTGTGGATCACCCGTATCAACGCGGCTTCGCGTTCGCACGGCATGACCTACAGCGTCTTCATGAACGGCCTGAAAAAGTCCGCGATTGAACTGGACCGTAAAGTCCTGGCCGACATGGCAGTGCATGACAAGCCGGCATTCGCCGCGATCGTCAGCGCCGTCAAGGCCAAGCTGGCTGCTTAATCAGCGGTTCGCTAGCAAGTCTGCCCTGCACCATCGCGTGCGGGGCTTCAAGAAGCGGGGCAAGGTTCATACCTGTGCCCCGTTTTTGATTCTGGCGCCTCCCGCCAACGAAAAACAGGAAAACAACAAGCATGAACTCGCTGGAAGAACTCGTCGTCGCGGCCCAGGCTGACTTCGTCGCCGCCGTGGATGCCGCCGCGCTCGAAAATGCGAAAGCCAAATACCTGGGCAAGACCGGTCAGGTGACCGACCTGATGAAGGGCCTGGGCAAGCTCGACCCCGAGCAGCGCAAAGCGCAGGGCGCCCTGATCAATGCCGCCAAAGAAAAAATCGAACAGGCCTTGACCGCGCGCCGCGATGCGCTGGCCGACGCCCAGCTGCAGGGGCGCCTGAATGCCGAAAGCATCGACGTCACCCTGCCGGGCCGTGGCCGCTCCAAGGGCGGCATCCACCCGGTGATGCGCACCTGGGAGCGCGTCGAGCAGATCTTCCGCTCGATCGGCTTCGACGTGGCCGACGGCCCCGAGATCGAAACCGACTGGACCAACTTCACCGCCCTGAACAGCCCGGAAAACCACCCGGCGCGTTCGATGCAGGACACCTTCTATATCGAGGGCAACGACAGCCAGGGTAAACCCTTGCTGCTGCGCACCCACACCAGCCCGATGCAGGTGCGCTATGCGCGCACCCACACGCCGCCGATCAAGGTGATCGCGCCGGGCCGCACCTACCGCGTCGACAGCGACGCCACCCACTCGCCGATGTTCCACCAGGTCGAAGGCCTGTGGATCGGCGAGAACATCAGCTTCGCCGACCTCAAGGGCGTGTACCTGAACTTCGTCAAGGCTTTCTTCGAGACCGACGATTTGCAGGTGCGCTTCCGTCCGTCGTACTTCCCGTTCACCGAACCGTCGGCCGAGATCGATATCGCGTTCGGTTCCGGTCCATTGAAGGGCCGCTGGCTGGAAGTCTCGGGCGCCGGCCAGGTGCACCCGACGGTGGTGCGTAATTTCGGGCTCGACCCGGAAAAGTTCATTGGCTTCGCGTTCGGCTCCGGCCTCGAACGCCTGACGATGCTGCGTTATGGAATCAGCGATCTGCGCCTGTTCTATGAAGGCGACCTGCGTTTCCTGAAGCAGTTCAACTAAATCCGAGATAACCCGAAGCTGAGGCAAACGAATATGCAATTCTCCGAAAACTGGCTCCGTTCCATGGTCGATCCGAAGATGAGTTCGGACGAGCTGTCGCATCTGCTGACGATGTCCGGCCTGGAAGTGGAAGAAGTGGAAGCGGTCGCGCCGCCGTTCTCGAACGTGGTGGTGGCCGAAGTCAAGGAAGTGGTCAAGCATCCGGACGCCGACCGCCTGAACGTGTGCCAGGTCGACGTCGGCACCGGCACGCTGCTCAACATCGTGTGCGGCGCCCCGAATGTGCGCGCCGGCATGAAGGCGATCTGCGCCATGGCCGGCGCCGTGCTGCCGCCGGGCGCGGACGGCAAGCCGTTCGCGATCAAAGTCGGAAAGCTGCGCGGCGTCGAGTCGCAGGGCATGATGTGCTCGGCCAGGGAACTCAAGATCTCGGAAGAGAGCAGTGGCCTGATGGAACTGCCGCAAGACGCGCCAGTGGGCCAGAACATCCGCGACTACCTGGCGCTGAACGATCTGAAATTCACCATCAAGCTGACCCCGAACAAGGCCGATTGCCTGTCGGTGCTGGGCGTGGCGCGTGAAGTGTCGGCCCTGACCGGTTCGCCCTTGACCCTGGCGCCATCGCGCGTGGTCGCAGTCAATAGCGACGAAATCCTGCCGGCCAAGGTGTCGGCCCCGGACCTGTGCGGCCGCTTCGCCGGTCGCGTGATCCGCGGCCTGAACGCGCGCGCCGCCACCCCCGAATGGATGAAACGCCGCCTGGAACGCAGCGGTCAGCGCTCGGTGTCGGCCCTGGTCGACATCTCGAACTATGTGATGCTTGAAGTCGGTCGTCCGTCGCACGTGTTCGATCTGGCCAAGATCCACGGCAGCCTGGACGTACGTTGGGGCAAGAAGGGCGAGTCGCTCAAGCTCCTCAATGGCAACACCGTCGAGGTCGACGAATGGGTCGGTGTGATCGCCGACGCACAGCAGATCGAATCGCTGGCCGGCATCATGGGCGGCGACTCGACCGCCGTGACCCTGGACACCACCGACATCTACCTGGAAGCAGCGTTCTGGTGGCCGAACGCAATCCAGGGCCGCGCGCGCCGTTTCAACTTCTCGACCGATGCAGCGCACCGCTTCGAGCGCGGCGTCGATTACGCAAGCATTCCCGACCATATCGAGCGCATCACCGCGCTGATCGTCGAGATCTGCGGCTCGCCGGAGACCAAGGTCGGCCCGGTCGACGACCAGATCGTCAACCTGCCGCAGCGCGCCCCGGTATCGATGCGCACCGCGCGCGCCGCCAAGGTGATCGGCGTGCCGCTGACCGACGCGGTCGTGGCCGACATCTTCACCCGCCTCGGCCTGGAATTCACGCAAGAAGAAGGCGTGTTCCTGGTGACGGCGCCGACGTTCCGCTTCGACATCGAGATCGAGGAAGACCTGATCGAAGAAGTCGCGCGCGTGTATGGCTTCGAGAACATTCCGACCAAGCCGCCGGTGGCGCCGAGCGCAATGCTGCTCGAGCCGGAAAACACCCGTTCGCTGTTCGCAATCCGGCATCAGCTGGCCGACCTGGGTTACCAGGAAGTGGTCAACATGAGCTTCGTGGAAAGTGTGTGGGAACAGGATTTCGCGAATAACGCCGAACCGATCCGCCTGCAGAACCCGATCGCCAGCCAGCTCAGCGTGATGCGTTCTTCCCTGATCGGCAGCCTGGTGGCGAATGTGCGCTACAACGTCAACCGCAAGGCGGGCCGCGTGCGTGCGTTCGAAATCGGCGCCGTGTTCAAGCGCAACGGCGATGTGCAGGACGGCCCGCTGAGCGTGGCCGGCTACGAGCAGCCCAAGCGTGTCGCTGCGATCGCCTACGGTCCGGCCTTTGATGAGCAGTGGGACTTGCCAACCCGCGCGGTCGACTTCTTCGACGTCAAGGCCGACCTGGAAGCGCTGTTCGCACCGCGCCAGCTGCGCTTTGCCAAGGCCGAGCACCCGGCGCTGCATCCGGGCCGCTGCGCCACCGTCGAGCTCGATGGCGTGCAGGTCGGCGTGGTCGGCGAACTGCACCCGCGCTGGCTGCAAAAGTACGATTTGCCGCAGGCGCCGGTGCTGTTCGAAGTCGATGCCGGCGCGCTGCAACAGCGCACGGTGCCGGCGTACAGCGAGATTTCCAAGTTCCCGGGCGCCACGCGCGACCTGGCACTGGTGGTCAAGCAGGACGTGGCGGCGCAAGCCGTGCTGGACGCCTTCACGACGGAGATCGCGGCAAATCCGCAAGGAAAGATCGTGCAAGCCGTTGTTTTGTTTGATGAATATCGCGGCAAGGGTTTGCAGGCGGATGAAAAAAGCCTTGCTTTCCGCTTTAGCTTGCAAGATACTCAATCGACGTTGCAGGACGATGTGGTCGATGCCATCATGGCATCTGTCGCAGGCGCTGCACAGACGAAGCTGAACGCAAGGCTGCGCGCATAAGAAAGAAGGGCGGACGGGTCGCTGGTAGGCGACGCGCTCCGCTATTCATCCAAAACACGTTTGACTCGAAGGCAGGGCTTCAAAATTAACAACAACGACGTCGATTCAGTCGTATTCCAGGACCTGGATCGCGCGATGCAGGTGGCGCGGGTTCGCAAGGAAGCGGAACAGGCATTGCCGACCTTGACCAAGGCCGAGCTGGCCGAGCTGCTGTTCGAGCAGGTTGGCCTGAACAAGCGCGAAGCGAAGGATATGGTCGAAACCTTTTTCGACGAAATCCGCAACGCGCTCGAGCGTGGCGAAGCGGTCAAGTTGTCCGGGTTCGGCAATTTCCAGTTGCGCGACAAGCCGCAGCGGCCGGGTCGCAATCCAAAAACCGGGGAAGAGATTCCCATCACGGCGCGCCGCGTCGTGACCTTCCACGCCAGCCAGAAGCTCAAAGGCATGGTCGAGGAGGCCAATCCGGCGGCAACGCCACCGGACTCGCTGGCGCACGCAGCCTGACTAAGCGATGAATGACCGAGCAAACAAGAACGAACTGACCGCGCTGCCGCCGATTCCGGCCAAGCGTTATTTCACCATCGGGGAAGTGAGTGAATTGTGTGGCGTCAAGCCTCATGTGCTGCGCTACTGGGAGCAGGAATTTACCCAGCTTAAGCCGGTCAAACGTCGAGGAAACCGCCGCTATTACCAGCACCACGAAGTGCTGCTGATCCGGCGTATCCGCGAACTGTTGTACGAGCAGGGTTTTACCATCAGTGGCGCCCGCAATCGCCTTGACGGTCGGGTCAATGCCGTCGAGCGCGAAGAGCCGCCGTTGGCCGAAACCGTGCCGGCAGTCGACAGCGAGCGCTTGCGCGCCGAGCTGCTCGACATTCTCGACCTGCTCAAGAACGGTCCGCGGCCAGCCTGACATACTCTGACGCACCTGGCAATCCACGCGCCGGGAACCATCCGGGAGACCGGTTGCCGCACCTTATAACGCATTTGACCCGTGGTTCTGCTCAAGCATTCGTGCTGCTGTTGAAGGCTGGCCCGGTAATGTTAGAATGTCACCCGCGCTTGTGCTGAATTCAACGCCAAGCCGGGCCAATCGGACCCGGCACTTTCCTGCGCAAGGAAAATTTAAGGGAAGACAATGATACGCGTTGCCATTTGTGACGATCACCAAATAGTTCGAGCAGGATTCAAGCAGATTTTCTCGTCGTCGGGCGACTTCGAAGTCGTCGCCGAAGGCGCCACCGGCCGCGAGGCTCTCGACATTGCCCGCCGCGAGATCTGCGATGTGCTGCTGCTCGACATTGCGATGCCCGACCAGAGCGGCATCGACATCCTGCGCACCATCCGCCAGGGTCAGCCGAATCTGCCGGTGCTGATCCTGTCCGGTTACCCGGCACAGCAATATGCGCTGAACCTGTTCAAGATGGGCGCCAACGGCTACCTGAACAAGGAATGCGAAGCGGACGAACTGAAAACCGCTGTGCGCACCGTGTTCCAGGGCCGCCGCTACGTCTCGTCGACCGTCGGCGAACTGCTGGCGCAAAGTTTCGACCGCGATCCGAATACGGCCCTGCACACCGAGCTGTCCGACCGCGAGTTCCAGGTGTTCCTGCGCCTGGCCAAGGGCGCGACCGTGTCCGACATCGGCAACGCATTGTCGCTCTCGATCAAGACTGTCTCGACCTACCGCACCCGCATCATGGAAAAGATGGGCCTGCAGTCGAACTCGGACCTGACCTATTACGCCATGAAGAACAACCTGCTGGATTAAGCAGTAGCTGAGACCTGGCAAACGCGCGCTCCGGCGCGCGTTTTCGTTTGCGCATGCCGCCTTCGCAAGACTCCGCCCGGCTGGTTCGCCGACTTGCAGCCCGATTGCAACAGTTAGTTACATGAAGGAATTTCGCGCTGCAACAATTCGTCCATACATCTATAATGAAGGACGCCGTCTGTTGCGCGAAAGGAAGTCCGGATGTACTTTTCTACCGCCCCGGCCGACAAGCCGGGCCGCACTCTCCCCCTCCATAAATCCCTGCTGTGCCTGGTCTGCGCGATCCTGCTGGTCGTGAATGGCGTGTTTTTGCTGCGTAACCTCGATGACCTGCGCTCGGCCAATGCGCTGCAGGCACGCACCGCCCAGGTGTCGGACGAGCTGCAATACCTGAACCTGCTCGTGACCGACGCCGAGAGCAGCCTGCGCGGCTATTTTCTCTCGAATTCGGAAGTCTATCTGGGCCCGCTGCGCGAAGCGCCCAGGCAGTTCGATGACCAGTTGCGCGCACTCGGTACGCTGCTGGCCGACAATCCTTCGCAAACCAAAAACCTGGTCCAGCTGCGCACTTTGATCGAGAAGAAGCTGGGCCTGATGCACCAGCAGCTCGAGGTGTTCCGCCAGGGCGGCCTGTCCGACATCGTGGCCATCGCTGCCTCGCCGGACGACCGCGCCCAGATGGACGAAATCCGCCTGCAGGTAGTGATCATGACGCGCGAACAGAACGAACTGCTGGCCACCAGTACCGCCGCTTTCTACCAGCAATACCGCCATGCCGTGCTGTTTGGCCTGAGCATCAACGCGGCCGCGATCGCGGTCTTGCTGCTGTTCTATAACCTGGTCAAGCGCGCTTTCGGCGCCCGGCTCGAAGCCCAGCACGCCCTGCAACGCAGCAATGACGATCTGGAACGCATCGTTGCCGAACGTACCGGCCAGTTGTCGGTGCTGTCGCGCCACCTGATTCGGGTTCAGGAAGAAGAAAAGTCGCGCCTGGCGCGCGAACTGCACGACGAAATGGGCGCCAACCTGACCGCGATTGGCATGGACATCACGACCGTCAGCGAGCAACTGCGCACCAGCCATCCGGATCTGGTCGCGATGCTGGCCCGGGCGCGCCGGACCCTGGTCGATACGGTGCAACTGAAGCGCCGCATCATCGAGAACTTGCGCCCGAGCCTGCTCGACAATATGGGCTTGTTGGCCGCGCTGCAAAGCTATTGTGCCGATTACGCGCGTGTCACCAGGCTCGACGTCGACCCCTTGATTGCTACCGAGGCTGACCAGGCTGGCCCGATGCAGTCGATCGCGCTGTTCCGCATCACCCAGGAAGCGCTGAACAATATCGCCAAGTACGCCAAGGCGCGCACCGTGATCGTGAATCTGACGCGCGAGCCGGATGGCTGGGGCCTGGAAATTACCGACGACGGCATCGGCATCGCGCCGGACGCGATGAAGACCTCGAAATCGCACGGGCTGTTGGGGATGCGCGAACGCGCCTTGCTATTGGGCGGCACTCTGGTGGTGGAGCGGGGTGTGAATGGGGTGGGAACTTGTGTGCGCGCCACGCTGCCGTTGACGGCGCCGGGTGGAAATGAAGAGGCGGGGCTGAATCCCGCCGTGTCGGCCAGTTTGCTGGCACAGACTGCTCCACCCGTGCCGACCTTGCCGGCGCCTGCAGTGGCCATAAAAACCGGGGCGGCCAATGAGGCCGCCCCGGTGGATCAATCAGGAACTAACGCAAGAACTACCGCAGGAACTAAGGCAGGAATTAACGCGCCACATCCATGAGCAGGCGGTCGTATTCCGACTTGGCGACCTTGTAGCATTCGCCTGCATACTCTTCCAGGCCGGCGCGGTCCAGCACGGTGATGTTGCCGCGGCGATACTGGATCAGGCCTTCGTCTTGCAGCTTGCCGGCGGCAGCGGTGATGCTTTCGCGGCGCACACCCAGCATGATCGAGATCAGTTCCTGGGTCACTTTCAGTTCATTGCTTGCCGAGCGGTCCAGGCGGTCGAGCAGCCAGCGGCACAGTTTCTGTTCGATCGAGCTGTGGCGGCCGCCGACGGCGTTCTGGGCCATCTGGGCGAACAGGGCGTTGGTGTAGCGCATCAGCAGTTGCGGCAGGGCGCCGCCGCGGTTGAAGGCGTCACGCAGGTATTGGGTTTTCAGGCGGTAGCCGTAGCCGGCGCTCTGGACCACGGCGCTGCAGGTAGCGCGCTCGCCCATGAACAGCGACACGCCGACTGCGCCTTCGTGGCCGACCACGGCGATCTCGGTGGTGGCGCCGTCTTCCATCACATACAGCAGCGACACGATTGCGGTGGTTGGGAAATACACGTATTCCAGTTTGCTGCCATACTCGAACAACTCTTTACCGAACGGCATCGGGACCAGTTCCAGGTGGTCGAACATGTCTTCGAGGTCAAGGCGGGGAAGGGCGGCCAGCAGTTCGTTCTGCTGGGTGCCGCTGTAGCTGACGACCGGACGCGACGTGGACTTCATTGCCTCACTCGTGGCAGGGATCTGGTTTTTTGCTTTTTGGGTCATGCCGCCAAATTGAGTGTTGTTCATCTTATGTCCTCTTATGTCTGTCGTTCGTCTATGGTTGTTGCGGGGCGATCCGGAGGTCTTTTGTTGCCTCATCGCGATGTGTGTACTTTAAAGCTACCGTCTGTTGGCGCACATAAGATTAGCGGTTGCACCCGTGTAGGTTCGATGCATGATGTTTTGTCAGTGCAGTCCTACTGGAGAGAACCCCGCTTCCGGCCGGGTTGTTGTTAACTTTGATAATTAGGTTTGACAACAAAAATGCCGCATAATTCGCCGTCGACGACATTCGAAATGATTGGCGAAGTTAAACATGCCCCTGCAGTTATTCCTGGTTGAAGACGATCCGGTGCTGGCCGACGGCCTGTCGCGCGCCCTGCAGGCGCAAGACATGCACGTTACGCTGGTGAGCGACGGCCTCGCCGCTGACTCTGCGCTGCAGGCGGGCGGCATCGACGTCGCCGTGCTCGACATCGGTTTGCCCGGCATCGATGGCTTCGAAGTGGTGCGCCGCCTGCGCGCCCGCGGCGCCGCCACCCCGGTGCTGCTGCTCACCGCGCGCGACGCCGTCGAAGACCGCGTGCGCGGCCTGGAAACCGGCGCCGACGATTACCTGGTCAAGCCGTTCGCCACCGCCGAACTGGTCGCGCGCATCCGCGCCCTGGCGCGGCGTCACGCTCCCCCATCGAATGTGCTCGCGCTGGGCAGCCTCAGCCTGGATAGCGCCACGCGCCGCGCGCGTGTAGGCGAGCGTCCAGTGGAGCTGTCGGTGCGCGAGTGGGGCGTGCTCGAATACCTGTTGCAGCACGCCGGGCGCGTGGTGTCCAAGCAGCAGATCATCGAGGCCATCCTGCCCTGGGGCGACGACGTCACTCCGAATGCGGTCGAAGTCTATGTGTCGCGCCTGCGCCTCAAGATCGACGGCGCCGGGGTGGCGATCCGCACCATCCGTGGCTTCGGCTACCTGCTGGAAGCTGCTCCTGCCTCCGCTACCGCCGAATGACCAGCATCCGGCTGCAGTTGCTCAAGTGGCTGCTGGGCCCGATCCTGCTCGTCAACCTGGTGCTGGCGGCGCTGGTGGTGGGCCTGGCCTGGACGCCGGCCCAGGTCGCCTTCGACCAGGGCCTGGCCGACATCGCCGACGCCCTGGCGGCGCGGCTGGCCGGCGGCGCCGCGCCGCAACTGCCGGCGCAGGTGGCTGGCGAAGGCGGCAAGGACCGCATCTGGTTCGCGGTGCGCGACGGCGGCGGCGCCCATCTGGCCGGCGCTGCGGGCTTCCCTCCGCTGCAGCCGGGACGCGCCGCCTACGACGCCGAGATTGGCGGCGAACCGGTGCGGGTGGTGGCGCGCGCGCTCACGACTCCGAACGGTTCGCGCCAGCTGGGCGTGGCGCGTACCCTGCGCCAGCGGCTCGAGGTGCGCGCCGCCATCGTGCGTTCGCTCACGGTGCTGGTGGCGCTGGTGACGATTACCCTGGTCGGCGTGGTCTGGCTGTCCGTGAGTAATGGCCTGCGGCCGCTGGCGCGCATCCGCGCCGAACTGGCCGCGCGCGGCCCGGGCGACCTGGCGCCGTTGCCGGCCGAGCAGGTGCCCTACGAAATTGCGCCGGTGGTCACCGGCTTCAACGAGCTGCTTGACAAGGTCGAGGCCGGCAGCCGGGCCCAGCGTGAATTTTTGGCCGACATGGCGCACCAGTTGCGCACGCCCTTGGCCGGAATGCAGCTGCAGCTCGAATGGCTGGGCCAGCGCCACGCCGGCGACCTCGAGACGGTACGCGCGCTGGGCATGATGGGCCTGTCCAACGAACGCATGATCCGCCAGGTCAACCAGCTGCTGGCGCTGGCCCGGGCGCGCGAAGGACGGCCGGCTGGCGCACCAGGCGCGCTCGACCTGGCGCTGCTGGTACAGGAATCGGTGCAGTTTTTCGTCGACAAGGCGGCGCGCAAGGACATCGACATCGGTTTCGAACTGGACAGCGCACCGGTGAATGGCGACGCCTTCCAGCTGCGCGACCTGATCGACAACCTGGTCGACAATGCGATCCGCTACACCCCGGCCGGCGGCCAGGTCACGGTCGGCTGCAGACGCGAAGGGCAGGAGACGCTGTTCACGGTGGCCGACTCGGGACCCGGGATTCCCGCAGCACGGCGCGCCGCCGTGTTCGAGCGCTACGTGCGGCTGGACGACAAGACGGGCGGCAGCGGCCTCGGCCTGGCGATCGTGCGCGACATCGCGCTGGCGCACGGCGCGCGGGTGGTGCTGGGCGACGCCGCCGAGGGCGGGGTGCTGGTGACGGTGCGCTTTCCGGCACGATCGTAGACACATCGTCAACGAGAAGCCGTCCAACGCCGCAAATACTGTCGCAAATCCGTTGCTGTCAGGAATTTGTCAGCCTTTCTTCAGGGAACTGACAGCTTCCTCGATTATTATGCCTGGTGGAAACATTTATCGGCGCTTGCCGCCCCCAGGAGAATCCCATGCAGCAGCGCCAGTCCGGTTTCACGCTCATCGAACTCATGCTCGCGGTGGCGATCGTCGGCATCCTGACCGCCGTCGCACTACCTTCCTACAGCAGCTACGTGCTGCGCACCCGCCTGGCCGAGGCGCACAGCACGCTGGCCGCGACCCAGCCGCAGCTGGAACAGTTCTGGTCCAACGAACATAACTACGTCGGTTTCGACAAGGTGCCGGCCGCCACTACCAACTTCACCTACGCGTTGCAGGACGCCGACGCCTCCGGCTACACCCTGGTCGCCACCGGCCGCGCTGCCGCCGCCAGCTTCGTCTACACCCTCGACCAGGCCGGCCGCCGCGCCACCACCGGCGCCCCGGCCGACTGGACCAAGCGCGCCGATTGCTGGGTCGACCGCAAGGCGGGCACGTGCACCCAGTGACGGCGCCGCAGAGTCGCGCCACCCAGGCCGGCTTCACCATCATCGAAGCGATGGTGGCGCTGGTCATCATGGGCATCCTGCTGGCCTTCGGCATGCCACGCATGAGCGACTGGCTCAGCGCCACCAGGGCCGCCGGCGCCGCCGGCTTCTACGCCGAAGGCTTCACGGTGGCGCGCCTGCAGGCGCTGTCCAACAACAGCCAGAGCCGCCTGGTGTTCGTCGCCAACGCCGGCGGCCAGCCCGACTGGCGGGTCGACATCTGCCTGCGCAGCACCGACACCCCGTGCACCCTCGACAGCGACTGGTCGAGCGAAACCGCCGCACCCAAGGGCGCGACCGGCGTGCCGGCCAAATTCCGCTCGATCCGGCGCAGCGCCGCGACCCTGCCGCCCGCCACCCGGCTGGCGGTGACGCTCGGACCGGGCGCCGGCAACAGCGTCTACTTCACGCCGCTGGGCTGGGTCGATACCGGCAGGGCGCAGCGGATCACGCAAGTCGGCCTGGCTCCGCCAACCGGCCGGTCAGGCGCGTTCAAGCGCTCCGCGGTGGTGCTGACCCTGGCCGGCGTGGCGGTCACGTGCGATCCCGGCGCCGCGCCGGGCGCTTCCACCAGGTGCCCCGGATGACGCGCGCGTCGCTTGCCATCGTCCGTCGCCGCGCCCAGCGCGGCGTGGCCCTGCTCGAGGCGCTGCTGGCCGTGGTCCTGCTCGGGATCGGACTGATCGGCACCCTGGCGCTGCAGGCGCGTTCGGTGGCGGCGCTGTCCGAGGCTGGCCTGCGCGCCGAGGCGACCATCGCCGCCAATGAACTGCTGGGCGTGATGAATACCGATCTGGCGCATCTGTCCGATTATGCGGTCGCCGAAAACGCGCGCCCGGGTGCGCGCCTGGCGCCGTGGTACGCGGCGGTCGAGCGGCGCCTGCCCGGGGCCGGCATCGCGGTGGCGGTCAATCCGGCCCCCGGCACCACCCGCACCGAGGTCGCGATCTCGATCCGCTGGAAGCGCAGCAAGGACAATGCGCGCGACCAGCACAACATCACCTCTTACCTGTCGCAGTCCGAATGAACGCGCCGACCATCCACCGCCGCCGCAGCGATGCCGGCTTCTCGCTGGTCGAGCTGATGGTCAGCGTCGTGATCGGCCTGCTGGCGGTGCTGCTCGCCACCCGCATCATGACCGACAACCAGCGCAACAAGGACACCGCGCTGGGCGGCTCGGACTCGATGCAGAACGGGATGCTGGCGATGTTCTCGATCAGTACCGACGTCGAGCAGGCCGGCTATGGCCTGAACGACCGCCTGCTGGTCGGCTGCAACACGCGTTTCAGCGACAGCGGCGGCTATCGGCTCGCCAGCGTCAAGCGCGGCGAAGCCAACGTGCAACCTCTGGCGCCGGCCATCATCGAACCGGAGGCCAACGGCGCCTCGGACCGCATCACGCTGTACGCCGGCAGCGCCGCCGGCGGTACCGCCACCTTGCGCCTGACCGGCAACTACGTCGGCGGCACCACCCTCAACGTCGATCGCCGCCCGTATGGCTTTCGCTCGGGCGACGTGATCGTGGTCGCGCCCGAGCAGGCCGGCGGCGACTGCGCGCTGGCTCAGCTGGCGACCGATCCGGAAACCCATCCGGTGCCGCCGGCCGCGCAGTACGTGCGCATCGGCGGCTCGGGCCTGCGCTTCAACAGCGGCGCGCTCGGGGTCCAGTACCAGGGCAATACGGCGCGCATCTTCAACCTGGGGCAGGGCGCGCGGCTGGCCTTCCATACCTGGTCGGTAGAGGGCAACTACCTGCGCCTGCGCTCGACGGACATGGACAGCGCCGGCACCAACCCCCAAGCGGTGGCCGCCAACATCGTCCTGCTCAAGGCGCAATATGGCTTCGATACCCGCGCCGGCCAGGCGTTCCAGCCGACCCAGGGCACCAGCGTCGGCCAATGGTCGTCGACCATGATCGACGCCGACGGCGATGGCGTCGAAGGCAGCGCCGGCGACTACGGCCGCGTGGTCGCGCTGCGCCTGGCGCTGGTGGCGCGCTCGCGCCATCCCGAACGTCCCGCCGCCGATGGTAAATGCAGCGCCACCACCGAGATCAAGCCGCTGTTCGCCAGCGAGCAGCCGCAAGGCGTCGACGCCCGGCAGGTCGAGGTCGAGCTGGGCACGGCGGCCGACGCGGACGGCTGGAAGTGCTACCGATATCGCGTATTCGAGACCATCGTCCCGTTGCGCAATGCGGGCTGGAGGCCGGCATGAACCATCGTCTCATTCGAGTGCATCAGACGGGCATTGCGCTGCCGGTGATGCTGATCATGCTGCTGGTGATGCTGGTGACCAGCATCTACCTGCTGCGTTCGACCAACTCGACCACGCTGGCGGTATCGAACATGGCGTATGACGCCTCGCTCAGCCGCGCCGCCGACCTCGGCCTGCACACCGGCTTCCAGTGGCTCAAGAGCCAGGCGCTGCTTGATAAGCGCGCGCTCAACGTCGACGTCGACGCCAAGGGCTACAGCGCCATCATGAACCCTGGCGCCACGCCGCGCGACAGCGGCTTCTGGGCCAAGAAGGTCGTGATCCCGGGGCCGGACAACACCAGCGTCGAATACGTGATCCACCGCATGTGCACCATGCCGCTGGCCTACGATGACGCCCGCAACGCCTGCGTCCAGACCGCCGAAGTCAGCGCCAGCCTGGGCAACCCGGTGCCGGTCGGCCAGAGCCTGGCCTCGGACGCGCCAAGCTTCGCCGGCAGCCCGCAGCTGCACTACGTGATCACGGCCCGCATCGCCGGCGCGCGCGGCGGCAACGTGGTCAACCAGATGGTGGTCATGCTCGGCGTGTGACGCGGCAGATCCGCACAACAAGCATCATTCGAACGAACCTGGAATGCGCATGCATCGCTTTTCGCACCAACGACTGATTTCCTTCCTCGGCCTCCTGATGGTCGTGCTGACGTTCGCGCCGGCCAAGGCCGACCCGACCAATATCTCGACCCTGCCGCTGCTGAACATCAGCGGCAGCGGGGCGGTCAAGCCGAACCTGATGCTGTTGTACGATAACTCGGGGTCGATGAACTTCACCTACACCCCCGACTACGTCGCCAACGCCGACACCTGCCGCGCCGGCACCACGATCGCCGACGACACCCGCGGCTGCACCATCGGCGACCCGCCGTTCGCCAGCAGCGACTTCAATCGCCAGTACTACAATCCCAAAACGCGCTACCGCCCGCCGGTGAGGGCCAACGGCACGTCGTTCAACGACATGACGAGCGCCAACACGCGCCAGTGGACCCAGGTGCCGAACGACGGCTTCGGCATCAACAATGCCGACCTGCTGGGCGAAGACCGCTACTCCACCACCAACCTGGTCACCGGCTTTCCCGACCTGGCCTGGTGCGACCGCAACCGCGAGAACTGCCAGCTCAACACCACCGGCTACACCTATCCGACCAATGCCCGCTACCGCGCGGCCTGGGTCAGCAGCGCGCCGTACTACTACAGCATCAACGTCGCCGAGTATTGCACCGACAACACCATGACCAACTGCACCTCGACCGCGGTCAACGGCGACGCGCCGGACGGCTATCCGGTGCCGGCGCGGGTGCGCTTCTGCGACTCCAACAAGCTGACCCGCTGCCAGGCCAAGTTCGTCGGCAACTACAAATACCCGCGCTTCTCGGGCGAGAACCAGGATGCGCCGTGGTGGGGCACCATCACCATCGGCACCTCCAGCGGCAGCAACGCGCTGCGCATCAACAGCGTGACCGCGGTCGGCCTGTCCGGCACCCAGGTCATCACCAAGAGCCATGTCGACGCCGCCAATGGCACCGATACCGCCGACAAGCGCGCCATCGTGGCCAGCGCGCTGGCGGCGCAGATCGTGGCCCAGACCGGCTTGGACAAGCCCTTCACCGCCTGCGTCACCACGCCGCGCCACGCCTCGGTGCCGGCCTGCTCGAGCTACGGCATCACCCTCGGCGGCAGCAACCTGCTGGCGGTGATCCCGATTGCCTGCCCGGCCGGCGCCGGCGACAAATCGATTGGCACCTGTTCGCCGGTCACCGACAACAGCCGCGCCGGCGACAACCTGATGATTTCGTCGGGCACCGGCGCCACCGCGCTGCTCACCATCAGCGGCACCACCAACAGCGGCAACAGCCAGATCCTGAAAGGCCTGTACCTGGGCCAGACCTCGCTGATCACGTCGCTCACCCTGGGCAAGGGCATCGGCGCCTCGAGCGTGGTGAGCGCGATGAGGAACGCCATCGGCACCCGCGGCACCGTCACCGCCTACGTCGGCGGCACCCGTCCATCGTCGCCGCTGTGCGAGGCGCAGAGCAACACCACCCTGTGCCTGATCGACAGCGCCTCCAACGCGGCCGGGCGCGACATCTCGCTGAGCGACCTGACCAACAACGGCTCGGGCCGCAACGTGCGGCTCTCGCTGTCGGTCACGGAAGCGGTCAGCGACGTGGTGCCGACCGCCAGCACCGGCCTGGGCGCCTCGATTTTCGTGCGCACCAACATCGTGTCGTCGCGCCGCGCCTACCCGCGCGACCCGGCCCGCACCGATTGCCAGGGCGAGACCTGCAGCTACGACGAAGAGATGACCAACTTCGCCAACTGGTACGCCTACTATAAAAGCCGCAACCAGATGATGAAGACCGCGGTCGGCCAGGCCTTCGAGCCGGTCACCGACAAGTACAACGTCGGCCTGGTGTCGCTGTCCGAGGCGGCCAAGCAGGGCACCATCAACAAGCCGCTGCCATTCGCCGGCCAGGACCGCAGCGACTGGTACACCAACCTGTACGGCATGACCACCAGCGGCGCCACCCCGGTGCGCCTGGCCCTGAACGCGATCGGCAAGATGTACGCCAATCGCGAACCCTACGTCCGGCCCAAGGGGCAGGAAGCGGTCAGGTTCCCGTGCCAGCAGAACTTCACCTTCATCACCACCGACGGCTACTGGAACGGCGAAGCGCCGTCCGGCGTCGGCAACACCGACGTGCGCGAAGACCCGGCCCGTTTCTGCCTGCGCTCCAAGGGCTGCGTCGACCCGCGCGCCCAGAGCGTGCCGTCGCTGGCCGACATCGCCCTGTACTGGTACAACGGCGGCAGCAACGAGAACGTCGACAAGCTCAATTCGCTGCGCCCCACCGTCGAGGACTGGGCCAAGCCGGGCGTGGTGCCGGCCGCCGACGGCGAGAACACGCGCCTGCACATGAAGACCTACGCGCTCGGCCTGGGCGTGGACGGCATCATGACCTATGAGCCGAACTACGACAGCGCGCCCAGGCAGGGTGGCGACTTCTATAAGGTGATCACCGGCGCCACCTCCGGCTGCCCGTGGAGCAGCGATGGGCGCTGGACCTGGCCCGACGCCCAGACCCACCTGGACGGCGGTTCGCTGGCGCTGCAGTCGCGCGTCGACGACCTGTGGCACGCCGCCATCAACGGCCACGGCAAGTATTTCTCGGCGTCCGATCCGCTGCAGGTGATCGAGGGCCTGCGCTCGGCCCTGAGCAATATCGAGGTGCAGGTCGGCGCCGCCGCCGCCGCCGCGACCTCGACCCCGAATATCTCGGCGATCGACAACGACATTTTCGCCGCCACCTTCACCACGGTGCGCTGGAACGGGCGCCTGTCCAAGCGCAAGATCGACCTGAGTTCCGGCGCCGTGAGCGAGAACGAGGTCTGGAATACTTCCAGCCTGCTGGGCGCACGGGTCGACGCCCGCGCCGACAGCCGCCGCATCCTGATGATGGATCCGGGCACGCGCACCTTGGAAGACTTCACCTTCGCCAACTTCACGGGTGCAGTGGAAAAGAGCTGGTTCGAGAACAAGTGCAACGCGTTGCCGCAGTGCGCCAACCTGTCGGATGCCAACCGCGCCATCGTCAATAGCGGCGCCACCATCGTCAACTGGCTGCGCGGCCAGCAGCAGTACGCCGACGACACGCTGCTGCGCGCCTACAGCTTCACCGACGCCGCCGACAGCGGGGCGGACGGCGCGCTGCCGATCGTGCTGGGCGATATCGCTTCGTCCAAGCCGGGCTACGTGCGCGACCCGCGCAAGAACTACGACCGCGACGGCTACGCCGACTACCGCGCCGCCAACACCGGGCGCGAGCCGGCCGTGTACATCGGCGCCAACGACGGCATGCTGCACGCCTTCCACGCCACCACCGGCGAGGAACTGTGGGCCTACGTCCCGCGCATCACGATGAAGAAGCTGTACCTGCAGGCCAGCACCACCTACGGCGGCAGCCACCAGTACACGGTGGACGGCTCGCCCGAAGTGGCCGACGTCCAGATCGGCGGCAGCTGGAAGACGGTGCTGGTGGGCGGCCTGAATCGCGGCGGACGTGGCTACTATGCGCTCGACGTCACTGACCCCGACGCGCCCAAGGCGCTGTGGGAACTGTGCGCCGACCCTGCGGTGTGCAGCGGCGACAACCTGGAGCCGGAACTGGGCTTCACCTTCGGCAACCCGCAGTTCGGCACGATCCAGGACGGGAACAAGGAGACCTGGGTGGTGTTCCTGACCTCGGGCTACAACAACATCCCGGACAGCGACGGCGTGGGTGGCGGCAGCGGCGCCGGCTGGCTGCTGGTGGTGGACATCGCCACCGGCAAGGTCAAGTACCGTATCTCGACCAACGTCGGCAACACCACCACGCCTTCGGGCCTGGCCAAGATCACGGCCATCACGCCGGATCCGCGCAACGACCCGAAAGTCACCTACGTCTACGGCGGCGACAACAGCGGCAAGATGTGGCGCTTCGACTTCACGGTTGCCGGCGCGCCGAGCGTCAAGCTGATGGCCGATGCCGGCAGCGGCCAGCCGATCACCACCCGTCCCGAAGTGACCACCTGCCGCGTGGGCGCGGCGGAGGGTAGCCTTGAGCCGGCCGCCAAGCGCATGGTGGTGTTCGGCAGTGGACGCCTGCTGGATCTGGAAGACGTGGGCGACCCGGCGCTGCAGAGCATCTACGTGCTCAAGGACAGCGGCGACACCATCGGCACCGGCGGCTGGCGCAAGGAGCCGACCATGGTGCAAAAGACGCTGGCGCGCCAGACGGCGAACAATGCCGACTCGCCGTTCGTCCTGTCCGGCAATACCCTCGACTGGGCCAGGCACAATGGCTGGTTCGTCGACTTCGGCGTCAACAAGGGCGAGCGCGTCAACATCGACCCCAAGGTGGTGGCCGGGACGCTGAGCGTGGTGACCAACCTGCCTACCTCGTCGACCGAGTGCTCGGTGGGCGGCACCAGCAACATCTACCAGTTCAACGTGTGCGCCGCCCTGAATGGCCTGGTGGGCGAGCCGCTGTCGGGCAACGCGGCGGTCGGCACCTCCGAGGTGCGCACTCCGGACGGGGAACTGAAGGTGATCGTCACCGACGCCAAGGGCAAGATGATTCCGAAAGACCTGGCGCCGTCGATCAGCAGCGGGGCGCGCCGGGCCGGCTGGCGCCGGGTACGGGATTGATGCGACCGAGCGACTAATTTACACGGCGCGGTGCGGAAACGTTAAAATCCCGGGTTTCCTTTCACGGGCCTTGACGCGGCCCGACTACTGGGCTCGAACATGGCCAACGACACCGACAACCTGAACGCCGGGAATGGCGTGGACGCCACTCAAGTGGCAACCGACGCCGGCACCGACGCATCCGCATCGCGCCAGAACGGCGCGATCGCGCGCGAAGTGCAGCGCCGCCGCACCTTCGGCATCATCTCCCACCCGGATGCGGGTAAAACCACGCTGACCGAGAAGCTGCTGCTGTTCTCGGGCGCGATCCAGCTGGCCGGCACCGTCAAGGGCCGCAAGAGCGGCCGCCACGCGACCTCGGACTGGATGGACATCGAGAAGCAGCGCGGCATCTCGGTGGCGTCCTCGGTGATGCAGTTCGAATTCCGCGAGCACGTGATCAACCTGCTCGACACCCCGGGCCACCAGGACTTCTCGGAAGACACCTACCGCGTCTTGACCGCGGTCGACTCGGCGCTGATGGTGATCGACGCCGCCAAGGGCGTCGAGGAACAGACCATCAAGCTGCTCGACGTGTGCCGCATGCGCGACACCCCGATCGTCACCTTCATGAACAAGATGGACCGTGAAACGCGCGATCCGCTCGAACTGCTGGACGAAGTCGAATCGGTGCTCAAGATCGAGTGCGCGCCGGTGACCTGGCCGATCGGCATGGGCAAGAACTTCCGCGGCGTGTACCACCTGCTGAAGGACGAGATCATGCTGTTCAAGGCCGGCGAAGAAAAGGCCGACGGCGCCTTCGAGATCGTCAAGGGCATCGACAACCCGAAACTGGCCGAGATGTTCCCGCTCGAGATCGAGCAGCTGAAAATGGAAGTGGAACTGGTGCACGGCGCTTCGCACGTGTTTGACATCGAGCGCTTCCTGTCGGGCGTGCAGACCCCGGTGTTCTTCGGCTCCGCGATCAACAACTTCGGCGTGCGCGAGATCCTGTCGGCGCTGGTCGACTGGGCCCCGGCGCCGCGCGAACGCGACGCCACCGTGCGCGCGGTGGAGCCGGTCGAGCCGAAGTTCTCGGGCTTCGTGTTCAAGATCCAGGCCAATATGGACCCGGCCCACCGCGACCGCATCGCGTTCCTGCGCGTGTGCTCGGGACGCTTCGAGAAGGGCATGAAGGTCAAGCACCTGCGCCTGGGGCGCGACGTCAAGCTGTCTTCGGTCGTGACCTTCATGGCCTCGAGCCGCGAACAGGTCGAGGAAGCCTATGCCGGCGACATCATCGGCCTGCCGAACCACGGCAACATGCAGATCGGCGACAGCTTTTCGGAAGGCGAGATGCTGACCTTCACCGGCATCCCGTACTTCGCGCCGGACCTGTTCCGCACGGTGCGCATCCGTAATCCGCTCAAGGTCAAGCAGCTGCACAAAGGCTTGCAGCAATTGGGCGAAGAAGGCGCGGTGCAGGTGTTCAAGCCGGTGCTGGGTTCGGACCTGATCCTGGGCGCGGTCGGCGTGCTGCAGTTCGAAGTCGTGGCCAGCCGCCTGCTCAACGAGTACGGCGTCGACGCGGTGTTCGAAAGCAGCAGCATCAGCAGCGCGCGCTGGATCTCGAGCGAGGACAAGAAGTCGCTGGCCGACTTCGAAAACCAGCTCGGCCACCAGGTCGCCTACGATGCCGCCGGCAACATGGCCTTCCTGGCCACCTCGGGCGTCAACCTGCGCCTGACCCAGGAACGCTGGCCGAAGCTGGTCTTCCACGCGACCCGCGAGCACGCGGCCAAACTGGGCTAAGCATTAGTCGCCAAGCTCACTCACGACGCTGGTCCGATCGCGGCCAGCGTCTGCGTGCGCGCTGCGCCGCCCGGTTCCTGGATGCGCAGCTGCACCGGCATCCAGGACAGGTGCGGCGCCAGCCATAGCTCCAGCCGGCGCTCGCCGGCTTCTTCGATGCGCGCCAGGCGCACCGTCTCCATTTCTCCCGCGCCGGTCGCGATCCGTTCCGGTCCGATCACGCGATAGCGCTCGATGCGCGCGCCGCCCGCGCCTGCGACCCAGAATTCCAACACGTCACGCATCTGGCTCGGATCGGCCAGGCCCATGCCGGCCAACTGCGCCAGCAGCGAGGCGGTATCCTGGCTGCCTTGGGCCAGGCGCTGCGCCTGCGTATCCATGCCGCTTTGCACGGTGCCGGCCGCGCGGTTGAAGCGGGTGGTGACTGAGCCGGCGCCGAATTGCTCGGTCGACTGCGCCGGCGCGACCCCGGCGTCGTCAATCATGCCGGCGCTGCTGTGCGCTCCCAATATTCCGTCCATCTGCAACTCGTAGCGGTTACCGTCGCTGCGCCAGGTCAGCGTCGCATCGCCCGCTCCACCCGTGACCGTATAGCTCAGGCGCACCGAGGGCGGCGGCGTCACGCGATAGCGCGCCGGCATGCGAAAGCGAAACGCGACGCCTTGCTGGCCGGGCAGGGCGTCGGGCGCGACGTCGGCCACGACTTCGGGTGGCGCTGCCGCGCGTGCGTCGGCTGACGGTGCGCGCGGCACCAGCAGCGGTGGCTCGTCAAACGGTTCGGACGGCGGAGCGGGTGGCGCCGGTGCAGCTTCCGGCTGCGCGGGCGCTACGGGCGCCACCACGTGCGCCAGACGCACGGCCAGTGCGCCGCTGCCGGCGCTTGGCGGCGGCAGCGCCAGGCGGCGGTCGATCCAGGCCAGCGCCAGCAGGTGCAGCAGCAACGACAGCAGGCCAAGCACCAGCAGGAGCCGGTGCCGCGCCAGGAGGGCGGGAACGCGGGAAACACTCATGGCGCTAGTGTAGCCGCTGACCCCTGCGCGCAGTCAAACGGTGTGAGATTGCGCGAGTATCTTTGCGGCAAAGCCGATCTATACTTGCCGTTGTATTGACATCGCTTCAGGAGTCTGCCGTGGAAATCGAACAGTTCCAGCGCATGGTTGCGCGCCTCGAACAGGAAAGCGCCGCCGCGCCCGGCCGCTACCGTGCCAGGGTCGCGCTACTGACGGTGCTTGGCTTCGGCATCATTGCCTTGGTGCTGGCCACGCTCGGCTTCGGGCTGGTGGCGCTGGTCGGCTTCGTCGCGGCGCTGGCCTGGAGTGGCGGCGGCCTGCTGCTCCTGCTGCTGGCCAAGCTGGGCAAGCTGCTGTTCCTGCTGGCGATCCCGCTCTGGTACACGCTCAAGTCTGCGCTCGGTTCGCTCTTTGCGCGCTTTCCCGAACCCGAAGGGCGGGTGCTGCGGCGCGACGAAGCGCCGGCACTGTTCGCGGCGCTGGACGACCTGCGGCGGCGCATGGCCGGGCCGCGCTTTCACCGGGTGCTGGTGATCAACGAGGTCAATGCGGCGATGATCCAGCGTCCCGCCTTCGGCCTGGTCGGCTTCCCGCGCAACTACCTGCTGCTTGGATTGCCGCTGCTCGAGTGCCTGGCGCCGGAAGAAGCGCTGGCCGTGGTGGCGCACGAATACGGCCATCTGGCCGGCGCGCACGGACGCTTCTCGGCTTTCATCTACCGCCTGCGCCATACCTGGAGCACGATTCAGGCTCATCTCGATCATTTCCAGGGCTGGTCGGCCAAACTGGTCTCGCCGCTGGTGCGCTGGTACGCGCCTTACTTCAACGCCTACACCTACGTGCTGGCGCGCGCCGACGAATATCGGGCCGACGCTGCCTCGGCCGAACTGGTGGGCGCGGCCAGCGCCGCGCATGCACTCAAGCGCGTCAACCTGGTGGCGCCGCACTACCAGCAGTACGTCGAGGCCGCGCTGGAGCGCGCCGACCACCAGGCCGCGCCGCCGCCGGACCTGCTGCACGGCTGGGCCGAGGATGCGCGCCTGCGCTGCGAAGACGCGACGCTGCAAGGCTGGCTCGACGAAGCGTTGGACCGCGAGGGCCACTTCGCCGACACCCATCCGACGCTGCGCGCGCGCCTGGCCGCATTGGCCCATGACGCCACCTCGCACCGGCTGCTGCCGCCGGCGCTTGGCGGTGCGTCGGCGGCCCGGGCCTGGTTCGGCACTGGCCTGGCCGGCCTGCGCGCCGAACTGCAGGCGCAGTGGGCCAGCGACCTGGCCGAACCGTGGTCGCAGCGCTTCAGCCACGTGCAGGGCGAGCGCGAGCAACTCGCTGCGCTGCGCGCGCTCGACACCCGCGACGCCGAGCAGGAACTGGAGATGCTGCGCTTGAGCATGAACCGCGAGTCCGAGGTCGACCTGCGCGCCGCGCTGGCCACCTTCAACGCCGCCAATCCGGATCACGCCGTGGGCCTGTTCCTGGAAGCGGTGGCGCGTCTGAAGCACGACGAGCGTGAAGGACTGGCGCTGTTCGAACGCGCCATCGCGCTCGACCCGGACGCGACCGGCGCTGCCTGCGAGCGCGCCCGTGCCTGGCTCAGCGCACGCGGCGAAGAGGAACAAGCCGAGGCCTGGGCCGAGCGCTGGCGCATGCACCCGGCATGAGCCAGTCCCGCACGCTGCACCAGCATGGGGAGGGCACTGTCGCGCACGCCACAGTGGAGACATAGCGGGCGTCATTCCAAAAGTCGATTTGCGCCTGAGCAAATAATTCCCAAGATCAATGCGGTAACGTCGTCAGGTGCATCGAGCCGCTTCGATGCACCTCAACTGGAGAACGACATGCCCATTTCCCTTTTCTCCCGCACCTCGCGGGCCAGCTCGCCGATCTCCTCCTTCGCAGCGCGAGGCTGAACCATGCTGTCCCGCCTCCGCATCGGTCCCAAGTTGCTGCTCGCACCCGGCGCCGTGCTGCTGTTGCTGGTGCTGCTGTCGATCGCGTCGTATTACGCGATGCTGCGCCAGAACGCGTCGCTGGAAACCATCGTCGGCCAGCGCGCGGCCAGCATGCGCGCTGCCAGCGGCCTGGCCGCGCAGTCGCAAAAGGCGCACGCCGACATCTACCGCCTGCTGAGCTGGATGGGCGGCAGCTTCCCGCTGGCGCGCACCGAGCCGCTGCGCCAGGATATCCTGGCCCAGCACAAGCGCATCGGCGCTGGCCTGGACGCGCTGGCGCAAGCCACCGCCAGCCCGGCCGAAGCGCGCCACGTGGAGCAGGCAGCAAGCGCGCACCGGCGCTATGCGCGCGCGGTGCGCGAGGTGATCGAGATGGCGCCGCTGGATGGCTCGATCGGCGCCAACGCCATGCTCAAGGCCGAAGGCGCGTTTTCGCTGGTGGCGCAGCGCCTGAATGACCTGACCGCGCTCGAAGAAGCGCTGTCGCGCCAGGCCTCGAACAGCGCCAAGACCGACTTCCGGCTGATCTCGGGCTTGATGCCGACCGTGGTGCTGCTGGCGATCGGCCTGTCGCTGGCGATCACCTTCTCCGTGCGGCGCTATCTGCTCGACGAGATCCGTGGCATCACGGCGGCCGCCAGCGACCTGGCCAGCGGCGACCTGACGGTGCGCGAGCGCGATTACGGCAGCGACGAAATCGGCGACTCGTCGCGCCTGCTCGACGCCAGCATCCGTACCCTGAACGGTACGCTGCGCACGGTCGTCGAATCGGCGCGCCAGATCGGCGCCGCCTCGCGCGACATCAAATTGGGCAGCCTCAGTCTGGGTAGCCGCGCCGTCTACCGAGCCGGCTCGCTGGCCGGCGCCGAAGGCACCATGCAACACCTGGCTGCCACCGTCAGCCTGCTCGACGGCGACGCGCGCGCCGCCAACCGCCTGGCGGTGAGCGCGGCCGACGTGGCGCACCAGGGCGGCGACGTGGTCGAACGGCTGGTGGCGACGCTGGCCTCCGGCAAGCGCAGCGCGCAGCGGGTGGCCGACGTCGTCGACCAGCTCGATGCGGTGGCCAGCGAAACCGGCACGCTGGCATTGAATGCGGCGCTGGACGCGTCGCGCGTGCGACTGGCGGTGGACGATGGCGCCGGCATCGCCGCCGTGGCGGCCGAGGTGCGGGCACTGGCGCGGCGGGTGGCGTCTTCCGCGCGCGAAATCCGCACGCTGGTGGCGCAATCGGTGGCCGAGATGGATGGCGGCGCCGCCTGGGCCGCGCAGGCCGGCAGCAGCATGGAGCGCATCGCCAGTTCGGTGCGCGAAGTGGAAGACATCGTCAGCCGCATCGGCTCGACCAGCCAGGGGCAGGCGAATAATCTGCAGGACGTGAGCGGGGCGATCGTCAGGATGGACCAGGTGACGCGCCAGAACTGCGCGCTGGTCGAAGAAGCGGCCAGCGCGGCGCGCACGCTGCAGATGCAGGCGCTGACCTTGTCGCGGACCATGGCGGGGTTCAGGCTGGAAGAGGGGACGCCGAGTTTGCAGCCGATGCGGCGCAATACGGATGCGAAAGGCGTGGACGCAGCGTCGCAAGAGCGGCAGCCGACGCGCGAACGGCGGCGCCATCCGGCGTCGCACTTGCGGCTGGCGTCGAGCCGCAAATGATCCGGTTTTCGTTCACCACAAAAAAACATCCCCGCACTCGGCGGGGATGTTGTCATGCCTGACGCACCAGGTGCGAGTGATTATTCGTAATCGCTGATCGGCGCACAACCGCAGAACAGGTTACGGTCGCCATACACGTTATCCGCACGGCCCACCGGCGGCCAGTACTTCTTCTTGCGCAGACCAGCCACCGGGAACGCCGCCACTTCGCGGGTATAACCGTGCTGCCAGTCGTCCGCCATCACCACTTCGGCCGTGTGCGGCGCGCCTTTCAGCGGATTGTCGGTGCGGTCGTACTCGCCGCGCTCCACCTTCACGATCTCGGCGTGGATGGTGATCATCGCTTCGATGAAGCGATCCAGTTCCACTTTCGACTCGGATTCGGTCGGCTCGATCATCAAGGTGCCCGGCACCGGGAAGCTCATGGTCGGAGCGTGGAAGCCGAAGTCCATCAGGCGCTTGGCCACGTCTTCGTTGCTGATGCCGGTCTGGTCCTGCAGCGGGCGCAGGTCGATGATGCACTCGTGCGCCACCAGGCCGTCGTGGCCGGTGTACAGCACCGGGTAGTGCGGCGCCAGGCGACGCGCGATGTAGTTGGCGTTCAGGATCGCCACTTCGGTCGCGCTGGTCAATCCTTCGGCGCCCATCATCGCGATGTACATCCACGAGATCGGCAGGATCGAGGCCGAGCCGAAGGCCGCCGCGCTGACTGCGCCGATGCCGTTTTCGCCGCGCACGTAGCCGGTCGAGATCTGGTTTGGCAGGAACTCGGCCAGGTGCGCGCCGACGCCGATCGGGCCGACGCCAGGACCGCCACCGCCGTGCGGGATGCAGAAGGTCTTGTGCAGGTTCAGGTGGCTGACGTCGCCGCCGAAGGAACCCGGTGCGGCCAGGCCGACCAGCGCGTTCATGTTGGCGCCGTCGACGTAGACCTGGCCGCCGTGGCTATGCACGATCTCGCACAGTTCCTTGATGCCTTCTTCGAACACGCCATGGGTCGACGGGTAGGTGACCATCACGCAGGCCAGGTCCTTGCTGTACTGCTCGGCCTTGGCTTTCAGATCGTTCAGGTCGACGTTGCCATTGTCGTCGCAGGCGGTGACCACCACCTTCATGCCGACCATGCTGGCCGATGCCGGGTTGGTGCCGTGCGCCGACGATGGGATCAGGCAGATGTTGCGGTGACCTTCGCCGCGCGACTGGTGGTACTTCTGGATCACCAGGAGGCCCGCGTATTCACCTTGCGAACCGGCGTTCGGCTGCAGCGAGATGGCGGCGTAGCCGGTGGCGGCGCACAGCATGGCTTCGAGCTGGTCGATCATCTCGCGGTAGCCGACGGTCTGGTCGTTCGGCGCCAGCGGGTGGATGTTCGAGAATTCCGGCCAGGTGACCGGGATCATTTCCGAGGTCGCGTTCAGCTTCATGGTGCACGAACCGAGCGGGATCATGGTGCGGTCCAGCGCCAGGTCCTTGTCGGCCAGCGCGCGCAGGTAGCGCAGCATCTCGTGCTCGGCGTGGTAGCGGTTGAAGGTCGGGTGGGTCAGGTAGGCGCTGGTGCGCGCCAGCTCGGCCGGGAAGGCGTCTTGTGCGGCCGCGTCGAGGGCGTCGACGTCGACCGATTTGCCGTTGCCGAAGATGGCGAACAGGTTGGCCAGGTCGTCGCGGGTGACGGTTTCGTCGAGCGACACGCCGACGTGCCTGGCGTCGATCTGGCGCAGGTTGATGTTGCGGGCGGCAGCCTGCTGGTGGATCGCAGCCGCATCTTCCACGCGCACGGTGACGGTGTCGAAGAAGGTGGCGTTGGCCAGCTCGAAGCCGAGTTGCTGCAGGCCGGCGGCCAGGATGCCGGTCTGGCGGTGCACGCGGCGGGCGATGCGCTCAAGGCCTTGCGGGCCGTGATACACCGCGTACATGCCGGCCATCACCGCCAGCAGCACCTGCGCGGTGCAGATGTTCGAGGTCGCTTTTTCGCGGCGGATGTGCTGTTCGCGCGTCTGCAGCGCCAGGCGGTAGGCCTGGTTGCCTTGCGCGTCGACGGTGACGCCGACCAGGCGGCCCGACATGCTGCGCTTGAATTCGTCGCGGGTGGCCAGGTAGCCGGCGTGCGGGCCGCCGAAACCGAGCGGCACGCCGAAGCGCTGGCTGTTGCCGACCACGACGTCGGCGCCCCATTCGCCCGGAGGGGTCAGGACGGTGAGGGCCAGCAGGTCGGCGGCCACGATCACCATGCTGCCCGCGGCATGCAGCTTCTCGACGGCGGCGCGGTAGTCGCGCACTTCGCCGTTCACGCCCGGGTACTGCAGCAGCACGCCGAAGCAGGTTTCAGTGAGGTTCTCGACCTCGGCGGCGGCGATCGAGCGCACTTCGACGCCGATCGGCAGCGCGCGCGTCTCGATGATTTCGCGGGTCTGCGGCAGCACGTCGTCGGCCACGTAGAACACGCGCGAAGCCGACTTGCCGACGCGCTGGATCAGCGTCATCGCTTCGGCGGCGGCGGTGCCTTCGTCCAGCATCGACGAGTTGGCGATGCCCATGCCGGTCAGGTCGGTGATGGCTTGCTGAAAGTTCAGGATCGCTTCCAGGCGGCCTTGCGAGATCTCCGGCTGGTACGGGGTGTAGGCGGTGTACCAGGCCGGGTTTTCAAAGATGTTGCGCAGCACGACCTTCGGCGTGTGGGTACCGTAGTAGCCCTGGCCGATCAGCGACTTCATGACCTTGTTCTTCGAGGCCAGGCCTTTCAGGGTCGCCAGCGCTTCTTCTTCGCTGCGCGGCTCGAAGAACTGGCCCAGGTCCAGCTTGTCCTTGCGGCGGATGTTGGCCGGGACCACCGCGTCGATCAGGGCGGCGCGATCTAGGTAGCCGAGGGTCGACAGCATGGCTGCCTGTTCGGATTCGGACGGGCCGATGTGGCGCGGGATGAACGAATCGCGTGCTTCGAGTTGGGTGAGGCTGGAGCGGGTCATGGTAGGGGACTTGGTCTGGCGCCGGCGTGGCGTCGTTGGATGGAGAAGTCGGTGCTGCGAAACGGGTACTTCCAATTACTGCATATTGCGCCGCCCCTGCGCGCAGTGGCCTGCGGCGAAGGGGCGGTTACGACCAATTAATGGTCGGTGGTCTTGCCGTAAGCGTCGGCGTCGAGCAGCTTGTCGTAAGCAGCTGCGTCGGTCGGGGCCAGCTTGAACAGCCAGGCGCCGTAGGCGTCGGTGTTGATCGAGTCAGGCGCGTCGGCGACCGGCTGGTTGACGGCGGTGACGGTGCCCGAAACCGGCGCGTAGATGTCGCTGGCTGCCTTCACCGATTCCACCACGGCGGCATCCATGCCGGCGGTGAACTCCTTGCCGACCTGCGGCAGCTCGACGAACACGATGTCGCCCAGCGCGTCCTGCGCGTACTCGGTGATGCCGACGGTCAGGGTGCCGTCTTCTTCGCGGCGCACCCACTCGTGCGATTCGGTGTATTTCAGGTCGGCTGGGATGTTCATGCTGGGGCTCCTAAAGGATGGTGAGGCTGTAAGTATACTTGTTTGTTATTCTGCGGCAGCGCGCATCAAGCAGCGAGGACCTTGCCGTTGCGGACGAACGGCAGCTTGACCACGCTCGCGGCCAGCTGCTTGTCGCGGATGATCACGTGCACGGTGTCGCCCACGGCGACATCCATCGGCACGCGTGCCAGCGCGATCGCCTGCTGCATGCTCGGGCTGAAGGTGCCGCTGGTGATTTCGCCGAAGTTGCCCGAGGCCGCGACCACGCGCTGGTGGGCGCGCAGGATGCCGCCTTTTTCGCGCAGGATCAGGCCAACGAACTGCGATTGCTGGCCCTTGGCCTGCAGCGCCGCCTTGCCGATGAAGTCGCGCTCGGACACCAGGTCGACGGTCCAGGCCAGGCCGGCGTCGAGCGGGTTCACGGTTTCGTCCATGTCCTGGCCGTACAGGTTCATGCCCGCTTCCAGGCGCAGCGTGTCGCGCGCGCCCAGGCCGGCCGGCTTGATGCCGGCGGCGGCGAAGGCGTTCCACAGCGCTTCGGCCTGCGATGCCGGCACGCCGATCTCGAAGCCGTCTTCGCCGGTGTAGCCGGTGCGCGCCACCATCGCTTCGCCGAATGCGGTATCAAGCACGATGGCGGCGTTGAACGGCTTGAGGTTCTCGGTGGCTTCTCTGGTCGTCGGCAGCACGTCCCACACCTTGGCGCGGGCGTTCGGGCCTTGCACCGCGATCAGGGCGATCGGGTCGTTGCCGTCGCGGCGCTGGGTGATGGTGAGACCACTGTTGGTGGCGGCGTTCTGCTGGTTCATCCAGGCCACGTCCTTGTCGGCGGTGCCGGCGTTGACGACGATGCGGAACCAGTCTTCGGCCAGGAAGTAGACGATCAGGTCGTCGATCACGCCGCCTTCGGCATTGAGCATGCACGAGTACAGTGCCTTGCCTGGAACCTGGAGCTTGTCGACGTTGTTGGCCAGCAGACCGCGCAGGAAGGTACGGACACCAGCGCCTTTGACGTCCACCACGCACATGTGCGAGACGTCGAACATGCCGGCGTCGCCGCGCACCGCGTTGTGCTCTTCGATCTGGGAGCCGTAGTTGACCGGCATGTCCCAGCCGCCGAAGTCGACCATCTTGGCGCCGGATGCGCGGTGTGCGGAATTGAGCGGGGTCGCTTTGAGCGTCATGGAATCCTCGGGCAGTAATAGGGGGCGCGCACGGCGGGTCGCCATGCGCTGTCGACCCCTCTGTCCTTGGTACCTGAGAGATAGCGGCCGCTGTTGCGATCCGCCTGCCCCTTCGGTGGGCCGCGTTGCGGCCGCTCTCCAGAGTTGAACCGGCTGCGCAGTGCGCCGCCGTTCCCTGACCGGTCCTTTTGCCTGAGAGTTTATGGGTAAGTGCCCCTTCGGCGGCAGCCTGGCTGCGCTCTCCCTGTCAAGAGTGCGGAGGATATGTCAGGCAAGGGTGGCTGTCAACCGGAGAAGGAGTCGCCCACGCATCAACGCGCTGAACCGGCAAATTTGGTTCCTGAAAGAATTGCTTCGCACTATTGATAGTTGGCATCCAACCGGATTTACGTGATTTGTTAAACTTGTTCCATCCAATTTGCTGGTGGAACAATACTATGACCGAAGATATCTCAGTGCAGGAGAAGGAAGCCTGGTTCACGCTGTCGGGCGACGTCAACAGCGACATGGTGCATCGCATGTTCGATGCGGTGGCCGGCATGACGGAAGACGGCATCGACACCGCCCACGTGCTGCTGCAATCGAACGGCGGCTACGTCAGCGACGGCTTGTGCCTGTATAACTTCATGGCCAGTTCGCCGATCAAGTTCGTGATGTACAACGGCGGCGCGGTGGCGTCGATCGCGGTGGTGCTGTACCTGGCCGGTTCGCGCCGCTACGCCAGCGAGACGGCGCGCTTCATGATCCACAAGTCGCACGCGACCGCGTCGCCCGGTTCGCGTCCGGACGCGCTCAACATCATCGTCGAAGGCCTGCGCGCCGACGACGCCCGCACTGAGTCGATCCTGCGCAAGGAGATCGAGCTCTCGCCCGAGCAGTGGAGCGTGCACCAGTACGGCGACCTGCACATGACCGCACGCGACGCCAAGAAGGCCAGGATGATCCACGAGGTGGCCGACTTCCGCCCGCCGAAGGGCGCGGTGCTGCGCAATATCTGAAGCCGGCATTGACTGACGCCCCGGCCATTGCGGCGGCCGGGGCGGTTTTTGCGGGTGCCGTACGCCCATCATGATGAAGCCCGCCGGCGCATCGCGCGGGCGGGCTCTCGACAGGTCAGCCGGCAGCGCCGGCCGCGCTATCAGCGCTTCTTGTCGTTCTTGTGGCTTTGACGGCCGGCAGCGGCATGCTGCTCAGGGGTGCCGCCCTGGACGCCGGCGCCCGAGCGGCTGCCCGACTGCTGCGACTGTCCCGAACGCGAACCCGAACCCGAACCCGATTGCTGGGATTGACCCGAGCGCGAGCCGGAACCCGACTGCTGGTTCGACAGCGAATCGGACTGACGGCCGGCGTCGTTCTTGTGGCTCTGGCGTCCGGCCTGGACGTGCTGCTCGTGGCTGCCACCCTGGTTGCCTGGGCGTGGTGCTTTGTTTTGATTCGAGGCCATGATGTTTCCTTTCAAATTGAGGCGAAATATCCTGCTCGTATCCTGGAACACGTTGTGCGTTTCCGGGAGAACCAATGATGCGTGCTGGACCGTTTCGCGTGAATCGGACCAGTGCCCATGCCAGTGTAGGTGACGCTCCTACGAATACAACGCGTTTTTGGTTCTGCAAAATAGCGCGTGCGCAATTCTCACCCATACTGACGAGGCGCTAAGCGCATCTGTATTTTCAATTGCCACATGGAAATAATATGGCAGAATAGGGATTGTTCCTTTTCCCTTGCCGATTCGCCATGGCCAGCGTCACCATTCCGACTTCCGCCACGCGCAAGGACAGCGTCGCCCAGCAGGCGACGCTGGCCGATCTGGCCGCGCACGCCGCCAGCCTGGCGCATGACGGCCTGCCCGAGATGGTCCGGCGCATGGTGTCGGCGCTGCTCGACCTGACCAGCACCGGACTGGATGCGCGCGCCGTGATGCGGCGCGTCCGCTCCGGCAACCTCCTCAAGGACAACGCTTACGCCTTCTGCCACCTGGCCGAAGGCGCCATCGACAAGGCGCTGCGCATCGCGCTTGCCGCCTTGCAGCCGGCGCCGCAGTCCGCCATGCCGCAGGAATTGCAGTTGGTGCCGTTTGATGAGATCGACCAGCAGCTGGCGCTGGGCGCTGTCAGCCGTCCGTTCGACCTGGAATTCGCCGACCGCCTGGCGACGCTCGGCGTGCGCCTCGGCCTGCTGCTCGGGCGCGACCTGGTGCGCGCCGCCCACAATCCCTTCCGTCCCGAAGTCTTCCTGGGCGCGCTGCATGCCGCCTGGTGCGAGTTCGAGCCCGACCCCGAGGCGCATGGCCTGCTCGCACCGCTGCTGCGCCCCGGCGTGATGTTCGACCTGGGGCCGCTGTACGACGCCCTGGTGGCCATGCTGCAGCCGGCGCGCGCGGGCCGGCAAGCCGAAGCGCGTTTCAGCAAGCGCGACGACCGCGCCGCGCGCAAAGCCGGGCAGGCGCGCCGCGACGCCGCGTTGTCCAGCCAGCTGCGCCGTCTGTTCGATGGCGGCGCGCAGGGCGAGGGCATCGACATCCCAATGATCCCGAACCTGCCGCAGGGTAGCAGCGGCTGGCGGCCGAGCACGGCCAGCGGTTTCGCGGTGGCGGCGTTGCCGGCACAGGCCGAAGCCGTCCCCGTCGCATCGTCGGGCGCGGCCATCTCCGGCGCGCACGCCGTTGCGACGGCCGACCAGACCCTGCTCGACCTGCTGGCCCGCCTCGGCACTTCACCAGCCGTGATGCCCGGTGCGGCGCATACCACCACGCCGCACGCCGTGTTCTATCTGCCGCGCGGCAGCCTGCCGCGGGCCGACAAAACCACGCTCGACCTGCTGTCGCGCGTTTTCGAAACCGTGCTGCTGGACGACGCGATTCCCGCCGAGACGCGCGAGCTGATCGCCTTCCTGCAGGTGCCGGTGTTGAAGGCCGCGCTGCGCGACCGCAGCTTCTTCTACGAGGAAGCGCACCCGGCGCGGCGCATGCTCGACCTGCTGTCGCAGGCCGACTGGGAACGCGACGACGCGGTTTATCACGCCATGCGCCACAGCGTCGAGCGCGTGCGCGACCAGGAACAACCCGAGTTCGACGCCGCCCTGGCCGAGCTGGAAGCCGGCATCGCTGCGCGTGATAGCGCCGAGCAGGCGGCCATCGCCGGACCGGTTGCGCGTGCCACGCGCATCGAGAAGCAGGCCGCCGCCGAGAGTTCGGCCCGGCGGGCGGTGGCCCTGCGCACGGTAGGCGAGGACTTGGCGCCGCTGGTATCAAACTTCCTCGTGCAGCGCTGGACGCAGGTAGTGGGCCTGGCCTACGCGGTCGAGGACAGCCGCCCCGGCGCGCTCGATAACGCCACGCGCACGATGGATGACCTGATCTGGAGCGTCAGGCCGAAGGCAACCCAGGAGGCGCGCCAGGCCCTGATCAAGCGTCTGCCGGCGCTACTTGCCTCGCTCAACAAATGGCTGGATGCGATCCGCTGGCAGGACGCGCAGCGGCTGCAGTTTTTTGCCGAACTGGCCGAATGTCACGCCGCCATCGTGCGCGCGCCGATCGAGCTGTCGCCTGAGCGCCAGCTGGAGCTGGCGCTGGAGGCGGCCCAGCAGGATGCGCTACGGCGCGCGGCGCAGGAGCAGGAGCATGAAGATGACGCCGTGGCCGAAGACGATGGGTTGGCCGGCCTCGAACGCGGCCAGCGCTTCGAGTTCATTGAGGACGGCGCCGTACGCAAGGTGCGCCTGGCCTGGGTCAGCCCGCTGCGCACGTTGTTCATCTTCTCCGGCGCTGGCCGTCAGGAAGCGTTCTCGCTGTCGGCCGAGCGGCTGGCAGGTTTGATCGTCGGCGGTGGGCTGCGCGCGCTGAGCCCCGACGGCCTGGTCAAACGGGTGCTGAACGCGGCGGTGAACGAGGCTTGAGCCGGTCCCCGCAGCCTGTCCCGCCGCTGGTCGGCAATGGTATGATGGGCGCTTCATCTCAACAGCTTTCGCCTCTGCCCATCCGTGCGCCTCTCTTCCATCAAATTGTCGGGATTTAAGTCGTTCGTCGATCCCACCAATTTCCAGGTTCCCGGCCAGCTGGTCGGCGTGGTCGGCCCCAACGGCTGCGGCAAGTCGAACATCATCGACGCCGTGCGCTGGGTGCTGGGCGAATCGAAGGCGTCCGAGCTGCGCGGCGAGTCGATGCAGGACGTGATCTTCAACGGCTCGACCCACCGCAAGCCGGCCGGACGGTCTTCGGTGGAGCTGGTGTTCGACAACAGCGCCGGCAAGGCGGCCGGGCAGTGGGGCCAGTATGCCGAGATCGCGGTCAAGCGCACGCTGACGCGCGACGGCACCTCGACCTATTACATCAACGGCCAGCCGGTGCGCCGGCGCGACATCCAGGACATCTTCCTCGGCACCGGCCTGGGCCCGCGCGCCTACGCCATCATCGGCCAGGGCATGATCGCGCGCATCATCGAGTCGCGTCCGGAAGAACTGCGCGTGTTCCTGGAAGAAGCTGCCGGCGTGTCGAAGTACAAGGAACGCCGGCGCGAGACCGAGAACCGCCTCTCGGACACGCGCGAGAACCTGCTGCGGGTGGAAGACATCCTGCGCGAGCTGAACGCGAATCTGGAAAAGCTGGAAGCCCAGGCCGCGGTGGCCAACCGCTTCAAACAGCTGCAGTCCGACCAGGAAGAAAAGCAGAAGCTGCTGTGGCTGATGCGCAAGAACGAAGCCAAGGCCGAGCAGGCACGGTGGTTCCGCGAAATGGAAGAAGCGCAGACCGCGCTCGAAGGCCAGACCGCCAAGCTGCGCACCGTGGAGCTGGATCTCGAACACATGCGCCAGGCGCACTTCGCCACCGGCGACCGCCTGCACACGGCGCAGGGTGCGCTGTACCAGACCAACTCCGAGATCGGCAGCCTGGAAGCGCAGATCAAGTTCGTGGTCGAGTCGCGCACCCGCCTGCAGAACCAGATCCTCACGCTCGAAGCCCAGCGCGATCAATGGCGCGCCCAGGAGCAGGAGCTGCGCGAAGGCCAGGAAGAAGCCGAGATGCAGGCCGAGGAACTGGCCGCGCGCGCCGAAGGCGCCCAGATCGCGGTCGAGGTCCACAACGAACGCCTGCCGGAACTGGAAGCCGCCTGGCGCGCGGCGCAAGAACAATCGACCGCTTCGCGCGCGCGCATCATGCAGGTGCAGCAGCGGATCGAACTGGCCTCCGCGCACGGCCGCAACGCCGGCGGCATCCTGACCAGTCTCGCCACCCGGCGTGAACGCCTGCAGCAGGAACGCAACGGCCTGAACCTGCCCGACAGCGCCACCCTCGACAACCTGCGCATGCAATTGCAGGAGCGTCAGATTGCGCTGGAAGAGCAGACCATGTTGCTGGACGACGCCACGGCGCGCCAGGACGCGCTCGAGCAGGAGCGCAAGGACGCGCACGCGGCAGCCCAGCGCGAAAGCGCCGCCAACGCCCAGCTGGAAGCGCGCCTCAACGCGCTGCGCCAGGTGCAGGAGCGGGTGCAGAGCAGCGGCAAGGTCCAGCCATGGCTGGAAAAGCATTCGCTGGCCGGCCTGCCGCGCCTGTGGCAGCGGCTGGACGTGGAAGAGGGTTGGGAGACGGCGCTGGAAGCGGTGCTGCGCGAACGCGCCGGCGCGCTGGAAGTATCGAACATCGACTGGGCCAAGGGCTTCCTGGCCGACGCGCCGCCGGCGCGCCTGACGGTGTTCGCGCCAACGGCAGGCAGCCCGGCGCCGTCCCACGTCGACGGTCTGAAGCCGTTCACGAGCGTGCTGCGCGTGAACGACCCCGGCGTGCGCGCGGTGCTGGACGACTGGCTGCACGGCGTCTACGCCGCACCGGACGCCGACACGGCGTTTGCCGAGCGCGCGCGCCTGCCGCATGGCGGCGCCTTCGTCACGCGCGAGGGCCACGTGGTCACCCGCTCCAGCGTGCGCTTTCACGCCCCCGACGCCGAGCAGGACGGCATGCTGGCGCGCCAGCACGACATCGAGAACACGGCCAAGCAGCTGCGTGCCCAGGCCCTGCTGCAGGACGAAGCGCGCAGCCGCGCCACCCGCGCCGACGCCGCCGTCACCGACCTGACGCGCCGCCTGCAGGATGCGCGCAGCCGCGTCGGCACCCTGACGCGCGAAGTGCATGCGCTGCAGATCGAGGTGCTCAAGCAGAGCGAGATCGAGGCGCGCTTCAACCAGCGCAGCGGCCAGATCGCCGCCGACCTCTCGGAGATCGCCGCGCAGGAGGCGGAACAGCGCCAGGCGCAGGCGGAAGCGGAGCAGGAATTCGAGCAGCTCGACATGGAACTGGCCGAGCTGCAGGAAGCCCATGAAGACGGCCAGACCGCCTTTATGGACCAGGAAGCGGCCTTGACCCGCGCGCGCGACCACCTGCGCGAACTGGAACGCAGCGCCCAGGAAGCGCAGTTCGCCGAGCGCGCCCAGAGAAGCCGCATCGACGAACTGCGCCGCACCATGGCCACGGCCGCAACCCAGGCCGAACAGGTCGGCGCCAGCCTGGCGCAGGCGCGGCTGGAACTGGAAGCGCTGGAAAGCGGCAGCGCCCATGAGGGCTTGCAGGAACTGCTGGCGCGCCGCACCGAACAGGAAGAAGCCCTATCCAGCGCGCGCCATGAACTGGACCAGATCGCCCAGCAGCTGCGCGCGGCCGAAGAGGCGCGCATGCTGGGCGAGCGCAGCCTGCAGCCGCAGCGCGACCGCATCACCGAGATGCAGCTGAAGGAGCAGGCCGCGCGCCTGAACCAGGAGCAGTTCCACGAAGCGCTGGCCGCCACCGGCGCCGACGAAGCGGCGCTGTCGGAAAAGCTCGACCCCGAACTCAAGCCGCAATACCTGCAGGGCGAAGTCACGCGCCTGACCAATGCCATCAACGGCCTCGGTGCCGTGAACCTGGCGGCGGTGGACGAACTGGCCCAGGCGACCGAACGCAAGCGCTTCCTCGATTCGCAGAACGCCGACCTGAATGAAGCGATCAATACGCTGGAAGACGCGATCGGCCGCATCGACCGCGAAACGCGCGACCTGCTGCAAGACACGTTCGACCGCGTCAACGGCCACTTCTCGGAACTGTTCCCGATCCTGTTCGGCGGCGGCAACGCCAAACTGGTGATGACCGGCGACGAGATCCTGGACGCCGGCGTGCAGGTGATGGCCCAGCCGCCGGGCAAGAAGAACGCCACCATCCACCTGCTGTCGGGCGGCGAAAAGGCGCTCACCGCAACGGCGCTGGTGTTCTCGATGTTCCGCCTCAATCCCGCGCCATTCTGCCTGCTCGACGAGGTCGACGCGCCGCTGGACGACGCCAACACCGAACGCTTCTGCCGCATGGTCAAGCGCATGTCGGAGCACACCCAGTTCCTGTTCATTTCGCACAACAAGATCGCGATGGAGATGGCCAGCCAGCTGATCGGCGTGACGATGCAGGAGCAGGGCGTGTCGCGCATCGTCGCGGTGGACATGGAGTCGGCCGCCGACCTGGCCGCGGCGTGATTCCACCCGTGGCCAGAACGGCGTTTTCGGTATGCTACACTACCCCAGCCCGGCTCCATCCGACCCGGGACCAAGGACGATGTTTGGCTCATGACTGACGACCGCGAATCGGCATCACCCCAGTCCGGCCCCGCGCCGGATGCGATCGGTTTTGCATGGCGGATGGCGTCCGCTTCGCCGGCGCCGATGCTGGTGCTGCGCGGCGACACGCGCCAGGTTGCGCTGAACGACGCCTGCGCCGCGCTGCTCGGCCTTGGCGCGCAGCGATCGCCATGGACGCCGCTCGCCGACTGCCTGCCCGACAGCGCCGACCTGGTCGACAGCCTGCTCGGCGGCGCCTGTGCAAGCGCCGAACACACCATCGAAGCAGGCGCCCGGCTGCGCGTGGCCTTGTCGCCACTGCCTGCGGCCGCCGGCGCCATTGCTGGCCTGCTCGGGGTAGTGCAGCCAATCCCGTCGCGCGCGGGCGACGCCGGCCACGAGCTCGATCGCCTGGTTGCATTAAGTCCGGTAGGCGTGGTGCGCTACCGGCTCGACGGCGCCATCGTCGACTGCAACCGCGCCTTCCTCGACATGCTCGGATTGAATCGCACCGATCGCGACGCCGGCCTGAACTGGCGCGACCTGACCCCGCCCGAATGGCACGACACCGACGACGACGGCATCGCCCGGCTGCGCACGCACAACGTGATCCCGCTGTTCCAGAAAGAGTTCTTGCACAGCGACGGCCACCGGGTACCGGTGCTGGTCGGCGCCGGCAACCTCGAGACCGACCGCACGCAAGGCTATGCGGTGGTCATCGACATCTCGGCGCGGCGCGAGGCCGAGCGCGCGCTGGCCGACAGCGAGGCGCGCTTCCGGGCCATCACCAACGCCATGCCGCAGATGGTCTGGACCACGCTGCCCGACGGCTACCACGACTACTACAACGAGCAGTGGTACCGCTTCACCGGCGCCCCGCCCGGCACCACCGACGGCGAAGGCTGGAACGGCATGTTCCATCCCGACGACCAGGCTGTTGCCTGGGGCAAGTGGCGCCATTCGCTGGCCAGCGGCGAGCCGTACGAAGTGGAATACCGGCTGCGCCACCACAGCGGCGGCTATCGCTGGGTGCTGGGACGCGCGCTGCCGGTGCGCGCCGGGGACGGCACGATCCAGCGCTGGATGGGCACCTGCACCGACATCCACGAACAGAAGCTGACCGAAGACGCGCTGCGCGAAGCCGACCAGCGCAAGGACGAATTCCTGGCCATGCTCGGCCACGAGCTGAGGAACCCATTGGCGCCGATCCGCAGCGCCGCCTCGCTGCTGCCGCTGGCCAAGGGCGACCCGGCCCGCATCGAGCACATTGGACGCGTGATTTCGCGCCAGACCACCCACATGACGGGCCTGATCGACGACCTGCTGGACGTCTCGCGCGTCACGCGCGGCATGATCGAACTGGAACGCGAAGACGTGGCGGTGCGCCACCTGGTGGACGAAGCCGTCGAGCAGGCGCGCCCGCTGATCGAGACGCGCTCGCACCTGCTGGCGATCGCCAATGACGCCGAGGGCGCAGTGGTGCACGGCGACCGCAAGCGCCTGGTGCAGGTGCTGTCGAACCTGTTGTCGAACGCGGCCAAGTACACCCCGGCCGGTGGCCGCATCGAACTGCGGGTCGGCATCGCGGACGGCATGGTGCGCATCGCGGTGATCGACAACGGCATCGGCATGGCGCCCGACCTGGTCGACAGCGCCTTTGAACTGTTCAGGCAAGGCAAGCGCACGCCGGACCGTGCCCAGGGCGGGCTCGGCATCGGACTGGCGCTGGTGCGCAGCCTGGTGCAGCTGCACGGCGGCAAAGTGAGCGCGGCCAGTGCCGGCGAAGGGCAGGGCAGCGAAGTCAGCGTCGCGTTTCCGCTGCGCGCACGTCTGGTCGCATCGAACCCGCAAGCGGACGACAGCGCCGCGCCGGCCCAGGGCAGCCTGCGCGTGCTGGTGGTCGACGACAACGCCGATTCGGCCGAGCTGGTGGCGATGTACCTGCGCATGGTCGGCCATGTGGTGGCGACCGAATTGAACGCCGCCGCCGCGCTGGAAAAGGCGCGCAGCTTCCGGCCCGAGGTGTGCTTCCTCGACATCGGCCTGCCTGACCTGGACGGCAACGAGCTGGCGCGCCGCCTGCGCCGCCTGCCCGGCCTGGAGCGCACGCGCCTGGCCGCGATGACCGGCTACGGCCAGCCGCTGGACCGCATGTCGAGCGCCGCGGCCGGGATCGACGCCTATTTCGTCAAGCCGGTGGCGATGGACGAACTGGCCGCCTGGCTGGCGCAGCAGCGCGCCGCATAAGGGTTTGCAAGGCCGCCGATGCAATCGCATGGCGTCCTTGTGGCGGAATTGATATCATTGCAGGCCTTTCGGTGGGCAACGCCGCACCCGGGCACTTTACGAGTAAACCCTTTTTTGCAGTACTTCGCTATGAGGCACAAGCAGCATGACTGATCTCCAAATGAGCCTGATCGCGGCCGGTGGCGTTTTCATCGCCGGCGTCGTCGGCTATAACAAATGGCAGGAATACAAGGCCAGGAAGAGCGTCGAGCGCGCTTTCGCATCCGACCACGACGACGTCTTGATGCGCAGCGGCGAAGAAGCCGCGGCGATTGACCGCCAGGAACCGGTGCTCGACGTCGGTGCACCCTCTGCGCCAACGCCGGCCCCGATCCACGCCGAACCGGTGCTCGATCCGATCGTGGCCGACGTGCCGGCGGCGCGTCCCGAGCCGCAATTGGCCGAGCCGAGTCTCGATCCCGTGGTTGCGGCTCCTGCCGCAGTGGCCACCGCGTCGGCCCCGGCTCCTGCTCCGACCCCGGCGCCTGCTCCAACCACCACCTACCGCGCCGGCGGCTCCAGCGCCGCCCAGGATGCCGTCGCCGCTTCGCTGCCGGGTACCCGTCCCGGGATGCCGGCGGCCGAACTGGCCGAATGCCTGGTCGATCCGCTGATCGACTGCATGGTTCCGCTGTCGATCGAGACCCCGGTGCGCGGTGACCGCATCCTGCCGGCGCTGCAAAAGCTGCGCCGCGTCGGCAACAAACCGATCCACTACATCGGCTTCGCCGTCAGCGGCGACTGGGAGCCGATCGTGCACGGCGGCGTCTACACCAAGCTGCAGGCCGGCGTGCAGATGGCGACCCGCACCACCGCCCTGAACGAACTCGAATACTCCGAACTGGTCACGCGCCTGCGCGCGGTGGCCGACGAAATCGGCGCCGAGCCGGAAGTGCCGGACATGATCGAGGTGATGAGCGACGCGCGCACGCTGCACCGTTTTGTCGCCGGCCACGACGCCCAGCTGGGCGTCAACCTGGCCGCCAACGGCGACCCGTGGGCGATGTCGACCCTGATCGGCGCGCTGGAAAACGCCGGTTTCGACGTGCGTCCGGACGGCCGCTTCGCCATGCCCGACGGCGACAAGGGCGTGCTGTTCACGCTCTCGACCAACGTCACCCTGGGCGCCGACACCACCTCGCGCCTGACGCTGCTGCTCGACGTGCCGTGCGTGGCGCCTGGCCGCGACGGCTTCGGCAAGATGGTCGACTGCGCACGCGCGCTGACCCAGCGCCTGGACGCGACCATCGTCGACGACGGCGACCAGCCGCTGATGGACGAAGCCCTGGACGAGATCAAGAGCCAGGTGCTCGAGTTCTACCAGGAGATGGAAGCCTCGGACATTCCGGCCGGTTCCACCCGCGCGCTGCGCCTGTTCAGCTAAGGATCTTCCATGGCAGAGCAGCAGCAGGCAGCCGGCGCGGACGACCTGGCGCGCATCGCGTGGCTGGTGGCGGAATTGAACCGCGCCAGCTACAACTACCACGTGCTGGACGCGCCGACCATCCCCGACGCCGAGTACGACCGCCTGTACCGCGAGCTGCAGGCGCTTGAGGAAGCGCACCCGGACGCGGTGGCGCCCGACTCGCCGACCCGGCGCGTGGGCGACGCCCCGATCCCCGAGTTCAGCCAGGTGACGCACGCGGTGCCGATGCTGTCGCTGAACAACGGCTTCTCCGACGAGGACATCGACAACTTCGACCGCCGCGTGCGCGAGGGCCTGGAAGTGCGCGAAGTCGCCTACAACGCCGAACTCAAATTCGACGGCCTGGCGATCAGCCTGCGCTACGAGAACGGCCGCTTCGTGCAGGCCGCCACGCGCGGCGACGGCTACACCGGCGAAGACGTCAGCGCCAATATCCGCACCGTGCGCGTGATCCCGATGCGCCTGCATGGCGACGACGTGCCCGCGGTGCTGGAAGTGCGCGGCGAAGTCCTGATGTTCAAGCGCGATTTCGAGCAGCTCAACGAACGCCAGCGCGAAGCGGGCCAGAAGGAATTCGCCAACCCGCGCAACGCCGCCGCCGGCAGCCTGCGTCAGCTCGACGCGCGCATCACCAGCGCGCGCCGCCTGCGCTTCTTCGCCTACGGCGTCGGCCAGCTGGAAGGCGCCGAGCTGCCGGAAACGCATTCGGGCGTGCTGGACTGGTTCGATGCGCTTGGCCTGCCGGTGGCGAAAGAGCGCGCCGTGGTCGCCGGCCGCGATGGCCTGCTGAATTTTTACAACGACGTCGGCGCGCGCCGCAAGTCGCTGCCGTACGAAATCGACGGCGTGGTTTATAAAGTCGACCGCTTGGAAGACCAGCGCGCACTCGGCTTCGTGTCGCGCGCGCCGCGCTTCGCACTGGCCCATAAATTCCCGGCCGAGGAAGCGTTGACGACGGTGCAGGCGATCGAGGTCCAGGTCGGCCGCACCGGCGCCATCACCCCGGTGGCGCGCCTGGTTCCCGTATCGGTCGGCGGCGTCACCGTCACCAACGCCACGCTGCACAACGAAGACGAAGTGCGGCGCAAGGACGTGCGCGTGGGCGACACCGTGATCGTGCGTCGCGCCGGCGACGTCATCCCTGAAGTGCTGGGCGTGGTGCTGGAGCGCCGCCCGCAGCCGGAACCGGCGCAGTACGTGCTGCCGACCCAGTGCCCGGTGTGCGGCTCGCACGTGGTGCGCGAAGAGGGCGAGGCGGTGGCGCGCTGCTCGGGCGGCCTCACCTGCGCCGCCCAGCGCAAGGAAGCGATCCGCCACTTCGCCGGCCGGCGCATGATGGACATCGAAGGCCTGGGTGATCGTTACATCGACAGCCTGGTCGAAGCGAACCTGATCCACGGCGTGGCCGACCTGTATCGCCTCAGCCTGGACGACCTGCTGACCATGAAGCGCCTGGCCGACGAGCGTGACGGCATGACGCCAGAGACAGTCAAGAAGGGCAAGGTCGCTACCAAGTGGGCCGAAAACCTCTTGGCGGCGATCGCCGCTAGCAAGTCGCCGCCGCTGGAGCGCCTGCTGTTCGCGCTCGGCATCCGCCACGTGGGCGAATCGACCGCCAAGACCCTGGCCGACTGGCTCGGCTCCCTGGCGCTGGTGCGGCGCGCGCCGAGCGCGCTGCTGCGCGTGCTGCCCGACATCGGCGGCACCGTGGCCGACGCGATCGCCGACTTCTTCGCCGAAGAGAAAAACCAGATCGCGCTGAATGCCTTGCTGGAAGCCGGCGTGGCGCCGCGCGACGAACACCCGCCAAAACCCGCGCTGCGCGAAAAGCTCGATGAAACCGAGCTGCTCACCGCGCTGGACATTCCGAAAGTGACCGCCCCGCGCGCGCGCCAGGTGATCGGCGGCGGACAGACGCTGGAATCGATCGCCTTCCGTACTGACTTCGGCATCTTCGGCCTGCCGGCCAATGTGGCGGCGGCGCTGGAGGAGTGGATCGCGGTGAAGGAAAACAGCGAGCTGGTGATGTCGCTGTCGGCGCTGCGGCGCCAACTGCTGGACGCGCTGCCTGAGGTGTCCGCAGCCGCCGCTGCCGCAGCCGAAGGCCCGCTGGCCGGCAAGACGTTCGTCCTCACCGGCACGCTGCCGACCATGAGCCGCGACGCGGCCGGGGCGCTGATCGAGGAGGCCGGCGGCAAGGTCTCGGGATCGGTGTCGAAGAAGACCTCGTACGTGGTGGCCGGGGCCGAGGCGGGCAGCAAGCTGGCCAAGGCCGAGGAGCTGGGCGTCACCATCCTGGACGAAGCGGCGCTGCTGGCGCTGCTCGGCAAATAACACCAAAGAAGAACCTATGAGCCTGATCCGCAAAGCCGTATTCCCCGTCGCCGGCCTCGGTAGCCGCTTCCTGCCGGCGACCAAGGCGCAGCCGAAAGAGATGCTGCCGATCGTCGACAAGCCGCTGATCCAGTACGCGGTGGAAGAGGCGGTGGCCGCCGGCGTGACGGAACTGATCTTCATTACCGGCCGCAACAAGCGCGCCATCGAAGACCATTTCGACAAGGCCTACGAGCTGGAAGCCGAACTGGAAGCGGCCGGCAAGCAGGCGCTGCTCGACACGGTGCGCGGCGTGATCCCGAAGAACGTCAACTGCATCTACATCCGCCAGTCCTCGCCGCTCGGCCTGGGCCATGCGGTGCTGTGCGCGCGCCCGATCGTCGGCAACGAGCCGTTCGCGGTGCTGCTGGCGGACGACTTCATGGACCCCGACGCCGGCCACAAGCCGGTGCTGGCCCAGATGGCCGACGTCTACGCCTATGAACGCAGCAGCATCCTGGCGGTGCAGGACGTGCCGCGCGAGCACACCCGCCAGTACGGCATCGTCAGTGCCTCCGCCTACCGGCCGGACCTGGAACTGGTGTCGGGCATCGTCGAGAAGCCGCAGCCGCTTGATGCCCCGTCGACCCTGGCGGTGGTGGGGCGCTACGTGCTGTCGCCGTCGATCTTCGACTACCTGGCCAATATCGGCAAGGGCGCCGGCGGCGAGATCCAGCTGACCGACGGCATCGCCGCGCTGCTGCAGGCCGAGCGCGTCCTGGCGCACCGCTATCACGGCCAGCGCTACGACTGCGGCTCCAAGCTGGGCTACCTGCAGGCGACCGCCGCCATCGGCCTGAAGCACCCCGAGACGGCCGAAGGCTTCCGCGCCTATCTGGCCAGTCTGCAGACCGGGCAGGACCAGGGCAGGCCATGACCGTGCGCGAGATTTTGAAGATGGGCGATCCGCGCCTGTTGCGGGTGGCGCAGCCGGTGCAGGAGTTCGACACGCCCGAGCTGCACGCCTTGATTGCGGACCTGTTCGAGACCATGCACGCGGCCAACGGCGCCGGCCTGGCCGCGCCGCAGATCGGCGTCGACCTGCAGGTGGTGATCTTCGGCTTCGGCAAGAATCAGCGCTATCCCGATGCGCCGCCGGTGCCGGAAACGGTATTGATCAATCCCGTCCTGACGCCCCTGAGCGAAGAGATGGAAGAGGGCGTCGAGGGCTGCCTGTCGGTGCCCGGCCTGCGCGGCAGCGTGCCGCGCTACACCCGCCTGCGCTACGAAGGCTTCGACCAGTTCGGCAAGCGCATCGCGGTCGACGCCGAAGGCTTCCACGCGCGCGTGGTGCAGCACGAGGTGGACCACCTGCTCGGCATCCTGTATCCGATGCGCATCCGCGACTTTTCCCGCTTCGGCTTCACCGAAGTGATGTATCCCGACCTTGACCCTGGAGCCGACGATTGAGCCGCGCCACCGTTTCCCTGGCCGCCCTGTGCGCGGCCTGCTTCGCCGCGCCGCCGGCGCAGGCTGCTGACTTCTTCACCAAGATCGACCCGGCGCCGAAGAGCGAACTGTGGATCGACACCGGCTTTTATACGGCCCACTTCGACGGCGACAAGGACCTGAACGACAACAACAAGGGCCTGGCGCTGGAGTACCGCTTCAACGGCACCATGTCGGCCACTGCGGGGCGTTTTCATAACAGCGACTACGCATGGTCGAACTACGCGGGCGTGATCTGGCAGCCGGTGGCGGTGGGGCCGGTGCGCGTGGGGCTGGCGCTGGCGGCGTTCGACGGGTATCCGAAGACGCGCGACGGCGGCTGGTTTCCGGGCGTGATTCCGACCTTGACGTACGAGTACAAGCGGGTCGGCCTGAATGTGGGGATCATCCCGAACTACAAGGATCGCCTGTATGGCGGCGTGTCGTTCCAGCTGAAGTTCAAGCTGTTCGATTGATGTACGGTTGGCGGCCACGCCGCCAACCGTACATCATCCCCGCGCTTAGCCTTCCTTCGGATACGGGCTCGGTCCTCCATCCGCAATGAACTGATCGATCCGCTGCTGCAACACCGGCAGCGGCACCGACCCCAGTTGCAGCACGGTGTCATGGAAGTTGCGGATATCGAACTTCGGCCCCAACCCTTTTTCAGCCCGCGCCCGCGCCTCCTGGATCGCCATCTGCCCCAGGTAATACGACAGCGCCTGCCCCGGCCACGAGATATAGCGATCGACTTCGGTCTCCACCTCGTGCTGCGACAGCGCCGTGTTCTCCATCAGGTAAGCCTGCGCCTGCTCGCGCGTCCAGCCCTTGGCGTGGATGCCGGTATCGACCACCAGCCGTGACGCGCGCCAGGCCTGGTAGCTGAGCATGCCGAAGATCTCGTACGGCGACTCGTAGATCCCCATCTCGACCCCGAGCCGCTCGGCATACAGCGCCCAGCCTTCGCCATACGCCGAGATGTAGGCGCGGCGGAACGGCGGCACGCCTTTCTGCTCCTGCACGATCGGCCCCTGGAACGCGTGGCCCGGCGCCGATTCGTGCAGCGTCAGCGCCGGCAGGCTGTAAAGCGCCCGTGCCGGCAGGTTGTAGGTGTTGACCCAGTAGGTGCCCGGTCCGCCGCGGCCGGCGGTCCAGAACGGCGCCTGGTCATCCGGCACCGGCACGATCGCGAAACGGCGGCGCGGCAGGTAGCCGAAGTACTGGTCGGCCTTGGCGTCGAAGCGCTTCGAGGTCCAGGCGGCGGCCATCAAGAGTTCCTTCGGCGTTTTCGCGTAGAACTGCGGATCGGTGCGCAGGAACTGCAGGAAGGCCGGCAGGTCGCCCTTGAACTCGACCTGGCGCATCACCTCGTGCATCTCGGCGCGGATCTTGGCCATCTCGGCCAGACCGACCGCGTGGATCTGGTCAGCCGTCATATTCGTCGTCGTAAATTCGACGATCTTCGACTGGTAATACGCCTTCCCGCCCGGCATCGCCTCGGCGGCGAGCGTGGTGCGCGCCTTCGGTACGTATTCGTCGCGGAAGAAAGTGAGCACCTTGGCATGCGCCGGCTGTACCCGGTCGCGGATCGCGGCCACGGCCTGCGCGCGCAACGCTTCCTGCTCGGCCGCCGGGATCGACGCCGGCATCTGCTTGAACGGCGTGTAGAACACGGTGTCCTGCGGCGATTTGGCGTCGACCACCGACACCAGCGTGCTGTCGCGCCCCGCCAGCGTCACGCGCGGCGGCGTGAAGCCGCGCGCCAGGCCGGCGCGCATATTGCCGAGTTCTTCGTCGAAGTAGCGCGGCAGCGCGTCGAGCTGGCGCAGGTAATTGCGGTAGTCGTCGATGCCGGCGAACGGACGGCGCGCGCCATAGGTCACGTCGGTCCAGAACGCGGTGTCGGCGTTGACCGGCTGTTCGTACTCGCGATAGAGCAGGGCGTCGTGCAGGGCGGCGATCTGGGCGCGGTAGACCGCGTAGTTGATGCGCTCGGGCGCCGACAGCGTGGCCGGCTGGATCGCGTCGAGCTCCTTCAGGATGGTGGCCCAGTAGGCGCGCCGCGCTTCCTGGGCCGGAGCGTCGGCGCGCGCCAGCACCGGGCTGATGCCGCGCTCGCCCTCGGCGCGCGCCAGGCGCTCACCGATGCGCCATTTCCATTCCTTGGTATAGATGCTCTTGAAGCGGCTGTCGGCGGCGCTGGTGGTGGCTGCGCTGGTGGCTTTGCCTGCGGCGATGGCGCCCGGCGCTACGGCCAGCCCGGCCACGATTGCGGCCGTCGCGACGACGGCGCCCAGTTTCTTATCCATTGGTCCCCTGCTGAAAAAGAGCATCATTGCTCATCGGACACCATCTTAGCGGGGAAACGTCTTCATGCCTACCGGATACAATACAGTCTGCGCCGGCGTATTGACGCCGGGTTTCTATTTAATTTTCGTGAAATCGCAGGCGAGTGATAGTACCGAGTCAATATATAATGTTCGTCAATATTTCGCCGGGCAAGCGCACGACGACTCTGCACCGCTGCGTGCATGGACCATACATGATGATAACGGCAGTAATTGTTTTTCGATTCAGCGATGATGACGAGTAAGGGCGGTCCCGGGCGCTCCGAGGGACACGCTCATCTCATCCAGTCATGGCGGCGACTAGCCGACCAGCTAGGTCCCCTCATCGGGGACAGCGGCTTTTGCGCGCTCTTCGGGCGTACATGCCGCGTTGTCGGTCCAGAGTACAAGTGGCTGGCGGACACGCCGCCGTGCAAGACCCGCGACACCCAAATCAACGCACTGGACGAGATGCTCGCCAGTGTCGCCCCCGAGCACGCGCTGGCTGCACACGCGGCGCTGCTCCAGACGTTCACCGAGTTGCTGACGGTCCTGATCGGCCATGGACTCGCACGACGCCTGCTCGACGCCGCCGCGCGTGACGGGGACGATAAGAATGAACAGGAGCGCAAGTAATGAGCGATAAAGTAACCCTGGGGAAATTGAGTACCGGTGTGCCGGGCCTCGATGTGCTTCTGGGGGGCGGCCTGAGCGAGTTTTCCTTCAACCTGATCGCGGGCGCGCCCGGATCCGGCAAGACCACGCTCGCGCACCAGATCATGTTTTCGCTGGCGACGTCCGAGCGGCGCGCCCTGTTCTTCACGGTGCTGGGCGAGCCGCCCCTCAAGATGCTGCGCTACCAGCAGCAGTACGGCTTCTTCGACATGGACAAGGTCGGCACCTGCATCCGCTACGTCAACCTGGCCGAAGACCTGCGCGCCGGCGACTTCAGCGGCGTGCTGGCGCGCATCATGCGCGAGGTCGAGAATTTCTCGCCGAGCATGGTGTTCGTCGATTCGTTCCGTTCGGTGGCGCAGACCGCGCGCAGCGGCAACGAAGGCGTGGCCGATCTGCAGTCCTTTATCCAGGAACTGGGCACGCGCATGACCAGCTGGCAGGCCACCACCTTCCTGATCGGAGAATACCTGCACGCCGACGTCGAGGCCAACCCGATCATGACGGTGGCCGACGGCATGATCCTGCTGACCCAGGTGCACGAAGAGAACTCGGTGGTGCGCAAGGCGCGCGTAGTCAAGATGCGCGGCCAGGCCCACATGAGTGGCTCGCACACCTTCCGCATCACCGACGACGGCATCCGCGTCTACCCGCGCGTGCTGCCGCCGCTGGCGGCCGACCGCCTGCCGGGCGGCGAGATCGACCAGGAACCGCGCCGGATCTCCACTGGTACCCCCGATATCGACGCGATGCTGCACGGCGGCTTGCCGCAGGGCCATTCGCTGCTGGTGTCGGGCGCCAGCGGCGTCGGCAAGACCATCTTCGGCACCAGCTTCCTGCAGGAGGGCGTACGGCAGGGCGAGAAGGGCGTGGCGGTGTTCTTCGAGAAGGGCGCCTCGCGCCTGCGCAACGGACCGCTGGCGCGCATGGTGCAGGCCGGCGACGTGGTGGTGCTCGAGAGCCGCATGATCGACCTCACCATCGACGAACTGCTCGATGAACTGAACGAAGCGATCGACCGCACCGGCGCCCAGCGCGTGGTGGTCGATTCGCTGTCCGAACTGAGCCTGTACCTGGCGCCGGAAGGGCGCAGCCAGCTGCGCGAAGTGGTGTTTCGCATGCTGGCCTCGCTGGCCAAGCGCAACGTGACGGTGGTGGTGACGATGGGCGTGGACGACGATTTCACGCGTCTCAAGCTGAGCCAGGCCGACATCGCCTACCTGACCGACGCCATCATCGTGATGCGCTTCGGCGAGAGCGGCGGCCAGCTGCGCAAGTTCATTTCGGTGATCAAGGTACGCGGCAGCGCGCACAGCGCCGACCTGCGCGAGTACGGCATCACCGACACCGGCATAGAGGTCAAGCCGATCGGCATCGAATTCGAAGGCGTGGTGCACGGCTTGCCGATCACGCGCGGCGGCTGAGGGGATGAACGGCATGGCGGGCGACCCGGTGCACGATGACAGCGAACTGCGACGCCGCCTTGCCGCGCTCGAAGCCGAGAACGCGCTACTACGCCGCGACGCCGACGAGCAGCGCGAGCTGGCCGCCCAACTGCGCGAAGCCAACGAACACCTGGTGCTGGCCGCGGTCCACGCCCAGACCTCGCGCGACGATGCCGAGGAAACCAACCGCCGCCAGAACGAATTCCTGGCCATGCTGGCGCACGAACTGAGGAATCCCCTGGTGCCGATCAGCGTGTCGGCCAGCCTGCTGGACCGCAATCCGGCCGTGGCCGGCCAACTGAAGCACCTGACCGGCGTGATCCAGCGCCAGGTCGGCCACATGGCGCGCCTGCTGGACGACCTGCTCGATGCCGCGCGCCTGTCGAGCGGCAAGATCACGCTGGCGATCCAGCCGCTGCGTTTGTCCGAGGTGCTCGACCAGGCGGTGGAAACCGTGCAGCCGCGCCTGCGCGAACGCGGCCAGCAGCTCGAAGTCAGCCTGGCGGCCGACGACGACGTGGTGGTTGACGGCGACGCGGTGCGCCTGACCCAGGTCTTCACCAACCTGCTCAGCAACGCTTCCAAGTACACCCAGGACGGCGGCCGCATCCAGGTCGCGGTCGACTGCCTCGATGACGCCACGATCAGCGTCGGCGTGAGCGACAACGGCAGCGGCATGGCCGAAGAAACCATGCTGCGCGCCTTCGACCTGTTTACCCAGGGCCCGCGCTCGCTGGCCCGATCCGAGGGCGGCCTGGGCGTGGGCCTGAACGTGGTGCGCAACCTGGTCGGCATGCACGGCGGCAGCGTGGCTGCCGCCAGTCCCGGACCGGGGCAGGGCAGCACCTTCACCGTCTCCCTGCCGCGCTCCAGCGCCGCCGCCCCGCGCGGCGCGGCGCCGCAGGAAGCGTCCGAGGTGCGGGCGGCGCGCCGCATCCTGGTGGTGGAAGACAATGCCGACGCCTGCGACGTGCTGCGCATGCTGCTCGAACTCGAAGGCCACCAGGTCGCGACCGCGCTCGACGGCCATGCCGGCCTGGCGCTGGCGCTGGCGGGCGGCTTCGACGCCATCGTGTGCGACATCGGCCTGCCCGGCATCGACGGCTACCAGTTGATGGAGCGCCTGCGCGCCGCCTGCCTCGAGCGCCCGCACCAGCGTCGCCCGCTGGCGGTGGCGCTGTCCGGCTACGGCCAGCCGAGCGACCGCGAGCGCGCGCTGGCGGCCGGCTTCGACCGCTACCTGGTCAAGCCGGTGGCGCCCGGCATGCTGGTCGAAGCGCTGGCGGCAAGCGTGCCGGCCGGCGGCGCGGCCGTCCTGTAGAATGCGGCGCGCCTCCCGGCGCCCGGCCCCCCCCGACAACTTCGACACACACCGCCATGCACAGTGCCCCGATCTCGCAACGCCTTCGCTCATTGGTCCGCTCGCTGCCGCGCACCGGCATCACCCTGAGCGAACTGATTCAGCGCGTCGGCAACGATGGCCTCTTGATACTGGTGGCGTTGCTGACACTGGTGTTCCTGATCCCGGTGTCGATCCCCGGCGTGAGCACCGTGTTCGGCGCCGCCATCCTCCTGATCAGCGTCAGCCGACTGTTGCGGCGCAACCTGTGGATTCCGTCGACGCTGGAGCACCGCGTGATCGGCACCCGCAAACTGCGCCCGCTGCTGCGCAAGGCGCTGTCGTGGCTTAAAAAGATCGAAACCGTGAGCCGCCCCAATCGCATGGGCTGGCTGGCGGCGGACGGCGCGGTCGGCACGCTCAACAGCCTGGCCCTGATCCTGGGCGCGGTGTTGTTGATGATGCCGTTCGGGCTGATCCCGTTCAGCAATACCTTCCCGGCGGTGGCGATCCTGTTCCTGGCGATCGGGCTGCTGCAGAAGGACGGCGTCAGCGTGCTGCTGGGGCACGTCAGCAACGTCGTCACCATCATCTACTTCGGTGTGCTGATTGGTGGCGGCGGGCTGGCGGCGCGCGAAGTGTTCGAGCGTTTGTCCAGCTGACGTAGGGTTGGCGGCAGAGCCGCCAACCCTATGCCCAGATTACGGTTGCGCGAACAGGCGGCGCAGGCGTTCTACCGCTTCTGCGATCCGCTCGTACTTGGTCGCGTACGAGAAGCGCACATGGCGGCTCGGCGCCGCAACGCCAAAGTCGTCTCCCGGCACGATCGCCACGTGCGAACGATGCAGCACGTCCAGCGCAAACGCCGCGCTGTCGCCACGCCGCGGATGGGCCACGCCTGAGATGTCGGCATACACGTAGAACGCCCCATCCGGCATCACCGGCACCCCAAAGCCCAGTTCGCGCAGCGCCGGCACCAGATAATCGCGGCGGCGCTGGAATTCCAGGCGGCGCTCTTCAAAGATCGCCAGCGCTTCCGGCTTGAAGCAGGCCAGCGCCGCGTGCTGGGCCACGGTCGGCGCGCAGATGAACAGGTTCTGCGCCAGCTTTTCAAAGGTCGGCACCAGGCTGTCCGGCACCACCAGCCAGCCCAGGCGCCAGCCGGTCATGTTGAAGTATTTCGAGAAGCTGTTGACGGTGATGACGTCCGGGTCAAGCGCCAGCGCGCTCACCGGCTGGTGGTCGTACGACAGGCCCTGGTAGATCTCGTCGACGATGGCGAAGCCGCCGCGCGCACGCACGGCGTCCAGCATCTCGCGCAGCCCTTGCGGCGTCATCGAGGTGCCGGTCGGGTTCGAGGGCGAGGCCACCAGCACGCCGCGCGTGCGCCCGCTCCAGCGCGCGGCGACGTGGGCGGCGCTGAGCTGGTAGCGGTCTTCATGCGAGGATGGCACCAGCACCGGGGCGCCGCCGAAGCTGGCCACGAAATGGCGGTTGCACGGGTAGCTGGGGTCGGGCATCAGCACTTCGTCGCCGCTTGATACCAGCGCGGCGCAGGCCAGCAGCAGCCCGGCCGAGGCGCCGGCCGTGATCACGATGCGGCGCGGGTCGATGTCCAGGCCCTGCACGGCGGCGTAGTGACCCGAGATCGCCTCGCGCAGTTCGCGCAGGCCGAGCGACTCGGTGTACTGGGTCACGCCGCCGCGGATCGCGTCCATCGCCGCCTGGGCCACGATGTCGGGCGCGGTGAAATCGGGCTCGCCCACGCTCATGCTGATCACGTCGTTGCCGACGCGCCTCAAGTCGGCGGCGGCTTTCACCATCTCCATCACGCGGAACGGTTCGATGGCGTGCACGCGCTGCGCAACCTGGAGTGCGCGCGCGGCCTGGGTGTCGGGGGAAGTCGGGAGGATGGACATGCTTGCAGCCGGAAAGAGGGGACAGTGAGACCGGCTATTCTATAAGAAGCCGGACGCGCGCGTGCGACGCCCGGCCTCCTTGCGCCCGATCCGGCGCCGTGATTGCGGTATCAGCGGTGCGCCTGGTGCGCCGCCGTCAGGCGCCGCATCAGCGGCAGCGCGGCCAGCGCGATGAAGGTGCAGGCGATCGCCGCCAGTCCCAGCTTGTTGAACAGGCTGGTATAGATCGGCAGCGTCTGCAGCGGGTCGCTCATCCCCTGCGGCACGCTGGCCATGGTGGCGACCACGCCGCCCAGGTATTGCGAAATGCCGACCGCGACATAATAGGCGCCCATCATGAAGCCGCCCATGCGCGCCGGCACGTAGCGCGCGATCATCGCCAGTCCCAGGCCGCTCACCAGCAGTTCGCCCAGCGAATACAGGCCGTAGCCGGCGATCATGATCCACGACGAGGTCAGGCCATTCACGGCGAAGGCGCCCGCCACGCCATAGGTGAAGAAGCCGGCCGCCACCACTGCGAAGCCGAGCGCGAACTTGGCCGCGATCGACAGGTCGTAACGGCTGCCGCTGGCGCGGGTATAGGCCAGCGCCAGGATCGGGCTCAGGATCATGATCCAGATTGCGTTCAGCGCCTGGAACTGGCCCGGCGACCAGGTGAACAGGTGGCTGCCGAACAGGGTGAAGTCGAGGTCCACGTTACGCAGCGCGAACAGCGACAGCGAGGTCGACATCTGCTGGTAGAAGATGAAGAAGAACACGGTCTGCAGCGTCAATACCAGCGCCGCCGCCATGCCGGCGCGTTCGCTCGCTTCGCTGGTGCGGATCAGGTACACGAAAATCCCCAGCACCACGATGCCGGCCACGTACACGAACAGGCGCGCCAGCCACTGGTATTCGAGGATGGTGGCCGATGCCGCCACTGCGATCACGCCGCCGCCCAGCACCAGTGCCAGCTTGCCCCAGTCGAGCGGCAGCGCGTCCGGCGGCGAGCCGATATGGGCGATCGTTTTACGCAGCAGACCCACGGTGAGCAGGCCCACCCACATGCCGACGCTGCACACCGCGAACGCCACGTGCCATCCGAGTTCGCCCGCGTAATGGGCGTTGACGTAGTCCTTCAGCGCCGGTGTGGCCAGCATCGAGACGGTGGAGCCGACGTTGACCGCCATGTAGTACATGGTGAAGGCGGAGTCGATGCGGGCGTCGTCGCCCTCGTAGATCTTGCGCACCAGGTTGGCGGTATTGGGCTTGAACAGGCCGTTGCCGACCACGATCACGCCCAGCGCCGAGAAGCTGAGCCAGGTGTTGGTGGTGGGGATCGCCATCAGCGCGTAGCCAAGCGAAAGGATGATGGCGCCGATCACCATGCAGCGGCGGGTGCCGAGCACGCGGTCGCCGACCCAGCCGCCGATCGCTGGCGCGACGTAGATCAGGGCTGCCGCCGCGCCCCATACCAGGGTAGCGCGGGTGTCGTCGAAACCCAGGCGCTGGACCAGGAAGTAGATGATCAGCGCCTGCATGCCGTAGTAGCCGAAGCGCTCCCACAGCTCGATCAGGAAGACGGTGGTGAAAGACCGGGTTTGCGAAACCTGGCGCCCGGACTGGCCGGCCGCCGAATACTGCATGTTCATAAAGCTCCTTGCGTGACCGCCCGCCGGGCCACGCCCGGCAGGCAAGCGGCGATGCTATGCCTTCTGCGGCGATTATGCAATCTTGACAGCCGCGCGGCCGGGAACGATGCGCCGATTGTGCGCGAGCGCACCGACCACCGCCCCCGCTCGCCTAGACTGGCCCGACATGAACGGCAATGGGCGAGGGCGCATGACGGAAGTGGCGGTGATCGGTGGCGGCCTGGCGGGGCTGGCGTGCGCGGTGGCGCTGGCCGAACGCGGCGTCGCGCTGACGGTGATCGAGGGCGCGCAGCAGCTCGGCGGGCGCGCCAGCTCATGGCGCGAGCCGGGCAGCGGCGACGTGGTCGACATCGGCCCGCACATCGTCCACAGCGAATACCACAACATGCTGGCGCTGCTCGACCGCCTCGGCACGCGCGACCTGATCTCGTGGCAGAGCGGCGAGGTGCTCACCATCGCCAGCAAGCCGCGGCCCACCGTGCTGCGCCAGACCCGCCTGCCGGCGCCGTTCGGACTGGTGCCCAGCGTCCTGCGCGCGCCCGGCCTCGGAGTGCTGGACTACCTGTCGATGGCGCGCACCGGCTGGCGCGGCATGTGCTTCGGCGAGGAGCAGGTGGCCGAACTCGATCGGGTGTCGGCGCTCGAGTTCCTGCGCCAGCAAGGCGTGAGCGAGCGCATGATCGACTGGTGGTGGCGCTTCGCCGCGATGGTGGTCACCAACGTGCCGCTGGAACGCTGTTCGGCCGCGTCCCTGATGCGCATCCACGCCCAGCTGAGCGGCTATCGCGGCCTGCAGTTCGGCTTCGCCAAGGTCGGGCTGGGCGACCTGTACACCGAGCAGGCCACGCGCACCGTGCGCCAGGCCGGCGGCCAGGTGCGCATCGGCGTGCCGGCAACAAGGCTGCTGGTCGACGAGCGGATCGAAGGCGTGCTGCTGGCCGACGGCACCCGCATCGCCACGCCGCACGTGGTGAGCGCGCTGCCGCCGCACGAACTCGGTGCGCTGCTGCCGGCGGGCTGGCGCGGCCGGGCGCCGTTCGATGCCTTGGCGCGCTTCGAGCCGAGTCCCTACATCTGCGTCTACCTGTGGTTCGACCGGCCACTTAGCATGCACCGCTTCTCGACCCACCTGCATTCGCCCGAGCGCCTCAACTACGACTTCTATGACCTGAGCCAGATCCGCGCCGGCTGGGAAGGGCGGCCCAGCGTGGTGGCCTCGAACATCATCTACAGCCATCGCGCGCATCACCTGACCGACGAACAGATCGTGCGCGCCACGTTGGATGAACTGGCCGAGTTCGTGCCGGCGGCGCGCGCGGCGCGCGTGCTGCGCTTCGACGTGCACCGGGTTCCGATGGCGATCCCCTGCGCCACGGTCGGCTTCGAGGGCATGCGGCCAGGCGCGCGTTCGCCGCTGCCCGGCCTGACGCTGGCCGGCGACTGGATCCAGACCCACATGCCGTGCACGATGGAAGGCGCCGTCAAGTCGGGCTTCATGGCCGCCGAGGCGGTGCTGGCGCAGCAGGGCGTCGAGGTCAAACTGGCGCAGGACGCGCGCATGTACGACGACCTGGCGGGGCTGGCGCGGCGCCTGCGCCTGCTTACAGTTTCGCGACATTCTGTCGACAATAATCCCGAACACAAGCCGGATTGACAACCTAGAATCTCCCACGATCGCACATCACGCCGGCGCCACCTGGCCTGGCCCGGCCAACCATCATCTGGGGATTCGCATGCACCAACATATCAAGACCACCGCCATGGCGGCCGCCTGCGCGCTGCTGCTGTCCGCTTGCGGCGGCAGCTCGCACGACGATCCGGCGCCGGCACCCGCTCCGCAACCGCAGCCGCAACCGCCGGTGGTGGTCACGCCGGAGCCGGTGGTGACCAAGCTCGAGCTGCTCTCGAGCAGCGCGCGCGCCATGGACAGCGTCGCTTTCTACGGCGGCGCAGCCTACGTCTCGCTGGCCAACAGCAAGACCGAAGGGTCGGCAGTGCTGCGCGCCACGCTGCCATTGACCACTGCCTCGAGCTGGGGCCCGGTGGGGATGGGATCGTGCGGCATGGCGCCGCAGGGCGACTTCATCATGCGCTCGCCGCGCATCAAGATGGTGGGCGAGAACATGTGGCTGATGCAGCCATGGTACGACGCGCCGGTCACCGCGAACGAGCCGTCGACCTGCACCCTGATGGCCAGCAGCGCCAGCTTCATTGCGCGCGACCAGGACCTGAAGGTCTGCAACGAGTACTTCTGCGAGACGCTGTCGATGCAGGACATCAAGCTGCACAACGGCCGCCTGTACAGCAACGCCGGCGGCGGCAGCAACCTGCTGACGTCCAAGGACAACGGCGCCACCTGGCAGGTGGTGCGCGGCTCGAAAGAGTCGATGATGTGCTACAGCTCCAAGTTCCATTTCATCGGCGACCGTGTGTTCGTCGGCGGCGAGTGCCCGCTCGACATGGCCTTCGTCGAGGCCTATCAGCTCAGCGCCGACGGCAGCAAGCTGGCCAGCGAAGAGAAGCTGCCGATCACGCTGCCCGAGATGGAAAACCGCAACGTCCAGTTCATCGACTCGGTGCCGGGCACCCAGCAGGTGTTCATCGGCGTCGAAGGTGGCCTGATGCGCAGCGAAGACAACGGCCGCACGTTCAGGTTCGTGATCCACGAGCCGCTCCTTGAGGCCAAGGGCTATCCGTACATCGGCGCCTTCCTGGCGCTGAACGACAAGCCGTCGACCTTGGTCATCGGTGGCTTCGACAAGATGCACGGCCGTCCTTACCTGGCCTGGTCGAAGGATGGCGGCAGCACCTGGACCGACATCTCGGCCATGGTGCCGGGCTATGCCGACAAGGGTGGGGACGAGAACAGCGTCGGCTCGGTCAGCGCGCTGATGCAGGATCCGCAGGGCCGCATCATCGTGGTGGTCAACGAGCGCTCGGACGGCCAGGGCCGCCTGATGCAGCTGACGCTGGGCGACAAGTAACAGCGCCCCGGCTGTCCTGACACGCCGTCCCCGTTCGATCGGGGCGGCGTGTTTTTCATTGCGTCTTCAGGTTCGCTTCAATTGCGGCAGGCTGCGCGAATCACCCCTGTTTCATCGGCGCGAATTCTGTCATGCTTCGCCTGCGGCGCCCACGCACCGCTCCGTTCACAATAACGACAGAGACGTTCATGACCAAGACCACGATCGCCGCGGCAGTGCTGTGCCTTTTCGCCAGCCCGCTCGCCATCGCCCAGAACGCCGACCGCCAGCTGCAAGGCGTGTCGCGCAACCAGAACACCCTCGAAATCGCGACCAACGACGGCCGCTACCTGATCAAGCCCTATTCGAGCACCGTGGTCGAGACCACCTTCATCCCGAAGGGCGAGCGGTTCGACCCGAATTCGCACGCGGTGATCCTGGCCCCAACCGCGGTGCCGGCCACGCTCAAGGACGAGGGCGGGCGCATCGTGTTCGCCACCGACGGCATCACGGTCACGGTCGACAAGCAGCCGTTTCGCATCAGCTACGCCTACAAGGGCAATCCGCTGATCGCCGAGAAGCGCGGCTTCGGCCGCATCGAAGGGCATGACAGTATCGAGTTCGCACTCAGCGACGGCGAAGCGCTGTACGGCGCCGGCGCGCGCGCGGTCGGCATGAACCGGCGCGGCAATCGCTTGCGCCTGTACAACAAGGCCGATTACGGCTACGGCGCCCGCTCCGAGCTGCTCAACTACACGATTCCGGTCGCGCTGTCGTCGAAAAAGTACGCGATCCACTTCGACAATCCGCAGATCGGCTGGCTCGATTTCGACAGCCGCAAGGACGGCACGCTGCGCTACGAAGTGATCGGCGGGCGCAAGACCTACCAGGTGGTGGCCGGTGAAAGCTGGGACCAGGTGATGGAAGGCTACACCGGCCTGACCGGCCGCCAGCCGCTGCCGCCGCGCTGGGCCTTCGGCAACTTCGCCAGCCGCTTCGGTTATCGTGACGAAGCCGAGACGCGCGCCGTGGTGGAAAAATTCGCGCAAGAGAAGATTCCGCTCGACGCCGTGGTGCTCGACCTGTACTGGTTCGGCAAGACGGTCAAGGGGACGATGGGCAATATGGCGTGGGACCGCGACACCTTCCCGACCGCCGAAAAGATGATGGCCGACTTCAAGGCCAAGGGCGTCAAGACCGTGCTGCTGACCGAGCCGTTCGTGCTGACCACGTCCGATCGCTGGAAGGAAGCGGTCGACAACCAGGTGCTGGCGCTGGACAAGAGCGGCAAGCCGTTCACCTATGACTTCTATTTCGGGAACACCGGCCTGATCGACATCTACAAGCCGCAAGCGCGCGACTGGTGGTGGAACATCTACCGCGGCCTGAAGCAAAGCGGCGCCACCGGCTGGTGGGGCGACCTGGGCGAACCCGAGCTGCACCCGGCCGAACTGCAGCACGCGACCGGCTCCGCCGACCAGGTCCACAATATCTACGGCCACGACTGGGCGCGCCTGATCGCCGACGGCTACAAGAAGGACTTCCCGAACGAGCGCCCGTTCATCCTGATGCGCGCCGGTTACTCGGGTTCGCAGCGCTTCGGCATGATCCCGTGGTCGGGTGACGTCAGCCGCAGCTGGGCGGGCCTGCAGTCGCAGATGGAGATCTCGCTGCAGATGGGCATGCAGGGCCTGGCCTACATGCACTCGGACCTGGGCGGCTTCGCCGGCCCGGTGCTGGACGACGAACTGTACGTGCGCTGGCTGCAGTACGGCGTGTTCCAGCCGATCTTCCGTCCGCACGCGCAGGATGCGGTGCCGTCCGAGCCGGTGTTCCGCTCCGAGCGCGCCAAGGTGCTGGCGCGCGAGGCGGTGTGGCTGCGCTACGCCATGCTGCCGTATAACTACACGATCGCCTTCGACAACCAGCAGACCGGCATGCCGCTGATGCGGCCCTTGATGTTCGTCGAGACCGACCCCGATAAACCGTTCGAACGCGCCTCGACGTACCTGTGGGGGCCCGACTTCCTGGTGGCGCCGGTGACCGAGCCGGGCGCGACCCGTACCGACGTGTATTTCCCCAACAGCGGCAGCGTGTGGTTCGACTTCCATACCGGCCAGGTGCATCGTGGCGGCGTGCTGGAAACCGTGCGCCCGGTCGAAGCCAACATCCCGGTCTACGTGCGCGCCGGCGCCTTCGTGCCGATGGCGAAGGTGGCGCAGACCACGCGCGACTACAACAGCCGCCAGATCGATCTGCACTACTACCACGACGTGTCGGTCGCGGCGTCGAGCGGCAAACTGTACGACGACGACGGCGAGACCGCCAACGCCTTCGACCAGGGCAAGTACGAGATCGTGCGCTTCACCAGTCGCCATATGGACGGCAAGCTGGAAATCGGCTTCGTCACCGAGACCGGCAAGGCGATGGCGGCCGCGGAGCGTGGCTTTTCGCTGAAGGTCCACAACGTGCGCACCAGGCCGCGCGCCGTGACCCTCGGCGGCAGCGCCGCGCGCTTCACCTGGAACGCCCAGCAGCACCTGCTCGAAGTGAGCGTCCCGGCGCGCAAGGGCCAGGACGCGAAGGTAGCGATTACGCTGTAAGCTTCACAGGCATCGCGTAAAAAAGAGGGACGGCCGCGCCGTCCCCTCTGCAACCAATGTAGGGTTGGCGGCTACGCCGCCGACGCGTTCAACCGCAACGCGATCTTCCACATCGGATCAACGCGCCACAATCAGGCGCAACCCCAGCCCAATAAACACCGCCCCCGCAATCCGATCCAGCCACATCCCCGCACGCGGCGTGCGATTGAGCCACTGCCCGATACTGCCCGAAAAGTACCCCAGCAGCCCGAAGATCACGGCCGCCTGCAGCGTAAACACGATCCCCAGCATCCCGATCTGCAGGTTGGCGTCGCCGCGCGCCGCCACCACGAACTGCGGCAGGAACGACAGGAAGAACAGCACCACCTTCGGATTGATCGCCGCCGCCACCAGCCCCTTGGCAAACAGGCGCAAGGCCGGTTCGTCCGGCGTGCCTTGCGCCGTGACGCGCGCACCGCCGCGGCTGCGGATCGCACCCCATCCCATCCAGATCAGGTACAGGCCGCCGGCAATCTTCAATGCCGTGAACGCCGTCGGCGACGCCGCGATCAGCGCGCTCACCCCGATCACCGCCAGCACCGTATGGCTGATGCAGCCCAGCGCGCAGCCCAGGCCAAAGGCGACGCCGCGCAGGCGTCCCTTGGCGATGCCGGTGCTGAGCACCATCAGGTTGTCGGGGCCGGGGGAAAGGGTGATGAGGACGGCGGCGGCGAGAAAGCCGAAGAGCTGTTCGGGCGTAAGCATGGTGAAAATGCGGTATGGCGCAAATGGACAGGGGCGGACAGCATAACGCATGTCCGCCCCCGTCGAATAGCATCAGGCTGGCGTCACGCCGGCGCCTTGGCCTGGCTTAGGCCTGCTTGCAGCTGATCTCCTTGGCATTCACGCCCCACTTGAGCGTGATCTTGCCCTGGTGTTCCTTGAACTCGTCCTGGCGGTTGCCATAGGCGATGCCGCTGCCGGTCGGCTCGCCGCGCAGCAGCAGTTTCTGGTCGCCGCGCTGGGCCACCATCGACTTCGGCGTGGTGTCGAAGAAGGTCGCTTGCAGCTTGCTCTTGTCGGCGCAGGTGTAGTTGACCGGGCCGGTGGTCTTGACCAGCTTGTACTTGGTCTGAAGTTCCAGCATGCGGGTGCCGTAAGCATTGCTGATGCACGAGCCCATCTGGTTCGAGCCGGCGCACTTCTTGACGCCTTCCCACCACTTGGTGTGTTCTTCCTGCACTTGCTTCTTATTGCCTTCGTCGACCTTTTCCAGCGCCGAGCGGTACAGCGCGTACACCAGGCCTTCGGCTTCGGTCGAACCCGGATGGGCGCAGACTTGCGCTTCTTCCTTGCCGATGCCCTTGGCGCAGAAGCCCGGCATCGACACGGCTTGCGCGCCGGCCGACACCAGCAGGGCGGATGCGAGGATGATTGCTTGTTTCATGATGACTCCTTGTCGAGGTGGCGGCCGTCTCGCTGGGCACGAGCACGGCCGCATATTGGTAAAGGTCTAGGCGCCGATCGCCTTGTGATCGAGCTCGATCCAGGTCGGCGTGTGGTCGCTCGGCTTTTCGCGTCCGCGCATGAACTTGTCCACGCCGGCCGCCTTCAATGCCGGCTGCAGCTTGGGGCTGAGCAGCAGGTGGTCGATGCGCAGTCCGGCGTCGCGTCCAAACGCGTTGCGGAAGTAATCCCAAAAGGTATAAATCGTTTCGTCAGGATGCAGGTGGCGCAGCGAATCGAGCCAGCCCTGTGCCAGCAGCCGCTCGAAAGCGGCGCGGGTCTCGGGGCGGAACAGGGCATCCTCAGTCCAGCGCTCGGGCTTGTAGACGTCGCGCTCGGTCGGGATCACGTTGAAGTCGCCCATCAGCACCGCCGGCACCCCGGTCTCGACCAGTTCGGCGCCGCGCGTGATCAGGCGTTCCATCCAGGCAAGCTTGTAGTCGAACTTGGGGCCGGGCGCCGGATTCCCGTTGGGCAGGTACAGGCAGGCGATCAGCACGCCCTGGTATACCGCCTCGATGTAGCGGCTTTGTTCGTCCGAAGGGTCGCCCGGCAGACCGCGCTGCACTTCCTGGGCCGGCTCGCGGGTGACGATGGCGACGCCGTTCCAGCTTTTCTGGCCATGCCACAGGGCGTGGTAGCCGGCGTCGCGGATCGCCTGTTCGGGAAACTTCTCCTGCGGCGCCTTCAGCTCCTGCAGACAGACCACGTCTGGCTTCCTCTCCTCGAGGTAATGCAGGAGGGCGTCGAGCCGGCTGTTGATGCTGTTGACGTTGTAGGTGGCGAGAAGCATGGTGTCTCCGTTCGATGTTGGAGCCATTGTGACAACATTATGCGGATGAAGGCGCACGGGTTGCCGCATGAGCAATGTTCTTTATGCTCCCAGTTGCATTTTCTTATGGCAAATTATTCGTTTTTACATATAAAACTTTGCTCTATACTCCCACGATCGAATTTTTGCCGTCTGGAGCACCCGAATGATTACCCGCCGCCACCTCATCCTGACCGCCGTTGCACTGAGCGCATCCCTCGGCGCCGGCCTGGCCCATGCCGACCAGCTGGCCGACATCAAGCAAAAAGGGCAGATCGTGTTCGGCGTGCTCGGCACCGACGAGCCGAACAGCTTCATCGACCCGAAGACGCGCCAGCTGGTCGGCTACGAGATCGACCTGGCCACCGCGGTGGCCAAGAAGATCGGCGTCAAGCCAGTGTTCAAGCAGATGGCGGTCGCCGCCCGCATCCCCGAGCTGCAGCAGGGCCACGTCGACATCCTGGCCGCCACGCTCACCCACAACAAGGAACGCGAAGCGCAGGTCGACTTTGCGCTGACCCACTTCGTGACCGGCTCCAAGGTCATGGTGCGCGCCGGCAGCGGCATCACTGCGCTCAACCAGCTGGCCGGCAAGAAGGTGGTCACGGTGCGCGGCGGTACCCAGGAAACCAATATCCGCGCCGCCGTGCCGAGCGCCCAGGTGGTGACGTTCGAGAACACCCAGCAAGCCTTCCAGGCGCTGCGCCAGGGCAAGGGCGTGGCCTACGTGAACGACGAATCGTCGCTGCTGGCCGACTACGGCAAGCTGGGCGGCGCGGCCAAGGGCTTCACCATCCTGGCGCCGTCGATCGGCATTGAAGCGATCGCGCTCGGCCTGCGCAAGGGCGAGAAGGGCCTCAAGAACGTGGTCGACGCCACCCTGCGCGAGCTCGAAGCCAGCGGCGCCGCCGAACAGCTGTTCAACAAGTGGTACGGCCCGGGCACCCGCGCCAACATCGCCAGGCGCGGCTTCAAGATCAGCACCGACAAGATCTGAAAGTAGTCCTTGCAGTTCTTCGATCCGGCCATCCTGCAGTCCGGCCAGTACCATGACTGGCTGGTGCAGGGACTCGTCCTGTCGCTGCAGCTGACCGCGGTCAGCTTCGCCTTCGCGCTGCCGTTCGGCGCGCTGCTGGCGGTGATGCGCACCTCGACCTTCGCGCCGCTGCGCGCAGTCGGCGCCACGATCGTGGAAGCGATCCGCAACGTGCCGCTGCTGGCGCACCTGCTGTTCTGGTATTTCGCCTTCCCCGAGCTGCTGCCGGAAGGTGCGCGCGAAGTCCTGTACGCCAACAACCCGGAAGCCGTGTGCGCCGTGATCGCCCTGGGCCTGTACAGCGGCGTGCACATGGCCGAGGACATCCGCAGCGGCATCCGCGCGGTGCCGCCGACCCAGCTCGAGGCGGCGCGTTCGCTTGGCCTGGGCCGTGCGGCCAGCGTGCGCCTGGTGCTGCTGCCGCAGGCGCTGCGCGCCTCGGTGCCGCCGCTGCTGTCGCAGACCGTCAACCTGTGGAAGGATACCAGCGTGGCCACCGTGATCGGCGCCGCCGAGATGATGTACCAGGCCGCGCGCGTCGAGACCGCGACCTTCCGCAGCGTCGAAGCGTTTACCTTCGCCACGCTGGCCTACCTGACGGTGTCGCTGCTGATCGCGGGCGCCGCGCATCTTTACCAGCGCCGCTATCCGGTGCGTCCGGCATAAGGGGGAGTCGATGCTCGAATTGATCGATACCTACTGGCTGTACTTCCTGGTCGGCCAATATCCGGACGGTCCGCTCGGCGGCCTGGTGCTGACGATATTGCTGTCCGGCGCCGCGCTGGTGCTGGCGATGCCGCTCGGGTTGCTGCTGGGCGTGGCGCGCGTCAGCCCGTATCGCGCGCTGCGCTGGCCGACGTCCGTGCTGGTGCAGCTGGTGCGCGCGGTGCCGCTGCTGCTGGTGCTGTTCTGGGTTTACTTCTTTCTGCCGGCGGTGACCGGGGTGAAGTCCGGCCAGGCCAGCACCATGCTGATCGTGCTGGTGCTGTTTGACAGCGTCTACCTGGCCGAGATCGTCGCCGCCGGCATCCGCGCGCTGCCGAAAGGGCAGCTGGAAAGCGCGCGTTCGCTCGGCCTCTCATATGCGCAGGCGCTGCGCCTGGTGGTGCTGCCGCAGACCCTCAAGAACGGCCTGCCGTCGATCGTCAGCCAGCTGGTCTCGACCATCAAGGCGACCTCGCTCGGCTACATCATCGGCCTGTCGGAAGTCTCGTTCATCGCCACCCAGATCAACACCCTGGTGTTCACCCAGGCGGTGCAGGTCTACCTGATCCTGGCGCTGACTTATTTCATCCTGTGCTTCGGCCTGTCCCGCCTGGCCTTCCTGCTCGAACGGCGCCTGCAGCGCCGTCCGGCGCAAGTCTCCTGAAAGTTTTCCGATGATCGTCCTCGATAAAGTCAACAAGTGGTATGGCGACTATCACGCCCTTAGCGACATCAGCGAGCAGGTCGCGAAGAACGAAGTGCTGGTGGTGTGCGGCCCCTCGGGCTCGGGCAAGTCGACCCTGATCCGCACCCTCAACCGGCTCGAGGAAATCGACGGCGGCCGTATCGCGATCGACGGCCGCGACATCCATGCCAAAGGCGTCGACGTGAATGCGCTGCGCGCCGGCATCGGCTTCGTGTTCCAGAGCTTTAACCTGTTCCCGCACCTGACGGCGCTGGAGAACTGCATGCTGGCGCCGGTACAGCTGAAACGCGCCACCAAGGCCGAGGCGCGCGAGCAGGCGCTGGCGCTGCTGGAGCGGGTCGGCCTGGCGCACAAGGCCGACGCCTATCCGAACGCGCTGTCGGGCGGCCAGCAGCAGCGGGTGGCGATCGCGCGCGCGCTGGCGATGCGCCCGCCGATCATGCTGTTCGACGAGCCGACCAGCGCGCTCGACCCCGAGATGGTGGGCGAGGTGCTCGGCGTGATGCGTTCGCTGGCGGGCGAGGGCATGACCATGGTCTGCGTGACCCACGAGATGGGCTTCGCGCGCGAGGTGGCCGACCGCATCTGGTTCATGGCCGAAGGGAAGATCCTGGAGCAAGCCACGCCGGAAGCCTTCTTCACCAACCCGCAGCACCCGCGCGCGCAGCAGTTCCTGTCCGACCGCCGGCGCGACTGATCCCGGCGGCGCCGGCTGCTAAGATGGCCGCATCATCGGGCATCGACAGGGCTACACCATGGCGCACCAATCCATCCTCACCTTTTCCACCAGCGGGCGCGGCACGCGCGACATCACCGGCGACGTCGCGGCGGTGGTCGCGGCGTCCGGCCTGGAATGCGGCCTGGCGCACGTCTTCGTGCAGCACACCAGCTGCTCGCTGCTGCTGACCGAGAACGCCGACCCCGACGTGCGGCGCGACCTCGAAACCATCGTCAAGCGCCTGGCGCCGGACGGTGACCCGGCCTACCGCCACGACGCCGAAGGGCCGGACGACATGTCGGCGCACGGACGCAGCATGCTGACCGACACCGGCTTGAGCGTGCCGGTCGGTGGCGGACGGCTGCTGCTCGGCACCTGGCAGGGCATCTATTTGTGGGAACACCGCACCGCGCCGCACCGGCGCAAGGTGGTGGTGACGGTACTCGGCGGCTGACGCATATGCACGCCATGTCGATGGCATGGAATGAAGCGGGGGCGTAGATTCGGACGCCGCCTTCTGGTAGCTTTGCGTGGTTGTGCTTGCATAGTTTTGCTTATGTCCGTCGCGTAGCGGCTGCGCCGCCACGTCCCTTTCAACTGGTCCGGGACACTCCATGCACGTCGATCCTGCTTTGAACAGACGCATCTCTCTGACGCTGCTGGCGCTGGGCTTCCAGGCCGGCGTGCTGGCCTGGGACCACCTGCGCGGTGGCGTGCCGTCGCATCACCTGCTGGCCAACCCGGATTTGCCCGCAGTCTCGAACTGGTGGGGCTTGTTCCTGGTCCCGCTGCTGGCATGGTTCACCGTCGCACAGGTGCAGCGCCGCCGTGAGCCGGCGCGCTTTTCATCACGCGTCTCATCCCGCTCCCCATCACGCTTCCCGCCATTGGCAGGATTCCTGTGCGCGCTGGCCTATGGCGCATTGCTGGCGGTGCTGTTTGCCCACGGCAGTGCACTGACCGGCTATCTGTTCTTCGGACTGCTGCTGGTGGCGCTGGTGGTGCGCCTGTGGCATGGCGAATATCTGCTCGGCTTCGTGCTGAGCATGACCTTCGTCGCCGGCCCGATCCTGCCCGCCATGTTCGGCGCCATCATCGCGCTGTTCTCGTGGCTGGTCCACACGACGGCGCGCGCGCTGTGGCGCAAGCTGCGTCCGCAGCGCGGCGTGTTCTAGCACGACGCATATTCATTTCGACAGGAGAAGCCCATGCTGTACCAACGCAACCTGCGCTGCATCGACGCCCTCGACCTGGATGCGATTCCGGTCCAGCACTACGACGGCCGGGCGGCATGAACCAGACCGTGCTAATGCTGATGTGGGAAGCCGGGCATGCTTAGCGTACTGCTGTTGCTGGCGGTGGGAGGGGGGCTGGTGGACGCTCCGTTATCGCGACATGTCGTCGGCGGAGTTGCAGTGGCGCGGCGAAAGTGCGCAGCTGCTGTGGCCGGAGCACTCGCGCGCGGCCAGGACGGCGTTGTACATGTGGCGGCTGCCGAAGCGGCGCCGCGGGCGCTGAACCCGCGCCATCAATCACCGCGCCAGGGCCGCATGTCCGACGCAATTCCAGGCGGACGTACGCATCGCACCACAAATGCGTTGCGCTTTGCAACCGTGCGCCCGCATCGCCGCTCAGCGGGCAGTATGACTCCTTTGTTTCAGCAATGGAGAAAGGACTTTCGATGACCCAACGCTATCAACCGATCACGCGCCTGGGCATGGGCGGCACCGGGCTGGGTGACATGTACCACCGCACGGACGAAGAGGCGGGCAAGGCCACCGTCGACGCCGCGTGGGAAGCCGGCATCCGCTACTTCGACACCGCGCCGCACTACGGCGCCGGCCTGTCCGAGCACCGCTTCGGCGTCGCCCTGCGCAACCGTCCGCGCAATGAGTACACCTTGTCGAGCAAGGTCGGGCGCATCCTGGTGCCGAGCGAAGCGCCCGAGATCGCGGATCCATTCGTGGGCGGCCTGCCGTTCCGGCGTATCACCGACTACAGCGCCGACGGCGCGCGCCGCTCGATCGAGGACAGCCTGCAGCGCATGGCGCTGTCGCACCTCGACATCGTCTACGTGCACGACCTGTCGCCGGACCGCTTCAGCCAGGCCGAGTACGAACACTATTATGCGATCGCGGCCGGCAAGGGCGGCGCCTTCGAAGGCCTGGTCAAGCTGCGCGAAGAGGGCGTGATCAAGGGCTGGGGGCTGGGCGTGAACACGGTCGACCCGTGCCTGCGCGCGCTGCGCGATTCCGATCCCGACATCTTCCTGCTGGCCGGGCGCTATACGCTGATGGAAACCACGCCGCTGGAAGAGCTGTTCCCGCTGTGCGCCGAGCGTGGCGCGCACGTGGTGCTGGGTGGGCCGTACAACTCGGGCTTCCTCGCCGGTGGGCCGAATTACGATTATGCGCCGGCCGGCGCGGACAAGATCGCGCAGCGCGAGCGTCTGCGCCAAGTGGCGGCGCGCCATGGCGTCGATCTGGCTGCGGCGGCGCTGCAGTTCGGGGCGGCGCATCCGGTGGTGGCGGCCACGATTCCGGGCGCCAGCAGTCCTGAGCACCTGAAGCGCAATGCGGCGCTGATGGAGGTGAAGGTGCCGAAGGCGTTCTGGGACGAGTTGAAGGCGGAGAAGCTGTTGGCGCAAGACGCGCCGGTGCCGGGTTGAGGCGTAGGGTGGGCGGCTTTGCCGTCCACGCGTTCAAACAGTAGGGGCGCGACGAGAAATATCGTTGTTCGGACGTGCGTTGAACGCGTGGACGGGGAACCCGTCCACCCTACGAGCCGATATCAGAACTGCTCGTCCGGCAGCAGATAACGCCACTGGCCTTCCGGCAGATTCCCCAGCTTGACGCGGCCGATGCGCACCCGCTTCAGGCCGATCACTTTCAAGCCCACCATATCGCACATGCGGCGAATCTGGCGTTTCTTGCCTTCCTTCAGCGTAAAGCTCAATTGGTCGTCATTCTGCCAGCGCACCTTGGCCGGCAGCAGCGGTTTGCCGTCCATCCACAGACCGTGGTTCAGCTTCTTGAGGTCGGATTCCGGCAGGCGGCCCGGCTTGGTGTACTGCACCCGCACCAGGTATTCCTTGTCGACCGAGGTGTTTTCGCCGATCAGCTGCTTGGCCACGCGGCCGTCCTGCGACAGCACCAGCAGGCCGACCGAGTCGATGTCGAGCCGTCCGCAAGGCACCAGGCTGCGCAGCTGGGTCGGGTGGAACTGTTCCCTGGACTGATCCTCGGCCCAGCGGTTCTCGGGCTTGATCAGGGCCACGGCCGGGGTGTAGCCATCCTCGGCCTGGCCGCTGACATAGCCGACCGGCTTGTTGATGAGGACAGTGACGCGCTTGGATTGCTCGGCGGCGGCCTGGCGTTCGACCGTGACGCGCTGCGTCGGCAGCACCTTGCTGCCCAATTCGGAGACCACCTTGCCGTCCACCCGCACCCAGCCGCGGGCGATCCAGTCATCGGCTTCGCGGCGCGAGCACAGGCCGAGTTCGGACATACGTTTGGAGAGGCGGAGCGGTTCGGTCATCTAGCAAGCTTCAAAAAAAAGTGAATCGAAATACGGCTACAAAAAATCAGACCTTGAGCGCGTCGAGCAGGTCGGTCTCGAGCTGCAGCTGGGTACGCGCATTGTTCAGCGCCGGGCCGTCGATCAGGAACACGTCCTCGACCCGTTCGCCCAGCGTCATGATTTTGGCGGTGTGCAGGTTGATGCGATAGCGCGTCAGCACGCTGGCGATCGCGTACAGGAGTCCCATGCGGTCGTTGGCGGCGATCGACAGCACGTGGAACTGGCCGCGTTCATCCGGGCGCAGTTCGACGGTGGGCGTGATCGGGAAGGTGCGCGACATGCGCGACAGGCGGCCGCGCACCGGCGGCGGCAGCGCTTCCTGCGACACCAGCAATGCGCACAGTTCGTGCTCGATCAGGCTGATGATGTCGCGGTAGCTGCCGGCGAAATTCTCGTCCGCCACCAGGAAGCTGTCCAGCGCATAGCCGTGGCGCGTGGTGTGGATCTTGGCGTCCAGGATGCTGAAGTTCTTGCGGTCGAAGTAGCTGCAGATGCGCGCGAACAGGTCCGGCTGGTCTTTCACGTACACCGCCACCTGCAAGCCTTCGCCGATCGGCGCCAGGCGCGCCTTGACCACCGGCTTGCTCGCATCGACCTTGTCGTAAAGGGCGCGCGTCTGCCAGGCGATGTCGGAAGCGTCATGGCGCAGGAAGTAGGCGACGTCGAGCTGCTTCCACAGCGCCTCGTGGGCGTCGGCGTCGAGCCCGAACAGGCGCAGCGTGGCCAGCGCTTCTTTCTGGCGCGTGCGCAGCTCGCGGTCGGCCGAATGCGGCTCGCCGCCCAGCACCCGCAGCGTGACCTTGTACAGGTCTTCGAGCAGCTTGGCCTTCCACGCGTTCCAGACCTTGGGACTGGTGCCGCGGATGTCGGCCACGGTGAGCAGGTACAGCGCGGTCAGGTGGCGCTCGTCCTTGACGGTGGCGGCGAAGGCCTGGATCACGTCGGGATCGGACAGGTCCTGCTTCTGCGCCACCGTGGACATGGTCAGGTGCTGCTCGACCAGGAACACCACCAGCTCGGTGTCTTCCTCGCTCATGCCATGCGAGCGGCAGAACTGCTCGGCGTCTTCCATGCCCAGCTTGGAATGGTCGCCGCCGCGGCCCTTGGCGATGTCGTGGAACAGGGCGGCCACGTACAGCACCCAGCGGTCGCGGAAGTCGGCGATCAGGGTGCTGCAGAACGGGTATTCGTGCGCGTGCTCGGGCATCGTGAAGCGGCGCAGGTTGCGCACCACCATCAGGATGTGCTGGTCCACGGTGTACACGTGGAACAGGTCGTGCTGCATCTGGCCGACGATCTTGCGGAAGGCCGGCAGGTAGCGCCCCAGGATGCCGAATTCGTTCATGCGGCGCAGCGCGTGCACCAGGCCGCGCGGGGCTTGCAGGATGCGCAGGAACAGGGCCTTGTTGCCCGGGTCGGCGCGGAACCCCTCGTCGATGCGCGTACGCGCATGCCACAGGGCGCGCGTGGCGCGCGCGCTCAGGCCCTTGATGTCGCGCCGCTCGGTCATGGCCACGAACAGCTCCAGGATCGCCGGCGGATGGCGCTCGAAGGTCTCGTCGTGCACCACGTCGATCAGGCTGCCGACCTGGTTGAACCAGGGACCGATCGGGAACGGCACCGCCGGCTGCGGGAACAGCTGGGCCTCGATGTCCTGCAGCAGGATGGTGTTCAGTTGGGTGACGGTCTTGGCGGCCCAGTAGTAGCGCTGCATCAGGAATTCGCTGGCGCGGCGCGCGTCCGGACCTTCGCCGGCGTCTTCCAGTCCCAGGGTCTTGGCGATCGCGGTCTGGACGTCGAACACCAGCCGGTCTTCGCGGCGCTTGGTGTGCAGGTGCAGGCGGATGCGGATGTCCTTGAAGGCGCGCTCCTTTTCCATCAGCTGGCGCGCTTCCATGCGCGTGATCAGGCCGCGCGTGGCGAGCTGGCCCCAGCTGTCGGCAAGACCCGCGGCCTTGGCCACCCACAGGATCACCTGCAGGTCGCGCAGCGCGCCCGGGCTTTCCTTGCAATTCGGTTCCAGCGCGAAGGCCGTGTATTCGTACTTGGCGTGGCGCAGCCGCATCTCGGCGGTCTTGGCCTGGAAGAAGGCTTGCGGATCGAGTTCGTCGCGGTAGCGCCGCTGCAGTTCTTCGAACAGGGCGGCGTCGCCGGTCACCAGGCGCGCTTCGAGCAGGCTGGTTTGCACGGTGATGTCGGCGTTCGATTCGACCATGCACTCGTCCACGGTGCGGATGCTGTGGCCGATCTCGAGGCCCAGGTCCCACAGCAGCTGGACCAGGCTTTCCAGGCGCGCCTGGGTAATGGCGTCGGCCGGCCGGCCGAGCAGGATCAGGAGGTCGACGTCGGAATACGGAAACAGTTCGCCGCGCCCATAGCCGCCCACGCCCACCAGCGCGGTGTCGTCGGGCAGGCCGGCCGCGCGCCAGGCGTCGGCCAGCACCCCGTCCACGCTCTGGCGCAGGCCGCGCAAGAGTTTCTCGGGCTTGGCGTCGTCGTCAAAACCCTGGATCACCAGCTGGCGCTCGGCCTTCAGGCGCTGGCGCAGCTGGGTGCGGACGGAGTCGAGCAGGGCGGCCTGTCCCATGGGGTTACGCCGGCAGGGCGGCGGCCGACGCAATCGCGGATTGGCCCAGGAGCGGCAGCACGATGGCCGGCGGCGGCGGGCTGCCGGCCGACATGGTCAATACTTCGACGCCGGTCTCGGTCACCAGCACCGTGTGTTCCCACTGCGCCGACAGGCTGCGGTCACGGGTCTTGATGGTCCAGCCGTCCGGCATTTCCTTGATATCGCGCTTGCCCGCATTGATCATCGGCTCGATGGTGAAGATCATGCCGGGTTTCAGTTCTTCCAGCGTGCCCGGACGGCCGTAGTGCAGCACCTGCGGCTCTTCGTGGAACACGCGGCCGACGCCGTGGCCGCAGAATTCGCGCACCACGCTGTAGCCGTTCTTTTCGGCGTGCTTTTGAATGGCGTAGCCGATGTCGCCCAGGTGGGCGCCCGGCTTGACCGCGGCGATGCCGAGCCACATGCACTCGAAAGTGATCTCGGACAGGCGGCGCGCCATGATCGACGGTTCGCCGACCAGGAACATGCGGCTGTTGTCGCCGTGGAAGCCCTGTTTGGTGATCGGGGTGATGTCGATGTTCAGGGCGTCGCCGGATTTGAGCACGCGCTCGCCCGGGATGCCGTGGCAGATCACGTCGTTGAGCGAGGTGCAGATCGAGCCGGGGAAGGGCGGATAGCCGGGCGGCGCGTAGTTGAGCGTGGCCGGCACCGTGCCCTGGACGTCGACCATGTAGTCGTGCGCCAGGCGATCGAGTTCGAGCGTGGTGACGCCGGGTTTGATGAAGGGGGTGATGTAGTCCAGCACTTCCGAGCCGAGGCGGCACGCCACGCGCATGCCTTCGATTTCTTCCGGAGTCTTGATGGGGGAGACCATGGGGTGTCGTATCCTGCAAATAACGGTTGAGCCGGGCGCTAGGCGTTGAGGCTGGCCCGGGCGATATCGGTTCATTATAAGGGAAGTCGACTGGCCCGAGGGAGAGGGTACCTGACACGCTTGAAAAAATGGACAAATCCCGCTAGAATCTCGGGTTGCTCCGATTCGCATCGGGCAATGTTGTAAAAATAGTCCTTTATTTTATTGAAATCGCGACTGTGGCCCTACAAGGGTGCCTATACGGTGACTGGCCACATTCAAGACCCAACCCTGGAGAATTACATGTCCGTTACTATGCGTGAAATGCTGGAAGCCGGTATCCACTTCGGCCACCAGACCCGTTTCTGGAACCCAAAGATGGCGCCGTTC
>Ga0265798_10000202_pt1 | contig 107978 bp, 83 predicted proteins | sample P3T30metagenome_FD_192430 | JGI IMG/M metagenome (GOLD analysis project Ga0265798, IMG submission 192430) | Plant litter microbial communities from East Loma Ridge, Irvine, California - P3 T30 | ecosystem: Environmental > Terrestrial > Plant litter > Unclassified | place: USA: California... | reverse complement strand
CGCGCGGACGGCAGCAGGAAGCGCATGATCATCGACCGCTCGCTGTTCCGCGTCGATGGCGGCTTCGCCTTCGGCTCGGCGGTGATCTGCGTGCTGCTGGCGGCGATCTACGGCGCCTGGTGGTAAGCGCATGACGCGGCATCATTGATGACCTGAACGCCGGCATGCGTATTTTGCATGTCGGCGATTCGAGCTTGAAGGCAGCGCTGCGGCGCTGCCTTTTTCGTTGGCGCCGCTGCCGTCGTTTCGCCAGCTTGCGCCTATGTGACAATTGTCGTACGATTGCGTCCTGCGTCACACATCAGACGTCAGACGTTATACATCCCACGTCACACGTCACACGTCACACGTCATATAACGCCGTTACAAGGAAGCTGCCGATGTCCATCCCCTCCGTCCCCGAACGGACGCTGCTGAAATGCTCGCAGCTGCAGCAACCGCTGCAGGACTGGCCGGCAGATAAGGAATAACTACAATGACCTGGTCCGCGTTTCCACTGCTTTTCCTGCAGGCCAGCATCAGCTGCCTGGCCGCCGGCAGCGCCGCCTGGATGCTGCTGCGGCTGGCGCTGCGGCGCTGGCCAGGCCTGGCCATGCGGCGCGCGCCCTGGCTCGCCGCGCAACTGGCCGGGGCAGTCACGCTGGTGCTGGTGATGCTGCCGGGGATGGCGCGTTTCAGCGTGCTGCCGTTTGCGCCGTGGCCTGGCGCGGCAGGCGTGTCGCAAGGTGGCGGGCCGACTGTGGCATCGGCTGCGGCATCGGCCATGGCACGTCCCGATACACCGGTTGCTCCAGGGCCTGGCGCAGCACCGCCTGTGATCCTGGACGATGCGGCCGTGGCCTCCAGCCATGGCAGTGACACTGCGGACCGGTCGGCTGTGCCGCACGGCGCCGGTTACCTGCCGCCGCTTGCCTCGACACTCGCTTCCATATTGGCTTCGATCATGGCTGCAACGTCGGCGTCGCCCCTGGCCGCGCTGCTGGCTTCGTTATTGGGCTGGTCATGGCTGGCCTGCTACGCCGCCGGCGCCATCCGGCACGCGCTGCGCTGGCGCCAGGCGCGATGCGACGTGCGCGCGCTCCTGTGCGCCGCCGACCGGCTCGATGGCGAGGCGCTGCGCAGCCACCCCGCATTCGGCGCGCAGTGCAGCGGACAAATCGGCGGACAAATCGGCGATCGGTTCGGCAGACACGCCGTCGCTCTGCCCCCGGTGCTGGAAATCGATGCCCCCGTGTCGCCGATGCTGGTCGGCCTGCTGCGCCCCTGCCTGCTGCTGCCGCGCCACCTGCGCGCCTTTCCAGCCGCGCAGCAGCAACTGATCGTCGCCCACGAACTGACCCACCTGCGCCGGCGCGACCACCTGTGGCAGCACGCCGGCGCGCTACTGCAGGTCGTCCAGTGGTTCGTGCCGGCCATGTCGAGCCTGCGTGAGCGCCTGGAGTGGGCGCAGGAACTCGGCTGCGACCAGGCGGTGCTGGCGCGCCGTCCCGCCGCCGAAAGGCGCCATTATGCCGCCGCGCTGCTGGCGCAACTGGCGGTGCAGGCGCAGGCCGGTCACGCCGCCCCCCTCCGAGGCGTCTCTCCGGCCGCCTCGCTCGCCTTCGGTACCCGTGGTGCCCAGGCGGTGGCCGAACGCATCTGCCTGATCCGCGATGCACACAAGACGCCCCGCGCACCGCTGGCCGGCGCCGCCGCCCTGCTGCTGCTGCCGGCCCTGTGTGGAGCCGCCGTGCTGGTGCAGCCGCGGTTTGCCCCACACGACGCCGATGCGCAGGCACGTCCGATGCCTGCTGCCGGCGCCGATGCCCCGGCAGCGGTATCAACGCCTGCCCCAGCACCTGCGCCAGAATGGCAAGCGCCGCTGGCGCAGCTGCGCGTGAACAGCGAATTCGGATCCATCAACCGGCCCGGCGGCAAGCCGCACGGCGGCATCGACCTGCGCGCACGCCGCGGCACCGCCGTGCTGGCGCCGGCCGACGGCCGGGTCGCCGTGTCCACCGACGCGTATGAAGGCGGTGCGCGCTACGGCAAGGTGATCGTGATCGACCACGGCGGCGGCATGCGCACCTTGTACGCCCACCTGGACAGCCTCGGCGTGCGCGAGGGAGATATCGTATGGACCGGCCAGCGGGTCGCCGTGTCCGGCGCCACAGGCAAGGTCACCGGGCCGCACCTGCATTACGAAGTCTGGCGCAACGGGGTGCAGGTCGATCCGCGCGGTGTGCTGGGGACAGGGCTGGCGGCTCACCGTTGACAGCAGACGTGACGCAGGGTCTGCAGGCGACTGGCCATGCGGCCCTGATCAGTCTTCGTCCGTCCCGTCATGGACGCCGCCGATGGCGCTCCTCAGCCAGTCCCTTCCTCGCGCATCCATCGCGGCGGCGATGACGTCCGCCGGCAGGCTGTAGACCGTGGCCCAGGTGGCGCGGCCGTCCGCCGCATTCGAAGGAAAGCTCGTGGTCTCGATCGGCCAATGGTATTTGCGTTTCAGGGCCCGCACGATCGCGGCGAGCGTGACGCGTCCGCGCAGGGGTTCGGCGCCGGCCTGGTCGGCGTTGGAAAGGAGGACGGCGAGGACGGCGCCGCGTGCGGTGCGCGGGCCGGGAAAAATCGGAGTTTTACGTGGCATGCCGGCATTCTAACCGGCCCCCGGCGCCGGCGCCCTATCTGAGCGGTATGCGAAACCCCGCCTTCAGGCAGTTCATCGCGACCGAGGTCTGGAAGCGCGGGCCATTGTCGTCGTCGCCGAAAAGCCGCTGTGTGAGGCCTTCGAATTCCGACATCGTGGCCGCGGTGATCACCAGCAGGAAGTCGGCTTCACCGGTGATCACGTAGCACTGCTGAACGGCCGGCTCGTCCATGATCCGTTGGCGCAGGCCGCTGGTGCGGGACGGCTAGGCCTCGTGTCGGGCCTGCGGGCGCCGCGTCAACCGAAATACGCGGTCAGCCGCTCGAGTTCCGCGCGCGTGATGTGCATGACGGCGCCGTGTTTCGGCCGCGCGAAATTGGTGGCCTTCATCGGCGAGCCGGGTTCGCCCATCCGCCCCAGCGGCTTGTAGGTGACGAAGTCCGTGGTCTCGGCAAAGCCCATGTTGTTCGGGTTGGCGCCGTAGGCGTCGTACATCAGCACATAGGTGTCGGTGCCCAGGCGCCGCCACAGGTTGGGCGCTTCGGCGGCGCGCTGTTCCGGGTCGACGCGGCGCGGCTCAAAGGCGTAGCCGCCGTTGATCCGGTTCGATACCGCATGGCGGATGCCGACCGGGCCGTCGTGGGCGACGTAGAACATGTGAAAGCGCTCGCCGACTTTGGTGATGTCGGCGTCGATGGTGGTCTTGGTCGCATCCGGATATTGGAACAACGGTTTCGGCGCGCTGACGAGCCGGGTGAAGCTGTCGTCGGCGTAGGCGTACACCATGTAGTTGGCGCCGTTTTTCACACGCGTCGTGAAGTAGACCATCATGCGCTGTTCGACCGGGTCGAAGATGGTCTGCGGTGCCCAGGCGCAGCCGAGGTCCCCGGCTTCGGGGAAGTCCCGCGCCACGTCGACCAGCGCATGGGTCCAGTGGATCAGGTCATGGGACTTCATCAGGACCAGGTTGCGGTTGTTTCCCCAGCCGTATTCGGGACCGGGGCGCTCCCATTCGGTGGCGCGCAAACCGTCGCGCCGGGCGAAGATGTGCAGGTCGGTCATGGACAGATAGAAGGCGTTGTCCGGACCGCGCATGATGTGCGGGTCGCGCAAGCCTTTTTGCGCCGTCACCTTGCGTCCGTCCAGCACCGGCGCGGCCCGGTTCAGGGCGGTGAAGGTATAGCCGTCGGCGGAGGTGGCGAGGAACAGCGAGTGGGTCTCGTCGTTGAAATAGCTGAGCAGGTAGCCATGCAGGTCTTTGTCCGCCGGCGCCTTGCGGGCGCTATCGAGGGGGGTAACCCGGGGCACGATCCGAAGTTCGCGCGCCGCTGCGGAAGCGCCCTGCCCGGCCCCGATTACGTAGGCCGGCACTGCCGCCGATGCCAATATCACGCCAAGGCGTTTCAACGCCGACCGTCGTCCGTCGCTCATCCCGCTGTCTCCCGATTCTTTGTCAAAGCCGGATGCGCAGCCCGCACCGGCCCATGTTGCGGCGACTATAACGGGACCAGGCGATGTCAACAAATCACATTTTCGAAGCGTGGGATATCGAAACGGGTATGCCGAAAACCTGCCTCGAGGACAGGTCCTGGAAACTGCTCTCCCGCCACCAGGACGGCGACGGGAGAGCAGGCGAAATGCGCGGGTCAGATGCGCGGCTTACACCTTCGCGGTCACGCCCGGCACTTCGGCGCGCGCCAGGAAGGCTTGCGTCACTTGCGGCAGGTGCTCGAGCAGCCAGGCCGCCATTGCCTTTTCCTGCACGATGATCTGCTCGCAGGCGGCCTGGGTCTGGGTGTCGCCCACCGCCTGCGCGGCCGCGATCAGGGACGTGTAGCTGGCGATTTCGAGGTTCTCGAACACGTAGCCGGCCATGGCGCCTTTCACCACCTCATCGCTGACCGTCATGCCGCCCACGGCCTGGCCGAAGGCCGCCAGCTTGCCGCCCAGGTCCTTGATGATCGAATTGCTGATGCCGCGGCGCGCCAGGCATTCGTCCAGCAGCGCCTGCTGTCCGCGCGTCTCTTCGATGTGCTGCACGATGCGTGCGCGCAGCTCCGGATAATGTTCGAGCCGTTCCGCCTGGGCGGTCAGCATTTTTTCAGCCTGCTGTTCCATGGCGTGCGCGTCGCGCAGCCAGTCGTTCAGGTTCTCTTCTGCCATGGTTGCCATATTACCTCCGCTGATGTTGGATTCGTGACTGGCGAGCGCCAGGATGAAACCGGCTGCTCGTCCCGGCATAACCATCGCAGAATCGGGGTCCGACGTTTGTTAGGTGAAGCACACTCGGGCAAATTCCTGTTCACTTTCTGATGAATGTTTCAGGACAGCATCTGGAATCAGGCACAAAAAAAATCGGGCGCTCCATTGCCGGAACCACCCGATGTGTAGACCCGGCTGATGAAGCCCGGCTAATCTCCATTCATGCAAGCTTAGCCGCGCTAATCTTCCATCGCGTCCTGCACGCCGGCGTACCAGTCCGCATAAGGGGTATTGGCCGCCATCCGCCGGTTGTAGTCCGGAGCACCGTCGGTCCACCATACCGGACCACGCTCGCCCAGCGCGCGCTTGGCTTCACCAACGGCCGCGCGCGCTGCGCGTTCGGCATCGGCATCGCCGGTCTTCCTGGCCACGCCGACCTGCCGCCGCGCCCGCATGAGCCGCTCGACCAGCGCCTGGCGCTCGTCCTCAGGAAGATTCGGGTTACTCGTGCGCCACAGGCGGCCATCCACCACGAAGTAGCGGCCGTCCGGCGTGCTTGGATATTTTCGAGAGGCTGGCATGCCCGCTACTATAGCCGAGCCGCCAGCCGAAGCCGGTCCAACAGAAACTGAGCAGGAAATCAGCAGGCGCTCGGCTTCACGCGCTCGACCTCGAGGCCGAACAGCGGACGCAGGCGCGTACCGAACACGTTGCCGAGGAAGGCGAACACCAGCCACAGCCAGCCGTGCAGGCTGCCCGACACGATGCCGCTGAAATAGGCGCCGATGTTGCAGCCATAGGCCAGGCGCGCGCCATAGCCGAGCAGCAGGCCGCCGGCCACCGCCGCGATGAACGAGCGCAGCGGCAGGCGCCACACCGGCGCGTAACGGCCGGCCAGCGCCGCCGCCAGCATCGCGCCCAGCACGATGCCGATGTCCATCACCGACGTCACGTCATGCGACACCGGCGCGGCCAGCGCGGCGGCGTTGGCCTTGGTCGACCAGAACGCCCAGCTCGCGGTGTCGATGCCGATGCTTGAGGCGGCCTTGGCGCCCCACAGCGCGAACGCCGAGGTCACGCCCCACGGACGGCCGGCCAGCGCCAGCGTCGCGAAATTCAGCACCACCAGCGCCACGGCGCCGGCCACCAGCGGCCACGGACCGTGCAGCCACGGCGACGCTTTCGCCGGACGCAGCTGCGCCGGAACGAGGCGGCCGTGACGGCGCTTCTCGACCACGACGGTGATGGCCGCGATCAGCGCGAACACGACCCAGTTGAGCAGCAGCGCCGGCGCCAGGCCCAGCGTGGTGACGAGCGAGACCGGCTTGAGTTGCGGCAGCGAGGTCCAGAACGGCATGTGCGCGGTGCCGATCAGCGAGCCGATGATGAAGGCGACCAGCGTCACGATCATGCGCGTGCTGCCGCCGCCGACCGTGTACAGCGTGCCGGACGCGCAACCGCCGCCCAGCTGCATGCCGATGCCGAAGATGAAGGCGCCGATGACCACCGAGGTACCGGCCGGCTGCACCAGGCCGGAGACCGGCGTGCCGAACAGCGTACCGGCGGACAGCGCCGGGAAGAACAGCGCCACGCCGATGGCCAGCATCAGCATTTGCGCGCGCAGGCCGTCGCCGCGGCCGTCCGCAATGAAAACGCGCCAGGCCGAGGTGAAGCCGAAGGCGGCGTGGTACAGCGCGACGCCGAGCAGCGCGCCGACCACGTACAGCGCGGACTGGCGGGGGCTGACGGCCTGCGCCAGGTACCAGGCGCCGAGCAGGATGAGGAACAGGGAGATGCCGAGCGGTTTCGGGTTGATGTCGGCGCGGCGGGGTGTTGCTGGAGAGGCTGAATTGGACATGAAAAGCGGGTGCAGTAAAGACGTAATCCGCTATTTTCTCGCGTTTTCGTATTTCTTGCAGGCGACGCATTCGGCGCGGCATGATGTTAAGAGAACATTCACACCGGCATTAACGGCGACGCGGAAGCGTTCTGACGACATTCTCATTGTCGCCATCTCGCACGAGAAATCGCCCTTGTTTCGCAGAGATTTGCTCATTCGCTACGAGCTGCGCGAGGGCGTCTACCAGCAGATATTCGGTCATGCCCTGTCCAGACGTGACGGAACGGTCGAGGCAACGTCGAGCAATACAAGAATTCATTGCAATATCTCCGCTCATCAACCGTTACGGGATCTGTCGAGCATACGCCGAACAAGCATTTATCACGAACGAATTAAACCATCGTAAACACTATCCGAAGCAATCATGAACAAAAAAGGCCTGCTTCTTCAGAAGCAGGCCAGCAGACATCCTGCGTCAGCTGCTCAACGCGCCGGCATCGGATACGTCGCCGGGCTCACGTTCCCATCCTTGTCCACCGCCTGCACCCCGAAGAACACGTTATCCTTCGACAGATCGCTGGTATAGGTCGTCACCTTGCCGACCATCTTCGCACCCTGCCAGTCGTTGGCGGTGGTGTCGCGCCACACTACGCGGTAGCCGGCCACGTCCGGCTCGGCGTTCGGCGCCCATGCCAGTTCGGTCTTGTTGGTCAGGTTCTTGGTGACCACCTTGACGTCCTTCGGCGCCGCCGGCGCCAGCGCCAGCGTGGCCAGCGCCGCAGTGTTCACGCGCGTGACCTTGGCGGCGTAGTTGAAGTCCATGTACTCGACCAGGTCGCCGTACTTCTTGCCGTTCTCGGTACGCAGGTCCTGGTGCTGGTGGCTGAAGTCTTCGGCGTACTCGGTGAAGCGCACCGCCGGGAAGCCGCGCTCCAGGAACGGGAAGTGGTCGCCGCCGCGCAGGTAGCGGTCGCGCCGGTTCACCACCGTCACCTTGAAGCCGGGGACGTAGCGCTCGCCGGTTTCCTTGACGTGGCGTGCCAGCTGGCGCGTCGGGGTGTCGTTCTCGCCGCCGGTGGCGATCAGGGTACGCAGCAGATCCGGGATGTCCTTGGTCGGCGGGATGCCTTCGGCGAACAGGCGCACCTGGGTGTCGTCCTTCTTGCCTTCGTCGTTGTGCGAGTTGCCGATGATGTCGTTGTCGAACATGCCGGCCACGTTCCAGTTCTTTTCCTTGGCCAGCTTGGCCCAGTTCTCGGCACCCAGCAGGCCCTGCTCTTCCGCCGCCACGGTCATGAACACCAGGGTCGCATCGAACTTGTGCTTGGCCATCACGCAGGCCATTTCCATCACGGCCGCGGTGCCCGAGCCGTCGTCGTTGGCGCCGGGCGCGTCGGCGGTGGCGTTCATGACGTCGGTGACGCGGGTGTCGTAGTGGCCGCTGACCACGTAGATGCGGTCCTTCGACTCGGCCTGGGTGCCGGGCAGCGTGGCAACCACGTTGACGATCTCGGTGGGGCTTGACAAGCGCGCCATCACCGGGTGCACGTGGCTGTCGTAGGCCACCTCCAGGCGTCCGCCGGCGGCCGCGCCGCAGCGTTCCAGTTCGGCCTTGATCCAGCGGCGCGCGGCGCCGATGCCGCGCGTGTCCGACTTGGTGTCGGACATGGTGTGGCGGGTGCCGAAGCTGACCAGTTTTTCCACGTAGGCCTGGATGCGCTGCGGCGAGATCTCGCGCACGATGGCGTCGATCTCGGCCTGGCGCTTGCCGGCGTCCGCTACGTTGGTGGTTGCGGCGGCGGCGGCGGCATTGGCCGGCGTACCCAAGGCTGCACCGGCGGCCAACAGCATGGCGGCGATGGCGGTGTTCTTCAAAATCGGTTGCATCTGTGATTCCTTGTTCTAGGGTCTGGCGATTACTTGTACGTATAGGTGGCGGTGACGTAGATGTAGCGGCCGCGCGGGTCGGCGTAGCTGACATCGTAACCGCCCAGGAAGTTGGAGGTCAGGTTGGTGTACGGCGGATCGCGGTCGAACATGTTCTTCACGCCCAGCGCCAGCTTGGTGTTCTTGAAGCCCGAATAGGCCAGCTGGGTGTCGAAGGTCTGGTAAGCCTTGACCTTGCGCGCCGGGGTGCCGGCCGGCGCCAGGTTGGCCAGCGCGTCGGTGTAACGCTTCTGGTAGTTCTGCATCAGCGTCGCCGCATACGCGCCGTTCTCCCAGGTCACGCTGGCATTGTGCTTCCAGCGCAGGACAACGCCGCCCGAGGCGTTCAGGGCCTGGTCGAGCGAGCTGGTGTAGCCGCCGTCGGCGGTCTGTACGTCGTACTTGCTCATGTAGGTGCCGGACAGGCGCAGGTTGACGCGGTTGCGCTCGCCCAGGCGCAGGCGGTACATGGCGTCGACGTCGACGCCGGCGACTTGCGTCTTGAACAGGTTCGAGTTGGTCTGGATGATCGACTCGATCGGACCGACGCCGGCCGCGTTGCCGTCGGCCGCGCCGCGGTTGATGAAGCGCGCGTACTGCGTGGTGCGCTCGGCGTTGGCCAGGATGTAGGTCGAACCCAGGCCGCCCACCACGATCGCATCCTTCAAATTGATGCGGAAGGCGTCCAGGCTGATCGAGGCGTTCTTGATCGGCTCCCACATCACGCCGGCGGTGATCGAGATCGATTTTTCCGGCTGCAGGTCCGGGTTGCCGCCGGTGATGGTGGTGAACTGGAAGTTGCAGTCGCGCGGCGCGCCGGTCGCCAGGTTCGGGCAGCGCACGTAGTCGCGCGAGCCGTTGCCGGTGATGCTGGTGGCCTGCGGCGTGTACAGGTCGGTCAGCGACGGCGCGCGGAAGCCCTTGCCGACCGCGGTGCGCAGCATCAGCGTTTCAAGCGGCTGCCAGCGGACCGAGGCCTTCGGATTCACAGTGTGGCCCACGCCCTGGTAATTGTCGTAGCGGACGGCGACGTCGGCATCGAGCTTCTTCAGGATCGGGATGCTCATCTCGGCGTACACCGAGCCGACGTTGCGCGCGCCGTCGACCGGGAACGAGTTGCCGCCCAGGCCGGCGATGTCCCCGGTCTGGATCGCCACCGATGGATCGTAGTTGAATTCCTCGCGGCGGAACTCGGCGCCCAGCGCCATGCCGACCGCGCCGGCCGGCAGGTTCCAGATCTCGCGCGAACCCTTGACGTCGACCGAGGTGGTCGAGGTCTTGGAGGAATAGCTGGTGCCGCGGAATTCGGCGGCGCGCACGGCGTCGAGCGCGGCCTGGTCGGCGGTCTCGCCGAAGGGGTTGATCACGCCGCTGTTAAAGATCGGCAGCACCTTCGAATACTGGGCGTAGCCGGCCAGCAGTTCGGAATGCACCTTGCTCTGGCTGTACAGCACGGCCGAATCCATGTCCCAGCCGGCCAGCGTGCCACGCACGCCGGCCACGAAGCGGGCGTTCTCGGACACGTCGCGCGTGGAACGGTTGCCGTTGACGACGTCGCGGTAATTCAGCAGCAGCGGCAGGCCGGTGAGGTTATTGGCGGCCGCGAACGCGGTCGGGTAATACGGGCTGCTCGGGACCAGGATGAAGCCGCCGCGGCCGATGTTGCTGCCGTAACGGGCCGCCATGCCCGGATACTGCGCGATCAGTTGCTGGAATGCCGGCGCGTAGGGATTGGTGGCGGTGGTGATCGCGTTGTAGGCCAGCGGCACGGCCTGGGTGGTCGACGTAATTTTGTTCTTGGTGAAGCCCGATTCGAAATAGGCTTCGGCATCGCCCGCCAGGCGCAGGCGGCCGTTGGCCATGACGCTGGCCTTTTCGAATTGCGGCTGCAGCGAGACGAAGAGGCTGTTGTCGTAGGTGCAGCGGCTGGTCGAATACGGCGACACCAGCGAATACGGGCCGCAATCCGGCAGCGCCGGATTGCCGAGCGTGCCGCGGCTGTTCAGCACCACGTTGGCCGGGAAGGCGATCGACGAGGTATAGTCGTTCTGTTCGTCCGCGTTCAGGCGGCGCGCGAAGCCGCGGTCCGAACCCATGATCGGGTCGGTCTTCTGCAGGGTGATGCTGCCGGTGACGTTCCAGCCGTCTTCATCCATGCGGCCGACGCCGCCGAAGATCGAGGCCTTGCGGTCGCGCCCGAGGTGGTCGCTGGTCTGGCCGTAGTTGCCGCTGGCTTCGAAGCCGTTGAAATCCTTGCGCAGGATGAAGTTGACCACGCCGGCGATCGCGTCCGAGCCGTACACGGCCGAGGCGCCGTCCTTCAGCACTTCGACGCGCTCGATCGCCGACAGCGGGATGCTGTTCACGTCCACCGACGAGCCGGCGCTGCCGGACGCGCCGCCGCCGTACACGGAGACGCGGCGGCCGTTGACCAGCACCAGCGTGCGCGCGCTGCCCAGGCCGCGCAGCGACACGGTGGCGATGCTGCCGCCGCCGTAGCCGGTGGCGTTGGCGACGGTGGTGGAGCTGCCGGCGCTGGACAGCGAGCTCAGTTGCTTGACCAGTTCCTCGGTCGAGGTGGCGCCGGTGCGCTCGATTTCCTCGCGCTTGAGGATCTGGACGGGCAGCGCGGTCTCGCCGTCGATGCGCTTGATCGACGAGCCGGTGACGACGACGCGTTCCATGCTCTGGGTGCTGCCATCGGCGTTTTGCGCCTGGGCCAGTCCCGGGACGGCGGCCGCGCCGAAAGCGGCCGCCAGCAACAGGACGAGGGGTTTGAGGGGGGTGATTGGCACGGACATTGCGGTACAGCTCCTTGGATACGTTAAATGGCGATAAAGCAGATGACGCGGAGTGTTGCAAGCAGCCGACCCGCCGGTTGGCATGGTCTGGTTGTGTCTCCATGAGGGCGCTGCCGTCCTGGTCCGTGGTGACGAGCCAAGCAGTTGACCGGCTGGTGGCCGATCGTGGTTTCCCCTGGTGCGGCAAACCGCTATTGTTGTTTTTTTGGTTTCTTTGCAAAAATTATAGTCTTTGTCTATCGCAAATTTTTGCTATATTGCATCGCACATTTGTCATGTTTTTGAAATAATTGTTTCGTTGCAAGGTGGAAGTTGGAATGGGTAAGTCGCTTGTAAAACTGGACCGTATCGATCGCCGTATCCTGGAAGAACTGCAGACGGATGCCCGCCTGTCGAGTGCGGACCTGGCCGAAAAAGTGTCGTTGACCACGTCGCCGTGCTGGCGCCGCGTCAAGAGGCTGGAAGAGGAAGGTTTGATCAGCGGCTATCATGCGCGCCTGGATGCCCAGCGCCTGGGTTACCAGGTGACCGCGATCGTGCAGGTGTCGCTCGACAAGAAGGACACGGAAAGCCTGCAGGCGTTCGAGGAGGCCGTGCAGGGCATTCCGCAGGTGCTGGCGTGCTTTCGCATCTCGGGCCGCTACGACCACCAACTGATCGTGGTGGCCGAGGACCTGGAAGCGTATGGAACGTTTTCCGGGAATTACATCAACGGGCTGCCGAGCATCAAGGAGGTATATACCTCGTTCGTGCTGAAGGAAGTGAAGTCGGCGGCCAATCCGCCGCTGCCGGGGTGTTAAGTACGGCGAGACGATGCAACGCCGCCATGAAGGTGCCTCGGGCGCTCTTACTCGTCGAACTCTTCGGCAAGGTTCTTCCATCCACGGCTCTTGGCCAGCGCCGTGAATTCCTCGGGCGCCTCGAGCACGATTAGGCGGCTTTCCTGCAGGCCCGGATCACTGTGGCCGAAGTCCGGCCCCTTGTAGCCGATCGCGCGCAGGCGGTCGACGATATTGCGTACGAGCACGGTGTCCTTGTACGCGCCCGGCTCGAGCTTGGCCTTGAATGCCACGTACACGTCGATGATCCCGTAACCCTCGTCGAAGATATAGATCGACTTGGCGTCGAGGGTACGGCCGTTGCCATCCTTGGCCTGGAAGGCGCCGGACAGCTCAATGTTGGAGTCGGTAGTCATGGCGACAGAATACCACCGGGCGCAAGACCGCGCAGCGCACATGTCTGACACGGGACCGCCGCCGGGCCGCCGCGGCTGCGCAGTCGAATTTCCTTACAGAAGGTTCATGCGCCAGGAATACCTGAAGTCAAGTTGTTGTTAACAAAAGACAAAAGTTTGTGGCACGGCAATTGCTTCTTTTGAGAAACCACAAACTACGAGGGGTGTTCCATGTTTCGCGTTCAATCGTCCAGGTTCCTGAAGCTCGCAGCCGCAGCCCTTGCCTTCGTTTCCCATGCCGCGTTCGCGGCGCCGGTCACGTTTTCCGGTGCGCTGACCGCATCGGACCCGACCTTCCACCGTCCGCTCACGCTGACCTCGCTGAGCGGCGTCGGTACCAACGCCAGCTACGACGTGTATGACTTTTACGTCACGGCCGCCGGCACCTATTCGATGGAAGCGACGTCCTTCAGCGCCACCGGTGCCGACACCTTCTTCGCCCTGTATGGCGGCGCCTTCAATCCCGCCGCCCCGCTGAGCAACCTGCTGGAAGTCGACGACGACGACGGCCCCGGCTCCCTGTCCCTGATCAGCCGCGCGCTGCAGGCCGATATCCAGTATTACCTGGTCTTCACCACCTTCAACAATGGCGTGTTCGGCAACTACACGGGCGTGTTCGACACCGTGTCCGGCGGCGGCCAGGTCGTCCTCGGCGCCGTCGGCACGCCGGGCGATGGCCCGGGTACGCCGGGCGAAGTGCCGGAACCGGGCACGCTGGCCCTGCTGCCGCTGGCCCTGCTCGGCATGCGGCTGGCGCGCCGGCGACATCCGGTCGGATAGCCATCTCTACAAGGCATATGCATCAGATGGCTATTGAGAGCGAGGCCGGGGCCTTCGCCCGGCTGGCCCTGCATTCGGTCGACGGCATGGGCGCCTGGACCGCCGACCTGCGGCGCGGATGCTGGTGACCGAAGTGCTGGGCGACCTGGGCTACGCCGCCATCGAGGCGAGCGACAGCATGGCCGGCCTGGGGCGCTGCGCGTCAAGGAGATGCTCGCGCAGCGCTGAAGCGGTTCAACCGATCCGGTCCAGCTGCGCCACCGCCTCGTCCGGCAGCTCGAGTGCGGCCGCCGCCAGGTTCTCGCGCAGGTGCGCAGGCGACGAGGTGCCCGGTATCACCAGGATGTTCGGCGCGCGCTGCAGCAGCCAGGCCAGCGCCACCTGCATCGGCGTCGCCGCCAGGCGCGCGGCAACCGCCGACAGCGTCGCCGACTGCAGCGGCGAGAAGCCGCCGAGCGGGAAGAACGGCACGTAGGCGATACCGTCGCGGGCGAGCTCGTCGATCAGGGCGTCGTCATGCCGGTGCACCAGGTTGTAGTGATTCTGCACGCAGACGATCGGCACGCTGCGGCGCGCATCGCGCACCTGGGTCGGCGTCACGTTGCTCAGACCGATGTGCCGCACCAGCCCTTTCTCGCGCAGCTCGGCCAGCACCGCCAGCGGCTCGTCGAGCGATCCTTCCGCCGGTCCTTCCACGCTGAACATGCTGCGCAGGTTGACGACGTCCAGCGCCTCCAGGCCCAGGTTGCGCAGATTGTCGTGCACCGCGCCGATGAGTTCCGCGCGCGAGAACGCCGGCAGCCAGGCGCCCTGCCCGTCGCGCCGCGCGCCGATCTTGGTGACCAGTCTCAAGCCATCCCGGTACGGATGCAGGGCATCCCGGATCAGGCGGTTGGTGACGTGCGGACCGTAGAAATCCGAGGTGTCGATGTGGTTGACGCCATTTTCCACGGCGGCGCGCAGCACGGCGCGGGCAGCGTCGGGATCGCGCGGCGGGCCGAAGACGCCGGGGCCGGCCAGCTGCATGGCGCCGTAGCCGAAACGGTTGACGATGCGGTCGCCCAGTTGCCAGGTGCCGGCGCGTTCGATGGTGGACATGGTATTTCCTTCATGAGTTGGAATAAGGGAAAGATACGGCCCGCCCGGTTGTATGACAATCCGGTATAGTGCGAAAGGGCTGTACGAAAAAGCGAACAATGAAAACCGATCTGGGCGATCTGAACCTGTTTGTCATCGTGGCGCGCGCCGGCGGCTTTCGCGACGCCGCACGCGCCAGCGGCATGAGCGCGTCGGGCCTGAGCGAAGCGGTCCGTCGCCTGGAAGAGCGGCTGGGCGTGCGCCTGCTGAACCGGACCACGCGCAGCGTGGTGCCGACCGAAGCCGGCCAGGCCCTGCTCGAGCGCCTGGCGCCGGCGCTCGATGAAGTGCAAGCCGCGCTCGGCGCCGTGGATGCGCTGCGCGGCCGTCCCGGCGGCACCCTGCGCCTGAACGTGCCGCTGGCCGCGTCACGCCTGGTACTGCCGGCCATCGTGCCGCGCTTCCTGGCGGCCTATCCGGACATCACGCTCGAGGTGATGGCGGAAGACAGCTTCGTCGACGTGCTGGCGGCCGGTTGCGACGCCGGCATCCGCTATGAAGAGCGGCTCGACCAGGACATGATCGCCGTGCCGATCGGCCCGCGCGTGCAGCGCTTCGCGGCCGCCGCGGCGCCCGGCTACCTGGCAAGCCATGGCCGGCCCGACCATCCCCGCGAACTGCTGTCCCACGCCTGCCTGGCCGGACGCTTTGCCGGCGGCGCGGTCGTGCAATGGGAATTCGAACGCGACGGCGAAGTCGTGCGCATCAACCCGCGCGGTCCGCTCATCGTACGCCTGGGCATCACGGCCGACTTGGCGGTGGACACGGCGCTGGCCGGCGCCGGCATCGTCTACCTGTTCGAAGACTGGCTGCGCCCCTACTTTGCGCGTGGCGTGCTCGAACCCGTGCTCGAACCGTGGTGGCCGACCTTTTCCGGGCCGTATCTCTACTATCCGGGACGGCGTCTTGTGCCGCCGCCGCTGCGCGCCTTTGTCGATTTCATCAAGAACGAAAAGTACGAAACGAGGTAGTCGCCTGCTTTCGGCGGCCGGGATCCTGCAGCCGCAGCCGCTTCAAGGTCCGGTGGCTGGCCAGTTTTTCTTCGGATGCGCCCGCTGTTGGCGAAAAACCCCGCGTTTTGTTCGCTCAGCGTCACGCTGCCGTCGACGCTGCGGTGCCGCGATTGCTCTATGCATCCTGCATGAGTAGCCTTGATCCGGCACGGCGTTGCGCTAATAGCACCAATCTGCGTAGCGTTCCCTGCAGTTGATCAATCGGTATTCATTATTGCGAGCACTGTCGGCTACAACCCTTCTCGCGAGGCCACTATGAACGACCGCTTTGTATCGTTTCTGCTCCTCTCGCGCTGGGTGAGCGCGATCATGGCGTTGATGTACCACATCCGCTTCCTGATGTTCGTGGACTACGGCGACGTCCAGGGTGGCGCCGGCCTGACGACAGCCTTCTATTTCCTGACCGGCCTCGGCCATGAATCGTTCGCGGTGTTCTTCGTCCTCGACGGCATCGTGAGCGGACTCATCCTCCTGCGTCATCGCGCCCGCGCCGCCATCGACCGCGCCGCGGTGTCCCAGCACCTGGGTTCGATCTATCGCATCCTCCTGCCCGGCCTGATCCTCGGCGCCAGCTTCGACGTCACCGGCATACAGTTCTTCAACCAGTCCGGCCTGTACACGGCCTTTCCGGCATTCAGCACGCTGACCCTGACGGGCTCCTCGCTGCTGGGGAACGTGTTCATGCTGCAGCCGTTCATCGTGCCGACCTTCGGCAGCAACGGCATGCTGTACCTGCTGTCCTATCTGTTCTGGAGTTTCGTCCTGCTGTTCCTGCTGGTACGGGCAGCGGAACTCGGCAGGACGCGCGGATCGATCGCGCAATCCGTGCTGCTGGCGGCGGTGCTGTTCATCATGCCCTACCAGTTCATGATCTGGGCCGCCACCTGGCTGGCGGGCGTGGCGGTGGTCGTCCTCGGCGAGTCGCGCATGTCGAAGCCGCCCGTGCTGATCGGCATCGCGCTGTTCATCGGCGCACTGGTGCTGTCCAGGCTGATCGGCTCGAATACCGGCCTGCTGCCGCATCCGGTCGGGGAATGGCTGGTCAGGTGCAAATACCTGTTCGTCGGGATCACGTTTGCGGCGATTGCCTGGGCGCTGTATCCGAAGCAGGCGCATGCGGAACCGGAACGGCTGGTGTTTTCCGCGATCGGCATCAACAATGACCAGGCCGGACAGGCGGCGTCATTCACCTTCTACTGCCATTTCCCGGTGATGATGCTGCTCGTCGCGATGGGGTCCGTGCTGCTGGACCAGCCGATCATGCAGCAGCCGACGTTCATGGGATATGTCGCGTTCGCCTGCGTCCTGGCCGGCTGCGTGGGCATGACGGTGGTGATTACGCGGATTGTCGATATCGCGGTGGAGGCGATGGCGGTGAGGCGGTGGGCGAGCTGGCCATGAACTTGTGCTCTTTTAATTGGTGTCGACGGTTGGTTTTACTCGCAAGATATAACTCAACCTCGAACCCAGCCATGTTGCTAATTTTACGAACCAGCTTCTCCGTTCAGACCGCACATTCCCGGCATGTGATACCTCTGCAGCCTTGATCAAATCATCCATGTTATACATATCTGCCCTGGCCTAGTCTTGAATACATGTAGCCAACGCAAGGATATATATAAAGATACCCCCAGGCCACAATTGTTTCTATTCTACCTACATTTTGTGGACCTGGCTACAAGGCGGGGCGATGCGCAAGCGGCGCTGCCGTGAAAACGCCGGCAGTCATCGGGATCGGGCGTGGAACGGCGGATGGGACTGACTGGAAATGGCGGAAGAGGTGCGAGTCGAACACACCGAAGACGCGCAGCGCCTTCCACCGGGTTTGAAGTCCGGGCACCCCACCGGGGATGTCTCTCTTCCGAGGCGCGTATTCTAGCCGAATCGTTTCACAAGCGCACGCGTATCACCAAATTCGATTCAGGCCCCGCCCAGTGATGGCAGGCGCCGCATGGCCGGCACCTGGTGCCCCGCCGCCAGGTCCAGCAATCGTGCAGCATCGTTTCGATCGGGTGGCCGGCAAACGGCACCGTGTTTGCCCAGATCAGGTTGGCGCCGGCCGCGGTGCCGGCCTGCAGGCCTGCCGGCGTATCGGGAAAGACCCGGTCGAACCTGGCCGCGGGATCGGGATGAGGCGTGGGCGTGACGATGTCGAAGCCGGCCTGGTGCCGGCATCATCGTCGCGTGACAAAGCTTGAGTATTGCCCCTTTGTCCGGTTGATAAAATTGCGGGCTTGCCATCTGCCTGCCCCAGCCTTGTCCCGTCCATGATCCGATCCGCACTGAGGTCCCTGTCACGCCCGCTGCGCCAGCTGTTCCGGCGGCGCGAAGAGCGCGAGCCGCCATCGCACGTCTTCACGCCCGACGAAATCGGCCGCCTGCACCGGGCCCTGCCGTCCACGCGCGCTGCGCTCGACGACCAGACCTGGCGTGACCTGCTGCTGGACACCTACCAGGACAAGCTGGCGCACGAGGTCAGCATCTTCGGACGCCAGGAACTGCACTGCCGCCTGCGCGCCGGCCTGGACGACGATGCCTGCGCCGCCTTGCGCGAACGCCTGCGCGCCCTGGTCGCCGATCCGGATCGGCTCGACGCCTTGCGAACGGCGCTGCGGCCGCTGCGCCACGCCGAGGCCGAGACCGCGGGACTGCTGTTCGAGGATGCGGCGCCGGTCATCCCCTGGTGGCCGCGCTTCCTGTGGGTGCTGCCGCTAACGCTGGCGCTGTCGGTCCCCCTGCTCCTGACGCAGCCCTGGGGCTGGCTGCCGGCGGCGGGCGCGCTCGCGCCGCTGCTGGCGCTGCAGGTCCGTCATCACCGCCGCATGGAAGCCTGGGGCGCCCTGCTCGACAGCCTGAACCTGCTGCTGGCCGCGGCCGGCACGCTCGGGCGCCTGGGCGGCCCGATGCTCGAATCCTTTGCCAGCAAGCGCGCCGCCGTCGCGCGCCTGCACAAGCGGCTGGCGCCATCGGCCCTGGGCGCCATGCTCCCGGGCGCGCAATCCTATCTGGACTGGTTCGGCGCATCGAACCTGAGGCGCCATTTCAGGACGCGCCGCGCCGTGTCCGACGCCCAGGCGCTGCTGCGCGCCTGCTTCCTCGCCTGCGCCGGGCTCGAAGCCGACGTGGCCCTGGCGCGGCACCTGGACACGCTCGATCACTGGTGCTGGGCCGAACGCACGCCGGCGCGCACGCTGGAACTGGACCAGGGCATGCATCCGCTGATGGCGGCGCCAAGCGCCCTGTCGGTGGCGCTCGACGGGCGCGGCGCCTTCATCTCGGGCCAGAATGCGTCCGGCAAGAGCACCCTGCTGCGCATGGTCGGCATCAACCTGGTCGCGGCGCACGCCTTCGGCTTTTGCTATGCGAAGCAGGCGCGCCTGCCCGCGGTGCCGGTGCGCGCCAGCATGCAGAACGAGGATTCGCTGCTCGGCGGCGAGAGCCTGTACATGTCGGAACTGCGCCGCGCGCACGACCTGGTGGATGCGGCCGGCGCACCGGCCGGGATTTGCCTGATCGACGAAATCTTCCGCGGTACCAACCACCTCGAGTCGGTGTCGGCCGCCGTGGCGGTGCTGGAAACGATCGCAAGGCGCGACCTGGTGCTGGTGTCCTCGCACAACCTGATCCTGGCGCGCGTGCTGCAGGATTGCCTGGTCCCGTGGCGCATCGACACCGAAGGCGGCGCGCCGTGCCTGGCGCCGGGCGTGCTGCGCAATCCGAACGGCATCGCGCTGCTGGCGTCGCACGGCTTCGGCGCCGAGATCGAGCGGCGGGCCGCCGAGGTGGCGCACTGGCTGGCCGACTTCATGACGCAACCGGGCGAGATGGAACCGGAGCGCGCGGCTCGAGACCGTGCAGCGGCTGATTGACGCTGAGCGACGCTCAGCGTGGATAAACGAAGCCGGTGCGGATATCCATCGGCACCAGCCGGCCGCCGTCGCGCACCATCAACTTCTGGGGCGGTTCTTCGCCTGCCAGCGCGCGCTGCATGAGCGGCAATCCTTCGCCCTGGCGCATCAGCGGGTCGCAGCGCTGGTAGACGTTGGGGCAGCCGGTGGCTTTCAACAGCGCCTGCACCACGGCCACCTTCCACAGCTCGACGCCGCCGGCATTGAACTGGCACACCAGGTAGCCATCGGCGCCGCCGTAGCTGTGCACCAGCAGGCCCGGCAAGCCGTCCTTTTCGCCGTCGACCAGCTGGACCAGTGCCTGCGGATCGGCGCTGCGCAGCGCATCGGCACGGTTCGCCACGGCGGCCTGCACGCGGCGCTTCATCATCGCGTGGTCGACCGGCTCGTCTTCGCGCAGGGTCCAGACGCGGGCGGCGATCTGCGATTTCGCGTTGTAGGCCGCGCGCGCCAGGAAGCGGCGCCCCGACGATTGCACGATGGCGGTGGCGCCCGGCTTGTTGCGCTCCTGCGGCTTGCCATCGACTTTTTCGATGGCGGATGGATAGATCCAGGGGTCGCCGTTGAGCAGGCTTTTTTCCTTGCCCTGTTTGATGGTGATGATGAGCATGTGCGGCTTTCGATTGCGGGGGGGTGGGATGATACAGCAAAGCGCCGCTCATTCCCCGCCGATGCCCGCCAGCTGCAGGTAATGATCCGCCAGCAGCGCCGCGAACAGCAGCCCCAGGTAGACGATCGACCAGGCGAAGGCCTTGCGCGCGACCTCATCGCTGTAATGCCGGTGCACGCGCCAGCTGTGGTGCAGGAACACAGCGTTCAGCGCGATGGCCGCCAGCAGGTAGGGCCAGCCGCTCATGCCGACCGCCCACGGCAGGACGGTGACGAGCGCCAGCGCGATCGCATAGCACCAGACCTGCAGTCCGGTATGGGCCATGCCGTGGGTGACCGGCAGCATCGGCAGGCCGGAGCGCACGTAGTCGTCGCGGCGCGACATCGCCAGCGGCCAGAAATGCGGCGGCGTCCAGACGAAGATGATCAGGACCAGCAGCCAGGCTTGCATCGGCACCGTGCCCGTGACCGCGGCCCAGCCCAGCGCCGGCGGCATGGCGCCGGACAGGCCGCCGATCACGATGTTCTGCGAGGTGTTCGGCTTCAGCAGCGCGGTGTAGATGAAGGCATAGCCGACGAAGGTGGCCAGCGTCAGCCACATCGTGAGCGGATTGACCATGGTGTACAGCACCCACATGCCGGCGCCGCCGATGACGCTCGACACCAGGGCGGTCTGGGTGCGGGTCAGTTCGCCGCGGGCGGTGGCGCGGCGCGCGGTGCGGGCCATGCGGGCGTCGACCCGCGCCTCGATCAGGCAATTGACCGCGAACGCGGCCGCCGCCAGCAGCCAGATGCCGGCGGCGCTCCAGGCCACCACGCGCCAGTCGGGCGCGCCCCTGCTCGCCAGCAGGCTGCCGATGATGGCGCAGAACACCGTCATCTGGGTGATGCGCGGCTTGGTCAGTGCGGCGTATTGGCGGCAGCGGTCCAGGGCGGTGCGCAGCAGCGCGGCCGCGCCGGTCACCGGCGATGAATCGAGCGCGGCGCGCGCATCGGGGCCATGGCCCGGGCCGGCGCCGTGGCCGTGGCTGGGAAAATCTGTTTCGTAGTTCGACGTGGTTTGTAGGTTCTGCATGTTCGGAAATACGGTAAGGGGGCGCCGTGGGGCGGCCGGGCGCGGGCTGCGCGATCCGCACCTGCGCTGCGTCCAGCCGCCGGGAGGCCGCCAAATCGGGCGCCGGCGGCCCGGTCAATCAACCGGGTGGCGGCTGCAGCGTGGCCAGTTCGGTGCTCAGTTGCACCGGCGTCGGCGTCAGGATCGCCAGGAACGCAGCTTTGCGCGCGCGCCGCCGCTGTTGCCGAGGCGTTCCGGCACGCCGCTCTTCGGCAGTCCATGCGCGCCCAGCAGCGGCAGCACGCCATCGGCCGGCACCGCATCGCTGTCGAACGCGGCGGCATGACGGGCGAGATGGCATTCAAGTTGTTCGTTTAACAAGGACATCATTTGCTGCAGGATGGATTACGCCATCATGCTAATGGAAATCAATATCCATATATCAGGGCAAAATGTCCCAGTTGTCAGCTTGCCAAGGATTCCGGATGGCGATCGAAACGGCTGCAAGCCCGGTCCGGCGGGCCGGACGGCCGACCCGGTGCCGCCCGGCCCCGCCCGGGCGCAGCCCTGCGGCGGAAGACAAACGTGGCTTTTCGGCGACAACAGCGGGAACAAAAATCGGGCGCAGGTGGAACTAAAGGGACGCCCGGCAACTCTGTATTTATGGCGTACCCACTGGAGAAATCGATGAGCGCCTCCCAGAAACTGGCGGGAAAGCGGATTGCCGTGCTGGCGGCGGACGGCGTCGAGCAGGCGGAGCTGGAGGAACCGGTTGCGGCGCTCAAGGAGGCGGGCGCGCAGGTCGTGCTGCTCGCCCTGCGTCCGGGACGGATCCGCGCCATGCACGTGCACCAGTCCGGCGACCTGATGCGCGTCGACAAGACCGTCATGGATGCGCGCCTGTCCGACTACGATGCCCTGCTGGTGCCGGGCGGCTACATCAGCCCGGACCTGCTGCGCCAGTCGGCGCCGGCGCGCGACTTCGTGCGCCAGATGCATGGTGCCGGCAAGCCGGTCGCCCTGATGTCGCAGGCGCCGGCCATCCTGACCTCGGCCGGCCTGGCGGCGCAACGCACGCTGACGTCCTGGCCCGGCATCCGCGACGACATGGTGAACGCCGGCGCCACCTGGCTCAACCAGGACGTGGTGCGCGACGACGGCTGCCTGACATGCCGCGGGCCGCAGGACATCACCGCCTTCATCCACGCCCTGCTCCCCTTCTTTGCCGGCGAAGAGGAAGCGCAGGTGGCGCTGCAGGCGCATTCCGATCCGCCGCAGGAAGCGCCGTCCGAAACGCCCGACCAGCCGCTGCGCTGGCTGTCGGCGCCTTCCATCGGGGCCATGCTGAGCCTGGCGCTGCTGGGTGTAGGCGTGGTGGCGGCGAACCGCAGCCGGCGGCGCAAGTCCGAAGCCGAAGCCGAAGCCGAAGCCGAACCGGACGCCGAAGGCGACGCCGGGCCCGCAGAGCCGCGGCCCGATACCCGGTGAAGTGGCCGCGCGCCGCCGATGCACCGTGCAGTGTCCGGAAACAGGCACGCCCCACGCGACGCGCCGGGATGCGGTATCGTTCGGTCTGCACAACCGGAGCCCGCATGACCGAATCTATCCATTTCTACGAACCGCGCGACGGCCACCGCCTGCCGCACGATCCCTTCAACGCCATCGTCGGGCCGCGCCCGATCGGCTGGATTTCGTCGCGCAGCGGCGCCGGCATCCTGAACCTGGCGCCCTACAGCTTCTTCAACGCCTTCAATTACACGCCGCCGATCATCGGCTTTTCCAGCATCGGCTACAAGGATTCGGTGCGCAACATCGAGGAGACCGGCGTCTTTGCCTGGAACCTGGCGACGCGGCCGCTGGCCGAAGCCATGAACCAGAGCTGCGCCGCGGTGCCGCCCGAGGTCGATGAATTCGCGCTGGCCGGCCTCACGCCGGCAGCATCGCGCCTGATCGACGTGCCGCGCGTGGCGGAAAGCCCGGTCTCGTTCGAGTGCCGCCTGACCCAGTTGATCCAGCTGCAGCGCGCCGATGGCGGCACGGTGCCGACCTGGCTGGTGCTGGGCGAAGTGGTGGGCGTGCACATCGACGAATCGCTGCTGAAGGACGGCATCTACGACACCGCCGCGGCCGCCCCCATCCTGCGCGGCGGCGGGCCGGGCGATTACTTTGCTATCGGACCCGAGCAGTTGTTCCGGATGTATCGGCCGAAATAGGACGCGGTCCCGGCCGGCCTGGTGGCTGGGCTTGGGTTGTTAACGCAAACCTTTGTCGGTTAGTTGCAGATGTTTGATGCGCGCGGCGGGCGCTCCACCATGGCATGACGACGGCAAGGCCGCTCGCCAACGCGCAGGCGATCCACATCGACCACAGCGTATGCGTCATGAAATGCGCGCCGCGCAGCTGCTGCAGCCAGCCGACCGCGGCGCCGAAGGCCAGCGCCAGCGCGGCTACCGCCCCGGCTGTGCGCGGCCGCGTCGGCAGCCAGAACACCGCCAGCGCCACCAGCCACAGCGCCCCCGAGGCATGCCCGGCCGGCAGGCAATGGCCCGCCACGGCGCCCGGCGGCAGCGCTTCGAACAGGCGCACATAGGGCTGGGCGCCGCCGTAGCGCGCCAGGTCCCAGGGACAATGCGCGACGCTGGCCTGCTTTAGCGCGCCGGTCGCCAGCGGCACCAGCAGCGCGGACAGGGCCACGATGCGCAGGCGCAGCCGCAAGCGCATCTGCCGCGGGTCCGCGGCGCCGCCCGCCCTGCCGCGCCAGGCATCGCGCAGCGCCGCCAGCATGAAGCCCGCGCCCGCCAGCAGCAGCAGCGCCTTCAGGATGCCGTGGTTGAAGGTCTGGGTCAGCCAGGTATGGCGCCACGGGAAACGCCCGGTGGCGGCGTCGAACATTGCGTCGGCCAGGACCAGGTCGAGGTCGGTGCAGCGTCCGAGCCAGGTGATCAGCACCGCCGCCGCGGCCAGTGCGCCGGCGATGTGCCACGCCGCGCGCGGCCCCAGCAGGACCGTCGATGTGGTGGAGCGCATCATCGCCCCGCCGCGCCGACGCAGGCGTGGAACAGGTCCAGGCGCGGATTCGCGACCGCCGTCTGCACGTCCAGCATGCCCAGCACCGAATGGAACACGTTGTCGTGCGAGAGCGGCTGCGCGCGGCGCGCGGCAAGGCAGCCGCGGTCGATGCGGAAGCGCTCGCTGAAGCCGTCCGACAGCCACAGCATCATCGGCACCCGGGTCTGCTCGTCCGGTGCGAACATCCAGGGTGCGCCGTGCAGGTACAGGTTGTTCTCGCCCAGCGATTCGCCGTGGTCCGAGAAATACAGCATCGCGGTGTCGGCGTCGCCCTGCGCGGCGGTGTCGCGCAACAGGTCGATGGTGCGGGCCAGGAAATCGTCGGTGTACAGGATCGTGTTGTCGTAGGCGGCGACGATGGATTCGCGCGTGCATTGCTCGAAGTCGGCGCTGGCGCACACCGGACCGAAGCGCCCGAACGCCTTCGGATAGCGGCGCGCGTAATCCGGGCCGTGGCTGCCCTTCTGGTGCAGCACGATGACCAGGTCGCGGTCGCTGCGCCGGATCAGCTCGGGCAAGCCGTCGAGCAGGCGCGCGTCGTGGCATTCGTCGCCGTCGCATGGCGCCAGGCCGGGCCTGGGCGCCGACAGGTCTTCGTAGCCCACGCGTGCGCACACGCCCTTGCAGCCGGAATTGTTGTCGCGCCAGAGGACCGTGAAGCCCGCATGCTTCAGCACGTCCAGCAAGCCTTCCTGGCTGGCCGCTTTCGCCGCCGAATAGCCGTCATGGCCCAGCACCGAGAACACGCAGGGCACCGACACCGCGGTGGCGGTGCCGCACGAACGCACCTGCGAAAAGTTGACCAGGCCCGCTTCGCGCGCCAGGCGCGGGTTGGTGTCGCGTTTGTACCCGTTGAGCGAGAAGTTGGCGGCGCGCGCGGTCTCGCCGACCACGATCACGGTGACGGTCTTGCGCGCGTGGCCGGCCCAGGCCGGGCCTTTCACGGCGTCGCGGCCGAGCGGCGCCACCACCACCGGCGTGCTCCAGCGCGCGCGCAGGTAGCCGTGCACGGCCTGGATGGTGTTGGTCGGGGTCAGCAGGAAGCGCAGTTCGCGGTGTTCGCGCACGGCCGGCGCCAGGCCCTTGAACAGCAGGAGCAGCAGCAGCACGGCGCCCAGCAGCGAGCCGCCGGCGATGCCGGCCCGGCGCAGCAGGCCGCGTGCGCCTTGCGGAAAGCGGATCTCGGCGCGCGCCACCAGCACCGACGGCAGCACGCCGAGCAGGCCGACCGTGGCCGCCAGGCGCCAGTTGAGCAGTTCGGCGGCTTCGCGCAAATCGGTCTCGAACACGTTCTGGACCATGGTGCGGTCGATCGCCACGCCGTAGGCGACCGTGAAATAGCTGGCCGCGGACGCCGTCAGCAGCAGGCCGATCAGGACCGGCTTGGCGACGTAGCGGAAGCTGGCCAGGGTCAGGCAGGCGTTGAAGAACAGCGCGATGATGAGAAAGGCGCCGGCCAGCAGCGGCAGATGCGACAGCGACAGGCCGCCGGCGGCATGGGCGAAGGTGCTCCAGAACTTGAGGTTGCCGGCACTCGTCAGCAGCAGGGCGACGCCGAGGGTGAGGAAGGGCGCATCGACGCGCCGCGGGAGGAAACGACCGGTTGAGTCCAACATGAATCCACGGATACGTGGCGGCCGGGATCGGCCACCTTCCGCTCAAGGATAGGCAGCCGGAGGTCAAGCGCTCGTCAGCACCGCGTTAAGATTCCGTGAAACCGGTGTCCGCATCGGCGATTCGCGCGTCTGCGGCGTCGGGCAGCCCCGCGAATACGATCGTGAAGCGGCTGCCGCCGCCGGCCGCCGCCTCGTATTCCAGCGCCGCGCCCAGGTATTCGCAGATGCGCGACACCAGCGACAGCCCCAGTCCGGTGCCCGCCGATCCGCTGGACGGCACCGTGGCGTCGGGGCGCTGGAAGGTCGCGCGCACCGCTTGCGGCAGGCCGGGACCGGTGTCCTCGACGATCACGCATCCCGGCGCCAGGCTCACCACCACCGCACCGCTGTCCGTGTATTCGCAGGCGTTGCGCACCAGGTTGCCGACCGCGGTGGCGCACAGTTCGGCCGGGGCGCGCACCGCCAGCGCAGGGCCGTCCTCGCAGCGCAGCCGCACCGGCTTGCCGGCCACCAGCGGCCGGTAGCGCTCGACTTCGCGCCGCGCGATGTCGTTGAGCGACACCGGCGCCATCCGCCCCACCTCGGGCGCGCGCGCCAGCAGCAGCAGGACGCTGACCCGTTCCGCCGCCTCGTGGGCGGCGCGGTAGATGCGCTCGGCCGGCGCGCGGCTGGCGGCGCTGCCGGCCTGCGCCACCAGGATCTCGGCGGCACCCATGATCACCGTCAGCGGCGTGCGCAGCTCGTGGCTGACGTCGCCGGTGAACAGGCGCTCGCGCTCGAAGGCGGCGCGCAGGTCGCGCGTATGGCGCTCGAGCGCGCGCGCCAGCACGCCGAGTTCGTCCTCGCGCTCGGTGAGCGGCAGCGACGCGCCGGGATTGGCGACCGCATCGGCCAGGGTGGCGATCGGCGCCACCACGCGCCGCGCCATCACCGCGCCCAGGCCGGCCGCCAGCGCCATGCAGCCGGCGAAGCAGGCCGCGAACATGCTGTACACGACCAGCTCGACCTTCTCGTAATCGCTTTCGTGGTCGACCACCGCATACGGGCCGGCGGCGTCGCGCCCGATCAGCACGTCCAGCCCGACGCCGTCGACCTCGATGCCGCTCACGCCTTCCGGCAGCTCGCGCAGCGCCGGCGGGATCGCGGCGCCGCGATGGAAGCGCAGCCCGGCCGGCAGATCGACCGGCAGCCCGGCGGCGGCGCGCGGCAGCGCCCACGCCGCCACATCGGCCAGGCGTTCGTCGACCAGGCGCACCTCGATACCCTCGACCGCGACGGCTGCCACCGCGGCGAACAGCACCGACATCAGCACGCCGAACATGAGGAAGGCGGCGACGATGCGCCGGCGCAGCGATTCAGGGGCGCGCGTCATCGCGCGGCGCCGGGTTCATGCGGCGCATCGAGCGCATCGGGCGCCACCAGGCGGTAGCCGACGCCGGCCACGGTACGCACCATGGCGCCCTCGAACGGCTTGTCGATGGCTTGGCGCAGCGCGTGGATGTGGGTGCGCAGCGCATCGCTGTCGGGACGGTCGTCGCCCCACACCGCCTGCTCCAGCACTTCGCGCGGCACGATGCGCGGCGCGGCCTGCATCAGGCAGCGCAGCAGGACGTAGCCGGTGCGGGTCAGCGTGACGGTCGTGCCGCCGCGGGTGGCGGTCTGGGTGTCGGGATCGAAGTTCAAAGGGCCGCAGCGCAGCGCGCGGCTGGCCACGTGGCGGCCTTCGGCGCGGCGTACCAGCGCTTTCAGGCGCATGTCCAGTTCCACCAGCGAGAACGGCTTGACCAGGTAGTCGTCGGCGCCGCTCTCGAAGCCGGCCGCCTTGTCGGCCAGGCTGTCGCGCGCGGTCAGCATCAGGACCGGAGTCGGGATGCCGAGCTCGGCGCGCAGCTTCTGGCAGAACTCGAGCCCGTTCAGGCCGGGCAGCATGACGTCGAGCACGATGGCGTCGTAGCGATGCTCGGACACCAGCGCCAGCGCGCCATAGCCGTTGCGCGCCGAGTCGAGCACGTAGCCCTTCGGTTCGAGGAAGCCGTACAGGTTGGCCAGGATATCGGGGTTGTCTTCGACGATGAGGATGCGCATGCGCCTATTCTAGTGGGCATGGCCCGGGTCCGCCACCGGCCGCAGTTATGCGATGTAGGAATACTACATATCCGAAACGGTGATTGGCTTTGCGACGCGCGGCGCCGCATAATCAACCCGTCTCCACTATTCTCCTCCAAGAATAGTTTCAGGGCCCGCCAACAGCGGGCTTTTTTTTGCCTGTTAATAGTCGACCGCGTAGTCTTTCGGGAAGCGCTGTCCGGCAAAGGCCTTTTTCTGGGTCCAGTCCTGCGCCGGACTGGTCCAGTAGCTGTCGTTCTCCGGCAGGCCCAATGCCAGGAAACTGGCGGACGCGATGTACATGCTGCCATTGTTCGAATACCAGTCGCCCAGTTCCGGATGGTGGCCGACGAAGCCGATGGTGAGAAAGCCCTCGCGCGTGAAGTTGGTGGGGTCGGTGAACACGGCCCGGTGCGCCGCGTTCATCGCCGCCCGCACCTGCCCTTCCGGCAGGCTGGCGGGCAGCAGCTTGCGCCAGGCCAGCAGCGCCAGCGGCTGGAAGGCGGCGGTGCGATAGGTCAGCGAGCGCCCGATCGGCGGGTAGGTCCCCTGTGGCGAGATGAAGCGTTCCAGGTGTTCGCCGTAGCGCTGCATGCGGCGGGTGGCCTGGGCCAACAGGTCGGCCGGCTTGGCGTTCCAGAACGGCCCCTTGAACTTGACCAGCACTTCCAGGATCTCGACCAGCATCGGGTACATGACGAAGGAATTGTAGTAGTCGAAGTGGAAGGCTTCGCCATCCTTGATCCAGCCGTCGCCGACGTACCATTCGTTGATCTTGCGGATCGCGACGTTCATGCGCATCGGATCCGACTCCTCGCCGACCGACAGCAGCCAGGCTTCGTTCATGGCCGCGAACAGCAGCCAGTTGATGTACGGCGGTTCGATGCGGCGCAGGCCCTTGATCTCGGCGACGATGCGCTGTTTCGTCGTGGCGTCGAGCGGCTCCCACAGCACCTTGGGCGCGCGCATCAGGGCGTTGGTGAAGTAGGCCGAATCGACCAGCGCCTGGCCCGGCCCCTTCCACAGCAGCCGGTCGGGACTGGCCGGGTCGACCGAATTCACATAGCTCTGCAGCGCCATCTGGCGCAGGCGCGCACGCGTGCGTCCCTCCACGCTGCCATCGTCCGCCAGGGCCAGCCAGGGTGCGGCGCCGGCGATCAGGCGGCCGAAGCATTCGAGGTAAGCCACGCGCCGGTCGCGCCCGTCCCAGGTCGGGCTCAGTTCGAGCGCGAAGGATTTTTGCAGTTCGCCCCTGGCCATTGCGGCCAGCACCGGCTCGGCCATCTTTTGCAGCAGGCCGGCCATCCAGGCCCTGTCATTGCCGACTGCCGCTGCTGTGGGTACGGCAGCGGCGGCTCCTGCCGCGGCCATGCCTGCCGGATGTGCCCCCGCCAGGCCGGCGGCGGCCGATCCCGCCGCCAGGTTGCGCATGAAGTCACGTCGTTGCATTCCTGTCTCCCTGTATCTGTATCCATATATGTGTTATTCCGGCGCGATCGTGAACTCGTAGCTCAGCGGCGCCAGCGGAATGCGGTACTTCATGTGCGGCCGGCCGCTCGCATCCCAGCCGTTGTCGCCGCCGACGCCGGTCTGCTGCGCGTCGACCAGCAGCGAGGTATCCCCGTGCGCCACGATGTCCGAACTGTGCCAGCTGCCGCGCGCACGCGGGTACAGGTCTTCGTAGGGGAACGGCAGCGCGTTGACCGACAGCGGCCGGGCGCCGCTCACGCGGATGCCCTTGCCGGCGCCATCGGACAGCGCCAGCCAGCGCACGCCGGTCTTGTTGCCGCTTTCCTGAGGCCGCACGTAAGGGTGGTACTGGGTGGCCAGGCTGGCGCGGTACAGGCCGATGGCGGCGCCGGTCTGGCGGTCCACATAGGATTCCTGCGGCCCGCGCCCGTACCATGCGAGCGTGCCGAGCGCGGGATCGGCGTCGAAGCGCATGCCGATGCGCAGCGGATCGGGCAGGTCTTCGCGCAGCGGCGTGAAGCGGCTGCTCACCGTGACCGCGCCGTCGCCCCGCATGCGGTACGTCGTGTCCCACTGCGCGGCGCCGGCGCCAAAGGTATAGCGCACGCGCACGCTGTCCGCGCCGACGTCGAGCGCGCGCAGTTCGCGCCGCTCGCTGAAGGTCTTCCATACCGCGTGCGACTTGCCCACGCCGACGCCGATGTCATTGTCGGTCAGCGCGCGCCAGAAGTTCGGGCTGCCGCCCTTGAGCACGTCCCTGCCCCCGGCGCGGTAGCTGACCAGGCCGGTGTTGGCATCGACCGTGAGCACGGCGGCGCCGGCGCGCAGTTCCACCGCTTTCAAGGCCGTGCCGGCCATGGTCTTGACCGGCCGGGTCCAGCCCGCGCGCACCGGCGCCGGCCGCGCCGCCTGCAGCACGAACTGGGAAAAGCCCAGCACCTGGCCGGCGTGCACGCCCTTGATGCTGTCCGGCTTTGCCTTGGCGCGCAGCGTCAGCAGGTATTCGGCACCGGGCGCCTTGTCGATGCGCGGCGGCTTCCAGGCCACCGGCGCGCTGCCCTGGGCCGGCGCATTCACGCCGGCCAGCGCGCCGCTCGCGATCGGCACGCCGTCGCGGGTGACGGCCCACTCGAAGTCGAAGCCGGACAAATCGAGGAAATCGTGGCGGTTCAGCACCTTCAATTTGCCCGCGCCCGGGTCGCCTTCAAAGGCGACCGGCGCATACACCTTCTGCAGTTCGTAGTACTCGGGGTCGGGGGTGCGGTCGGCCTGCACCAGGCCGTCGGCCACCACCGAGGTGTCGCCGCGCGGATTGGGGCCGAAGTCCTCGCCCTGCGCCCAGTACTTGCGTCCATCATTGCGCCCGTCCTTGCCCTGCAAAAGCATGGCCTGGTCGACCCAGTCCCAGACGAAGCCGCCCTGCAGCTTCTTGTGCGCGCGCATCACCTGCCAGTACTCTTCCAGGTTGCCCAGGCTGTTTCCCATCGCGTGCGCGTATTCGCACTGGATCATCGGCTGGCGGTACTTCGGGTTGCCGGCGTAGTCGATCATCTTTTCCACGTCGTCGTACATCGGCGCATAGATGTCGACGTAGTCGTTGGGCAGGTGCTCCTCGCCAGTGGTGCCGTGGCCGAGATAGCTGATCAGGCGGTTCGGGTCACGGCTGCGGATCCATTTGGCCGCGTTCTCGAAGTTGGGCCCGGTGCCGGCCTCGTTCCCGAGCGACCAGACGATGATGCTGGGATGGTTCTTGTCGCGCTCGACCATGCGCGCGACGCGCTCGAGGTGGGCCAGTTCCCAGCGCTTGTCGTAGCCGAGCTGGAGTTTTTCGCGGGCGCCGGGCGTGGCCTTCACGCGGTCGCCGGCCTGCATGTACTCGTGCGATTCGATGTTGGCTTCATCCAGCACGTACAGGCCGTATTCGTCGGCCAGGTCGTACCAGCGCGGGTCGTTCGGGTAGTGCGAGGTGCGCACCGCGTTCACGTTGGCCTGCTTCATCAGTTCGATGTCGCGGCGCATGCTCTCCACCGACAGCACGCGGAAGGTGTGCGGGTCGTGCTCATGGCGGTTGACGCCCTTGATCATGATGCGCCTGCCGTTCACACGCACTTCGCCCTCCTTCATTTCCACGGTGCGAAAACCGATGCGGCGGGCGGTGGCCGACACCAGTTTGCCGTCCGGGTCGCGGTATTCGACCACCAGCCGGTACAGGTGCGGCGTCTCGGCCGACCACGGCTTGACGCCGGCAATGGTCCCGCTCAGCGGCGCCGCCTTGCCGTCGCGGACCGTGCTGCTCAGGGCCAGCACCGAGGCCGCGCCGTCGTACACGGTGGCCGTCACCTGCCCCTGCGCGCCGGGGGCGAACACGGTGTCGAGTGAGAACTGGCCATTCCGGTAGGCCTGCCTGTCGAGCGAGGCCGTGACGGTGTAGTCCTTCAAATGGGCCAGCGGTTCGGCGTACAAATAGACGCTGCGCTCGATGCCGGACACGCGCCAGAAATCCTGGTCTTCGAGGTAGGAGCCGTCGGCGAAGCGGTAGACTTCGATGGCGATCAGGTTGCGGCCCGGCTTGAGGAAGCGGGTCAGGCGGAATTCGGAGGGCAGCTTGGAATCCTCCGAATAGCCGACCCGCTCGCCATTGACCCAGATGTAATAGGCCGCACCGGCCGCACCGATGTGCAAATAGACTTCCTGCCCGTTCCAGTTCGCCGGCAGCGTGAAGTCGCGCCGGTAGGAGCCGACCTCGTTCATGTCGTGCTTGATGAAGGGCTGGTTGCGCGGGAACGGATAGTCGATGTTGTTGAAGTAGGGTTTGCCGTAGCCCTGCGCCTGCATCATGCCGGGCACCTGGATCGTCTTCCAGCCGCTGGTGTCGTAGCCGGGACGGTAGAAGTCGAGCGGGCGCGATTCCGGATCCTTCGAATACGCGAACTGCCAGGTGCCGTCGAGCGGCAGGTAGTGGGTCGAGGCCGTCCTGTCGCCGGCCAGCGCCAGCTCGGTCGACTCGAAATTGAAGAAGGTCGCCTTCATCGGCTCGCGGTTGATTTGCGTGACCTCGGGCTGCTCCCACTCGACCGGGGCCGCGCGCCAGGTCGCCGCCTGCCCTGCGGGCTCCGGTCCTGCCTCCTGTCCTGCCGCATTCGCGGGCACGGTCGACGCCAGCGCCGCCAGCGCTGTCAGCACCGCGCAGGCCAGCAGGCGGCGCGGTGCCGGGTGGCGGCGCGCGCCGGAATAATGGTTCGGCATATCTGTCTCCTCCTGCTGTTGTCGTTCTGTTTTCCAGCCCGGTCCGGCGGCCGCTCAGTCGTCCCTCAGTTGCCCACCACCAGCCGGTCGCCGACGTAGGTCCGGTAGCGGCGGATGCGGCCGGTCACGCCATCGGCGCCCTGGCGCGGCACATAGCGCAGTCCCGCCACTTCCACCGGCTTGCCGAGGTCGATCACCAGCTGGTGCGGGTGCGTCGCGCGCGGTCCGCTTGCCGCCTTGCCGGCATACGCGGTATGCCAGTGGTCGCTGTTCTGGCCATTGATGGCGTTCAGTGCGCCGCCGTCTTCCTTGCTGGCTTCCTCGCTGCTGACGTAGGCGATGGTCCAGCTGGACTGGTCGAGGGTCTTGCCGTCCTTGTCCAGCAGTCCCAGCTCGGCCACCGCCGCGTACTGCTTGCCGTCGAAGGCGTCGAGCGACTCCAGGCAGAACTGGCTGCCGGTCACGGGCGCCGCGAACCGGATGTCCTGGGTAGCGCTGCCCGGCGCGAATTGGCCCTCGTGCACCGGCTTCACGCCGTCCAGCGCCAGCCGCGCCGTGCTCGGTGGGCGCGCCAGGTCTCGTTCCGGGCGCAGCTGGTCGAGGATGGGTTCGGCCAGGCCGGCGATGCGCGCCTCGCGCGGGCCGGTCAGGTCCAGCACCACGACCTCGTTGCGGCCCTTGCGGATCCACGGCCCCGGCAGGTACATGGTCTGGGTCGGCCCGATGCTCCAGTAGCGTCCCAGGCAGCGGCCGTTGATCCAGACGATGCCCTGGCCCCAGCCCGACATGTCCAGGAATGTGTCGGCCGCGCGCGGCGCATCGAAGGCGCCGCGCCAGAACGCCGGCCCTTTCGCCCGGACGCGCTTGAAGCTCAAGGCAGGCAGCACGGCGTCGGCGTCGAAGTCGATGGCGCGGATCTCCCAGTTTTCGACTGGCTGCGACACGCCCTCCTCGGGCGTGAACTTCACCGGGCCGTGCAGGCCCTTGCGGTCGTGCACCTCGCGCCCGAAGTTCACGCGCGCGATCGTGTACAGCAGGATCTCGAGCGTGACCGGCTTGCTGCGCGCGGCCAGTTCGACCCGGAAGCGGCGGTGGCGCGTGTCCATGGTGCCCACCAGTTGGCCGTCGACGTGGATCCAGGCCAGGTCGCGCACCCTGGCCGCTTCCAGCACCCCGGCCTGGCCGGCCGGCAGCGTGGTGCGGTAGAGCACCAGGCCGCGGCTGATGTCGTAGGCTTCCAGTGGGCGCGGCGACGCGTCCTTGACCGCGCGCGCCGGCATGGCGCCGAACACCGGCGCCGTCTCGTTCAGGGTGAACGGCGCGATCGTCATCACCGGCATGCGCGGCGGCGGTTCCGGCAGCATTTCGCCCGGCGCCAGGAAGGGGCGGATGCCGTCGCGGTAGGCGGCGAACTTGGCGCTCGTCCAGCCGGCCTCGCTGATCGGCGCATCGTAGTCGTAGCTCGTGGTGTCGGGGCGGAACGGACGGTCGCAGCCGCCCCACAGGCCGAAGGTGGTGCCGCCGTGCGCCATGTACAGGCTGAACGAGCCGTTCGCCTTGAGCATGGCCTGGATGTCGCGCACCGCGCCGTCGGCACTGCCGCGGCGGTGCGGCGCGCCCCAGGTGTCGAACCAGCCGGAATAGTATTCGCCGCACATCAGCGGCCCCTGCTGCACCGCGGCCAGCGCCTTGAAGCCGGTCGCCGGATCGCTGCCGAAGTTGGCCACCGACAGCATGTCCGGGATGTGGGTCTTGGCCACCGCATTGGTCGGGTTGCACTGGAACAGCGGGACGTCGAAGCCGGCGTCGAGCACGGCCTGGCGCATCGCGCGCATGTAGTCCAGGTCGTTGCCGAAGAAGCCGTATTCGTTCTCGACCTGCACCATCAGGATCGGACCGCCGCGCGTGACCTGTTGCGCGCCGAGCGCGCGTCCGACCTCGCGCAGCCAGCGCCGCGCCGGCGCCATGAAGGCGTCGTCGCGGGTGCGCAGGAAGGCGTCGCCCGGGTGCTTCAGCAGCCACCATGGCAGGCCGCCCATTTCCCACTCGGCGCAGGCGTAGGGACCGGGGCGCAGGATCACCCACAGGCCTTCCTGCTGGGCCAGGCGGCAGAACTCCGCGGCGTCGCGCTGGCCGGACCAGTCGTACTTCCCTTCGCGCCACTCATGGTAGTTCCAGAACAGGTAGGCGCAGACGGTGTTCAGGCCCATCGCCTTGATCGCCTTCAGGCGGTGGCTCCAGTATTCGCGCGGGACGCGGGCGAAGTGCATTTCGCCGCAGCGGATCTGCAGCGGCTGGCCGTCGAGCAGGAAGTCCCTGGGGCCGACGGCGAAGCGGTGGGCGTTGGCCTGGGCCGCGTGGATAGTGCCGGTGAGCGGCAGCAGCGTCGCGCCGAGGCCGGAGGCGGCGCCTTGCATCAGGCGCCGGCGGGGGATGTTGGTGGTCATCGGGATGTCTCTTAATTATAGTTACAGCCTGTTCCGTCGTTCCCGCACAGGCGGGAACCCAAGTGCTGCTTGCGTTGCCGTAACGCCCGCAAGCTTGGGTCCGCGCCTTCGCGGGGAGTCGGTTCCGGCAGTGCCGGGAACGACGGTTGGTGTGCGGGGAACGACGGCTTCTTTCACTTTTCCAGGAATTTCACCATCTCGCTCCCCGCCAGCAGGAACGCCCCCACCCCGAACGGCGCGGTCGATTCCTGGTTCACCACCTGGCCGGGAATCGCGCGGTCGCCGATCGGCTGCACGTAGCCGAGCTTGCCGTCGGCGCCCAGCGCGGTCTTGCTGAGAAACTGCCAGCCGCGCAGCGCCACCGGGGCGTAGGTTGCCTTGTCCAGGTAGCCGTTGTTCATGCCCCACAGGTAGCCGTAGGTGAAGAAGGCGGTGCCGCTGCTTTCCGGGCCGGGCGCATGCCGGGGGTCGAGCAGGCTGCGCGTCCAGTAACCCTCGGGTTGCTGGGCGGTTTTCAGGACCGCGGCCATGCGCTGGTAGCGTTCCACCAGCAGCGTGCGCGATGGATGGCCGCGCGGCAGGTCGGCCAGGGTCTTGGCCAGCGCCGCGAATACCCAGCCGTCGCCGCGCGCCCAGAAGTCCTTGCCGCCGTTCGCGCTCTTGTGCTTCGGATAGACGTAGCGCGCGTCGCGGTAGTACAGGCCGGCGCCGACGTCGTACATCAGCTGGTCGGCGTACTGGAAGTAGTCCTGCATCCTGTCCAGGTACTGCTGGTTGCCGGTCGCCTTGTACAGCTTGGTCATCACCGGCATCACCATGTACAGGCCGTCGGCCCACCACCAGTAATCCTTGTTCGGCGTGGCCATCTGGTGTTCCATCACCTCGCGCGCGCGCGCGATCTTGCGCGGGTCCTTCACGCTATCGAGGTTGTACAAATCGACGTAGGTCTGGAAGCAGACCTGCCAGTCGCCGAACAGCACGTGATCGCCGGTCTCGCCGTAGTTGTACTTCCAGTTGGCCTTGTCGTCGGAACTGGCGCCGCGCCAGTTGTTATGCTCGGCCCAGGCGGTCGAATACGCGCGCCATGCTTCGTTGCCGGTCAACGCGTAGGCGGCCATGTTGCCGGTGTGGTAGGCGGCGACGTCCCAGAACGCCCATTTCTGCGGGGCGTTCTGGCGTTGCCAGTAATCGTTGGCGCGGGTCAGGGCCGCCAGCGCCTGGGCGCGCGTGATGCCGGCCGTATCGACGGCGGCCGGCGCGCTGGACACGGTGGCGGCGGTGGCGCTGGCATTGGCGGCGCCGGCCGGATCATGCTGCGCCGTGGAGCAGGCGGCGGCCAGGGCCGCCACGCCGAGCACGGCGAGGCGGGTCGTGAAGCAGGTTCGTTTCGTCATGGGCCTGTCCATTCAAGATGAGATGTCAAAAGCGCGGCGTCCAGCTCAGCACCTGCACGTTCGTGGGCGGCACGTCGGCCATGCCTTCGCCGTCGACCTGGTCCACCTTCTGCAGGAACAGATCGAGGGTGCCCTCGCGGCGCCACGCTTCGGTGTCGAAGCTGGGTTCCCAGGCGCCGACCGGGGCCGTGCTCAGGTCGCGCACCGACCAGCGTGCGGTGGCTGCATCACCGCCGATGCGGTCGATCTTCGCCACCGAGACGCGGTCGCCGCGCTCGCGGTCGCGGAACACCAGCAGGCCGGCGGCGGCGCCGCCTGGTGTGGACTTCACCAGCAACTGCGGGCGCGACACCGGGATCGCCTTGGTGCCGGCGCCGCCCAGCGAGAACGGCGTTTTGCGGAAATCCAGGTCGAGCCGGCGCCAGGCGCTGCCCGTGTGGTACAGCACGCGGTACTGCGGCACCGCGCTGCCCGGTTCGCGCCAGTAGGAAGCGATGTAGGGGCGCCCGGCGCCATCGGCCGCCATCGAGGTCTGGTTGATCAGTTCACTCTTCTGCGGGATGCGCGCCGCATACTCGGCGCTGGCGGCGTTGATCGGCAGGGCATACGGCTTGCCGGCGCTGGTCTCCCAGGTCTGGCCACCGTCGCGCGAGCGGGCATAGGCCATGTCGTGGTTGCTGGCCACGTCCGGCGATTCGCGCCACACCCAGGACACGTGGACCGTGCCCTGGGCGTCGACGCAAGCCTGCCAGTAGGCGCTCCTGCGCCCTTCCCCGTCGATCAGGTTGGCGTGCAGCCGCTGCCAGCTGCTGCTTGCGGGGTCATAGCGGTTCACGATCATGTTGCCGCGCCCCGAACCGCCGTCGCGGTAGAAGAACAGCAGCCGGCCATCGGGCAGGCGGAAGAACTCGGGATAGGACAGCGATTTTTCATCCTGCCCGGTCATCGGCGCCGCCACCATCTCCAGGCTGCCCGGCGCGCGGCTGCGCGCGTAATGCAGGGGATTGTTGTGGTGGTCCCAGGCCAGGTGCAGGTAGCCGGCACCGTCGACCATGATGCTGATGGCGTTGTGTGCGTCGCGCGCGTGGCCGCGGTACGGCGTGCGCTTCAATTCCCAGGCGTCGCTGCCGCGCCGGCGCTTGCCCAGCACCACGGTGGCGTCCTGGTCGTAGTAGGCGACGTACTGGATCTCGCCGTCGCTGACCAGCGAATTCTTGCGGAAGATGACGGCGTTGACCGAATTGCCGGCCCAGCCCGGGCCGACGGTGCTGATCGAGACGGCGCCGTCCGGTGCGGCGCCGCCGCCGGGACTGGCACAGCCGGCCAGGGCGGCCAGGGCGGACGCCGTGATAATGAGGGTAGGACAGAGGGCACGTAGCTTCAAACGTTAATCCTTTACAAACTGTCTGCGCGACATGATACCGGGCTGGCGGACCAGCCCGGCAATCAATCCGCTGCGCGTTTCAATGGGACGAACGGCGCGGCGTATATTTACAGCTTGCCGCGGATGCCGATCTTGATGGTGCGGCCGTCGTACTTCGCATAATCCATGCGGGTGCGCCTGCCGTTGCCGTACTGGCCGCTCGCATCCTCGAAGTAGTCGTAGCTCAGCGTGTTCGACAAATTCATCGCATCGATGCGCAGTTCCAGGTTCGGGGTCAGCTGGTAGCTGATGTTCCCGTCCAGGTAGCCGCGCGCGGCGCGCCAGCGGATCAGGTCGTCGCCGTTGTTCCGCGGGTTGTCACCATGCAGCGAGCGGCCCTTGTAGTTGTACGACAGGCGCATCGCCAGCGGTCCGCGCTCGTAGTAGGTGGTGACGCTGTAGGCGTACTTCGGCACCGAATTGACCTCGATCTCCTTGCCGGCGTTGGTGATCCAGCGCTGGCTGTTGAAGGGGTCGATGTGGGTGAAGCTGGCCAGCGCGCCCAGCCCCTTGAACGGGTCCGGCAGGAAGGTGAAGGCCTGCTGGTAAGCCAGTTCGTAGCCCTTCAGGGTCTGCTTGCCGGCGTTGCTGTAGGTGCGCAGCACCATCGGCAGGTTCGGGTCGACCCGGCCGTTGGCGTCCTGGAAGATGGCGCCGAGCGCGCTGTCCGGCAGGCCCAGCGCCCCGAAGGTGGTGTTGGTGGTGCTGGACACCGTGGCGTCGGTCAGCTCCTTGCGGAAGAAGGCGCCCGACAGCAGGCTGCCCGGCTTGAAATACCATTCCAGGCTGGTGTCGAAGTTCTTCGACTGCTGCGGCTTCAAATTCGGGTTGCCGGCGGTGGCGCCGTTGTCGAAGGGGTTCGGGATCACGGTCTGGGCCGCGATGATCGACAGCGACGCGCGGCTGATGGTCTTGCCGTACGAGGCACGCCACATCAGGTCATCGAGCAGGTCGAACGCGGCGCTGACCGCCGGCAGCAGGTTGCTGTACGAGCCCTGTTCCTGGTTCGGCAGGTACTCGCCGGCGGCGCCGGTCTTCTTGTAGTTGTCGATATCGAGCTCGGTGCGCGAATAGCGCACCCCGGCGTTGAAGCGCAGCTCGCGCTCGAGCACGCGGCCCTTGAAGTCGGACTGGATAAAGGCGGTGCTCACCTTCTCGGTGGCGCCGAAGCTTTGCGCCGGCGTGAACGCGGCCTCGTTGTTGAAGGCGAGCGGATCGAAGGTCGAGAACACGTAGTCGCGCCCGAAGGTGCCGAAGCGGCTCGGCCAGCCGGCGCCCATGTCCAGGTTCGCGATCGGCAGATCGGCCGTCATGCCGCTCCTCAGGCCGGCGTTGCCCAGCCCGTTCAGCTTGGCGGTCATGGCGCTGGTCGCGTTGCGCTTGTTGATGCCCTTGGTCGTCTCCACGACCACCACGGCGCCCTTCAGGTGGCCGCTCCAGTCGCCCGGCAAGCCGTAGTCCCAGTCGGCCACCAGGCGCCCCTGCTTGCCCTTGTCGGTCTCGCGGGTCCAGCTGGTGCCGATGCCGAAGCCCGAGAAGTTGGCGGGGTTCGTGTAGTCGATTGGCGAGGACATCGACGGGTACACGTGGTCGCTGCCGTAGTCGATGGTCGAATCGACGCCGAAGATCTGGCCCGACAGCGTGTCCTGGTAGCTCAGCGCGCGGCTCTGGTTGGTGCTCAGCTGGCCGGTCAGCGCCAGGTCCGGTCGTACCTGCCAGCGTCCGTTCAGCGAGACGTAGCCGAATTTCGTCTCGTCCTCGGCATAGGTGGCGCCGCTGCTGTACGAGGTGTTGCCGAAGGTACCGGTGAGGAGGTTCGACGCCGGATCGATGCGCACGTCGATCGGCACCAGGCCGCTGTGGTTGCCCTGCCCGGCCGGCGCGCTGCGGTCGGTGGTCTTGCTGTTGCGGATCAGGATGCCGTAGTAGATCTCGTCGCGGCTGTTCTTCAGCTGCGAAACCATCGTGTCCAGGCTCAGGTTGAAGCGCTCGTCCTTGTACTGCAGCGAGCCGACGAAGCCGTCGCGGCTGCGGTCGTTGGACGAACCGTAGAAGCGATAGATGCGCGGCAAGAAGGCGCGGTCGATCTGGTCGCGCGTATAGCCCGACAGATTGGCGCGCGGGTCGTCGTAGTCGAGCGCCAGCGCGAAGTTGCCCAGGATCGGGTTGCGGCTGCCGTTGTAGGAGCTGTTGTAGCCGCCGGTGGCTTCGAAGCCGGAGCGGTTGTTCACGCTCGACGAGTGCGCCGCGCCGGCCAGCAGGCCCCAGTTGCCCCAGGTGTTCGAGTACAGCGCGAAGCCGGCCGGATCGGCCTTCTTCGACATGGTGTTGTACGACTCGGTGATGGCGTAGCGGATGCTGCGCCTGGGATTGTCGAACGGCCGCGGCGACTGCAGATCGACCACGCCGCCCAGGCCGCCCTCGGTCAGTTCCGCCAGCGGCGACTTGTAGAAGTCGATGCGGCCGAACAGTTCCGAGGCGAAGACGTCGTAGTTGAAGCCGCGCGCGGCGCTGCCGATGGTGCTGGTGGAGGTGGTGTTGACCGGCGCGCCGTTCAGGGTGGTGACCGAATAATCGGTGGGCAGGCCGCGGATCGAGATGCGCTGGCCTTCGCCCGAGCTTTCGTCGCGGTTCAGGATCACGCCCGGCACCCTCTGCAGCGATTCGGCCACGTTCGCCTCGGGGAACTTGCCGATGTCCTCGGCCACGATCGAGTCGCGCACGCCGATCGCCTGCTGCTTGAGGTTCAGCGCCTTCTGCAGGCTGGAGCGGAACCCGGTGACGACCACGGTTTCCGGGCCGGTGGCCAGCGGCGGCGCCGTGGATGTGGCTGCGGCTGCGGTCTCCTGCGCGGTGTCGGGCGCGGGCGCCTGTGCCGCCGTGGCGGGCGTCTCCTGCGCCGCCGCGTTCGTCCCGTATGCCGCGGCCAGGGCCAGCGGCAACAGGGTCGCCAGTATTTTCTTTTTCATTATTGTCTCCGTTGAACTACCGACAAACCGACGTGCCCACTGGGTGTTCGAATCGATTAGCGCAGGACATGCGGCCGCTGGTCCACCAAGGCATCGAGGCGCAGGTTGAACCTGTGGTTACGTTACCACCCACCTCATCCGTACACAATCGATATTTTTCAAACAAGCAAAATGATGATTGGGGCGACGATCGGGGCATTACCCGGCCCCATCGATCTGGTCAAACCGGAAACCGCCGTGGTATCGTCACCACAACCAACTCGTTCCCGATGTCGAATCCATGCGCAAAGCCAGCAAACTGAGTGAAGTCGCCAAGCTTGCCGGCGTGTCGCCGATCACCGCCTCGCGCGCGATCCGCGGCGAAGGCTACGTGTCCGAAGGCGCGCGCGAGCGCATCATGGCCGCCGCCGCCCAGCTGAACTACACGCCGGACGCGCTGGCGCGCCGCATGCGCGGCGACAAGAGCAAGCTGATCGGGGTATTCGTCAACAACTACGGCCCGGTGGTGCTGCACGAGATCATCCGGCCGATCGGCGACGAGGCGCGCCGCCGCGGCTACGACCTGCTGGTGTACAACGCCGAGCGCTTCGACCGTCCCGGACGGATGGCCACCTGCGACATGCTCAGCAAGCTGTGCGACGGCATGCTGGTGCTGATGCCGAGCGCGGACGACGGCTACCTGGACGTCATCGAACGGCAGAAATACCGCTGCGTGACGGTCAGCTTCGACGCGCGCCAGCTCGACCTGCCCAGCGTGGTGCCCGAGAACCGCGCCGGCGCCCGCGCCGCGGTCGAGCACCTGCTGGCACTTGGTCACCGGCGCATCGGCTTCATCGCCGGCAATCCCGCCAGCGGCCAGAGCGGCGAACGCGAACTGGGCTACCTGGAAGCGCTGCGCGGCGCCGGCATCGAACCTGACCCGGCGCTGGTCGTCAACGGCGCCTTCGTGCAGCCGGGCGGCTTTGCCGCCGCCGGCCAGCTGCTGGCGCTGGATAGCCCGCCTACCGGCATCTTTGCCGCCAACGACGAAATGGCCTTCGGCGCCATCGACGCCATCAGCAGCAAGGGCCTGAAGGTCCCGGACGACATCTCGGTGATCGGCTTCGACGACATCCCGACCTCGAGCTACGTGTTCCCGACCCTGAGCACGATCCGCCAGCCGTTCGAGACGATGGCCGCGCGCGCGGTGGCCGAACTGGTCGAGCTGATCCAGGGCCGCCCGGTCGGCGCGGTGCGGATCGCGTTTCCGACCCGGCTGGTGGTGCGCAACTCGACCGGTCCGGCGCGCGCCGCCTGAAGCGGCCGCCCTGGCCTGCCGTGCCGATGCGCCTGTCCGGCCTGCTGCGCCCCCCCACCGCGCCGCCGCAGGGCAGTGCCTTGCGCTATTCGGCCTGGAGCCTGGTGGCGCTGGCATGCTGGCTGCTGGTGGGCGAGCTCGGGATCGCGATGCGCGAACGCTGGGCCACGCCGACCGGCCTGGTTGTACTGGCGCGCCATGGCGCCTCCGACACCACCGTCTCGCTGCTGCTGTCGACGCTGCCGGCCGTGCTCGGCCTGTTCCTGGTGCCGTATATCGGCATGCGCTCGGACCGCCACCGCGGCCGCTGGGGCCGGCGCCGGCCATTCCTGATGGCCTGCGCGCTGCTCGGGGCGCTGGCGATGGCCGGCGCAGCCTGCGCGCCGGCGCTGGCGGCCTGGCTGCACGCGCTGCTGGGCGCACGCTCGCCCGGAATGCGCGCCCTGGACCTGGGCTGCTTCGCCGTGTTCTGGACCCTGTTCGATTGCGCCGCGATCACCAGCGCCGCCCTGTTCAGCGGCTTGGTCAACGACGTCATGCCACGCCGTTTCGTCGGGCGCTTCTATGCGGCGTTCCGGGTGGTCGGCCTGGGCGTGGCGATCGGCTTCAATGCCTGGGTGCTGGCGCTCACCGAGACCCACCTGGCCGGCGTGCTGCTGGTGATCGCGCTGGTGTTCGGGGTGGCCACGCCGCTGATGTGCCTGATGATCCGGGAACCGCCCCGGTGTCAGGCACCCGCGCCGGCGACCGCGCCGGCAGCCGCCGCCGGCGCCGGCGTGCCCCGAAGGCGCTGCCTGTGGGCCTTCGGCGCCTTCATGCTGGCGGCGGTCACCTTCAGCCCCTTCAACACCTTTTCGCAAAGCTATGCGCTGTCGCTCGGCATCGCCAGGGCCGACCTGGGCGCACTCACCGCGCAAGCCTATGCGGTGTCGATCGCCAGCGCCTTCGGGGTCGGCTGGCTGGCGGACCGCGTCGGCGCGCTCAGGCTGTCGGCGCTGACCATGGGGCTGTACTGCGCGCTGGCGCTGGCGGGCTGCCTGCTGGTGGAGGATGCCGCCACCTTCCGCGTGTTCTACCTGGCCCACGTGGTCGTCTCGGGCGCCTACTTCACCGCCGCCTCGTCGATGCCGATGGCACTGTTCCCGCAGGCCGAGTTCGTGCGCTACAACGCCAGCAAGGACAGCGCGGTCGCCCTGGCCGGCATCGCGGTCAGCGCCTGCCAGGGTCCGCTGCTGGACTGGTCGGGCCATGCCTACGGCCTGACCCTGGGCAGCGCCGCCGTGTTTTCGCTGCTGTGCCTGGCCTGCATGGGACAGCTGCTGCGCGGGCGCCGCTGAAGCGGCCCCGCCGGACGGCCTCACTGGACGGCGCCGTCGAGCGGCGACGCTCAACGCGCGCGCTTGTGGCGCCACGACGAAGTCCAGTTCGGCAAATCGACTTCCTCGCGCATGTCGGCGCAGGCCGCGACCAGCTTGTCGATCTGGCGTTGATCCATGTTGCAATTCAGGGTCAGCCGCACCAGCGAGCGGTTCTTGGCGGTGGCCGGCGCGCAAAACACGGCGCCCTGGATGCCGCGCGATTCCAGCGCCTTGCGCAGCACCAGGGTCTTGGGTTCCGGCCCGGCCTCGAGCGCGATGATCTGCTCGGTGCCGTCGTCGATGCAGTAACCGAGTTCGCCCAGGCGCGCGCGCACTTCGCGCGTGATGCGGCGCAGCGCTTCACGCCGTTCGTCGGCCGCGCGGATGAAGTCGACGGCGGCGTCGAACCAGGCCAGCTCGTGGTTCAGCAGGCAGGAACTGAAGATGGCCGGACGCGAGGACGACAGGAAGTAACCCTTGAACGTGGTCGAGCAGGTGATGAAACCGGCGCGCCCGGCAAAGGCCTTGGCCAGCGACGCGGTGCGGAAATGCACCCGGTCCTGCAGCCCGAGCTCCACCACCAGTCCGGCGCCCTGCGGCCCGTGGGTGCCGAGCGAATGCGATTCGTCCACGATCAGGATGCTGCCGCTGCGCTCGGCCAGCTCGACCACCTCGTGCAGCGGCGCGACGCTGCCGTTGGTGCTGTACAGGGCATCGATCACGATCACGCCGGCGCCGTGCTTGTCGATCTGGCGTGCCAGGTGGGCCGCGCTGTTGTGCAGGAAGGGCACCGGCTGCGCCTGCGCCGACTGCACGCCTTCCCACAGCGAGGCGTGGGCCATCATGTCGAGGTAGACCGGGATGCCCGGTTCGGCGATGCTCTGCAGCAGGCCGACGTTGGCGGCCCAGCCGGATTGCGCCAGCACGCCGTCCTCGGCGCCCATGTAATGCGCCAGCTTGGCTTCCAGGCGATGCTGGGCGCTGCCCGCCTGCAGGAAGACCGATGACATCAGCGACTGCGACTGGTTCTGCTGCAGGCAGCGCACCTGGGCCTGGACCAGGTCCGGCTGGTTTGAAATGCACAGGTAATCATTCCCTGCCAACATCACTGCACCCGGTCCGGGCTGCTTCCAGACGTGCATGTGCTCGCCACCCAGCAGTTGCTCGACGCGGGTCACGTAATGCTCGTCCATCCGCTTCGTGACGAAGGACGGCAGGCGCCCGGCGGCGGGTTGGACGGCGAATTGTTGGTGATTGATTGCGGTCAGCATGATTTTCTCCGGAAAAAGTGACTGTTGTAAAGACGCACGATTTCGGCCTCACGCCTGGCAGCACGGTTGACCGAAATCAACGCTGAGTTAACATTTTCCGTCAAGTTCAGCTTATGATTGAGTAAAATCAATTTTGAAATAATAATTTTTGGAATTGGGAAACCCCGTTCCCGGGTAGTTGGCTGTGGAAACCATCATGCAAAACCTGTCGCATTTATCCGCTGCCCGGCTGCGGCGGACCCGGCATGCCCTGCTCAAGTGGCTGCTGCGCCAGGAACAGCAGCATGACCAGGTCGCCAACCGCCTGCGCATCCTGGCCTGTATCGGCTGCATCGGCATGCCGCTGTACTACCTGGTCTGGACCGTCTGGTTTCCGCAGGAATTCGAAAGCTTCGCATTGCGCGGACTGGGCATGGCGCTGTGCCTGGGCGCCCTGCTGGTGCCCAAATTCTGCGGCGAGCGCTGGCAGCGCGTCTACGAATTCGTCGGCGTGACCTACATGCTGCCGTTCTTCTTCACCTTCATGTTCCTGATGAACCACGGTTCGGCGGTGTGGTGCCAGTCGCTGCTGGTGGCGCTGATCGTGCTGTTCCACTTCGACTGGCCGTGGGCGCTGGCCTCGTTCGCGTGCGGCTCGGCCATCGCCGGCGCCGCCTTCGTCCATGCCGGCGACGCCGCCTTCCTGGCCTCGCCCACGGTGGTGGAACAGCTGCCGATCTATGGCTTCACCATCCTGGTGGTCTCGGTCAGCAAGGTCGGGCGGCGCGTGCTGGCGCGCGAAAAGCTGGCCGGCATGTCGCAGGCGCTGGCGATGGTCTCGCACGAACTGCGCACGCCGCTGATCAGCGTGTCCGCCAACGTGCGCGGCATCGAGCGCTCGGCGCTGTTCGCGCGGCGCGTGGAAGACGATTGCCCCGAACAGCGCGCCGTGTCCGACGCCATGGCGCGCATCCAGTTCGAGGTGCGCCACATGAACCAGATGATCGATCTGTTCCTGCACTCGGCGGCGGCGATGAACCAGCAGCTCACGCCGGGCGAACAAGTGTCGATGTCGGGCGTGGTGGCTTCGGTGATCGAACGCTATCCGTTTGCCGCCCAGGCCCAGCGCGAACGGGTCCGGGTGGTGGTGCGCGGCGATTTCACCTTCACCGGCAAGCACGAACTGGGCGTGGTGCTGGTACTGAATTTGCTGCGCAACGCGCTCAAGGCGCTGCAGCGCGCCGGCCGCGGCCAGGTCCGGATCATCGTCGACGGCACCCGCGCACGGCCCCAGCTGCGGGTGCTGGACAGCGGCTGCGGCATCCCGGCGCGCCAGCTCCCGTATATTTTCGAACGATTCTACTCCTATCCGCCGAGCTCGGGCTCGGGCATCGGCCTGGCCCTGTGCAAGGACATCGTCGACGCCTGGCAGGGCCGCATCCGCTGCCGCTCGCGCGAACTGGCCTACACCGTGTTCGCCCTCGAATTCCCGCCCGCCGGCCCGCCCGCCACCGGCGCCCCCTGTTGAGTCATCATCATGCCTTCCTCCATGCCGTCCCACATGCCGCCGCCCCCGCCGCTACCGATTTTCCAGCATCCGACCCTGACCGTCCTGGTCGACGACAGCCCCAGTTTCGTGCAAAGCCTGCGCTTCCAGCTCGGCCAGGCGCATCCCAGCATCGCCTTCAGCGACGCCGCCGCCGCCCTCGCCTGGCTGCGCGCCCAGGGCAACGGCGAGTCCGAACTGGACGGCCTGCTCTCGCCCTGCATCGACAGCTATTCGATGGAACCGCAGCCGTTCAGCGTGGCGCTGCACGTCGAGCAGGTGTGCCGCATCAGCCTGCGTCCGCAGCGCTTCATGACGCCGGCCGTGCTGGTGATCGACTACGCGATGCCGCAGATGGACGGCATCGCCTTCTGCGAAGCGGTGCAGGACCTGCCGTGCAAGAAGATCCTGCTGACCGGGGTGGCCGACGAACGGCAGGCGATCGACGCCTTCAACCGCGGCCTGATCGACCGCTACATCCGCAAGAGCGACGTCGACGCGCTCGACCGCCTGGAAACTGACCTGGTGCGCCTGCGCCGCGATTACTTCCTGGAGCGTTCCAGCGTGGTGCGCGGCCTGCTGGCGCTGCACGAATACAGCTTCGTGAGCGACCCGGCGATCGCCGCGCTGGTGGACCAGGTGGCGAGGAACTACCAGATCGTCGAGTACTACCTGTTCAACAGCCCGTCCGGCTTCCTGATGTACGACAGCGAGGCGCGGCCGCACCTGCTGGTGATCGAGACCGAACAGAGCATGGACACCCACATCGAAGTGGCGCGCGACAGCGGCGCCCAGGCCGCCCTGCTGAACGCGCTGCGCAAGCGCCAGGTGGTGCCCAACTTCAGCGGCGGCGACGGCATGTATTCGCCCGAGTTCAACCAGGACTGGTACAACTACACGGCGCCGGCCCAGGCCTGCCGCGGCCGCGAACAATATTACTGGGCGATGTTCGACCTGCCGCCGGGCACGCCGGCGGGCGCGGTGACGCCATTCTCGGCCTTCCTGCGCAGGCACCAAGATGAAAGGGGCACGCCATGCCAAGATCCCGCAAACCCATGATGCAGGGCGGCGCGCCGTTCGGCAGCACCGTCGACGTCGTGCTGGCCGATCCGCGCCAGCTGATGTGCGAGGGCATCCAGACCATGCTGCACCAGCGCAGCGGCGCCAGGGTGGTGGCGGTGGCCAGGTCGAAGGAGGAACTGCTGGAAACGCTGGCCATCCGCATGCCCGACGTGGTGCTGCTGAACCCGCGCCTGGGGGCGCCGGGCGGCGCCGCGCTGGTGCGCGAACTGCGCCGGACGATACCGCAGCTGTCCGTGCTGGCGCTGGCCTCGGACGCCAGCAACGACGACCCGGTGGCCCTGCTGCGCGCCGGCGCCCGCGGCTACATCTCGCGCGCGCACGACCTCGACGACCTGCTGGCGGCGCTGATCAAGGTCGGCCTGGGCGGCCTGTACGTGGACAGCGAACTGAGCGAACGCCTGGCGGCCGAAATCATCACCGGTTCGTCGACCAACAGCTTCGCCCAGCTGTCGCCGCGCGAAGCCGAGGTGTTCCACTACCTGGCGCAGGGGCATACGGTGTCGCACATCGCCCAGGTGCTGCAGCTGAGCGTGAAGACCGTCAGCACCCACAAGGGGCGCATGATGGAGCGCCTGGGCCTGGGCTCGCTGAGCGAATTGATCCAGTACGCCATTTCGAACGACCTGATGGGGCGCGGCGCCCAGGCCGGCGCGGCGCGCGAGGCCGGGGCGCCGGAAGAAGAACCGGAGCCCGCGGCCCCGCCCGTGCCGGGACTGGAACTGGCGCGCCTCGGCTGAGGCGTGGCCGGAGGATCAGGCGCGGCGCCGGCGCGGCGCCTGATTCAGGGTGCAAATCCAGCGTACCGATTCAGCGCGCGGATTTGGGCTGACCCTGGCGCGCCCAGCCGGGCGCGTCGTCGGTTTCCGGGTCCGGGTGGCGCCGCTCTGCCGGCCGGGTCAGCACGCGCACGGCCACGTCGACCGGCACGCCGATTCGGGCCAGTTCGCGCGCCGCGGTGACGGTGGAGCGCGCGGCGGCGTCGGTTTGAATTGCCGCTTCGATCAGCAGCGCGGTTTTGTAGTCGGTACGTCGATCCATGCGCGCATCCTATCATGCGCACTGCGCGATCCGCAGCGGCGCCGGGTCGGCTTCGGGCCGGCGCCGCTGCGGATCGCACGCCTGGTGCAGTACAATCGCTTTTTTACTGAACAAATCCGCAACAACACGATGACCGCAGCCCCGCCACGCCACCACCGACCAGCCGCCGCGCGCGGCCGGCCGGCGCCGTGGCTGGGGGGCTGGCTGGTCATCGCCGTGTTCCTGCTGCAGCTGTTCGCGGTCACGCTGCACGACGACCACGAGCTGGCCGCCAAGTCGCAGCACTGCGTCGCCTGTGCGCTGCATGCGACGCCGCACGCGGCCCCGCCCGACACCGTGCTGCCGGTCGCGCCCTTGCGCTGGACCCTGCTGTACGCGCTGGCGCCGGCGCAACCGCCGCGCCGCCTGGCGCACAGCGTCGACTACCTCCGTCCGCCCCCGCACGCCCCGCCCTCCTTCCTGCTCCAGTAACCCCATCACGACGGTGCGCGCACGCCCGCTTGGCGCGTCAACCGTCATCGATCATCCGCCGGTGCGCATGCGCGACCGCGGCCGCCGTTCCTGCGCAACACGCGCGGGCGCCGCCGCCTCGTGCAGGCTTGCGCCATTGCATACGGCCTTGCGCCGCATCGCATCGCACCGGCTTGCAGGAACAGGAAACGAAGCATGAAGAAGAGCAGGAAGTACACGCAATTGCGCTGCCTGGCGCTGGCCGCCGGCGCCCTCCCGCTGTCCGCGTTCGCAACGCCGGACGCGGTCGCCGACGCTGTTGCCGGCGCGGTCGCCGCCCCCGTCGCCGACAGCGTCGTCATCACCGGCCAGCGCGCCGCCTACCGCAGCCTGGCCGTGGCCGGCGCCACCAAGACCGATGCGCTGCCGCTCGACCTGCCGCAGAGCACCCGCACCATCAACGAGGAGTTGCTGCGCGACGCCGGCGTCACCACCCTGTCCGGCGCGCTTGACCTGGCCAGCGGCATCGCGCGCCAGAGCGACCTGGGCGGTTTGTGGGACAGCTACGCCATGCGCGGCTTCACCGGCGACCCGAACTTCGGTTCCGACTACATGGTCAACGGCTTCAGCTCGAGCCGCGGCTACAACGGCATGCGCGACGCCGCCGGCACCCAGGCGATCGAGATCCTGAAGGGCCCGGCGGCGGCGCTGTACGGCCGCGGCGAACCCGGCGGCACCGTCAACATCCTGACCAAAAAGCCGCGCTTTGCGCCGCAATACGCGATCGACCTGGCGCTCGGCAGCCACCACACGCGCCGGGTCGCCGCCGACCTGACCGGACCGCTGTCCGACAGCGTCGCTTACCGGCTGAACCTGGCGCACCAGGACGGCGACAGCTTCCGCGACAGCGTCCATACCGAACGCAGCTACCTGGCGCCCTCGTTCACCTGGCATGCCGGACCCAGCACCACGGTGTCCTACGAGATCGAGGCGGCGCGCCAGCGCTCGCCGTTCGACCGCGGCATTCCGGTGCTCGCCGGTGACCTTGGCGAGGTGCCGGTCAGCCGCTTCCTGGGCGAACCCGCCGACGGCCCGGTCACCGTACGCTCGGCCGGCCAGCAGCTGTTCGTCCAGCACGCGCTGGGCGGGGGCTGGTCGCTGCAGGGCGGCGCCAGCTACCGCGACAGTTCCTTGAGCGGGTATTCGAGCGAAGCCAACGATTTGCTGGCGGACGGGCGCACGCTGCGGCGCCAGCGCCGCTACCGCGACTTTTCCGCCACCGACCGTTCGGCGCGCATCGAACTGCTCGGCAGCGTGTCGACCTGGGGCGTGCGCCACGCGCTGCTGCTCGGCGCCGACGGCTACCGCTTCGACGACAGCCGCATCCAGCTGCGGCGCAACCCGTCCGCCGCGGCGCCGTATGCGATCGACGTGTTCGCCCCGGTGTACGGTGCCATCGCCGCGCCGCTGGCGCTGTCGATCGACACGCTCGAGCACCAGCGTTCGCGCGCCCTGTACGCGCAGGACCAGCTCGAATTCGGACCGCGCTGGAAGGCGCTGCTCGGCGTGCGCGTGGACCGCTATCGCCAGACCGTCATCAACCACCGCACCGCGGCGATGAACCGCCAGTCGCTGGGCGCCACCAGCCCGCGCGCCGGCCTGGTGTACCAGCCCACCGATACCGTGGCGCTGTACGCCAGCACCGCGCGCGGCTTCCGCCCGAACAGCGGCATCAGCATCGACAACACGGCCTTCCCGGCCGAGGACAGCCGCGCGCACGAGATCGGCGCCAAGCTCGACGTGCCCGGCGGCCTGGCCGCCACGCTGGCGCTGTACCGGATCGAGAAAAGCAACGTCCTGACCCTGAACCCGCTGAATACCGATTATGCGCTGCCGGCCGGCGAAGTGGCCAGCCGCGGCCTGGAACTGGACGTGTCGGGCCAGCTGCGGCGCGACCTGCGTCTGTCCGCCGCCTACGCCTGGACCGATGCGCGCGTCACGCGCGGCGACAACACGATCCGCACCGGCAGCCGCTTTCCCAACGTGCCGCGCCAGAGCGCCAGCGTGCTGCTGGTGGCCGGCGACGCCGCGGCCTCGATCGGCGCCGGCCTCGCCTACGTGGGCGAGCGCTTCGGCGACGTGGCGGCGTCCAGCGATTTCCGCCTGCCCGGCTACACCACGGCGCGCCTGCTGGCGGCCTGGACCCCGGCCCCGCACTGGCGCCTGGCCCTGAACGTGGACAACCTGTTCAACCGCCGCCACTACGCCAGCTCGTACAGCCGGCTGTGGGTGGCGCCGGGCAGCACGCGCAGCGCGACCGCCAACCTGAGCTACCGTTTCTGAAAGGTCCCGCATGAACAATCCCGGCAAACGTATCGCCTCGATCGACGTCGCGCGCGGCCTCGTCATGCTCCTGATGACCGTCGACCACGTGCGCGAAACCTTCTTCCTGCAGCACCAGGTGCCCGATCCGATGGACCCGGCCGGCACCAGCCCGGCGCTGTTCTTCACGCGCATGATGGCGCATTTCTGCGCGCCGATGTTCGTGTTCCTGACCGGGCTGTCGGCCTGGCTGTACGCGCATCCACCCGCCGGCCGGCGCGACGCCACCGGCTTCCTCGTGAAACGCGGCGCGCTGCTGATTGCGCTGGAAATCGTGGTCGTCAATTTCGCCTGGACCGGCACCTTCACGCCGGCGACGCTGTACCTGCAGGTGATCTGGGCCATCGGCCTGGCGATGCTGGCGCTGGCCCTGCTGCACCGCCTGCCGCTGGGCGTGCTGGCGCTGCTCGGCCTGGTGATCGTCGGCGGCCACAATGCGCTGGCCGGGGTGGCCTTCGAGCCGGGATCGCCGGCGTCCTTCGCCTGGACCATCCTGGAACAGCGCGGTTACCTGGCGGAGGGGCCGACCCGGATCAAGATCAGCTATCCGGTGCTGGCCTGGATCGGCGTGATCCTGCTCGGCTATGCCTGCGGGCCGCTGTACGCGCGCACCGGCTCCAGCCATGCGCCGGCCCTGCGGCGGCGCTGGCTGGCGCTCGGCGGTGCGCTCTGCCTGCTGCTGCTGGCGCTGCTGCGCAGCGTGGACGTCTACGGCGAGCCGCTGCCGTGGACGGCGCAGGCGGATCTGCTGCGCACCGTGATGTCCTTCCTGAACTTCACCAAGTACCCGCCCTCGCTCGACTTCCTGTTGCTGACGCTGGGCTGCGGCCTGCTGGCGCTGGCCTGGCTGGAACGTATCGACAACGCGGCCACGCGCGTGGCCGCGGTGTTCGGCGGCGCGCCGCTGTTCTATTACCTGCTGCACCTGTATGCGCTGCTGGCGCTGCAGCGGATCGCCGCCGCACTGTTCGGGGTGGCGCGCTTCGACGTCGACCACGTGTGGCAGCTGTGGGCGATCACGGCGCTGCTGGCCTTCATGCTCTACTGGCCGACGCGGCGCTTCGGGCGCTACAAGCGCGAGAGCGGCAAGGGGTGGGTGAAGTACTTCTAGTTCAGTCCCGGGCAGTTCAGTCCCCGGTCCTGGCAATCATGCCCTTCGACGGCCCGGCGGGCCCGCCCGCCCCGTCCGCCGGCACCGTGACCAGCAGCCGGTCGATCACCACGCCCGGATCGATGCCATACACGCGCAGCGTGTGCGCCCCGGCCGACACGTGGCCCAGCCGGGCCGTCACGAAGCGCATGTTGTCGAGCACGCCCTGCGCCCACTCGGCGTCGCCATCCTTGTGCGCCAGTTCCAGCACTTGCGGCGCTCCATCGTCGAGCGCCACGGCGAAGCGCAGCTTGCCGGCGCTCGGATGGGTCGGCAGCAGCTGCACCCGCAGTTCGGCCACGCCGGCGCGCGGCAGCTGGATGCGGTAGTCCAGGCGCGGCGCGTTGGCGGCGATGCGCGCGGGTGCAGGATCGGCATCGGCCGCGCCTGCAGATGCCGATGCCGATGCCGATGCAGGCAGCGTCACGCCGCCTTCGCCGCTGGTGCCCAGGCCCGGCACCGCCTGCCAGGCCTGGGCGCCGGCCTGGCGCTGGCCGTCGAAGCGCTCGGCCTCGATCGCCAGCGGCGCCGCGGCCGGTGCGTCCGGCGCCTGTGCCTGTGTTTGTGCCTGTGCCTGTGCCTGCGCCGGATGCCCGGGCATGCGCCACTTGAGCAGGCGGTAGGAGCGCCATTCGTTGTCGGCCGGTTCTTCCTTCATGAAGTGGCGCCACTTGCCGCCGGCCAGGCCCTCGTCCCAGTAGGCGGTCAGGCGTTCCAGGCGTGCATTGGCGGCCAGGGCGGCAGCCTGGTTGCCGCGTTCGCCCTCGATGAAGCGCTCGTTGGCCAGGGCCGAGGCCTGCACCGGATAGGCGACCAGCTCGAACCAGGCGTCGCGCCGGGCCGGGGCAATCGTGGATTCCAGCGCGGCGACGCGGTCGCGCAAACGCACGAAGGCGCGCAGCCGCTCGTCGGCTTCTTGCGGACTCAGGCTGCTGCGGCGCGGCTGCTCCTTCGGTAGCCACCATTGCAGGTGCTCGGGACGGCGCCGGAAGTTCAGGCGGTAGTAGTCGGTCATGATGGCCGCGATCTCGTCGGCCCGCGCCGCGCCGAACTCGCGCGCCGCCCATTCGGGCAGGAAGCGCGCCAGCGTGGCCGGGGTCCAGCGATCGATGTCCCAGGCCATCTGCATGAAGAATTCGGTGCCGATCTCGGCCGGCTTGAGGTCGCCGACGTTGAGGATCCAGACACGGTCGGCGCCGGCCTGGTACGAACGGCGCATCTCTTCCCAGATCAGGGCCGGCGGCGTCGTGTTCAGCCACAGGTAGGCCATCGGCGCGCCCAGATAGGAAATGTGATAATAGACGCCGAAGCCGCCCGCGCGCTTGCGTTCCTGCGGCGCCGTGAAGTTGCGCACGTAGCCGAAGTTATCGTCGGTCCACATGACCGTCACGTCGTCCGGCACCTTCAGCCCCTGGCGGTACTGCGCCAGCACTTCCTTGTACGGCACGAACAGCTGCGGCACCTGCTCGACCTGCGGATTGACGTGCTTCGCCAGCATGGCGCGCTGGTCGGTGAAGATGCGCTCCAGCAGCGCCACGCGCTGAGCCGGGTCCTTCGGCCCCTGCATGCCCGAGTCGTGCACGCCGCGCATGCCGATCGTGTAGATGTTCTCGTAGCGGCCATTGCTGGCGACCCGCTCTTCCCAGTACTTGCCCACGCCCTCCGGGTTGGCCTGGTAGTTATAGGCGCTGGCCGGCGCCTTCCATTCGCCCACGTTATTGCGCAGCATCGGCTCGGCGTGCGACGACCCCATCACGATGCCGTATTCGTCGGCCAGGCGCGCGTTCTCGGGAAGGCTGTTGAAGGGCGCCGTGCCCGGATGCATGCCCGGCCACAGGGTGTTCGCCTTCAGGCGCAGCAGCAGTTCGAACATGCGGGTGTAGGTCTTGGGGCCGATGTTGCCGGTGTCCGGCTCGTGGGTCTTGGCCACCCACGGCAGCAGGCCCCAGTCCTCGTCGTTGATGAAGATGCCGCGGTACTTGACCGAGGGCGGGCCAAAACGGCGCATGCCGGCCGCCACGTACAGCGCGTCCTTGCGCGCCGGCGCCACGTCGGCCCACCAGGTCCAGGGCGACACCCCGATCGCCTGCGACAGTTCATAGACGCCGTACGCGGTGCCGCGCGGGTCGCTGCCGACGATCACCAGCGCGCGCGCCACGCCGGGCAGCGGCTGCTCGACCGTGGCGATGACGAAGCTTTCCCACTTGCCGCGCAGCGCCGACAAATCGATCTTGCCGCTCGCGGCCAGCCGGTCCGCCAGCTCGCTCTTGCCGAGCGTGCCGACCAGCACCGCCGTAGCGGCTGCCGAATCAGACGCAGAAGCGGAAACGGACGATGCGCCGGCGCCGTCCACGCCGGAGAGGATCGCCGGCCGGCGTCCGGTCACGCGCTCGAGGTCGGCCGCCAGGTCGCGCAGCGCATGTCCCACCACCTTCGCATCCGACGGCGCCATCACCAGCCGGGCCACGCCGGCGGCATCCACCAGCGCGACATCCTGGCCGCCGCCGGTGGTGTTCACCCAGCCGGCGCCGGCTGGCGCGGCCGCCGCAGTGGCCGGCTGTGCGGCCGCAGTCGCGGCAATGGCGCCACCGCCGGCCAGCGCGGCGATGACGAACAACATACGTGGTGACATCTTCTCTCCTGAACATGACAGACCAGGACCGGCATGACGGGCGCCAGACTTGGATGCTAATGTTTCAGTGTAGCGGACAGGGCCGCGTTTGCGGCGCCGGGCGCCGGATCGATCAGGATGATGAGCAGGCCCCGGCCGGGGCATGGTGATGTGTTAACATCATCGTTTCGTTCAGTGAACTTTATTTTCCCCATGAATCTCGACACCTTGCCGGGCGCTTTCAGATTGGACCGCGCGCGCAGCGCCACCGTCCAGGTGTACGAACAACTGCGCGAAATGATCGTCACCCTGGCCCTGAAGCCGGGCACCGTCCTGGCGCGCGCCCAGCTGATCGAGTATTTCGGCCTGTCCAACACGCCGATCCGCGATGCGCTCACGCGCCTGAACGACGAGCGCCTGGTCGAGGTCTTTCCGCAGCACCTGACCCGGGTCCGCGCCATCGACCTGGACGCCGCGCGCCAGGCGCATTTCCTGCGCGTGTCGATCGAACTGGAACTGGTGCACGTACTGGCCCAGGCCCCCAACCCGGTGCTGGAAAAGTCGCTGCAGGGCTTGATCGCGCAGCAGCGCGCCAGCCTGGAGGCGGGCGACCTGGAGAGTTTCACCGCGCTCGACCAGGGCTTCCACAAGAAGATGTATGCCATGGCCGACATGGGCGATTTGTGGCAGGTGGTGCGCAACCTGAGCGGCAACCTGGACCGGCTGCGGCGCCTGCACCTGCCGCTCAACAACAAGGCGCAATCGATACTCGACCAGCACGCCGAGATCGCGCTGGCGATCGGCCGCGGCGACGCCGGTGCCGCGCAAGCCGCGGTACGCGCCCACCTGTCGGGGACGCTGTCCCAGTTGAACGCCCTGCGCGACAATTATCCGGAGTATGTTTCGCCGAGCTGAGCAGGGAACGCCTGCTGCGCGAGAGGCACCATCGCTGCCGATATGCCTTGCGCGGCCACAACCTGGCTAACGGCGGCTGGCAGGCTGGACACCAGGCCGAGCACCCATTTCAGCTCGGCCCGCGCCAGCGCCACCCGCTCCGCCGACGGCGCGGCGTCCGGCAGGTCGAGTTCGTCCAGTTGGCGGCGGCATCGATGTGCACGATGGCCTCGTGGCGCATCCGGTCGATCAGGATGTTCTTTGTCGTCTGCATCAGGCACGCACCCGATACCATGCATTGCCGAGCAGTTCGTACACCGCATACCAGGAGCGCCGCATGCCCTCGGCGCTGGGCAGCCAGGCGCCCAGCAGTTCCGACACGTCAGGTTCCGGCCCACTCAGTTCCGGCCCATTACCCAGGAACATGGTCGGTGCGCTCACCACCTCGAGTCCGGCACGTTCGAACACCGTGCGTGCGCGCGCCATGTGCATCGCATCGGTCACGAGAAGGATGCGCTTGACGCCGTCCGCGCGCAGCATGGCGGCGCTGTAGGCCGCGTTCTCGGCGGTGTCGCGCGAGCGCGGCTCGATCCACCTGACCGGCACCCCGAAGTCTTCGCGCAGGGCCGTCGCCATCGCGTCGGCCTTCGAATAGGCGCGGTCTTCGGGCCGGGGATCGACGCCACTGGCGCCGTTGCCGCCACTGACCAGCACCGGCAGCCCGGTGCGCCGCTGCAGGTGCGCCGCATAACGCAGGCGCGCCAGCGCGATGTAGTCGGGTATGTCGCGATGGCCGTACTCGGGCGCGCGCCTGACGCGGCCGGCGGCCAGCACGACGATCGCCTGCGCACCGGCGCGCTCGGGCGCCTGCAGCGGCGCGGTCAGGCGCTCGAGCGGCATGACGAAGAACTGGGCGCCCGCGGTGCTGGACAGGAAGGTCAATGCCGCCAGCCCGACGCCGGCGACGATGCGTCCGGCGCGCGGCCAGCGGCGCCAGAGCGCCAGGCCGACGGCGATGACCAGGAACAGGCTGGTGGGCGGCAGGATCAGGTCGCGCGGGACGGCATTGATCAGGTCAAGCAAGGGGTTGGCGGTCATGGAGCGGATTGAAGGATGGGAGCGTCCAGAGTAGACCGCAGCCGGGGCCGGCGCGTCAAGGGCGCGCGGCCGAGCCCGGCCGCACCATGTCCGGACAGATCAAAATATTGTGCTGAAAACGGCGGAAATTTTTTACCGTGCGTCATTGAATATGGCCCCCCCGGGATGACATTAAAAATTGCCCAAATAAAATTTTCAAAAAGTCGGGCGCAGAATCCGGTGTGAGACAAGCATGAAAGCAAGCTTCCTTTATTATTTGAATCCAGTCCAGGCCGCGCGGGGCCGTACTTGAAGCGGGCCGCCTCGATACCGGTGCGGCCGTGCTGCGCGCGCTGGCAGTGGCCATGACGCTGGCGCTGCCGGCCTGCGGCGCGTGCGCCGCCGCGCTCGGCCTGGTGCTGGCGGTCAGCCGGCTGCAATCGGTGGTGGCCGAGATGGCGCTGGCGCGCGCGCAGCAGGATACCGCGCTGGCGCGGCTCGGCCAGCTCACCGGCTACCGCGTCGACGACGCCAGCCTGGCCCAGTCCCCCGCCAGCGCGCGCCCGCTCGACGGCGGCCTGGACATCCTGCTCGAGCGCGCCCGCGACGCCAACCTGGACATCGCACTGCGCGGGCGACGGACGGCGCCTGCTGCCGGCCGACGAGATCGCACGCGCGGTGGCGGCCGACGCGGCCGATGCAGCCGGCGCCGGCCAGGCCGTGGACCAAGGCTGCAGGACAGGCCGAGGCAAGGCCGCCGCGGCGCCGGTGTCAGGCCCGTCCGGCGCGCGGACCGGCGCGGCTGCGCAGCACCAGCGCGATGCCGCCGATGATCGCCAGCGCGGCCAAGGCCAGCCGCGCCGTGAACGCCTCGCCCAGCAGCAGCACGCCGCCGGCGGTCGCGATCAGCGGCACCGACAACTGCACCGCGGCCGCCTGCAGCGCCGCCAGCCGCGGCAGCGCCGCATACCACACGACGTATCCGAGTCCCGAGGTCAGCGCGCCCGACGCCAGCGCCAGCGCCACGCCGCCGCCATCGAGATGGGCACGCGCGATGAACACGAGCCCGAGCAGGATGCCCATCGGCGCGGCACGCACGAAGTTGGCGGCGCTAGCAAGCAGAGGATCGGGCACGCCGCGGCCGCGCAGCGAATAGCCGCCCCAGGCGGCGCCGGCCAGCGCCATCAAGGCCGTCCCCGCCGGCGACGGCGCGGCCACGCCCGGCAGCAGCAGGTAGACCAGGCCGCCGGCCGCCAGCGCCAGGCCGAGCCAGCCACTGCGCAGCAGGCGCTCGCCGGCGGCGAAGCCGGCGCCGGACATGGTCAGCTGCACCGTGCCGAACAGGATCAGGGCGCCGGTCCCGGCCGGCAGCGTCAAATAGGCAAAGGAAAAGCAGGCGACATAGGCGAACAGCATGGCGGCCGCGCGCCAGTCGCCGCCGCGCTGCCGGTCCGCCGCGACGGCACCAGCCGCACCGGTCGTACTGGACGCGCCGGCCGTGTCCGCGCGGCGCCGGCGCAGCCGCACCAGCAACACCAGCATCGCGGCACCGGACGCCAGCCGGATCGCGCTGAAGCTGGCCGGATCGATGCGGTCATGCTGCAGCGCAGCCCGGCACAGCAGCGAATTGGCAGCAAAGGCCAGCATGGCCGTCGCGGTCAGCAGGATCGTGGCCAGGGTCGGCCGTACCGTGGAAGCGTCGCGCATGGCAGCCCCTAAGCATAATAAACGAATAAGTAAATACGATTTTATAGCAAGCAGCCCCGGGCGGCCACGCATGAGCCAGCGAAATGCATCATCTAGAATACCGTTTGCAATTCGGATACCGATCGGTATAATCTCGCTCTTCGCTGATTTGCATCCTCATTTGTCCGCTCATTTGTCCGCTCCTATGCCCACCACTTTCCGCCTGCGCATCGGCGCCTGCGCCTGCCTGCTCGCCCTTGCCGCGTGCACGACCGGCCCGAACTTTCGCACGCCGGACACCCCGGTTCCCCTCGCATCGCTGGCATCGGCGCCGGGCGTCCATGCTAGCGATGGCGCCGCCAAGGCTGGCGAGACCACGCCGAGCCGCCTTGTGAAGCGTGCCGTCGATCCGGCCTGGTGGGCGCTGTTCAAGGATCCGGTCCTGAGCGCGCTCGAGCGCGAAGCGCTGGACGCCAACCTCGACCTGCGCGCCGCCGCCACCCGCCTGGCGCAAAGCCGCGCGGCGCTGCGCGTCAGCGGCGCCGCCCTGCTGCCGAGCGTGAACGCGAACGCCTCCGGCCTGCGCGAGCGCGCCAGCGCGACCGGCATCATGGCCCTTGGCGGGACGTCCGAGCCGATCAGCGCCACCGCCGCCAACGGCGCCGACCCATTCGGCACCGCCACCAGCGAGAACGGCCCCGGTTCGCCGCCCTTCAGCCTGTGGCAGGCCGGCTTCGACGCCAGCTGGGAACTCGACCTGTGGGGCCGCGCCCGCCGTATGCGCGAGTCGGCCGCGGCCGAGCTGGATGCCGCCCACTATGACGCGCAAGCGGTGCGCGTCTCGGTCGGCGCCGAAGTGGCGCGCACCTACCTGCTGCTGCGCGGCGTGCAGACCGCCCTGCGCATCGCGCGCGACAACACCGGCATTGCCGAAAAGAGCCTGCACGTGGCCGAACGGCGCCGCCAGCAGGGCGTGGCGACCCAGCTCGATACCTCGCTGTCCGCTTCCCAGCTGGCCAGCTTCGAAGCGGCGATCCCGGAACTCGAGCACCGCCAGCAGGCGCTGAAGAACGCGCTGGCCCTGCTGCTGGCCAAGGCGCCGCATGCGCTCGACGCCCAGCTGGCCGGCGGCGGCGAGGTGCCAGCGCTACCGGCCGAAGTGCCGGTCGGTTTGCCGTCGCAACTGGCCCAGCGCCGTCCGGACATCCTGCGCGCCGAAGCCCGGCTGCACGCCGCCACCGCCGCCATCGGTGCCGCCAAGGCGGATTTCTATCCGAGCGTCAGCCTGACCGGCAGCTTCGGCTTCCAGTCGCTCAGCTTCAGCGATGTCGGCGCCTGGGACGGCCGCCAGTTCGCGTTCGGGCCGGTGCTGCACCTGCCGATCTTCGATGGCGGCCGCCTGGCCGGCAAGCTGGCCTTGAGCGAAGCGCGCCAGCAGGAAGCGGCGCTGCACTACCAGCGCACCGTGCTGGGCGCCTGGCACGAAGTCGACGACGCACTCGGCGCCTACCGCGCGGTACAGCTGCGCGACGCCCGCCTTGCGGTGGCACTCGGGCAGAACCGCCAGGCCCTGGCCAGCGCCCAGCGCCGCTATACCCAGGGCGCGGCCGACTATTTGAACGTGCTGGTGACCCAGCAGCGCCTGCTCGACAGCGAGAACGCGGTGGCCAAGAGCCGCACCGAGATGGCGCTGGCGATGGTCGCGCTGTACAAGGCGCTCGGCGGCGGCTGGGATGCCGCGCCGGCGCCTGCCGGCAGGCAGCCATGATGAACGGAGCGCGGATGCACGCCTGGACCCTCTCGAACGAATCCGACCTGCCGCTGTGGGTGCTGGACCTGGACGACGATTTGTACGGCCTCGAACACCGCCGCCTGTGCGTGTGGGCCGATGAATTCGACGGCGGCTGGCACTGGGAAATCCAGACCTGGGAAGGCGACGGCGTAGCCGCCGCCGGCCTCGGGGCCAGCCGGGACGATGCGATGGCCGCCGCCGAAGCCACGGTCCGCAGTCGCGCCGCCGCGCCCGGCCCCGATCAACCCACAGATACGCGATAACTCATCTATGCAACACCACGCAAGCACTGCCGCAGGCGCAATCGGCGGCGCAGTCACCGGCACCGGTCCGTCCACAGCCATGACCGCAGGCGCGGCGCCGTCTGCAGCACCAACGGCGCCGGCGGCCCCACCCGCCGTCCACCCCTTCGGCCTGCGCCTGTTCACCGGCGTCATGGGCGTGTTCGTGGCCGCCATGATGTCCGGCCTGAACAGCCGTATCGGCGGCCTGGCGCTGACCGACATCCGCGCGGTCTTCGGCCTGGGCGTCGACGAAGGCACCTGGATCAACAGCCTGTACGCCGCCTTCGAACTGGCCGCGATGCCGTTCTCGGCCTGGTTCGCCGTCACCTTCTCGTTCCGCCGCTACCACCTGGGCGTGGTGGCGGTGTTCACCGTGCTCGGGCTGCTGACGCCACTGGCCCCCGGCGTGTCCGCGCTGCTGGTGCTGCGCTGCCTGCAGGGGTTCTTCGGCGGCCTGCTGATCCCGGTGCTGATGGCGGCCGCGCTACGCTTCTTCCCGCTGCCGCTGCGCCTGTACGGCCTGGCGCTGTACGCGATGACCGCCACCTTCGCGCCCAACGTCGCCACCTGGCTGGCGGCCACCTGGACCGATACCCTGTCCAGCTGGCAGCTGCTGTTCTGGCAGATCGTGCCGCTGGCCGCGTTTTCGCTGTGGGCGGTGGCCTGGGGCATTCCGCAGGACCCGGTGCGGCTGGAGCGCTTGCGCCAGATGGACGTCCCGGGCCTGGTCACCGGCCTGGCCGGCCTGGTGCTGCTGGCGCTCGGCCTCTCCCAGGGCGAGCGCCTGGACTGGTTCGAGAGCATGCTGGTGTGCTGGCTGTTCGGCGCCGCCAGCGTGCTGCTGGCGATCTTCCTGGTGTGCGAGTGGTTCCACCCGCTGCCCTTCGTCAAGTTGCAGCTGCTGCACCGCCGTAACCTGGGCCTGGGTTTCACCGTGTTCGTCGGCCTGCTGGTGGTGCTGCTGTCAGGCTCACTGCTGCCGGCCGACTACCTCGGCCACGCCTGGCATTTCCGCACGCCGCACCTGGCCGTGATCGGCCTCCAGGTCGGCCTGCCGCAATTCATCGTCGGTCCGGCGGTGTCCTGGCTGCTGTACAAGAAATGGGTCGACGCGCGCCACGTGTTCGCGCTCGGCCTGGTGCTGATCGCGGCGGCCTGCCTGGCCGGCTCGCGCATCACGCCGGCCTGGATGGCGTCCGAATTCGCACTGGCCCAGGCGTTGCAGGCGATCGGCCAGCCGATGGCGGTCATCTCGCTGCTGTTCCTGGCCACCAGCGTGGTGCAGCCGATGGAAGGTCCGCAAGTGTCCGGCATCGTGAATGCGCTGCGCGCCTTCGGCACCCTGTTCGGCAGCGCCATCGTCGGGCGCCTGCTGGCGGTGCGTGAGGCCACCCACGCCAACGTCCTGCTCGACCAGGCTGCCAACGCGCGCCGCCTGGGCGGCGCCGCGCTGTCCACGCCGGAAGCCTTTGCCCATGCCGCGCACCGGGTCTCGCACGAAGCCTTCGTGCTGGCCATTGCCGACGGCTACCGGCTGCTTGCCGCCCTCGCGCTGGCGCTGGTGCCGCTGGTACTGTCGCTGCAGTACATCGCGCCCCCGAGCCTGCAGAAAAAATAAAACCATCACTACCGAATCACAAGACTCATCAAGGAAAACCATGTCCCTCCCGCGTCCCGCAAAGATCACCATCGGCGTCCTCGTGGCCGCCCTCGCCGCCGGCAGCGCCTGGTGCTGGCACCATGAAGACAGCAACGGCGCCCGCCAGAGCACCGACGACGCCTACGTGACGGCCGACTTCACCCAGGTCGCGCCCAAGGTGGCCGGCAACGTGGCCGAGGTCTTGGTCGAGGACAACCAGGCCGTGCGCCGCGGCCAGTTGCTGGCCCGCATCGACGAACGCGACTACGCGGTGGCGGTCGACATGGCCCAGGCCGACCTGGCCCAGGCGCATGCGGACCAGGTGCGCCTGCGCGCCGCCATCGCCCAGCAGGGCAGCGCGATCCGGCGCGCCGCGGCGGCGGTCGAGGCCGACGACGCCACCCTGAAGTTCGCCAACGCCAACGCCGCGCGCTACCGCGACCTGGCTTCGGACGGCTCGGCCACGCTGCAGGACCGCCAGCAGGCCGAATCGCAGGCCCAGGCCGCCAGCGCGCGGCGCAGCGCCGACCAGGCCGCGCTGGCCGGGGCGAAACAGGAAGTCGACGTGCTGAACGCCCAGGTGGCGCAGGCCGACGCCCACGTGGCGAAAGCGGAAGCGGTGCTGCGCGCGGCCGAGCTGAACCTGTCATACACGCGCGTGCTTGCGCCGATCGACGGCGTGGTCGGCCAGCGCGGCGTGCGCGTCGGCGCCTACGTCCACGTCGGCGCGCCGATGCTGGCCGTGGTGCCGCTGCAGCAGGCCTACGTGGAAGCCAACTTCCGCGAAACGCAACTGGCGCGGATGCGCGCCGGCCAACGGGTTACAATCGCGGTCGACATGCTGCCCGGCGTGACGTTGAATGGCCGCGTGGCCAGCCTGGCGCCGGCCAGCAGCGTGTCGTTTTCGCCGATCGCGCCCGACAACGCGACCGGCAACTTCACCAAGGTCGTGCAGCGCCTGCCGGTCAAGATCGCCATCGATCCGGGCCAGGACGCGGCGCGCCTGCTGAAGGTCGGGATGTCGGTGACGCCGACCGTCGCGACCGGCGCATGAGATAACCATAAAATAGCGGAGACCATGAGCGAGCACCATCCCAGACCAGACGACCTGCCGGCCGGCACCCGCCGCGGCCGGCTGACCCGCGAACAAAGCCGCGCCCTCACGCGCGAGCGGCTGCTGGCGTCGGCGGCGCTGGTGTTCACGCGCGAAGGCTACGGCGGCGCCTCGGTCGAGCGCATCGCCGAGGAAGCCGGCTATTCGAAGGGGGCGCTGTACTCCAACTTCGCGTCCAAGGAAGACCTGTTCCTGGAACTGGTCGACTACCATGCGGGGCGCCACGTGGCCGAACTGTGCGCCATCCTGGACGCGACCGAAGGCGCCGACGCCACCATCGGCGCCGCCTGCGCCTGGGCCGCCGGCCTGGACCACGAACCCGATCTGCGCCTGCTGCTGCTGGAAATGATCCGGCGCGCGCGCAACGACGCGGACATGCGCCAGCGCCACGTGCGCCTGTTCGACGAACAGTGGCATGCGGTCGGCACCCGCCTGTCGAAGATTTTTCCGCAGGCGCGCACGCCGGTCGAGCCGCGCATGCTGGGCGCGCTGGTGATGGAACTCACCTACGGCAACGCCATGCAGTCGCATCCGGACCTGAATGCGGGCGACCTGATCGGCCTGGCGCTGCGCGCGCTGCGCGACGCCGCACATGCCGGTTAGCTTGCCGCCGATGCGCCGGCACCGGTTCATGATATCTTGAACGCGAACTGGCCGACACGCGCGCCGGACCGCGCCGCCGGCTGAGCGACGCGGACTGCTGCGCGGCGCGGGCAGCCCTGGAGATTCATTATGCTGACGGCCGTCTTCCGCGCACTGGTTTTTGCCTGCTTCGCCTGCCTCGCCCATCCCGCCCTGCCTGCGCCGGCCGCTGCCGCCGCTCCTGCCGCCCCGGCGGCGCTGCGCATCGCCATGGACGGGAACTATCCGCCCTTTTCCTACCGCACCCAGGACGGCAAGCTGGAAGGCTATACGGTCGACCTGTGGCGCCTGTGGTCGCAGGAGACCGGGGTACCGGTCGAGCTGGTGGCCGGCAACTGGGCCCAGGTGCTGCCGATGCTGGAACGGGGCGAGGCCGACGTCATCGATCCGATCTTCCGCACCACGGCCCGCGGCGGGCGCTTCGACTTCTCCGAGCCCTATGGTTCGGCCGTCACCTCGGTCTATGCTGATGCGTCGGTCACCGGCATCCACGACGTCGCCAGCCTGAAAGGCTTCGAGGTGGCGGTGCAGGAAGGCGACGCCTGCGCCGAGCACCTGCGCCGCGCCGGCATCGAAAACGTGCGCGTGTTTCCCAGCTACGAAGCGCTGGCGGCCGCCGCCGCCGAACGCAGCGTCAAGCTGTTCTGCCTCGACCAGTACTCGGCCGACCATCACCTGTACCGCCTCGGCCTGCAGCGCCGCTACGTGAAAGCCTTCGAGGTCACCCACGACCAGTTGCGGCGCGCCGTCAGGAAAGGTGATGCCGCCACCCTCGCGCTGGTGCAGGACGGCATGGCGCGCATTCCGCGGGCCCAAATCGACGCCCTGCACGACAAGTGGATCGGCCGTCCTCTGGTGTTTACCCGTTACGCGCGCGGCATGGCACTGGCGCTGGCGGGACTGGCCGGTGTCCTGCTGTTGCTGCTGGCCTGGCTGGCGACGGTGCGGCGCGCCGTGCGCCTGCGCACCGCGCAACTGGAACACGAACGGGCGCAGTTGCGCGCGCTGGTCGAGAGCAGCCCCGACCTGATCTGGCTGAAGGACGCCGCCGGCGTCTACCGCGACTGCAACGCCGGCGCCGCGCTGCTGCTCGGCCGTCCGCGCGCCGCGGTGATCGGCTGCACCGACGACGATTTGTTCGGGCCAACGCTGGGCGCGCGCCACCGGGAAGCCGACGCCGCCGCGCTGCGCGCCGGCCGCCCGCTCACCCACGAGGAGCCGGTGGCCCTGCCCGGTCCCTACCTGGGCCGGGTGTACGAGACCGTCAAGTCGCCGGTGGTCAAGCCGGACGGCACGGTGCTGGGCGTGCTGGGCGTGGCGCGCGACATCACCGAGCGCCGCAGGCTGGAACAGTCGATGCGGATGGCCGACCTGATCTACCGCACCAGCCTGGAAGCGATCGTGGTCAGCGACGAGGCCAACCGCATCGTCGACGCCAACCCGGCCTTCACCGCGCAGACCGGCTACGAGCTGGCCGACGTGCTGGGCCAGCGCCCGCCGCTGTTCGGCGCGGGTACGCAGGACGGCTTCAACGACTGCATGCGGCGCGCCCTGGCCGCGCACGACCACTGGCAGGGCGAGGTCCTGGACCGCAACAAGGATGGCTCGTTCACGGCGAAATTCGTGAACATCCGGGTGATCCGCGATCCCGGCGGGGGCGTCTACCGTCACGTGATCCAGTTCCACGACATCAGCGAGCAGAAAAAGAAGGACGAGCTGATCTGGCGCCAGACCAATTTCGACACCCTGACCGGCCTGCCGAACCGGCGCCTGTTCCTCGACCGCCTGGACCAGGACATCAAGAAGGCGCAGAGCGCCGGCGCCGGGCTGGGCGTGCTGCTGCTCGATCTCGACCGCTTCAAGGACGTCAACGACAGCTTCGGCCACGCCATGGGCGACCACGCGCTGATCGAGCTGACCCGGCGCATGGCCGGCTGCCTGCCCGGCGATGCGACCATGGCCCGGCTGGGCGGCAACGTGTTCGCGCTGGTGGCCGGCGAATTCGAGCAGCGTCCGCACCTGGAAACCACGGCCGGACTCATCATCGGCGCGGTCGCCGCCCCGATGCCGCTCGGTCCCGGCGCCGTGGCCCACCTGTCGGCCAGCGTCGGCATCAGCGTGTATCCGGACGACGGCGCCGGCGCGGCCGATCTGGTGCGCAACGCCGAGCAGGCGCTGCACCAGGCCAAGCAGGCCGGGCGCGGCCGCTTCCAGTACTTCACCCCGGCGCTGCAGCAGCAGGCGCGCGCCAAGCTGATGCTGACCAACGACCTGCGCCAGGCGGTGGCGCGCGGCCAGCTGCAGCTGTACTACCAGCCGATCGTCGAGGTGGCCACGGGCCGCATCCACAAGGCCGAGACGCTGCTGCGCTGGTTCCACCCGGAGCACGGCATGGTCAGCCCGGCCACGTTCATCCCGCTGGCCGAGGAAGCGGGCCTGATCCACGACATCGGCGACTGGGTGATGCGCGAGGCGATCGCGCGCGCCGCCGCCTGGCGCCATGCCTACGGCCGCATGATCGAGCTGGGCGTGAACATCTCGCCGCTGCAGTTCGCCCAGCCCGGCCCGCTGTCCTGGCTGGAACTGCTGGCCGAGGCCGGCCTGGCGCCGCACAGCATCACGGTCGAGATCACCGAAGGCGTGCTGGTGGACGATCCGGAACGGGTGCGCGGCTGCCTGGCGGCGCTGCACGCGGCCGGGGGCCGGGTCGCGATCGACGATTTCGGCACCGGGTTCTCGTCGCTGGCCTACCTGAAGCACTTCGACGTCGATTACCTGAAGATCGACAAGGTCTTCATCGACGACCTGGCCGGCGGCGGCCGCGAGCAGGCGCTGGTGGAGGCCATGGTCGACCTCGCGCACCGGCTGGGCATCGAGGCGATCGCCGAGGGCGTCGAGACCCGCGCCCAGCGCGACATCCTGGCCGGGTTCGGCTGCGACTGGATCCAGGGCTACCATTACGCGCCGCCGCTTGCGCGCGCCGACTTCGAGCGCCTGCTGGAGACGGAACAAATTATCATTCCATAATCGGCGGGCAGGTTGTAAGCTATCGCGCTCCGGCCAACTATTCAACCGATACGACATGACCCAAGCGACAGAACGTGATTCCGACCACCCCCTCGACATGATCATCTTCGGCGGTGTGGGCGACCTGGCGATGCGCAAGCTGCTGCCGGCGCTGTACATGGCCTACCTGCACGGCAACCTGCCGGCGTCGACCCGCATCCTGTCCACCGGACGCCAGGACTACGACCGCAACGCCTATCTCGGCCACGTCGAAGCGCATTCGCGTTCCTTCATCTCCCCGGACAACTTCAACGACAAGACCTGGGACGGCTTCCTGCAGCTGCTCGAGTACGTCAAGCTCGACGTGCAGGCCGCGCCTTCGTTCGACGCACTGGCGCAGGCCTCGCGCGATGGCGCGCAGCGGGTATTCTATCTCTCCACCGCGCCGTCGCTGTTCACCACCATCTGCGAAAAGCTGGCCGCATCCAGCCTGGTCGATTCGCAGGCGCGCGTGGTGCTGGAAAAACCGCTCGGACACGACCGCGCCTCGGCCGTCGAGATCAACGAGGCGGTCGGCAAGCACTTCGCCGAATCGCAGATCTACCGCATCGACCATTACCTGGGCAAGGAAACGGTGCAGAACCTGATGGTGCTGCGCTTCGGGAATTCGATCCTGGAACCGCTGTGGCGCGCGCCGAACATCTCGAGCGTGCAGATCACGGTGGCCGAGGAAGTGGGCGTAGGCAGCCGCGCCGGCTTCTACGACGGCACCGGCGCGATGCGCGACATGATGCAGAACCACCTGCTGCAACTGCTGTGCATCGTCGCCATGGAGCCGCCGACCTCGCTGTCGCCGGACGCGGTGCGCGACGAAAAGCTGAAGGTGCTGCGCTCGCTGCGCCGCTTCGGCCTGGCCGACATCGCGCGCGACAGCGTGCGCGGCCAGTACATCCGCGGCGTCAGCGGCAACCAGGAAGTGCAGGGCTACCTGGAAGAGCGCAACGTGCCGGCCGACAGCGCCACCGAGACCTTCGTCGCGCTGCGCGCCCACATCGACACCTGGCGCTGGTCCAAGGTGCCGTTCTACCTGCGCACCGGCAAGCGCATGGCGCGCCGCTCGTCCAAGATCGTGGTCGAATTCGCCAACCCGCCGTTCCCGCTGTTCCCCGAACACAAGGGCACGGTCGCCAACCGCCTGGTGATCGAACTGCAGCCGGAAGAAGCGATCAAGCTGCAGATCATGGCCAAGCAGCCGGGCAGCGGCATGGAGATGCAGCAGGTCGCCCTGAACCTGGACCTGCAGTCGGCCTTCCAGCAGCGCCGCGCGGAAGCCTACGAACGTTTGCTGATCGACGTCGTGCGCGGCCGCCTGACCCACTTCATGCGCCGCGACGAACTGGAAGCGGCGTGGGAATGGGCCGATCCGATCATCGAAGGCTGGAAGACGCTGGGCGAGAAGCCGCACACCTACGCGGCCGGCTCGTGGGGACCGGCGGAATCGTTCGCGCTGCTGGCGCGGGATGGGTTCAGCTGGGTGGAATAGACCCATTACGTTGTCGATGAACGTCGTTCCCGGCCTCGGCGGCCCCCTTGGCGGGGAGTCGCTTCCGGCAATGCCGGGAACGACGGGCTGGGGGTGCATGTCTATCGCTCTGCTGCAGACCCTACCCCCTACTCCTCTTACTCCTTCTCCCCCTCCCCACCCCGCCCGCTCACCCACTCGTGCCACCCGCAATCGGGACAGCGGCTGCACAGGATCACCCCGAAAAACGTCGCGCAGCCCAGCGCCAGCACGGTCGCGTGCAGCAGGATATCGGCTTCGATTCCAGTCAACAGATTCAGCATCGCATCACCTCGTCTCCGGCGGCACCCGGCCCGAACGCGGCAGGCGCCTTATTGTGTCGGGATACTATTGTCGAGATACTTTGGTCGAATTACGGCGATTGCAGCCCGCCGTCGCCAGGCTGCATGGTTTCAATGTAGTCCAAGCCGCCACCAAAATCCAGTGCAGCACGCTTGACGCATACCGGCACGCCGCCAGCGCCCTGCCGCCAGCAAATATCCGATAAATGCATACCAAAAGCTATTTTCAGAATAGCAACTTATTATGGGTGTCGGCTACCCTCTGCGCTCGAACTGGCCGCCCCGGCCGGACATGACAACGCCCCATGAACTCCTTCTCGACAATCGACACCATCGTCTTCCTGTTCTATTTCGTGGTCGTCGCCGGCTATGGCCTGTGGGTCTACCGGCGCAAGAAAAGCACCTCCGGACGCGAATCCCACGACTATTTCCTGGCCGAAGGGTCCCTCACCTGGTGGGCCATCGGCGCGTCCCTGATCGCCTCCAACATCTCGGCCGAGCAGTTCATCGGCATGAGCGGCTCCGGCTACCGCATCGGCATGGCCATCGCCGTGTACGAACTGATGGCGGCGGCGACCCTGGTGATCGTGGCCGTGTTCTTCATGCCGGTATACCTGAAGAACCGGATCTACACGATGCCGCAGTTCCTCGAACAGCGCTACGGCAAGGCCGTGGCCACGACGATGGCCCTGTTCTGGCTCGGCCTGTACGTGGTCGTCAACCTGACCTCGATTTTGTACCTGGGCGCGCTGGCCATCGGCAGCATCGCCGGCCTGGGTGTGCTGCCGTGCATGCTGTTCCTGGCGGTCTTCGCCGCGGTCATCACGCTGGGCGGCATGAAAGTCATCGGCTACACCGACGTGATCCAGGTGCTGTGCCTGGTCATCGGCGGCCTGGTGACGACCTGGATCGCGCTCGACCTGGTGGCGGCGCTGGCCGGCGGCAATGGCGCCATCGTCGGCGCCAGCGAACTGTTCAAGCGCGCCGGCGAGCACTTCGACATGGTGCTGGACCGCGGCAACGCCAACTACATGGACCTGCCGGGCCTGTCGACCCTGATCGGCGGCATGTGGATCGTCAATCTGAACTACTGGGGCTGCAACCAGTACATCACCCAGCGCGCCCTGGGCGCCGATCTGCCGACCGCACGCAAGGGCCTGCTGTTCGCCGCTTTCCTGAAACTGTTGATGCCGGTGATTATCGTCCTGCCGGGCATCGCCGCCTACGCGCTGGACAAATCCGGCACCCTGGGCGACGCCATGCGCCAGGGCGGCGAACTGAATCCGGACCGCGCCTACCCGACCCTGCTGGCGCTGCTGCCGGTCGGCCTGAAGGGCGTGGCCTTCGCAGCCCTGACCGCGGCGGTGGTCGCTTCGCTGGCCGGCAAGGCCAACAGCATCGCCACCATCTTCACGCTCGACATCTACAAGAAGCACTTCAACAAGGACGCCGGCGAACAGAAGATGGTATGGGTAGGCCGCATGAGCGTGATCGTGGCCATGGCCCTCGCCGTGGCGATCGCGCCGCTGCTGGGCATCGACAAGAAGGGCGGCTTCCAGTACATCCAGGAATACACCGGCTTCGTTTCGCCGGGCATCCTGGCCATGTTCCTGCTGGGCTTCTTCTGGAAGAAGACCACGGCGCCGGCGGCGATGTTCGCCACGGTCGGCGGCCTGGTGTTCTCGGTCATCCTGAAATTCCTGCCGGAGATGATGGACCTGTCGTTCCTGGCGCCGATCGGTTTCGCTGTCGACAATGGCAGTGGCGTGTACGAGATCCCCTTCCTGGACCGCATGCTGATCGTGTTCGCGATCGTGGTGGCGGGCATGGTCCTGATGAGCACCCTGGGCCGCGCGGACGGCAGCAGGAAGCGCATGATCATCGACCGCTCGCTGTTCCGCGTCGATGGCGGCTTCGCCTTCGGCTCGGCGGTGATCTGCGTGCTGCTGGCGGCGATCTACGGCGCCTGGTGGTAAGACCGCAGCGCCTCCAGCATCGCCTCGGCCGCCGGCGATAAGCGATGCTGGCGGCGCGTGATGACGCCGTACATGTCCATGCGCAGGTTCAGCTCGAACGGCAGCACGGCCAGCACGCCGCTGTCGAGGTAGGGCTGGACCAGTTCGATCGACATCGGCGCCACCATGTCGCTGCGGCCCAGCAGGCTGGTGACCACGAACGGCGCCATGGTGGTCACGGTTTCCGCCGGCTGCTCCAGCCCGGCGGACAGGAACAGCGCGGCGATGCGGTCGCGCACGATGCTGCCGGCCGGCGGCAGGATCCAGCCCTGGCGCGCCAGGTCCTGCACCGTGATCCGGCCGGCGGCCAGCAGCGGATGGCCCGCGCGCACGATCAGGCAGTGCGGTTCGTCGGTGAGTGGCGCGAAGTGCAGCTCGGCGGCCACGGCCGGATCGCCGATGCGGCCGATGGCGATATCGAGCTCGCCGGCGCGCAGCTTTTCCACCAGCGCCTTGCTGCTGTCGACGTCGACCGACACCTCGATGCCGGCATGGCGCGACTTGAGCAGCGTGATCGCGGCCGGCACCAGCGTCGCCGCCGGGGTCAGGATCGCGCCCAGCGCCACCCGGCCGCGCAGGCCGGTCGCCAGTTCCATCACTTCATGGTAGGCCGCATCCATCTCGGCCAGCGAGGCGCCGGCGCGCCGGATCAGCACCTTGCCGTACCAGGTCGGCTCGACGCCGCGCGGCAGCCGTTCGAACAGCGGCACCCCGAGCGCATGCTCGAGCTCCCCGAGCAGCTTGGAGGCCGCCGGCTGGGTCAGGTTGGCGGCTTGCGCGGCCTGCATGATCGAACCGTGCCGGCCCAGCTCGACCAGCAGCACCAGGTGGCGGGTCTTCAGGTAGGCGCGGACGAAGCGGTCGGAGCGGTCGGAACGGGAATCGGGCATCGGAGGCTGCGAGGTCGGCAATAAGAGTTTCCAGCATGATAGTTGTCAGGATGGCCAAGGGTCAACGTGCCGCCGGCGGCGCCCCCGGAAGTGATATATCGAAACAACATAGTTCGCGCTGCACCTGAGATAAGTCTTTTTTAATTGACAACGCTAAGCTGTGTCGCCATAAAAATGCCATGACTGTTACCCTGTCGTCATGCAATGGAAAAGGAAAGGAAGCCTCATGTTCAACCCATCCGACGATCCCCACCGCCGCCACAATCCGCTCAGCGGCGAATGGATCCTGGTGTCGCCACACCGCGCCAAGCGCCCCTGGCAGGGGCAGCAGGAAGCGGCCGACCGCTCGGTCAAGCCCGCGCACGACCCGAGCTGCTACCTGTGCGCCGGCAATACGCGCGTCAACGGCGAAAAGAATCCGCAGTACGAAGGCACCTATGTGTTCGAGAACGACTTCGCCGCGCTGAAGCCCGACACCCCGGACGCGGCGCCGAGCGCCGACCCGCTGTTCCAGAGCATGAGCGCGCGCGGCACCAGCCGCGTGATCTGCTTCTCGCCGGACCACAGCAAGTCGCTGCCGCAGCTGACGCTGCCCGCGATCGAGCAGGTGGTCGATACCTGGTGCGCGCAGGCGGCCGAACTGGGCGCCAGGTACCGCTGGGTCCAGGTGTTCGAGAACAAGGGCGCCGTGATGGGCTGCTCGAACCCGCACCCGCATGGCCAGATCTGGGCCACCAGCTTCCTGCCCAACCTGCCCGCCGCCGAAGACCGCAACCAGCGCGATTACTTCGCGGCCCAGGGCCGGCCGATGCTGCTCGACGTGGCCGAGCGCGAAGCCGGCAGCGAGCGCGTGGTGGTCGCCACCGACATGTGGCTGGCGGTGGTGCCGTACTGGGCGGCGTGGCCGTTCGAGACCATCCTGCTGCCGCGCTTCCCGGTGCGCCGCCTGGAAGACCTGGCCCCGGACCAGCGCGCCGACCTGGCGCGCGCGCTCAAGCTCCTCACCACCAAGTACGACAACCTGTTCCAGACCTCGTTCCCGTATTCGATGGGCTGGCACGGCGCGCCGTATGACGGCGCCGACGCCGACATGGCCGCCGACGCCGGCGCCTGGCAACTGCACGCGCATTTCTATCCGCCGCTGCTGCGCTCGGCCACCGTGCGCAAGTTCATGGTCGGCTTCGAGATGCTGGCCGAAGCCCAGCGCGACCTGACACCGGAACAGGCCGCGGCCCAGCTGCGCGCGCAGTCGGACGTGCACTACCTCGAAGCGGCCCAGCCTGGCCAATCCTGAGCAACCAACCTTTCAAGAGCATATGAATGAAACCCTGATGGCCCGCACGGCCAGCGTCTTCCAGGCCGCCTTCGGCGAGCCGGCATCGATCATCGTCCAGGCGCCCGGCCGGGTCAACCTGATCGGCGAGCACACCGACTACAACGACGGCCTGGTGCTGCCCTGCGCGATCGACTACCGCACCGTGATCGCCGCGCGCCGGCGCGACGACGGCGTGGTGCGCGTGGTGGCCGCCGACTACGACGACGCGCGCGACGAATTCCGCCTCGACGGTCCGATCGAGCGATTGGAGGCGCCGATGTGGGCCAACTACGTGCGCGGCGTGATCAAGGACATGGTGGGGTGCGGCCTGCCGCTGCAGGGCATGGACATGGTGATCGCCGGTGACGTGCCGCAGGGCGCCGGCCTGTCGTCCTCGGCCTCGCTGACGGTGGCGGTGGGCCGCCTGTTCGCCACCCTGCCCGGCTTCGAGGACGTGGGTCCGATCGACATCGCCCTGACCGCCCAGCGCGCCGAGAACGACTTCGTCGGCACCAAGTGCGGCAACATGGACCAGATCAGCTCCGCCTCGGGCGTCGAAGGCCACGCCTTGATGATCGACTGCCGCTCGCTCGAGGTCAATCCGGTGCCGATCCCGGAAGGCGCCGCCATCATGATCCTGCACTCGCACGTGCAGCGCGGCCTGGTCGACAGCGCCTACAACACGCGCCGCGAACAGTGCGAGAGCGCGGCGCGCCACTTCGGCGTCAAGGCGCTGCGCGACGTCGACATGGCACTGCTCGACGAGCGCGGCGCCGAGCTCGATCCGGTCGTGCTGCGCCGTGCGCGCCACGTAATCAGCGAGAACGAACGGGTGGCGGCCGCCGCCACCGCGCTGGCCGCCGGCGACCTGGCGCGCATGGGCGAGCTGATGGCTGCCTCGCACGCGTCGATGCGCGACGACTTCGAGATCACCGTGCCGCCGATCGACCAATTGGTCGAGATCGTGAAGAACGAGATCGGCGCGGCCGGCGGCGTGCGCATGACCGGCGGCGGCTTCGGCGGCTGCGTGGTGGCGCTGGTGCCGCAGGACCTGGTCGAACGGGTCCAGGCCGCGGTCGCACGCGATTACCGCAGCCCGGACGGCAAGCAGTCGACGATCTACGTGTGCAGCGCCGCTGCCGGCGCCGGCGTGGTCCAATGAACTGGCAGGCGGGCGCGGACCGCTACAGCGCGATGCCCTACCCGCATTGCGGCAGGAGCGGCCTGCGCCTGCCGGCCGTGTCGCTCGGGCTGTGGCACAACTTCGGCGGCCCTGGCGACAGTGCCGACCTGGAACGCCAGCGCGCCATCGTGCGCACCGCCTTCGACCACGGCATCACCTGTTTCGACCTGGCCAACAACTACGGCCCGCCGCCGGGTTCGGCCGAAAGCAATTTCGGGCGCCTGCTCGACCTCGATTTGCGGCCCTACCGCGACGAGATCGTGGTCTGCACCAAGGCCGGCTACACGATGTGGCCCGGTCCGTATGGCGACTGGGGCAGCCGCAAGTACCTGGTGTCCAGCCTGGACCAGAGCCTGAAGCGCATGAAGCTGGACTACGTCGACATCTTCTACCACCATCGTCCGGACCCGGCCACGCCGCTCGAGGAAACGATGGCGGCGCTCGACCACATCGTGCGCAGCGGGCGCGCGCTGTACGCCGGCATCTCGAATTATTCGGGCGAGCAGACCCGGCGCGCGGCGGCCGAACTGCGCCGCCTCGGCACGCCGTGCGTGATCAACCAGTCGCGCTACAGCATGCTGGTGCGCCAGGCGGAAGCCGAGCTGCTGCCGGCGCTGGAACAGGAAGGCATCGGCGGCATGGCATTCTCTCCGCTGGCCCAGGGACTGCTGAGCGACCGCTACCTCGGCGGCGCGCTGCCGGCGGACTCGCGCGCGGCCGGCAATTCCGCCTTCCTGCGCGCCGAGCACATCACCGAAGAGCGGTTGCGCCTGGTGCGCGCGCTGGATGCGATCGCGCGCGACGGTGGCTGCTCGCTGGCCCAGCTGGCGCTGCGCTGGGTGCGGCGCCAGAGCGCGATCACGTCGGTGCTGATCGGCGCCAGCAAGCCGGAACAGGTGCTGGAAGCGGTACGCGCGGTGCAGATGGCGCCGCTGGAGCCGGCGCAGCTGGCGGCAATCGAATCGGTGCTGGGCCAGGACTAGTATCAAGACCAGGCATCACGCGGATGAAGATTTTGGTTGGTCCACTTGCAAGGTTGCTCAGACCAAACTAAGATTCGTGCTTGGCATTCGCCGTCACATTATTTCTGGACAAATCTCACAGATGAAGAGAACCACCACGCTGCAAGAAGCGACTTCGGTCGAGCCGCGACTGTATCGGGTTGTGTCCAGCCGGATCGAGGAACTGATCCGGGACGAGAACATCAAGCCGGGCGAGCGCCTGCCTTCCGAACGCGACCTGTCCACCAAGCTGGGCGTGAGCCGCACTTCGCTGCGCGAGGCGCTGATCGCGCTCGAACTGGGCGGCGTGGTCGAGGTGCACGGCGGCTCCGGCGTGTACGTCAGCGAGCGCCCGGCGCCGCGCCAGGACGGCCCCGCAGCCGGCCCCGGCCCGTTCGAGGTGCTGGCGGCGCGCCGCATGATCGAAGTCGAAATGGCGGCGATGGCGGCCAAGAACGCCACCGACGCCAACATCGACGCCATCCTGGTCGCGGTCGAGCAGATGGAGCAGGAACACGAATACGCCAGCGACAGCGAAGCCGCCGACCGCAACTTCCACCTGGCGATCGCGCGCGCGGCCGGCAACAGCGCGCTGGTCGGCGTGGTCGAATACCTGTGGAACCAGCGCGGCACCCTGTGGCACAAGCTCAAGGAGCACTTCCAGACCGAGGAACTGCGCCAGCAGACGCTGCTCGACCACCGCAACATCCTGTCCGCCATCGCCGCGCACGACGTCGCCGGCGCACGCCAGGCGATGCGCGCCCACCTCGACCGGGTGACGCGCACCTTCTCGCGCGGCGGCTGACACGCCGCCCCGTCAGCCAACAGCCGCACCGCAACTGCTACGTCGCCCCCGCGCAGGCGGGGGCCCAGGTTTCCCCCGTTTCATCCGACTGCAAGCCGGCACTATTGCGAAACGATCCTGCCTCCCCCACCGCGCAGATGGGTATCGAGGAACCCCGCAATCGCCTCCACCGTCGGCGCCAGCCACGGATCGAACAGCCAGAAACTGTGCGGCGTATCCGGCATCATCACCACCTTGCTCGGTACGCCCGCCGCCGTCATCTTCTCGATCATCGCCTCGCGCCCCACGGCAAAGCGCGGCTGGCCGCTGCCGATGAACAGGACCGGCGGCGTGGCTGCGCTCACGTAAAACGTCGGCGACGCCTCGCGCCAGCGCGCCTCGTTGCCGGCATAGGTGCCGCCGAGCCAGGCCGCGGCGGGGGTCGGCTGGCGGGTCGGATCGTCTTCGTTCTTGCGCGCTTCCGGCGTCGTGAAATCGGACAGGCCGTCGATGTTGACGATCGCCTGCACCGCACTCGACACATTGCCCGCTGCGCCGCCCGCGGCCGCCGGGTCGACGATGCGCGCGTTGCCGGTCACGCCGGCCAGGCTGGCGATCTGGCCGCCGGCCGATCCGCCGCCGATCGCGATGCGACCGGGGTCGATGCCGTATTCGGCGGCATGCGCGCGCACCCAGCGCACCGCGGCCTTGGCGTCGTGGACCGCGGCCGGAAAGCCGGCTTCCGGCGCCAGCCGGTAGGTGATGGTCGCCGCCGCATAACCGCGCTGGGCCAGCCGGATCGCCAGCGGCGCCAGGTTGGTGCGCAGGCCGGCGTTCCAGCCGCCGCCGTGCACCAGCACCATGGCCGGCGCCGCAGCCGGAACCGGGCCAGCGGCCTGCCGCGCCGGCAGGTACAGGTCCAGTTGCAGCGTACGGGCGCCGTACTGCACGTAGGTCAGGCCTTCGATCGCCTTGACCGAGGCCGGCACCTCGCGGCTGGCGATACGGATGAATGGGTAATTGCGCGCCAGTTTCGCGTAGGTGGTATCGGCCGTGTAGCTGTCGGGCCTGGGAGCCGGCTTGGCCGCTTGCGCCGGTTGCGCCGCCTGGGCAGCTTGGACCGCCGCCTGGGCCGCACAAACGGCAGTCGGCGCCGCTGCCGCCATCAGTGTCGCCAGCGCGCCTGCACGCCAGCCGTTGGAACGGATTGTCGCTGATCGTCGTGTCATCGTGTCGTCTCCTCGTTATCGATCATCCCGCTGACGAGTATGCCACGAAAACATCGGCTGTCGGCTGGTCCGCCTTGCTAAAGTGGCCAGACCAACTTAGAATGGCCCGACCAATAAAACAGACGTCCGCGGCGCGGCAACACGGTCTCGGATCGATCAACACCCAAGGAATATCGGAAAACCGTAGCGAGCGGCAGCAGTATTGGTTGAGAAGCGCAGCTGTACGCTGGTACAGCGAGCATCGCAAGCCGACAATGCAACGCGCAGTAGGTTTAACGATGTTCCTGTTCTGGAGACAACGTGAAACTGACTACGCGCCTGCTTACCACGCTTACCGCCTGCACCCTGCTGTCCGCCCCCGCCTTCGCGGACGGCCCCTTCCGCAATCCCGACAACAAGAGCCGCAACGATACGTCCGAGGGCACCTACCCGGTGCCGTACAAGAAGCCGGTCGAAGCCGAGATCACGGCGGCGCTGCACCGCATCCGCAGCTACATGGAATCGCAGACGCCGACCCGCGTCGTGCACAAGGCCGGCGGCGCACCGATTACCGACTTCCGCACCCCGGTGGCCGACGCCATCGTGCCCGAGGAGCAGAGCGGCTTCGGCCTGCAGGTGTACGAGATGGGCGTGGTGCACGCCGGCCTCTTGAGGGCGGCCGAGGTCACCGGCGACAAGCGCTTCACCGACATGACCACGCGCCACTTCCAGTTCTTCGCCGAACGCCTGCCCTACTTCCGCGCGCAGGAACAGCGCTTCCACCTGGAGCGTGCCAACAGCTTCTCGCGCTTCCTGGATCCGCGCTCGCTCGACGACGCCGGCTCGATGTGCGCCGCCATGATGCGCGCGCGCCATGCCGGCATCGGCCCCGACCTGTCGGCACAGATCAAGGTGTGCGGCGACTGGGTCGCGAAGAGCCAGTACCGCCTGCCCGACGGCACCCTGGCGCGCCAGCGTCCGCAGGCATCGTCGCTGTGGGCCGACGACATGTACATGGGCGTGCCGGCGCTGGCCGAACTGGGCCGCATGACGGGCCAGCGCGCCTACTTCGACGACGCGGTCAAGAACGTGCTGCAGATGTCGTCCTACCTGTTCGACACGCAGCACAACATCTACACCCACGGCTGGAACGCCAACAACCCGGATGCGCCGCGCTTCTACTGGGCGCGCGCCAACGGCTGGTCGGTGCTGGCGATGTCGGACCTGCTCGACGTGCTGCCGAAGGACCACCCGGGCTATCCGAAGGTGCTGGACCAGCTGCGCAAGGCGCTGCACGGCATCGCCGAGCGCCAGTCCGGCACCGGCCTGTGGCACCAGATGATCGACCGTAACGACTCCTACCTGGAGACCTCGGCCAGCGCCATCTTCACCTACGTGATCGCGCACGCCGTCAACCAGGGCTGGGTCAGCCCGACCACCTGGGGCTCGATCGCGCAAGCGGGCTGGGTTGGCCTGTCGACCCGCATCAACGACAAGGGCCAGGTGGAAGGCACCTGCGTCGGCACCACCTTCGCCAGCGACCAGGTCTATTACTACAACCGCCCGGCCAGCGTCGACGCCCTGCACGGCTACGGCCCGGCGCTGCTGGCCGGCGCCGAGATCATCAAGATGCTGAAGAACCCGGCGTTCAACATCGAGTACCGGGTCCGCACCTACCATTACGTGCCCAAGGGCGGCCAGACCAACTACCGCGAGCACCACTGATGCGCGCCGGGCAGGCCGCGGCCTGCCCGCAGGAGACAGCATGAACACAGCAATCCGGAGCAGCATCGCCGCGCTGGCGCTGGCGGCGCTCGCGCCCTGCGCGGCCGCGGCAGACGACATTGCCGCCAATGCGCCGATCCGCGTGATCCTGGTCGGCGACTCGACCATGGCATCGAAAAGCGGCTACGGCGACGCGCTGTGCGCACGCTTCAAGCCCGGCGTCGCCTGCCTCAACCTGGCGCGCGGCGGGCGCAGCACCAGCAGCTTCCGCCTTGAAAAACGCTGGGACGAGGTGCAGCAGCTGCTGAGCGACAGTGGCAAGGATGGTGTCAACTACGGCGCCACCTACGTGCTGGTCCAGTTCGGTCACAACGACCAGCCCGGCAAACCGGGACGCTCGACCGACTTCGTGACCGAATTCCCGGCCAACATGGCGCGCTATGCGCAGGAGACCCGCGCATTGGGCGGCGTGCCGGTGCTGGTCACCCCGCTCACGCGCCGCACCTTCAAGGGCGCCTACCTGCACAACGACCTCGCGCCCTGGGCCGAGGCGACCCGCCAGGCCACCACGCGCGAAGGCGCCGTGCTGCTCGACCTGAACGCCGACAGCTATGCCGCGGTGCAGGCGATGGGCCAGGAACAGGCCGATACCCTGGCAATGGCGCCGCCCCCAAGCGCGCCGGTAGCGTCATCGGACCCGAACCGCATCGAGCCGGCCGGCGCCGCGAAGAGCGCCTTCGACCGCACCCACCTGGGCGCAAAAGGCGCGGACCTGTTCGCGCGCATGGTGGAACGCGAACTGGTGCAGGCGCGGCCCGAGACCCGCGCCTGGTTCGAGGACGGGGGCCAGCCTTGACCGCGCCCGCGCGGCGGCAAGCCGTGGCGGCGCTGCTCGCCGCCGGCCTGCTGGCGGGCGCCTGCGGCGGCGTCCACGCGCAGGACGCCCATGATGCACGCGCCATGCCCGGGGCCGCGGCGGCGCCGGTGTGCTCGGTGCTGAGTGCCGACAGCGACGATGCCGCACCGGGCGGCGTGCGCGACGACGCGCCCCGCATCCAGGCCGCGATCGACAAGTGCGCCCCCGGCCGCGCGGTGGTGCTCGCGCCCAGCAATGCGCAGCGCCGTTTCCTGGCCGGGCCGCTCAGGCTGAAAGACGGCGTGACCCTGGTGCTCGACCCCGGCGCTACCCTCGAATCATTCCCGGCCGCACCAAGGCGCAATCCGCGTCCCCAGCTCGGCGCGCAGCAGGCCAAAGCCTACGATGTCCATGAAGTGCTGCGCTGGGCCGGCCCGGTCGGCGCGGAGCGCAGCGATCCCTGGGACCCGCTGGCCGACCCGCTGGCGACCGGCGCCCGCTTCACGCCGGACTATACCGTGGACGCCAGGGCGCGGGCCGACGGCGTCACCCGCTTCAGCAGCGTCCAGGCTGCCGTCGGCGCGGCGCTCACCGAGCCTGCACGCACGCGCCGCGTCTACATCCGCCTCGCGCCCGGCGTCTACGACGAACTCCTGTACGTGCCGGCCGGCGCGCCCTTGATCACGCTGTACAGCGAGGACCCGGACCCGCGCGCCACGCGCATTACCGCCCGCCTGGACGCCTCGACCAGCGGGGCCGCCTACCGCCAGCGCTATGCCGCCCAGTTCGATAAGGCGGCGCCAGCAGTGCGCGCCATGTTCGACGCGCTGAAGGACTTGCCGGCGCTGCAGACCACCGGTTCGAGCTCGGCCTGGATCCGCGCCGACGGCTTCCAGGCCCGCAACGTCACCTTCGAGAACGCCTACGACCGCGCCACGCCGCCGCTCGAATGCAGCGGTGACTGCCCGGACACCACCGGCGGCAGCCGCGTGCACCACCAGGCGGTGGCGCTGCGGGTGGACGGCGCCGACCGGGTGCAGTTCGAGAACGTGCGCCTGCACGGTCGCCAGGACACGCTGTTCCTCAGTTCCAAGGATGGCAGCGCCACCGTGCGCAGCTTCTTCAACAAGTCGTATGTGGAAGGCGACGTCGACTTCATCTTCGGCGACACCATCGCCTACTTCCAGGATTGCGAAGTCCGCTCGATCGGCGGGCGCCCGGCCTCGTATGCGCTGGCGCCGGACACCAGCCGGCGCGCGAAGTACGGCTTCGTGTTCAACCGCTGCCGCTTCACGCACGATGCCGGCAAGGCCGGCGGCAATGCCACAAGCGCGGGCGGCACCCCGCCCACGCGCTTCTACCTGGCGCGCCAGTGGTTCCACAACCAGCGCTGCACGCCCTACGGCCGGGTGGCTGTGGATGGCTACGCATGCCGCCTGGGCGAGGTCGACGTCTACCGCGCGCCGGTCGGCACCATCCGCAAGCGCACGCTGGAATCGGTGGGCAAGGCGGTGATCCTGAATTCGCGCATCGGCGCCCACATCGACAAGGCCGCGCCGTGGTCCGAATGGAACCGCAACGGCACCCTGGCGCACCGCCCGGCGCAATTCAGTTCCGACGACTGGTGGGACAACCTCGAACGGGCCGGTTTCGACCCGGCCACGGTACTGGGTGAAGGACCGCGCCCGGCGCCGGCCGACATCTACCTCGGCGAATACAACAACACGATAGAGTAATGGAGACCACATGAACACTGCATACAATGCCCGCCGTACCTTCCTGCGCGGCGCCTCGGCGACCGGCGCGTCGCTGCTGGGCGCCTGGCCACTCGGCGCCGCCGCGGCCGCGGCATCCACCGCGTCGGGCGCACCCGCCGATCCGTGGGCGCGCGCCCAGGAAATCGCCACGCGCCTGGCCAACCCGGTCAAGTTCCGCAAGGCCGACTACCTGGTGACCAATTTCGGCGCCGAACCCTGCAAGCTGGTGCCGGTCAAGGCCTGGATCTCGTTCGAGGAACAGCGCACGCTGCAGACGCCGGCGCCGGGCGCGAAGGATTGCTACGCCGCCTTCGCCGCCGCGATCGCCGCCTGCCACAAGGAAGGCGGCGGCCGCGTGGTGATCCCGAAGGGCGACTGGTTCTGCGCCGGCCCGATCGTGCTGCTGTCCAACGTGAACGTGCACCTGCAGGCCGGCGCCCACATCTACTTCAGCAACAACCCGCGCGACTACGCCAAATACGGTGACGTCGACTGCGGCGCCAACGGCAAGTTGGTGGTATCGCGCTGGCAAAGCAACGACTGCCTCAACTTCGCCTCGATGATCTATGCGCACAACCAGGACAACATCGCGCTCACCGCCGACGACTGGACCGCAATCCTGGACGGCCAGGGCGGCGTGCCCTTCGGCGGCACCGGCAACGATGCCAACGATTGCTGGTGGACCTGGAAGGGCAAGAACCGCACCATCAATTCGGTGGCCCAGGGCACTTCACCCAACTACGTGGAAGGCAAGATCGCGCAGAACAAGCCGAATCCGCGCAATCCCACGTCGCTGGCGCAGGTGGCGCCCGGCCTGTCCGAAGAGAAGCGCCGCCTGATCCAGGGCGAGGGCGAGACCTGGCGCTCCGACGAAGCCTACCTGCCGGCGCTGTCCGAAGCCGGCGTGCCACTGGCCAAGCGCGTGTTCGGCGTCGGCCACTACCTGCGCCCGACCATGATCCACCTGATCGGCTGCACCAACGTGCTGCTGCAGGGCTACCAGGTGACCCACACGCCGTTCTGGCAGCACCATCCGGTGGCCTGCCGTAACCTCACGATCCGCAACGTCTACTGCAACAGCCTGGGCCCGAACAGCGACGGCTTCGATCCGGAAGCCTGCGACATGGTGCTGGTGGAAGGCTGCCAGTTCGACGCCGGCGACGACTGCATCGCGATCAAGGCCGGCAAGAACCTGGACACGCAATACGGCCCGTCGCAGAACATCGTGATCCAGAAGTGCACCATGCAGAGCGGCCACGGCGCGGTCACGCTGGGCAGCGAGATGGCCGGCGGCATCCAGAACGTGTATGCGCAGGACCTGGTGTTCGAGAACAAGAACTGGGCGACCAATCCGCTCAACATCGCGATCCGCCTGAAGACCAACATGAACCGCGGCGGCTTCCTGCGCCACTTCTACGTGCGCAACGTGAATATCCCGAACGGCGTGCAGACCTCGCCCTCGTTCTACGCCGTGCTGCCCGGCTCGCCGATCCCGGACCGTTCGGTGGCGGCGGCGGCCGGCGGCGTCATCACCTTCGACTGCGACTACACGCCGCGCGCCGACACCGTGCGCACCCGCCCGCCGGAAGTCAGGGACATCCACATCTCGAACGTCAAGGTCGGCAACGTGACCAAGGGCGGGCGCCAGTTCTCGAGCTACCAGGCCTTCGTGATCCTGGGCCCGGTCGCCTTCGACTACAACGGTCCGAAACCGGCGCCGGCCATCCTGCCGGTGCGCGACGTGACGATCAGCGACTGCGACTTCGGCATGCCATCCAACTTTGAAAAACCCTGGTACATCTACAACGTGCGCGGCGTCACTTTGAAAAACGTGACCATCGCCGGCAAGAAGGTCAACACCACGCTGTCGACCTGACAGGAGGAAAGCCGATGAGCGCCGCATTCCCCTTGTCGTCCGTCCCCGGGCTGCCGGGGTTGCTGGCTCTGCTGGCTGTCCTGGCGGCGCCGGCAACTGCTGGCGCCGCCCAAGCCACGGCCGCGGTGCGCGCCGCAGGGGACGCCGCGGCGGCGTCCGCGATGGCGACTTCGGCGGCCACCTCAGTGACCACCTTTCCGGCCCCCGGCGCCACCGGCGTCAGCCCGGACACGCGCCTGGTGCTGCGCTTTCCCAGCGCGCCGACGCTGGGCACCTCGGGCCAGGTCCGCATCCGTGACGCCGCCGACGGCCGCCTGGTCGACACCCTCGACCTGGCCATCCCGGCCGGGCCGCTTGACCGCGCCACCGGCCCCTTCCCGTCGCCCCTGAAGACGCCCTACGACTACGGCAGCGGGCCACGCCGCACCAACCTGGATACCCGGCCCGGCACGCCCTCGGTCCCGGGCGCGCCGCCGGCGCCGGGCAACTACCAGTTGAGCATCATCGGCGGCTTCACCGACGGCTTCCACTTCCATCCGGTGCTCGTGCGCGGCAACGTCGCCACGATCCAGCCGCACCACGACCTGCTCGCCTACGGCAACACCTATTATGTGGAAATCGATCCCGGCGTGCTGACCCTTGGCGACGGCAGCTTCAAGGGCATCGCCGGCCCGCAGGTCTGGCGCTTCTCTACCCGCGCGCAGGGGCCGGACAAGGCGGCGCGCCGGCTGACGGTGAGCATGGATGGCAGCGGCGACTTCAACACCGTGCAGGGCGCGATCGACTTCGTGCCCGAGCAGCCGGCGGGCCGCGTGACCATCTTCGTGAAGAACGGCGACTACGAGGAGATCGTCTATTTCCGCAACAAGCGCGACATCACCATCGCCGGCGAGGACCGCGACGGGGTGCGCGTCCATTACGCCAACAACGAGGTGTTCAATCCGCATCCGCCGGGTATCGGCACCAACGAACTGCCCGGCACCTTCCCGTCGCGCCGCGCCGCATTCACGGTCGACCACTCGAACGATATCGCGCTGGTGAACATGACCATCGAGACCACGCTCGATGGCCAGGCCGAGGGTCTCCTGATCACCGGCGAGCGCAACATCGTCAAGGACGTGACCATCCGCGGCTCGGGCGACGCGCTGCAGGCCAACGGCCGCAACTACTTCAGCGACATCCACCTGGCTGGCGGCGGCGACACCATCCTCGGGCGCGGCGCGAACTACTTCCGCCGCTGCGCCATCGAATCGCGCGGCGCCTACATGTGGATCCGGAATACCGCCGCCAACCACGGCAACGTGTTCGTCGATTGCGCCTTCCGCACGCTCGGCGGCCAGACCGTGCTGGCGCGCCTGCCCGACAACAAGGGCCGCAACTACCCCTACGCCGAAGCGGTGCTGATCGACGCCACCCTGTCCGGCATCGCGCCGGAAGGCTGGGGACCGATCGACGGCGACAGCGCCAACGTCAGATTCTGGGAATTCAACAGCCGCGGCGCGGACGGCAAGCCGGTCGACACAAGCCGCCGCCATCCGGCCTCGCGCCAGCTCGACGCAAGCAAGGACGCGCAACTGATCGCCCAGTACCGCGACCCGGCCTTCGTGCTCGGCGGCTGGCAGCCGGCGCTGGCGCCGATCATCCTGCGGCAGCCGCAGGGCGGCAGCATCATCGGCGGCAACGTCACTGGCAGCAAGGTCAATGGCGGCAAGAGCGAGGCCGGCGCCGCCACGCTGGAAGTGCGCGCCACGGCGGTGCCCGACCCGGGCTACCAGTGGCTGCGCGACGGCAAACCGGTCGCCGGCGCCAACCAGCCGCGCTTGGTTCCTCGCCTGCCCGGCAGCTATACGGTGCGGGTGACCAACGCGTCCGGCTCGACGACCAGTACCGCGGTAAGGGTCACGAGGAACTGAGCAGCAACCAGGCAAACACCAAGCAGCAACTAAGTAGCAACCAAGTAGCAACCGCGCAGTGCCCGGCTCCCAGGAGCCATCATAAAGAGAGAGAGAGAGAGAGAGAGGAGAACGACATGCAGGACAAGGATCTTGGAAACAGCAACCGCCGCGGCCTCCTGAAGGCCGCCGCCGGCGCCGGCCTGATGCTGGCTACCGGCGCCCGCGCCGCCACCGCGCGCAAGCGCTATGCGGTGGTCGGCGTCGGCTCGCGCTCGCGCATGTTCACCAACGCGGCCACCGGCAAGTACCGCGAGGGGAACGAGATCGTCGCCATCTGCGACACCAACGCCGGCCGCGTCGAACGCGCCGTCAAGGCGATCTCCGCCACCGGCGCCAGCCAGCCGCGCCCCTACCTGGCCGCCGACTTCGACCGCATGCTGCGCGAGATGAAGCCGCAGTACGTGATCGTCACCACCAAGGACGCGGCCCACGACGACTACATCGTGCGCGCCCTCGACGCCGGCTGCGACGTCATCACCGAAAAGCCGATGACGACCACCGCCGAGAAGGCGCAGCGCATCCTGGACGCGGTCAAGCGCAGCGGGCGCCACATCCGAGTCACCTTCAACTACCGCTACTCGCCGCCGCGCACCCAGGTCAAGGAACTGCTGATGAAGGGCGAGATCGGCGACGTGCTGTCGGTCGACTTCACCTGGCTGCTCAACACCGTGCACGGCGCCGACTACTTCCGCCGCTGGCACAGCGACAAGGCCAATTCCGGCGGCCTGATGGTGCACAAGGCAACCCACCACTTCGACCTGGTCAACTGGTGGCTGGGCGCCCAGCCGGAACTGGTGAGCGCCTTCGGCTCGCGCCAGTTCTACACGCCCGAGACCGCGCGCCGCATGGGCCTGCACGGCGCGCACGAGCGCTGCCTGACCTGCCCCGAGAAGAGCAAGTGCAGCTTCTACTTCGACCTGGCCGCCGATCCGGGCCTGAAGGCGCTGTACCTGGACAACGAGAAGTACGACGGCTACTTCCGCGACCAGTGCGTATGGCGTCCCGAGATCAACATCGAGGACACCATGAACGTGATGGTCAAGTACGACAACGGCGCCCAGCTCAAGTACGCGCTGTCGGCCTATGATGCCTGGGAGGGCTACCACATCGCCTTCAACGGCACCAAGGGCCGCCTCGAGCACCGCATCGTGGAATCGGCCGGCGCCGCCGGCGCCGCCAAGGTGCAGAGCGGCAGCGAAGGCGTGTCGACCCGCATCATCCCGCTGCGCGGCGCGCCGCGCGACATCGAGCCCTGGACCGGCAAGGGCAGCCACGGCGGCGGCGACGACGTGATGCTGGCCGAGATCTTCGGTGACGCCCCGGCCGACCCGTACAAGCGCGCCTCGGACGAACGCGCCGGCGCCTGGTCGGCGCTGGTCGGCATCGCCGCCAACCGCTGCTTCGAGACCGGCCAGACGGTGCGCGTCGCCGACCTGGTGACCGGCCTGACGCCGCCGGACCGCGCGCCGATGCCCGACCGCAAGGCGCCGGTGCCGATGCCGGTCAGGGTCAAGATTCCCTGAATCCCGTCGTTCCCGGCAATGCCGGTAACGACAAATCAACCAGGCGCGGCGGCGGTCAGTCCTTGCTGCCCGCCTTCCAGCGCAAGTTGAAGCCATATTTGGCATCGAGCGCGCGGTGCTCGGCCACGTACTCGGCCAGCTTGGTCACCTGCAGCCGGCCGCCCTGGTTCTCGATCATCGCGATCGCGCACATGCGCTGCGCGTCGCCGTGGTCGAGCCGCACCTCCACCGCCGGCTGGTCCGGCAACTCCACCGTCACCACGCCATCGGTCTGGGTCCAGTTGGCCACGCCCTTGTAGATGAAGGCGAACACCAGCACGCGCCGGATCTGGTCGAAGTGGTCGCCGTTGACCAGCATGTTCTCGCCGCCCGTGACGTTGCCGGTCCGGTCGTCGCCGTCGAGCTTGATGAAGGGCCGCGCATCGTAGCTCCCCCAGCTGTTGCCGAGCGCCTGGACCACGCCGCGGCTGCCATCCTGCAGCTCGTACAGGCAGCCGAGGTCGAGGTCGACGCCGCGCGGGCCGGAGCCCATCAGCTTGCCCAGGAAGCCGGTCGAGGCGACGCCGGACGGCTGGCGGTTCCAGTCGAGGTTGACGCGGATGCGGCCGTAGCCGCGGCCGATGCGCTTGTCGAGCGAGATCTTGTCGCCGCGCTTGTCGAGCGTGATCTTCGACAGCGATATCTTGGGTGCGGGCGCCGCTGCGGGCGCAGGTACAGGTGCGGGTGCGGGTGCGGGTGCGGGCGCGGACGCCGGCCGCGCTTCCTCGCCGCCGAAATGCTTCAGCAGCGCGGCCAGGCCGCCGTCGAAGCCCTGCCCCACCGCGCCGAAGCGCCACTGGCCGTCGCGGCGGTAGAGCTCCGCCAGGATCACCGCCTTTTCCGCCGCGAAGTCGGCGCTGGCCAGGGTGAACGTGAGCGCCGCGCCCAGGCGCAGGCTGACCGGCGCGGCGTCGCGCATCGTGCCGGCGCCATCCAGGGCCGCGGTGAACACCAGCTTGTCGATCGGCGCCGGCAAGGCGTCGAGGTCGACCTGGAAGGCCGCGCGTCCCGCCCCCAGGGTCAGCGCCACCGCGCCGCCCGGGCTGGACAGCTGGTTGTAGAACACCATGTAGCGGTCGTCGCTCAGGCGCCCGCCCGCGTCCAGGCCGAAACAGGAGACGTCGACCGCTTGCGAAGCCGCCAGCTCGACGTCGACCGTGAAACGGCCGGTCAGTCCGAGATCCGCCAGCTTGCCCTTCTGGCCGCGCGTGAATGTTTGCATATGTGAGTCCTTGAAAATCGATGTCAGCCCAGCAGGCCATGTTGTCCGGCCTGGCGCACCCAGTCCGGATATTCCCCCATCAGGAGGTCGTACAGGTCGGCGTCCGAATGCTCATCCGGCGAGGCCACCGCAAAGAAGCCGGCATTGTCGATCAGCCGTCCATCGAGCTCGTCGAGCTTTTCGAGGAAGGGAAAGTCGGAATCGGCAAAATTCAATAGCCGCTTGCTTTTCGACTTCTTGCCGCGGCCGATGCCCATGAACTGCCAGAAGATGGGTTCGCGGCTGGCCCAGCGCAGCTGGCGTTCGGTCAGCGGCTGGTCGGAGGTGGTGCCGTCGGTGACGAACATCACGTAGACCGGCAGCGCCGCCTTCACTGGCGCCTGGCGTTCGCCGGCCTTGCCGCTGTTCTTGTCGTTACCCATGAACGCATCGGGGAAGTAATGGCGCCGCACCGCTTCCATCGCCGCGCCGTAGCGCGTGTCGCCCTCCAGCGGATGGCGCTCGATCATCTCGCCGACATAGCTCGACCAGTTCGACAGGCCCATCGGCTCGCCGCGATGCACGTGGCGGCCGAACAGGAACACGTCGATCTCGCCGTCGTCGTCGAAGCGGCAGCCGAGCGCCAGGATGCGCTCCGCGAAACGCTGCACCAGGCCCTTGCGGTACAGGCTGCTCATCGAGCCGGAGATGTCCAGCACCAGGCAGACCCGGGCGCGATGCTGGTCGAGGCCCACCTTGGCCAGCGAGACGCCGGCCGATTTCACCAGGTTCACCAGTTGCGGCGCCGATCGTTCGAGGCGTTTCTCGAGATCGATGCGCGACGGGACCGTTGCCGAGCTTGCCGGCGGGGCGGCCGCCTGCATCGCTGTCGGCGCCGGTGCGGACGCCGGCGCGACCTCGCCGCCGAAGTGCCGCACCAGCGCCGGCAGGCCGCCGTTGAAACCCTGGCCGACCGCCATGAAGCGCCAGCCGCCGTCGCGGCGGTAGAACTCGCCCAGCATCACCGCCTGTTCGAGGACGAAGTCGCGCCCGTCGAAGGCGAAGCGGGCGAATTCGCCGTCGCGCCCGAGCAGGCGCAGGCAGCCGGACTGCAGCTGGGACATGCGGCCGCCGCCGTCGGCGCTGGCGACGATCACCACCCGCTCGATCGATGCCGGCAGGCGCGCCAGCTGGAACAGGAAGCCGTCCCGGTCCGGCCCGACCGCCCCCAGGCGCACGCCGCCGCAGGGGCTGTGCGGCTGGTTGAAGAAGGTCATGTAGCGCTCGTCGGCCAGCCGGCCGTCCGCGCCGAGCGCGAAGCAGGCGAAGTCGAGCGGCAGGCCATGCGCGGACAGGCCGGCCTGCAGCACGCCGTCGGGCGCAAGCGCCGCCAGCGGCAGCCGTTCTCCTCTCGTGATTTGTCTCATGTCGTCCTCATCAGCACAGTCGTGCGCAGCTCAGCCGCCACGATAACATGACAGTTCGAAAAGATCCTTATCGACGTCTTTCCCCGGCAGTGCCATCCAGATGCATCCACCGGGCGCATGCGGCGCCGAGGGATCGTCCTGGCCCGGCAGCGGTCGAACCGACACTGGAGATTGCCATGCACCCGCCCACGAATTCAACCGACAGCGCAGCAACCCGCCAGCTTCCTGCCGAGGCGCCATGCGCGCCCGCCGCGCGCAAATGGGTGCTGGCCAACAGCATCCTCGCCTCCGGCATGGTCTTCATCGACGGCACCGTGGTCAACGTGGCGCTGCCGGCCCTTCAGCGGGAATTCGACGCGACGGTGGCGCAGGCGCAATGGGTGATCGAAGCGTATGCCCTGTTGCTGACCGCCCTGCTGCTGCTCGGCGGCGCGCTGGGCGACCGCTACGGGCGGCGCCGCGTGTTCGCGCTCGGCGTCGCGCTGTTCGGGATCGCCTCGGTGCTGTGCGCCCTGGCCGCCGGCATCGGGCAATTGATCTGGGCGCGCGCCCTGCAGGGCCTGGGCGGCGCACTGCTGGTGCCCGGCAGCCTGGCGCTGATCAGCGCCTCGTTCCCCGAATCGATACGCGGCAAGGCCATCGGCACCTGGTCCGGCTGGACCGCGATCACGGCCGCGGTCGGCCCGGTGCTGGGCGGCTTCCTGATCGAGCACGCGTCATGGCGCCATGCCTTCCTGCTCAACCTGCCGTTCGCGCTGGCCGTGCTGTGGCTGACCTTCCGCTACGTGCCCGAAAGCCGCGGCGCGGCTGTTGGTGCCGGTGCCGATACCGGTGCTGGGGCTGACACGAGGCCGCGCCTCGACTGGCCGGGCGCGCTGCTGGTCAGCCTGGCGCTCGGCTGCCTCGTGTACGGCCTGATCGAATCGTCGGCGCGCGGCTGGCTGGATGCCGGCGTGACCGCGGCGCTGGCGCTGGCGCCGCTGGCGTTTGCCGCTTTCGTGGCCGTCGAGCTGCGCCATCCAGCGCCGCTGCTGCCGCTGCAGCTGTTCCGTTCGCGCGACTTCAGCGGCGCCAACCTGCTCACGCTGCTGCTGTATGCGGCGCTGGGCGGCATGATGTTCTTCCTGCCGCTCAACCTGATCCAGGTACAGGGTTATTCCGCCACCGCGGCCGGGGCCGCGCTCATTCCATTCATCGTGATCATGTTCACGCTGTCGGGCTGGGCCGGCGGCCTGGCCGACCGCTTCGGCGCCCGTGCGCCGCTGGTGATCGGCCCGCTCGTCTCCGCAGGCGGCTTCGCGCTGTTCGCGGTGCCGGGCGTGGGCGGCAGCTACTGGAGCACCTTCTTTCCGGCGATGCTGGTGCTGGGCTTCGGCATGACCGTCACCGTCGCGCCGCTGACAACCACGGTCATGAATGCGCTCGACCCGATCCACGCCGGCCTGGCCTCGGGCATCAACAACGCGGTGTCGCGCGCGGCCGGCCTGCTGGCGATCGCCCTGCTCGGCATCGTCATGCACGGCGCCTTCAACCAGGCGCTGGACCGGCATCTGCGCGGCGCGGTGCTGGCGCCGGCGGTGCTGGCCCAGATCGACGCGCAACGCGGCAAGCTTGGGGCGATCGAGGTGCCGGCATCGATCCTGCCGCGCGCCGGCCACGAGCGGCAGGCCGTGCGGCATGCGGTCGCGGCATCGTTCGTCGACGGCTTTCGCCGGGTCATGGGGATCTGCGCGCTGCTGGCCGCCGGCAGCGCCCTCGGCGCCTGGATGCTGGTGGGCGGCAGGCGCGCTCTCGAACCGCCATCACGAGATTCGCTCCCGGATTCATCAGACAGCAACACCTGATTGCCATTCTGGTCTCGCCCTCGTCATGGCAGAGGTGTATCCTCCCGCCCTGCATATCAATTACATAAGTAAAAAGAGGCATCCTGAATGAGCACCAGCATCACCAACGTCCCTTCGCCCCGCTGGGGCATGGCCATCGACACCGAACGCTGCATCGGCTGCCACGCCTGCTCGGTGGCCTGCAAGGTCGAGAACTCGGTCTATCTCGGCATGTTCCGCACCAAGGTGTATTACCACGACTTCCAGGGCCGGGACGCGGCCGGCAAGATGACGCCCAAGCGCGCCTTCCTGCCCACGCTGTGCATGCATTGCGAAGACGCGCCCTGCCTGAAAGCCTGCCCGACCGAGTCGATCAGCCGCGGCGCGGACGGCATCGTACGCATCGATACGGACAGTTGCGACCGCTCGCGCGACTGCATCGCCGCCTGTCCCTACGGCGCGATCCACATCGACCCGGTGGCGCAGGTGGCCGACAAGTGCGATTTGTGCAGCCACCGCCTGGAAGTCGGCATGCAGCCGGCCTGCGTCGAAGCCTGCCCGGCCGACGTCTTCGCCTTCGGCGACCTGAACGACGCCGGCAGCGCCATCCGCCGCTTCGAGGCGAAACACAAGGCCGAGCTCACGGTGCTCAAGCCGCAGGAAGGCGCGCGCCCCGCGGTGCAGTACCGCGGCATCGGCACGGTGGTGCCGCGCGCGGTGGAGAACAAGCTGCCCAAGGGCCGCAACCACGATCCGTTCACCTACGAGATCGACACCTGGGCCGAACTGCGCGCCGACTACGGCACCGTGGTCGGCAAGGCGAAAGGAGGCGCATGATGGAACGGCGCCGCTTCATCAAGTCCGGCCTGGGGGCGCTGGCTACCCTCGGCATCGGCGAAACCATCCTCCTGAGCCCGGGCGATGCCGCCGCCGCGCCGGTCGAACCGCTGAATTACGCGCCTGATGCCGAAGGCGCCATGCGCAAGCAGCGCCCGGACTACCGCACCGCCAAGATGGTCAAGAGCGTGTGCCTGAACTGCTCCACCGTGTGCGGCATCGAAGGTTTTGTCGAGGATGGCAAGGTGGTCAAGATCCGCGGCAATCCGCTCGACCCGAACCTGGGCAGCTTCATGACCTGCGCCAAGGGCCAGAGCGGACCGACCATCAACAGCTATCCCGAGCGGCTGCTGTACCCGCTCAAGCGTGTCGGCAAGCGCGGCGAAGGCCTGTGGAAGCGCATCACCTGGGAGGAAGCCTATGCCGACATCGCGGCGCGCATCCGCAAGTCCATCGCCGACGGCCATCCCGAGCGGGTGGCGATCCACCAGGGCCGTTCGCGCTACGAGTCCGAGTTCTCGCGCTTCCTGAACGCGGTCGGCTCGCCGGTGCTGCTGAACCACCGAGCGCTGTGCTCGTCGAACAAGCGCGCCGCCAATTACGTCAGCCTGGGCGAGACCGATTGGGAATCGATCGACGCCGAACGCTGCCGCTACTTCCTCAACTTCGGCGCCAACTTCTTCGAAGCCCACCAGGGCGGCCTGCACCTGGCAAAACGCGTTGTCAAGGCGCGCTTCGACCACGGCGCCAAGCTGGTCACCTTCGACGTGCGCATGTCGAATACCGCCGGGCGCAGCGACGAATGGTTCCAGCCCTTCCCCGGCACCGAAGGCGCTGTCGCGCTGGCCATGGGCCACGTGATCCTGCGCGAGAACCTGCACGACCGCGCTTTCATGGAGGATTTCGTGCAGCCGGGCGAAGCGCAGGTGCGCGCCTGGCTGGCCGCGTTCACGCCGGCCTGGGCGCAGGACGTGTCCGGCGTGCCGGCCGCCGCCATCGAACGGCTGGCGATCGAGTTCGCCTCCGCCAAGCCGGCGGTGGCCGCCTTCACCAACCGCGGCACCGGCGCCCACTACAACGGCTTCAACGCCGAGCGCGCGGTGGTGATGCTCAACGCGCTGGTCGGCTCGGTCGGCAAGCCGGGCGGCTATTGCTACGGACTAGAGGAAAAGCTGGCGCCGGCCAAGTATCCGGCGCCGCAGCCGGAACCGCCGAAGGTGAAGGTCCGCACCGACCTGGAAGACCCACCCGAATGGCCGCTGGCGAACCGCTGGCAGAAGATGAAGGTCGGCCAGATGGTGTATGAATACATCAAGCAGGGCCGCGCGAAAATCGACGTTTACCTGAGCTACACGATCGTCTCGCCGATGACCTGGCCGGAAGGCCGCGCCACCGTCACCGAGGTGCTGGGCGACGAAAAGCTGATTCCCTTCCACGCCTGCTCCGACATCATCTATTCGGAGATGGCCCACTACGCCGACCTGATCCTGCCCGACGCCACCTACCTCGAGCGCTGGGGCATGGACATCCGCAACAACCTCGAGCTGCAGCATTACGTGATGCTGCGCCAGCCGATGGTGCCGCCGCCGGGCGAATGCGTGTCCTTCCCGGAGGTGCTGTTCAACGTCGGCCGGCGCCTGGGGGCGGACCAGGCCAGGTACTTCGCCTTCGGCACGCACGAGGATTACGTACGCACCCAGTGCTCGAAGCTGCCGACCAGGGGTCCGGACGGGCGCGAGTTCGCCGATGGTTTCGAGTACATGAAGCATTACGGCGTCCACGTCGACACAAGCAAGCCCAAGACCTACGAGGTGTACCGGCGCAAGCTCACGCCGGAGCAACTGGCCGGATCGCGCATCGATGAAAGCTCCGGCCTGGTCATGAAGGCCGACGCGCCGGGCGGCAAGGAACGCGCGATCGGCCTGGTGGCGCGCGGCCAGGCGTATCGCGGCTTCGCCACGCCGTCGCGGCGCTTCGAGATCCACGCGCCGGAAGTGGCGCAGGTGGCCGCCAAGGCCGGCCTGCGGGACGACGGCATGCCGACCTTCCACCCGGTGCCGGGGCTGGAAAAACTCGCCGCCGACCGCTTCGTGCTGACCTCGTTCAAGTGGAACGTGCATACCCAGGGCCGCACCGCGTCGCAGAAGTACCTGTCCGAGATCGTGCACGACAATCCGATGTGGATGCACCCGAGCGCCGCCACGCGCATCGGCGTGAAGTCGGGCGACATGGTGGAGCTGACGACCTACCGTCCGCGCTCGGGCGAATTGGGCGACCAGGCCTGGAAGGCTGCCCCAAGCGGACGCGACCAGGTGGTCGGGCGCGCGCGCATCCGGGTGTTCGTGACCGAGGGCGTGCATCCGCAGGTGCTGGCGGTGTCGAACTCGCTGGGCTGGAAGTTCGGCGGGCGCGCGACGCAGGGGCGCAATGGCAGCCGCAATGCGGCGCTGGCCGCGTCGAGGCAGGCGGGCACGCGCGGCGGCCTGGGCGCCGAGCCGCGCGTCGACGACCTGCGCAACGGCGTGTGGTGGGACGAGAAGCACGGCGGGCGCGGCAACGGCGTCAACATCAACGCGATCCTGCCGGTGAATCCGTCGCCGCTGGTAGGCATGCAATCGTGGTTCGATACGGTGTGCAGCGTGCGCAAGGTGTAATCTGCGCTCTTATCGTTCGCCCGGCGCCTGCCGGGCGAAGCGCAGCACCGCCTCCAGCACCGCATGGTCGGTATCCCGGTTCAGCAGTTCGCGCGCCCCGGACACCGGCGCCAGGTGCACCGCCTGCGATTCCCACCCCATGTCGCCCGGATGCCCGCCGATGCGGCGCGCCAGGTAGAAGCGCGTGTAGGTCTGCGTGCGGGAGAAATCACCGAGCCAGGCCGTCAGTGCCACGCGCAGCCCGGACTCCTCCCACACTTCCTTGATTGCGGTCGCTTGCAGCGAAGCGCCGGGTTCCACGCGGCCTTTCGGGAAGGTCGCCCGGTAGCCGCCGAAGGCATTCGACGGAGCGACCAGCCACAGCCTGCCGTCCGGTTCCAGCACGACGGCGCCGGCGGCGGCGCGCTTGCCCGGCGGGAGCACGAATGGCGGCTCGTCGACGGGTGTTGCGGCGCCGGCATGCAAGGCTTCGCCGGCGCCGGACTGCGCGCTGTCGAATACCACGCTGTTGAGCAGGTCGAAACAGCGGCTGCCGGGAATGAAGGTGACGCCGGCATGCGGATCGAGCAGCGATGCGAGATTCATCTCGCAGGATGGCTCGACCAGGCGCACTTGGCGGCCATGTTCGTCAAGGTGGGGGTGATAGATCCAGGTTTCGCTCATGTTTCGACCTTCCGCGCTGATGATTCGGGAACCGCCTGCCGGCACGCGGCGTGACTATGGCAGCAGCGCCGCAGCGGTGGCGGACGTGCTGCGGACATGCGGCGGCGCGCCCTGGCATCCGGCTTGCTTGGATTGCAAGCGTATAAAACGACACCAGCACCGGCCGTCTCCCTGCCCGGCGGGTTTGTTCCGTTCCGGTACAGGTGTTACATTATCGAGCAGTCGATTCCCATTATAGAGAGCCGCAGTCCAGGGCCGCCAAGGAGACATGGAATGACGCATTCATACGCGGACATGGTTGCCGCGATCGCCACCTCGCACCAGCGTTCCGAGCAATACGGGCTGTGTCCCGGCGCCCGCCCCGACTTCAGCCCCTTGTCCGGGGCCGCCCTGTCGTCGCTGGTCGAGCAGAACCGCATCCTGCACGCCCATGCGGTCCCCGCCATGGAGACCCTGTACCAGCAGATCGCCAACACCCACAACATGGTCCTGCTGACCGATGCCCAGGGCGTGATCGTGCATTCGCTGGGCGACGCCGACTTCCTGGAAAAGGCCAACCGCGTCGCGCTGACCGCCGGCGTCGACTGGTCCGAGGGCAGCAAGGGCACGAATGCGATCGGCACGGCGATTGCCGAAAAGGCGCCGACCACGGTCCACGCCGACCAGCACTACCTGGCCGCCAACCACTTCCTGACCTGCTCGGCGGCCCCGATCACCGACCACCGCGGCAACGTCGTCGGCGTGCTCGACGTCAGCGGCGACCGGCGCAGCTTCCACAAGCACACCATGGCGCTGGTGCGCATGTCGGCGCTGATGATCGAGAACCAGATGTTCGCGGCCACCTTCGAAAACGCGATCACCCTGCACTTCCATGCGCGCCCGGAATTCATCGGCACCCTGATGGAAGGCATCGCCTCGTTCACGCCGGGCGGGCGCTTCCTGGCCGCCAACCGCAACGGCCTGTTCCAGCTCGGCCTGTCCTATCCGGCGCTGCAGGCCCACACCTTCAGTTCGCTGTTCGGCCTGCCGGTGTCCGCCCTGTTCGACCATTACCGCACGGCGGCCCCCGGCCTGCTCGACCTGTGCATGCACAACGGCGTGCGCGTGCGCGGCCGCGCCGAACTGCGCCTGACCAACGGCGTGCACGTGCTGACCGGCGCATCCGAGCCGGCGCCCGCGCCCGTGCCCCCCTCCCTGTCCCAGCCCCGGCCCGCGCCGCGCCGGCTGTCCGGCCTGCGCTACCTGAACACCGGCGACCCGCAGCTGGAACAGGTCATCGCCAAGGTCGGCAAGGTGCTCGGGCGCGACGTGCCGGTCATGATCATGGGCGAAACAGGCACCGGCAAGGAATTGCTGGCCCAGGCCATCCACAACGATTCGCCGCGCGCCAACGGCCCATTCGTCGCCGTCAACTGCGCATCGATCCCGGAAACCCTGATCGAATCCGAACTGTTCGGCTACGAGGACGGCGCCTTCACCGGCGCGCGCAAGAAAGGCGCGGTCGGCCGGATCCTGCAGGCCAACGGCGGCACCCTGTTCCTGGACGAGATCGGCGACATGCCCTTTTCCCTGCAGGCGCGCCTGCTGCGCGTGCTGCAGGAGCGCATGGTCACGCCGCTGGGCAGCGCCAAGTCGGTGCCCGTGAACGTGGAACTGATCTGCGCCACCAACCACAACCTGCGCCGGCGCATTGCCGAGGGCCTGTTCCGAGAAGACCTGTACTACCGCCTGAACGGCCTGGTGGTCAAGCTGCCGCCGCTGCGCGAGCGCACCGACCTGGAGACGGTGGTGAACAAGATCCTGGATGCCGAGAACGAAAGCGGCGCCCACCGGATCTCGGACGAGGTGCTGCAGCTGTTCCGGCGCCACAAATGGCCGGGCAACTTCCGCCAGCTGACCAACCTGCTGCGCACCGCGGTGATCATGGCCGGCGACGAAGAAGAGATCGGCCTGCGCCACATGCCCGACGACTTCCTCGACGACATCGCCGACGCCGACGCGGCGGCGCAAACGGCGGCGGCAGCGGCGCCATCCGCCGTGCAGCAGATGGTGACGGCCGGCGCCAACCTCGAGGAAATGGAGCTGGCGGCGATCCTGAAGTCGCTCGAAGCCAACGGCGGCAACGTCTCGGCCGCCGCCCGTGCGCTGGGCGTCTCGCGCAATACCATCTACAGGAAGCTGCCGCATCTGAAGTGAGCCTCAGGCGGCCGGAAAGCCGGCGGATTTCCAGCGTTCGCCGCCCTTGCCGATGGTAAGCAGGTCCACGCCCGGCAGGTGCGCCGCCAGCGCGTGGGCGCAGCGCGCGCCCATCACCATGAACGCCGTCGACAACCCATCCGCTTCCAGCCCGGTCGGCGCCAGCACGGTGACGCTGGCCAGCTCCGCCGGCGAATCGGCGGTGGCCGGGTCGAAGATGTGATGATGGCGGCAGTCCGGCGTAAATGCCATGGCGTAGTCGCCCGAGGTCGCGACACAGCGGCCGTCCGGCGCCATGCGGGCGGCCAGCGCATCGTCATGGCGCGGATCGCGCACGCCGATGGTCCAGGGCCTGCCCGCGGCGCGGCCCAGCATGCCGTATTCGCCGGTATCGACCAGCGCATGGCGGATGCCGTGGCGGCGCAGCGCCGCCAGCGCCAGGTCGGTCGCATAGCCCTGCGCCAGGCCGTTGAGCGTGACCGCCATGCCGGGACGCGCCAGCGCCACCCGCCCCGGTCCGGCCTGCACCCCGTTCCAGCCGATCAGGCGCTGCGCCTGCAGGCGCACGGTGCCCGGCGGCATGGCGGCGCCGGCTTCGAAAGCGTGCTGGAACGCGCGCCACAGCGGCTGCACGGTGATGTCGAAGGCGCCCTGTGTCAGGCGCGACAGCGCGCGCGCATGCTCCAGCACCGCCAGCAGGTGCGGATCGGGACCGTGCAGCACGCCGTCGCGGTTGAGCCGGAACACCTGGCTGGACGGCTGCTGGATGCTCATCAGGCCATCGATGCGGCGCGCCGCGGCCAGCGCGGCGCCGATCGCGCGCCGCGCCAGGTCCGGGTCGGGGTGGCGCACCGCCACGTTCACCGTGGTGCCGAAAGCCAGCGCCGCGCCACTGTGCAGCGCCGGGATGGGGTCGTTGTCGTCGGCGCCGATGGCGGCCAGCGTGACGCCGGCGATGCTGCCCAGCGCGGCGCTGATGAAGGTCCTGCGTCGCATCATGTCCTCCTGGTGTACCGGGCCGGCACGATGGCGATCGTGCGGGCGTGCTTGCGTTCGAGGATGCGCGGCGCGCACTGCGCGTCGCTCTCGTGGATGACGACGCATTCCATGCACTGGAAGCACTCGCCGTAGTCGATCCTGCCGTCCGGCGCGATCGCGTTGTAGCCGCAGCGGTGGCGGCAGGTCTGGCAGGGCGCGCCGCACTCGACGCGGCGCGGGATCCAGTCGAGCATGCGGACGCGCCCCAGCAGCGCCAGCGCCGCGCCGAGCGGGCACAGGTAGCGGCAGAATCCCTTGTGCACCACCATGGCCAGCGCCAGCAGGCCGGCGGCATAGGCAACGTAGGGCCAGGCGCGCACGAAACCCAGCGTGACCGCGGTCTTGAACGGCTCCAGCTCGACCAGCGCGGCGGACAGCAGGAGCGCGAGCAGCACGAAGGCCCACAGCGTCGCCGTCATCGGATCGAACAGCAGGAAGCCGAGGCCACGTTGCATGTGTCTCCTCCGTTCTTGTTGCGGGCACATCGGGGTGATGTACCGGAGGGTGTTGGCAAGTTGCGTGCCGGGAGGCTGCGAGAGGGAAGCTACGGGCGATGGCGGGAATTGGTGTGGCGAATCGGATCAGGCGGATATGCGGTTGTTGCAGATTGGGGCGGTTGGACTGTTTATTCTGGCGTAAACGATATGTATCGTTTTATATGGTGAGCGAACCGGGCTTGGATCCCCGCCTGCGCGGGGATGACGGCGGATGCGGGGACGACGGGTTGAAGACGACGGATAAAAAAACGGCGGCCGAAGCCGCCGCAAAGGCTTGGAGAAACTTGACTGCTCAGATCTTGGTCGCCAGCTTGAACACCCACACGGAACCGCCCTGCTCGAGGAAGTTGACCTTCTTGGCGACTTCGCCGCCCCACAGCGGCACCGCGCCGCCCCAGCCCGAGACCACGGCCACGTACTGGACGCCGCCGTCTTCCCAGGTCACGGGCGGCGCCACCACGCCGGAACCGGTCTGGAACTTCCACAGTTCCTTGCCGCTCTTCGCGTCGAGCGCCTTCAGGTAGCCTTCCGGCGTGCCGTAGAACACCAGGCCGCCGGCGGTGGTCATCACCCCGCCCCACAGCGGCGCGTTGTTCTTCGCTTCCCAGACGATCTTGCCGGTCTTCGGATCGACCGCGCGCAGCGCGCCGATGTAGTCGTCGAACAGCGGCTTGATGGTGAAGCCGGCGCCGAGGAAGGCCCCGCCCTTCTTGTAGCTGATCGGCTCGTTCCAGATATCCATGCCCCATTCGTTGGCCGGCACGTAGAACAGGCCGGTCTGCGGGCTGTAGGCCATCGGCATCTGGTTCTTGGCGCCCAGGAAAGCCGGCGCGGAGAAGACCGTCGTACCCTTCTTGCCGTCCTGGCCCCTGGTCGGATCGCTCGGGCGGTTGGCCGCGATGAAGTTGGGGCGCCCGGTCTTCAGGTCGATGCTGCTGGCCCAGGTGATCTTGCGGACAAAAGGAAAGGCGTTCTGCAGCTTGCCGTTGCTGGCGTCGATCACGTAGAAGAAACCGTTGCGGTCGGCCTTGCCGCCGTAGCGCCTGCCGTTCATGTCGAAGGTGACGAATTCATTGGCGCCGTCGAAGTCCCAGGAATCGTTGGGCGTGTTCTGGTAGGCCCACTTGATCTGGCCGGTCTGCGGGTCCAGCGCCAGCGTCGACGACGAGTACAGATTGTCGCCGGGGCGCAAGTGGCTGTTCCAGGGCGCCGGGTTGCCGGTGCCGAAATAGGCCAGGCCGGTGCTGGCGTCGTAGGTGCCGCCCATCCAGGTCGAGGCGCCGCCGGTCTTCCACAATTCGCCCGGCCAGCTCTTGTTGACGGTGCCGGTGACGCCGGCCTCGATTTCCTTGCCTTCCTTGTCGTAGCGGTAGCCCATGTGGCCTTCGACGGTGGGACGCATCCACAGCAGTTCCCCGGTCAGCGGATTGCGTCCCTCGACCCGGCCGACCACGCCGAACTCGCCGCCGGACACGCCGGTCAGCAGCACGCCTCTGGCGATCAGGGGCGCCGCCGTCATCGAATAGCCGGCCGCATAGTCGTCGACCTTTTCCTTCCACGCCACCTTGCCGGTATCCTGGTCGAGCGCCACCAGCTGGGCGTCGAGTGTGCCGAAGATGACCAGGTTGCCGTACAGCGCGGCGCCGCGGTTGACTACGTCGCAGCACGGCATGATCCCGTCCGGCAGGCGGTGCTCGTACTTCCACAGCTTGGCCCCGGTCTTCAGGTCGATGGCGAAGATGCGCGAGTACGAGGCGGTGACGAACATCTTGCCGCCCGCGATGACGGGCTGCGATTCCTGGCCGCGCTGCTTTTCGCCGCCGAACGAGAACGACCATGCCGGCACCAGCTGGCCAACCGTTCTGGTATTGACCTGGGTGAGCGGCGAAAAGCGCTGGCCCTGGGCACCCATGCCGAACGACAGCACGTTCTTGGTGTCCTTCGCTGCGTTGTCGAGCATGGCGTTGGTGATCTCGGCCGCGTGCGCCATCAGGGCCAGCGGCGCCAGCCCTGCGAGCAGGACCGTCAATGTTGTCTTCACAATCGTCTCCTTTGTCGTTATGGTTGCGTGAAGGTGGGCTCGTCGCCGGTGAACAGGCGCGAGCCCGATGTAGAACGGCGCCCCGTCCAGGTTGCCCAGGTAGACGTCGGTCTCGCTCAGGCCGAACTCCCCGGCCGCATAGCACATCGGCGCGCTGCCGTCGCAGCAGCCGCCGGACTGGAAGGACATCAGCGGTCCGTGGCGGCCGCGCAGCTCGCCGATGAAGGCCAGCGCGGCGGGCGTCGCGGTCACGCGTTCGATGGATGCGGACGGGGGCGTCATGGGATCCCTTTCGTCAGGTGCTCAGAAGAAGCCCAGCGCCTTCGGGCTGTAGCTCACCAGGAGGTTCTTGGTCTGCTGGTAGTGGTCGAGCATCATCTTGTGGTTCTCGCGCCCAATGCCCGACTGTTTATAACCGCCGAAGGCCGCGTGCGCCGGATACAGGTGGTAGCAGTTGGTCCACACGCGTCCCGCCTGGATCGCGCGGCCGACACGGAAGGCGCGGCTGCCGTCGCGCGTCCACAGGCCGGCGCCGAGACCGTACAGGGTGTCGTTGGCGATGCGCAGCGCGTCGGCTTCGTCCTTGAAGGTGGTCACCGAGACCACCGGCCCGAAGATCTCTTCCTGGAAGATGCGCATGCCGTTGTGGCCCTTGAACACGGTCGGGCGTACGTAGTAGCCGCCGGCCAGGTCGCCGTCGTGGCTGGCGCGCTCGCCGCCGGCCAGTACCTCGGCCCCTTCCTGGCGTCCGATGTCCAGGTAGGACAGGATTTTCTCCAGCTGCTCCTGCGAGGCCTGGGCGCCGATCATGGTGGACTGGTCGAGCGGATTGCCGGCCTTGATCTTCGATACCCGCTCCAGCGCGCGTTCGATGAAGCGCTCGTAGATCGATTCCTGGATCAGCACGCGCGACGGGCAGGTGCAGACCTCGCCCTGGTTCAGCGCGAACATGGCGAAGCCTTCCAGGCACTTGTCGAAGAATTCGTCGTCGGCGTCCATCACGTCGGCGAAGAAGATGTTGGGCGACTTGCCGCCCAGTTCCAGCGTCACCGGGATCAGGTTCTGCGCCGCGTACTGCATGATCAGGCGGCCGGTACCGGTCTCGCCGGTGAAGGCGATCTTGGCGATACGCTTGCTCGAGGCCAGCGGCTTGCCGGCTTCGAGGCCGAAGCCATTGACCACGTTGAGCACGCCGGCCGGCAGCAGGTCGGCGATCAGTTCGACCAGCACCATGATCGAGGCCGGGGTCTGCTCCGCGGGTTTCAGCACTACGCAGTTGCCGGCGGCCAGCGCCGGGGCCAGCTTCCACACCGCCATCAGGATCGGGAAGTTCCAGGGAATGATCTGGCCGACCACGCCCAGCGGCTCGTGGAAGTGATAGGCGTAGGTCTGGTCGTCGATGGTCGAGATCGCGCCTTCCTGGGTGCGGATGCAGCTGGCGAAGTAGCGGAAATGGTCGATCGCGAGCGGGATGTCGGCCGCCATGGTCTCGCGGATCGGCTTGCCGTTGTCGATGGTCTCGGCGGTCGCCAGCATCTGCAGGTTCTGCTCCATGCGGTCGGCGATCCGGTTGAGGATGTTCGCGCGCTCGGCCGGCGAGGTCCTGCCCCAGGCCTCCTTGGCGGCATGTGCGGCGTCGAGCGCCAGTTCGACGTCTTCGCTGGTGGAACGCGCGACTTCGCAGAACGCCTGGCCGGTAACCGGCGTGAGGTTGGCGAAGTACTCGCCCTTGGCCGGCGCGACGAACTGGCCGCCGATGTAGTTGTCGTAGCGTTGCTTGAACGGGTTGGCGACGCCGAGTTTGCTGATGTCCGCGAGATTCATGTCGTCCTCATCCTTCTCTGATGTGTTTTGGAGTGGCCGTTGCCGGCATCGTTGTGTCTGGAAGCACACTCCCTGTTTCGCAAACCCCGTGCCAGCTCCGTTTCGTGGCCGCCGGGCGGGGAATCGGCTCGTGGGGCGGGTTCGAACGCGTCTGCGGCGGCAGTTTCTGGGACAGGTGTACCAAACTGTCACACCTCAAGGCGCCTCAGCGGATCACCACGCCCCAGGGCAGATGGCCCACGGCGATGTCCTCCACCCTGGTCCGGCCCGCGGTATCGATCACCGACACGCTGTCCGAGCGGCCGTTGGCCACGTACAGCCGGGCGCCATCGGGCGTGAGCGCCATGTTCCAGGGCCGCTTGCCGACCGCGATGGTGGACGTGATCGCGTTGCGCACCGGGTCGACCGACATCACGCTGCCATCCGCCCCGTTCGACACATACACCTGCCGGCCATCCGGTGCGACCGCGATACCGGCCGGGTTCTTGCCGGCGGGGATGGCCGCGATGGCGCGCCGTGCCGCCACGTCCAGCACGTAGACGGCGCCGGCCAGTTCGCAGGCGACGTAGGCACGCGTCCCGTCCGGCGTGAAGCCGATGCCGCGCGGGCGCAGGCCGACCGCGATCGAACCGAGCTGGCGGCGCGCGGCGACGTCGATCACGTCGACCTGTTCCGCGTTCTCGGCCGACACCAGCAGCCAGCGGCCGTCGGGACTGAACACGGCGTGCTCGGGATTGCCGCCCCGGACCTTGATATCGGCGACCAGCCGGCGCGCGCCGGCATCGATCAGGGCCACGCTGTTGCTGTCCTCCACAGCAACCGCCGCCCAGCGGCCGTCGTTCGACACGCTCACGCCTTCGGGCGAACTGCCCAGCGCAATCGACGCCAGCGCATTGCCGCTGGCGGCGTCCAGTACCAGCAGCGCATTGCTGCCAGCGTCGGTCACGTACAAGGTCTTGCCGGCCGGGTCGGCGGCAATACCGCGCGGACGCTTGCCGGCGGCGATCTGGCGCACCGGTGCGGCGCCGGCGGTGTCGATCACGCTGACGGTGCCGGACTTTTCGTTGGGGACGTAGGCGAACGGCGCCGCCTGTACGAAGGGAGCGACGGCGCCGGCCAGCACACAGCTGGCCAGCGCCCGGCGCAGGAAGAATAAGGAGGGCATTGCGGTCCTTTCAGGTTGCGCGCACGCTGCGCGATGCCTTCAGGATTGCAAGCCGCGTGCCATGCATGTATACCGCTCAGGTCAAGGCTTCACCACCTGCACGCCGTACTTCGCGAACACGGCCTGCAATTCGCCGCTGGCGCGCATGTCGTTCAGCGCCGCCTGCAGCCGGCGCGCCAGGTCGACGTCATCCTTGCGCACCGCCATGCCGATCGCCCAGCCGGCGCGCGGCAGGCGCTCGAATGCCACGTCCTGCAGCGGGAAGGCAGGGTCGTCCCGCATCACGGACTCGATCTCGGACCGGGTCGCGAGCACCGCATCGAGTTGTCCTGCCTTGAGCCGCTCTAGCGCCTGGGCCGCGGTGTCGAAGATGTGGACCTGGTCGCGGAAGCGCCCGCCGCCCTCGCCCAGCATCACCATGCCGGCGATCGACACCTTCTCGACGCCGATGCGCTTGCCGGCCAGGTCGTCGACGCCGTTGTACGACGGGATGCTGCGCGCGCTGCGCACCAGGCGCACGGTCTCGACGTGATACGGCGCGAAGATCGTCACCTGCGGATTGGCGTTCATCAGCATGCGGTCGACCGGCACGTGCAGCATCACGTCGGCCGGTCCATAGCCGAGGTAGTGGCCCTTCCAGACCATGTTGCGCAAGTCGTCGTTCAGGTCATCGCCGGCACTGAACGGCAGCAGGGTCAGCTTCAGGCCCAGCTTCGCGGCGAGCGCGGCGCCCAGGTCCGCATCGATGCCCTGCCCGTTGTCCGAGAATGGCGCCAGTTCGTTGTAGACCGCGACCTTGAGCACCCCGCCGCCGCGCGTGGCCGCTACGGGATCGGCGGCCGCGCGGGCTGCCGGCGCAATCGCCTGGGAAGCGATGCCGGCGCCGAGCAGCAGGCAGGCACGCAGCGCGCGGCGGCGCGAAATCGAAGGCTTGCTCATCGACGTCCGCCTCAGTTGGCGCTGCGGACCGATTCGAGGTAGGTCTTGATGGCCCACATCGCTTCCTGGTTGAACACGCCTTCGAACGGCGGCATGTAGACGGCGCCGTTGCGCACCTTGCCATGGCGGATGCTGGCCAGGTAGTAGCCGTCCATCTCCTTGAAGCATGCCTGCTGCTTCTTCTCGTTCTTGACGCCGGCGCAGTCGCGGTCGAGCAGGCGCAGGTCGGGCGCGATGCCGCCGGAGACCGCTTCGAGTCCGTGGCAGCGCGCACAGTTCTGGTTATAGGCCGAGGCGCCGATCTTCAGGGCCAGCTTGTTGGTGCGGTAGGGATTTTCGTCGCGCCATTTGTCGCCGAGTGTCGGCAGGCCGGTGGTGTCGACGCCTTGCGGGACCACGTTGCCGTGCGCGCTGGCCAGCAGCGAGGTCAGGGCGACGGTACCGGCGGCCACGGCGCCGCAGAGGATACGAAGGGTGTGTTTCATGATGTCTCCTGTGGGTTATCGGTCTGATCCCTACAGGAGCAATCGGCGTGCCATGTGGTTTTGCGGGCCTGCTCACGACATGCCGGTTCGCTGCTGTGCCAAATTGTCACAGGTGTCACATGTGCGCCAGGCGTCAGCGTGGAAATGCGCGCATTTCTCACCTTGGCCCTTGCGTTATAGTCCTCAGGCGCGGGAGCGCATTCGCCGTTCTCGACACGACCAGGGACCTCGCAATGAAAACGATGCATACCGTTTTGGTAGCGGCACTTCTACCGGCTTTTCCGTTCGTGTGCAGCGCGGCCGGCGCCGTTGCTGCGCACGCCGCCCTGTCCTCCGAATAGCAGGTCGATGCGCTGTTCGCAAAATGGAACAGGACCGATCCGCCGGGCGCAGCCGTGGAGATCATCCATGACGGCAAGGTCTTGCTGCGCAAGGGGTATGGTATGGCGGACATCGAGCGCGGCGTACCGATCACGAGCCGGACAGTGTTCGACATCGGTTCGACAAGCAAGCAGTTCACCGCATTCGCGATCCACCTGCTGGTCCAGGACGGCAAGTTGTCGCTCGACGACGGCATGCGCAAACACCTGCCCGAGATGCATGACTTCGGCAAGACGATCACGATTCGTCACCTGTTGCAGCATACCAGCGGCTTGCGCGACTCTTCGAATCTGATGGTGTTGGCAGGCTGGCGCATCGACGACGTCACGACGCCGGATGACCAGCTGGATATGCTCATGCATCAGCGTGATGCTGAACTTTGCGCCGGGGTCGGAGGATTTGTACAGCAACGGGTGCTCACCACAATCGAAGACCTGGCATTGTGGGACCGGAACTTCGACGACGGCCGGGTCGGCGGCAAGGCGCTGCTGGAAAGGATGCAGGCAAAAGGCCTGCTCGACAGTGGCGAAGCCTTCAACTACGTGCCGGGTTTGTATGTCGAGACCTACCGCGGCGCAAAGATTGTCTCGCATCTGGGGAGTGTCGCGGGCTATGCTTCGCAGATGGCGCGCTTTCCCGATCAGCGCTTCACGATCGTCGTGCTCGCCAACTCGCCGGACATATCGCCAACCGCCACGATGCGCAAGATCGCGGACATCTATCTGGCGCATGCGCTGGCGCCCAAACCCGTACCGGTTGCGAAACACTACCCTGCAGAAGTGAAGCCCGGCCAGGCCAGGCTGGACGCGCTGGCCGGCTATTATGCGCTCTCGCCGGAATTCGTTGCCAACTTCACGGTGGAAGACGGACGCTTGATGGGCCAGGCCACCGGACAGGGCAAACTGCAGCTGTTTGTGTCCGGCGACAGGGAATTCTTCTCCAAGGCTGTCGATGCGCAGTTCAGCTTCGAGGCGCCGGGAAAGGACGGCGTCGCGGCCCGCTTCGTGCTGCACCAGAACGGCAGGGACCAGCCCGGCCTGCGAGCGCCCAGGCCTTCGCTGCCCGACGCGGCCATCGAAGGCCATTACTACAGCGAGGAGTTGCGTGTGCTGTACAGGGTCGAGCACAAGGACGGCAAACTAATGCTCGCCTATCCGCGTGGCAAGCTACCGCTCGACAGCGCTGGAGGCAACACGTTTATCGCAGGCGGCCCGGTCGGCCTGCTCATCTTCGAATACGCGCCAGACGCGAATTGCACGGGTTTCAAGGCGAGCGATGGCCGTCGCATGCGCGCGGTGCGCTTCACGAAGGTCGCCATCGTGGCGCCGGGTCCTGAAAGCGGACAAGCCTGGCTCATGATGATCAGGAAGGACGTCAAGATCAGCCGATAAAATCGCCGGGCGTTCGGATCCGGAATACGCATCCGAACGACGGGTTTTCGATTCCCCAAAACGAAAAACCACGCAGAGAGCGAGGATGCGCAGTGCGAATCCGAGCGATGCGCACTGCGAATCCGAACAGTGGGGTTTCGCTTTCCCAAAGCAAAAAAGCCCACTCAGATCACTGAGTGGGCTTTTCTATATAACTAGCCTGACGATAACCTACTTTCACACTGGTTGCAGCACTATCATCGGCGCAAAGTCGT
>Ga0265798_10000199_pt1 | contig 108480 bp, 92 predicted proteins | sample P3T30metagenome_FD_192430 | JGI IMG/M metagenome (GOLD analysis project Ga0265798, IMG submission 192430) | Plant litter microbial communities from East Loma Ridge, Irvine, California - P3 T30 | ecosystem: Environmental > Terrestrial > Plant litter > Unclassified | place: USA: California... | reverse complement strand
TTTTGAAGATGGCACGGTGTTCAACGTACGCTCTTATGAAGGTTTCGCGGTACAGATCAATGTATAAATACTATAGAGCTTCCGAGATTTCACAAATAATGATAATTCAAACACCCATCAGAATCAATACCTGATGGGTTTTTATGTTGATTAGGCATTATTTACAGCGACTGAATACTGATCACTAAAAACTACTCTTTCTTGTCTTTCTTCTTAAACAGGTTGTTTACCGCATTCTTTACGGTAGCTTTTGCTGCTTCCTCCGCCTGTTGCTTTACTTCGGCGTTAGATTTAGGAGTCGTGGTTTTGGTAGTGTCTTTAGTCGCTGCGTTGTTTTTATTGCCGCCTTTTATCAGGTTGCCTAAAAGTTCTTTGCCTTTATCTGTAGCCTGATTGACATATTTCTCCTTTTGTTGCTGCACCAATTGTGTGGTAAGACTGGTAACTGATTTTGAAAGGTCAGTACTAACTTTAGGGTTTTGGAAAGATCCTGTAATAATAGCATTAACCGGAACACTTACCTTGCTGCCATCGGTTTTGAGTGTTGCAAGCAGTTTAGTTACATCGCTGCCTAAATATTTTGCAGGTACATCAAAACCTATATTGTAATTCATAACCTGGTCAAAGCCATGTGTTCCCTGTATCTTCACATCAATATCCTGATATTTGATATTGAATGGCTGTATGTTTACCTTTCCATCGCTAAACGTTAGGTTCACCTTTTGGTTTAAATTAAGTTTAGACGGATCCAGGAATTTTACATTATTTGTTAGTGCAGTAAGCACTTTAGATTTAGCGGTATTAATAACAGTGTTAGCTAAAGATCCTGCAAGGTCTCCGGTAAGTGATTTAAGGTCGGGTGTCATTTCTTTAGCATCAAGGTTACCCGAAACATTTACGGTGCTGTTAAACTTACCGGTTATAACCTCAGCAATAGGAGCGATAGATTTAAGCATTTCTAACTTAGTGAACGACTGTGCTATGTCAAGGCTATTTAATGCAAGCCCCATGTTAAACTTAGGCGTTGCACCTTTAGTAGATACATTTCCGTTAAGGCCAATGTTACCGCCAAATAAAGAAGTCTTTACATTTTGCAATGCCACAGCTTCATCTTTAATGATCATTTTTCCCGATACATCAGTAAGATTAAGGTTATCATAGACAACACTATTAGCTTTTGCTGTGATGGTACAATCAAGAAATGCAGGGATTTTTACAGATGTAGATGCAGTAGTTTTCTTTGTCTCTGCCTTTGTGTTTACCCCCGTTTTGGTTGTAGTTGTTTTAGCTGAAGCCGGAGCCATAAAATCGGCAACTACAAGTTTGTTCGAATTCATATTGAAGTTTCCCTGTAATGTTTGGTCTTTAAAAAGGAAACCATAGAAGTTATCCAGTGTACCGGTTATAGCAACGTCAGATCCTCCCGTCTTCGCTTCAAAACGGCTCAGGTTAACGCGACTTGGATTAAACTGAACATCAGCATGGCTTATAGCGAAAGGATGTGAAAAACCTTCCATCTTATAATTAAAGCCGCTTAGGCTCAGGCTACCTTTGTTCTGTATTTTCTCATATGCCTTTGCATCAACAGCCTTCATGTCGAATTTTGTCTCAACATCCGCTTTTAATATACCCGTGAGTGGTATATCCATTTTTACCGGATATGCTTTAGACACATTCGCAAGGTTAATCACGCCTTTAAGTTTTGCATCTACCAGCGGGTTTTCGATAATGTTACGCACATTGGCGCTTGCATCAAATACATCCTGATCGATTTTAAATGAAAGCTTGTCCACGTTTACATAGGTGTCGTTTAGAACGCCGCTTTCGTTAATGATCTTAGTATCAATAACAATTTTATCTACCGATTTTGGAAGGTCAGGATATTTAAACGAAGCGTTATTAGACGCAATCGCTACATTAAATTTTGGCACGCTGTTCTCACTATTAAGGCCATTTACTTTGCCTTTAATAGTAAAATCTCCTTCGGTTTTTACATTGGCAATACTCCCCGAATACGATTCAGGGATTAAGCCTAAAAAGTTTTTAAACGATGAGGTAGGCGTAAAGAAGGTTAAGTCTATTTGTTGCCCTGCTTCCTGCATTGCAACGCTGCCATCAAACTCTAAAGGGAGCTGGTTTATAGATGCTTTGTTTTCTTTAAAGGTATAGATGCTTTTATCAAGGTCCAGGCCCAGTACCGCATCGAGCTTAAGCTTGATAGCGCGCATATAGTTGGTCTTATCCATATCCATGGTAAGCGTGGCAGTAGTATGCGTATCAAGGTCAAGCTTATTAGCTGCAAAATTACCTTTACCACTGTGGTTAAAGCTATCTACCAGCACTTTCATTTTAGACCGTTCGTCATAGTATTTAAAACGAAGGTTTTTCACATCATAATTCTGGATATTCAGCGCAAAAGGTTTACTGGCCGGCTGGGCATTGGGGGTAGGGGTGTCTTTTTTTAGCGCGATATCAAAGTTTCCTATGCCGTCTTTATTAAATAAAATATTTACACGGCCATCTTTAGTACTAATAGACTCCAGGTTCATGGCTTCTCCATCCTTTTTAAACAACTCTTTTACCGACATGTTTAGGTGTATCTCGCCCATGTATACCAGTGTATCTCCTGCAAAGGGCGCTTTATTAATTACACTTAACTTATCTATAGTTACACTTGCTTGCGGGAAGCTTTTAAACAGGCTCAGGCTCACGTCGTCAAATGCTACAGTGGCATCTACCTGCTCGTTAATTGCTCTAACAACCATGCTTTTCATTTTATCTTTAAATAAAAACGGCGCGGCGGCCAGCGCGATAATGATAACAAGCAACACAATGCCTGTCCATTTCAGGATTTTCTTAACCATAATACTTTCTATTAACGCCCGATATTCGTTCAGAACGCACCCTTTATAACGTATTTATCTGATATTTATTTCAAACGGCATCATTGCCTGAACTCCTCTTGATTTTGTAACGCGTCTTAAGCGCTCGATCATCTGGTAGTTTTCTTCACCCAGTTCCTCCTTTATAAAAGACTCCTTAGATTTAGCAAACGGCAGTCCGGTTAAAGCGCTCAGGTACTTATCAAAGGTTCTTTCATATTCAGGATAGTTCTGCGTAGTGTAATCTGTAGTTTTACCTAATTTTGCAGCATATTTAATAGCAGCATCCAGTCCGCCTATTTCATCTACCAGGCCATTTTTTAGCGCATCGTTACCAGTCCATACGCGGCCCTGTGCAATAGCGTCTACAGCTTCCGGAGTCATGTTACGGCCCTTAGCCACTCGGTTAACAAATACACTGTAAATATGCTCTACACCTTCCTGTATAATTTCGCGTGTGTCATCTTTTAGTGGTGTAAACAAGCTATAGCCTGCTGCATTGCCATGCGTGCTAACTTCCTCCGTATGAATGCCTATGTTATTAGATAACTTTGTAAGGTTTGGCAATACTCCAAAAACCCCAATTGAACCGGTTATCGTGGTAGGCTCGGCAAATATCCTATTAGCATTGCAGGCAATATAATATCCGCCGGAAGCGGCATAATTACCCATAGATACAACCACAGGCTTCTTCTTTTTAGCAAGCTCAATATCCCTCCATATAATATCTGATGTAAGTGCGCTCCCACCTGGGGAGTCAACACGCAATACGATTGATTTTACATTTTCATCTGCAAGGGCTGCCTTAAAAGCTTTACGAATAGAACCTTCTCCTATTATGTTAACATCCCCTTCGCCACCAGCAATTTCGCCTTGCGCATATATTATTGCGATTCTGTCTTTAGCTTCAGCTACTTTAAGGTCCATTTCTGCTGCACCCACATAATCAAGAATGTCTACAGTATTATATTCTTCATCTTTAGCTACCTTAAGTGCTTTCTTAATGCCATTACGGTACTCATCTTCATAACCTACCTTGTCAATCAGTTTTTTAGCTTTAGCCAATTCAGGCGTGCGCGCGCCCAGATTTTCTGCAATGCTGTTAAGGCTGTCCACAGGTATGTTACGGCTTTTAGAAATATCGCTTACTACCGATCCCCAAACCGATGTAAGCAATTGTGTGATTTGTTCCCTGTTAGCCTGGCTCATTTCGTTTGCAAGAAACGGTTCCACAGCACTTTTGTATTTTCCATGACGAATAACTTCCATAGTAATGCCGGTCTTTTCCTGAAGATCTTTGTAGAACATCACTTCGCTCGATAGACCTTTAAACTCGAAGTCGCCCACCGGGTTAAGGTATAAGGTATCAGCAACAGAATTCAAGTAATATGTCCCTTGATTATAGCTGTCCCCATAAGACACAATGAATTTTTTCGATTTTTTAAAATCTTCCAGCTTGTCCCTGAGTGCTTTACTTTGCGCCATACCCAGACCCAATTGCGAGTTAGTTATTGTGATGCCTTTTATCCTGTCATCAGTTTTTGCAGCGTCTATTGCGTTAAGCACATCAGTTAGCCCTTCTTTTGGCTCAGAATTAAGCATTGCAAAATCTTCATAAACAAAATTACCGGCATAGTCGTTGCTCACTTTTGTAAGATCGAGTTCTATAACTGAGTTGTCTTTAACTTCGACAAGGTTCTGGTTTCCACCGCCACCACTTCCGGATGCTGCGGCTGCAATACCTATAACTATTATTAATATAAAAAATATAAACCCAAAAAGGAACAGCCCTACCACTGTTGCAAGTACACTCTTTAAAAATTGCATGTTACTAAAATTATTTTCAAGATAAGTAGCAAAAGTACATCATATGTTACAATTACAAACCCTTAAAATTATTAACACTATGCCAATAATTTTTAAGTGCAACAAAATGTTTGCTTACTTTGCAGCTTATGAAATTTCAGAACAGCGCTATATTATCGTTAGGTAGCAATCTGGGCAATCGCCTGGAGCGCCTTCAGCAGGGAATTAATTACATCCATAGTCATATTGCCACGGTTATAAAAATATCGGGTGTATATGAAACGCCGGCTTGGGGTTTTGAAGGTGAAGCTTTTTATAATTGCGCATTGTTAGTTCATACAAATAAAACAGCCAAAGAACTTCTTGATGGCCTGCTCACCGCCGAAGCCGAAGGTGGAAGGGTGCGAAGCGCCACAGGAGAGTATACTTCGCGCACTATAGATATAGATATTGTCGCCTTTAACAATGAGGAGATAGATGAGCCGTTTTTGCAGGTTCCGCATCCGCGAATGGCAGGGCGTAATTTTGTGCTTTATCCGTTAAGGGACGTTTTCCCACATTGGGTGCACCCGATATTCAATAAAGATATTGATCATTTAATTGCTGAAACAGATGATACATCTGATTGCAAACGCATTGAAGAATTACCGCTCCCTTTAAACGTTTATAACCCGCGGCAATTTAATTATATCGCCATAGAAGGTAACATTGGTGCGGGAAAAACCTCGTTGGCATTAAAAATATCAGAAGACTTTAATGCACTTATGGTGCCCGAACGTTTTGCCGATAACCCGTTCCTGCCAAAATTTTATGCCGACCAGGCGCGCTACGCTTTTCCACTCGAAATGTCGTTCCTGGCCGACCGTTACCAGCAACTTACCGACGACCTTTCGCAAACAAACCTGGATAATGATTTTGTAGTGGCTGATTACTACATTGTAAAGTCGCTTATATTTTCTAAGGTTACTTTAAGTGAAGAGGAGTACCGCCTGTACCACCGCCTGTTTGATATTATGTATAAGGAGCTACCCAAGCCGGGACTTTATATTTACCTGTACCAAAGTACCGAAAGGCTTTTGCAGCAAATAAAGAAACGCGGGCGTGACTATGAGCAGGATATCACAGCAGAGTATCTTGATAACATCAGTCGCGGCTACCTCGATTTTATAAAATCGGCAAGCGAGTTAAATGTGTTGGTTATAGATGTTACCGATAAAGATTTTGTAAACAGGCAGGGAGATTATTTATGGCTGTTGGATCAAATCAGTCTTAAGTCGAAAGGCTAAAGTCAAAGGTCATCTGCTGTTATGCATAGCTAAAAATTGGTTCAAAATAAAATTATTATCTTGCACGCATAACTCGATACTACTATGAAATTACTGCGCTTACTCCTCCTTCTTGTTGCCTTTACTGCATCGGCACAACAGGGCGGCATGTGGATTCCTTCTTTACTGAAGGGCATGAATGAGAAAGAAATGAAAAGCCTGGGCATGAAAATGTCGGTACAGGATATTTACGATGTTAACCATTCCAGCCTTAAAGATGCAGTGCCCCAGTTTAACGGTGGCTGTACCAGCGAGGTGATATCGTCTCAGGGTTTATTACTTACTAACCACCATTGTGGCTTCGGTGAAATTCAAAGCCACAGTACGGTCGAACACGATTATCTTGCAAACGGTTTCTGGGCCATGAGCCAGGCGGAAGAACTTCCAAACCCGGATTTAGAAGTAACCTTTATTGTGCGCATAGAAGATGTAACTACAAAGGTATTGGAAGGTACACAGTCGCTCGATGAAAAATTAAGGGTTAAAAAAATCCAGGAAAACATTACAAACCTGAGCAAAACCCTGCCTAAAGAGTCATGGCAGGAGAACAGCATCCGTACTTTTTATGAAGGTAACCAGTACATGCTTTTTGTTACCGAATCATATAAAGACGTGAGGCTTGTAGGGGCACCGCCGTCATCTATAGGTAAATTTGGCAGCGACACAGATAACTGGGTTTGGCCAAGGCATACAGGTGATTTTTCGTTGTTCCGTATCTATGCCGATAAGTACAATCGTCCTGCAGCTTATAGCAAAGACAATGTACCGTATAAACCAAAATACTTTTTCCCGGTATCTATAAAAGGAGTTAAGGAAGACGATTTTACATTAGTGTTTGGTTATCCGGGCCGCACTACCGAATATTTGCCATCGGTAGCTGTAGACCAATTGGTAAGTGTGCTTAACCCTGCAAAAATAGAAATAAGAGAAGCTGCCCTTAAAGTGGCCGACGGCTTTATGCGTAAAGACAAAGCCATTAAAATACAGTATGCTGCAAAGTATGCGAGTATTGCGAATTACTGGAAAAAGTGGATAGGGGAGACGCAGGGCCTTAAAAAAACTAATGCAGTTGCTATTAAAAGAGCACAGGAAAAAGATTTTATGGCGCGTGTTCAAAAAGCAGGAAAGCAGGCGGAATACGGCAACCTGTTGTCGGATTTTGAAAAGAACTATAAAGCAATCGAACAATATGCTCTCGCCCGTGATTATTTTACAGAGGTAGCTCTACGAAATACAGAACTGCTTACTACAGGTTACAGGCTGTATCAGTTAGAGCAGGTGTATAAAAATAAAGGAGCGCAGGCCTTTACAGATCGTAGGGAAAACATGATCGCTGCGCTTCAGGAAGTGTATAAAGACTTTAATAAAGATGTAGATGAAAAAGTATTCGAACAGCTTATAGAACTGTATGGTACTAAAGTACCTAAGCAATTTGTACCGGCGGCAATTGCAGCTGCTGACTATAAAAAACTCACTGCTGAAGTTTATGGCAAATCGAAGCTTACAAGCCTTGCCGGTGTAAAAGAACTCCTTGCCGGAGATCCTTCTGCAGCGATAGCCCGCCTTAATGCTGATAAGGGATATCAATTACTTAAAGCAATGGCCGAAACGCATATGGAAAAAGTTGCTCCTAAGTTTGATGGACTTAATTTGCAAATTGCTGCTTTGCAGCGCACCTATATGAAAGCTATATTAGAGCTTAGCCCTAAAGAAGCACGGATTTTCCCTGATGCCAATAGTACTCTGCGTATTACCTATGGCAAAGTAAAAGGTTATGAACCTAAAGATGCTACATACTATGAGCCGGTAACCTATCTGGATGGCGTAATGGAAAAATATGTGCCGGGGGATTACGAGTTTGATGTGCCGCAAAAGCTTATTGACCTTTATAATAAAAAAGATTTTGGCCAGTATGGCGAGAATGGCAAAATGCCGGTATGTTTTATAGGCACAAACCATACAACGGGTGGTAACAGTGGTAGTCCCGCGATTGATGCTAAAGGCAATTTAATAGGCCTAAATTTCGACCGCGTTTGGGAAGGCACCATGAGCGATGTGTATTATGATCCATCTATTTGCAGGAACATTATGGTAGACATGCGCTATGTTTTATTCATAATAGATAAATATGCAGGAGCCACACATTTAGTGAACGAAATGAAGGTGGTAAAATAATGCATTGCTAATCTTATTGCATCGGAATATTTTATCAGGTATTTTTTTACGGATAATGGTGTGCTGCAAGTGGTTGAATGATAATGTTAAAATTGAAATTGAAGTACATAAAATTCTGAAATTCAGCATGAAATGATTTAAAATATTTTTTAAAATAAATATTTTACGATATTAAAAAATTTATATCTTTGCTGCGAATTAATAATAAACCTTTATAATTTAGTAAGATGAAAAAAGTTGTTTTAACCCTTGCCCTTGTAGCTACAATGAGTGTTTCTTTCGTATCATGTAAAGAAACTAAAACTGAAGAAACTACAGAAACTACAGTAGATTCTACAGTTGTTGAAACTCCTGAAGCTACTGCTCCTGTATCTGCTGATACTGTATCTGTTGATACTACAAAAACTGCTACAGAAACTACTACTACAACTCCTGCTGCTGCTCCAGCTCAGTAATTTGTACGTACGTAAAAGTATTAAGAAGCTCCGCATTGCGGGGCTTTTTTTTAGCGGGTTTGTGTATGTTTGCATAGAATTTACACCGAATATATGGATATGAAAATTAAGTTGTACAAAATCTTTCCAATGATTGCTTTATTTGCTATAGCGGGATGTTCTGATAGGGAGGGCAATTTGAAAATTGACGAAGAAGCGAGTACACTAATCGACGATGAAAAAATTTTGGCTACATCTGTTCATCATATTATTTGCAAAAATATCATAGTCTCCGAAGTTAGTTTAAAACGGGATTTTAGCAACTTTGATAAGATAGGTTCTGTTGACAGTATAGAGGCTAAACAAGTTGACTATAAGTATAAGAAAATTTTTATATATAAAAATAAGGGGCATGCTGATACTCTAATTTACTATAAAGATTCTATTTGTAAATATAATAAGCAATTGCTGAAGTTTTTAGGGGATAAAAAAATGTTATTAAAGAATGATTCAGTCGACATTCAAAAATACCGTTACTTACACGAAGGTGAAAAATCAAAACCTGCCAATTTGTATATTAATAAAACATTAGGGTTAGTAACCCTGCAAGCAGGATCGCAATGGCGTTGGGTAATTAACTATAATAGAGCCTATAACGATCTACATAGAGGAATTCTTAGGGATTCTGTTTTTTTTAGTTTTGAACAGGAAAAGTAATTTAAGATTAGCCTCTATACATATACTACTTTTAAATTGCAGGCTTATATGTGTATTGGTATGATTACGTGCTTCACTATAACCCTATAAAATTGATAAACAGTTACCACGCACGCTACCCAACAAAAAAAGCCCCAACATTGTTGAGGCTTTTAATAAAATAAATTGTGAGCGAAAAACGGGATTCGAACCCGCGACCTCGACCTTGGCAAGGTCGCGCTCTACCAACTGAGCTATTTTCGCAAAAAGCATAAAAAAAGCCTCAAAGTAAATTGAAGCTTTTGATACTGTGTACTCAAGGCGGGAGTAGCATTAACAATTTAGCTTTAAGCTAAAGAACGCTGATATTCAGCACACCGAATGCTAAACTACTTATTAACAATTGTGTATAACATTTTATTGAAGCGTATTTAAAACCATGTAAGCGTAATTAGAATTTATATTGTCGGGAAATTGCAGGGAAAATTTATATATTTGCAGTAGACAAACAATCTTAACGCATGGCTTCTATAAAATTCATTTTGAAATCGGATGCTAACCCGGCAGCGATTTATGTAAGGCTCATTGATGGCCGCAAAACAGATGTAATGACAAAAACTAACTTTGTCATTAACCCTTCCGACTGGAGTAAAGCAAAGGAGCAGCCGAAAAATTTAAGCGATGCCGACTTCAAAAAGCTAAATTCAAAACTTCACACTTTAAAATCTAAATTGCTATCTGAATATAATAATTTAGAAGGCCAGACAATAGACACTAAATGGCTTAAAAACTTTCTAAACCCATCTAAAGAAGTTGAGGGATTCCCTTCCGATCTTACCGGATATTTAGCGATGTATACAGCTTTAAAAAGCAAGTCAATAACTCAAAGCAGCATTAAAAAATTTAATGTTTTCGCAAATAAGATAGAGAAATTCCAAAGCGTTTACGGTACTAAAATCTTAATCAAAGATATTGATAGAAAGCTAATTAAAAGCTTCGAAGATTTTTCTCAAAATAACCGTTATGCTCACAACACCATTGCCAGGGATATAAGATTTATTAAAACAGTTTGCCGCCATGCGAAAGATAATGGCATCGACACCCATTTTCAAATGGAAGGCATAACAGCTAAGTATCAAAGTGTAGATAATATATACTTAAAAGAATCGGAACTTACTAAAATAAAAGAGCTTGCAGGCTTGTCTGACAGCTTAGATAATGTTAGGGACTGGCTTCTTATAAGCTGTTACTGTGGTCAGCGTGTTAGTGATTTTATGCGCTTTAATGTCAGTATGATAAGGCGTGAGCAGGGGCAAAAGGGGATGATATCGTTAATTGAATTTGAGCAAAAAAAGACCGGAAAAATAATGACTTTGCCATTACATAGCGAGGTCATAAAAATAATTGATAAGCGCGGCGAATTTCCCCCGGTAATTTCCGATCAAAAATATAATGAGTATATAAAAATAGTTTGTGATAAAGCCGGCATTAATGAAATGGTTACCGGCAGTAAAAAAACAGAAACCGCGAAGGATAGCGGCATATTCAGAAAAGAAAGCGGAACATATCCAAAGCACGAACTTGTGACTTCACATATAGGCAGGCGATCTTTTGCCTCAAATTTCTACGGAAAAATACCTACATCGCTGCTAATTGCCGCGACTGGCCATAGTACAGAAGCTATGTTTTTAAATTACATCGGCAAGAGCAGCAGCGACCGCGCCCACGAACTTGCGCAATATTTTATCTAACCATGAGAAAGTCAACAGAAAATTTTGTACTGTTTAATAGCCCGGGTTATTATATTAGTAATTACGATATTCAGCTATTTAAGAGCGGGTTAGGCGAGGTTGAATTTGTTAATGAGCTAATGTTAATATTGGATAATGCTTTTAGTTCTGTAAATATAGATACAGAATATGACAGGCATAATTATGAAGCCATATTTAGTGAGATGGTTAGTATTGTCGATAGCTTAAGTAAAGAGATATACGGCTATAAATTTAGTACGTCGGTAGATTTCTTCTTTGACGATCCTGAGTTAGCAATAGAAGAATGTGGTCAATTTGCAGAGACAATCAACTCTACAGAAGATATCGGGGAATATGAGTTAAATGCAGCAGCGAGGGTTACAAAACTATGTGCGTTATATAACTTCGCTATTAAAATTAACTTCACACAATCCAAAATTAAACGCTTGCAGATTGATGAAGTTCCAGAAACTAAAACGCCAATAGCGTTTAAAATTGCTTTGTTACACGAGACCGGGTTTTTTGATTTACCTGCAATAAAGGCACTAAGCCAAAAAAAGCAGTATAGCATTGCTCAAATGTTAATAGGGGGAGACGAAAGAACTATAAAGGGGAATATCTTAGTATTATCCCCGCATAGCAACGAAAGTACGCTAAAATACACAGCACACACCTATACAGAAAAGGCAAAAAATATGCTTAAATAAGTCTCTATAATTAGATCGGGGGTATCAAAGGGGGAATAGTTAGTTATATCCCCCTTTTAATTTTGTCCTGTAATCATAAAATTATAAAGATGGAAACAATTCAATTTGTAGGTACCACCCCTAAAGAACTAAGGGAAGGTGTATCGGAAGATATCAAAAACCAGCTTTTTGCATTTTTCAGGAAAAGAGAAGATCCGGAAGAACTTTTGACACGAGAAGAAGCGGCGAAATTTCTAAAAATAGGTTTATCTACTTTAAAGAAATGGACTGATGATAGTAAGCTTGTGGCTTACGGTATTGGCAATAGGGTCTACTATAAGAAAAGTGAACTCATGTCAAGCCTTCAGCGTTTAAATGAATAGCGCGCCCGGTGTATATCATATCGATATTGCCCTGATATTTGACTAAGCACTTTTAAAGATGCAACCTACATCAACGAAAACAAGATACAGCAAGTCCGATGCTGTAAAGGCTCTTGAAGGATTAGCAATGCGATCTTTAAAAGCCAAATACCCAAACTTTCCGTACCCTACACAGCCTAAGTATCGCGATGATACCGCCAATACATTAACGACATGTATTCTTGATTACATCGAGTTACGCGGCTTCGCTGCTGAGCGCATAAACACCATGGGCCAGCAGGTTAAATCTAAAGGCAAAATTCGATGGATTCCAGGTAGCAGCAAAGCCGGTTCGGCTGACATACATGCCTGTATACAGAGCAGATTTGTAGCCATAGAGGTAAAATGTTTAGCTACTAAGGACACGCAAAGCGAAGAACAACTTAAGTATCAAAAAGAGATAGAAGCTGCCGGGGGAGTGTATCTGCTAATTTCAACGTTTGAGCAGTTTTATAATTGGTTTAATAGAAAGAATTAGAGCATGGCAGATGAAAAGTATTTTAACTTCCCCATACAATTGCTGTCTGGATTCCTGAAAAACAGCAGGAATACATTAACTGATATGTGCAATTATGCGGTTTACGCCCATTCTTTAAATTTAGACTTTGGCGAAAATGAAGAAGATAATTTTAAAGATAGCGCGTCATATTTAGGGATAGAGTTTACCAATGTAAAAGCAGCATTATCTAACGGCAAAAAGCTTTATCGACAACATACAGATTGCCCTATGGTAGGGATAAGTGTAAAAATGTACTGGGATTATCAAAGCAATGAAAAAGACGAATTTCAGAAGCTTTGCCTGCTTGGTTTTATCGCTTTAAAGAGCATTTTAGGGAAGAAAGCATACTGCAAGACCACTAACAAATTATTATTTGCAAGAATGGCAGGCTTGGCTAAGCAGTGCGAATTTGAAGAATTACCTGAAGAGTTTTATAAGTACATTCAGACTAAACATAAGGTGCATTATTGGGCAGTAAAGATAAAAGATGAGGTTTTTGACTGGGGACTAAAATCATACAGCAATAAGACAAACGGCTTTTATATTACCATAAAGCTAACATATAAAGATCTCGTTTTTGAGGCTGAAAAGAAGCGTGAAGAATATAAGAAGCTACTAAAAAAAGACGAGAAGCTTGCAGCTATTCAAGAGGCTAAGAACCGGCTTAAAAGAATCCCGCCATAACCCGATACTAACCCGACCATAAATAACAATTTTAGTTTAGTTCAATCTGATTTTAATCTGAATACAATCTTATAACCCGACCATAAAAAAGATACTTAACTAAAACCTTTTAAATAAAACCTTATATAAAAATCTTAAAAGATGGGTTTTCACTTTTTGAAGTTTATTAATCAAATTTTTAAAGCGCAAAAAGAAATTCACCGGGGGCGTGCCGGTTAACAATTAAAATTATGGAAAACAGAAAACCGATTGTCGCATTAGGCAATTACAATTCAAAAAAGTACCGGTTTATGGGTATAGTTCGGCCTACGATGGGCGCGGCAATTAAAAAAGTAGTAACCGAAATGCTTGAAAAGCTAATCCCAAAAGCGGAACCGGTAAAGCATGCAGCATCAAAGCGGCCTACTAAAAAGCTAAAGGTTAGAAATAAGCTGATACAGGACGCTACAGGCGAAGAAGTAGACTTTACAGAGCTGGGCGTTAATGATGCTGTAACGGTTGGTGCAACGGCCGAAATAGGAGGTAAAAAAGCCACAGGCGAATATCTCCTGCCAAACGGTGTAATCTACGTTTTCAAGGATGGGAGATTAAGCAATATAATAGCTGCTCCTAAAGAAGAACCTGCACTTGCTAAAAAAGTAATAGCTAAGCCAGTTCAAAAGCAACCCATACCCGCAACGCGAAAGCTTCACACGCCGGAACCTGTAGATAAGTTGGCCGGGTTACGCGCTTATCTGGATTCAAAAAAACCACAGCCAAACCCTACAGCCACACCGGATAATCGATTTGCCGGAATGTTCGAGAGAGCTCAGGAGAGGGTTAAACAAAAACGAATTGAAGACTTTTTAAAAAACAAAAAAAATAGAAGATGAAAAAATTTGAGAAAAGATTTTTAGTGTATGATAGCAGCCGCGCCGATGATGCTGAACGTTACGCATTCAGGGCGATGCTGCCATATAACGAAGTATTACCAAAGTTGGCCGCTACTATTAAGAGAGACATAACCCCGGAAGATATGAAAATAATATCTAAAGGCGGCGCGGCTTTTATAGTAGATTTTTATAAGCCTTTGTTTCCGTTTCCTGATGCAACTTTTGATTTTAATATGCTGGCCCTGGGTATAAATATACAGCCCCTTATAGATCAAATGAACGGCCTTAATACTTTGAGTTATGATGTGGATATTGTAGGAAATAAATTAACGACATCGGAAGCGCAAAAAAAGCAGTTTGTTGAAGATGCTACAAGATACACTACAAACGAAAGGCAAAACGAGGCGTTAGATATAATTCAGGGTATCTCTGATGCCTATGAAAAACTAAGGGGTATGGGAAACTTTACAAGCGATTTCAGCATTAGGGAAATATATAAAACGTGTACGCTATTAAATTCTGAAAATGGCAAGGTAACGTTTAACCCTCATCAAATTAGTGATATAAGAGAATAACAAACAGGATGCCGGGCGCGCAAAACATATCATTTGGTTTTGAAATTTAAGCGTGTCCGGTTATCTATAATAGAGCAAAATAGAAAATTATGGAAGAGAAAAGAGAAAAGACGGGCGGCAGGGAAAAAGGCACACCCAATAGGACACAGGCGCAAATAAGGGCATACTTTCAAATGATTGTAGAAGATAATCTCGACGATCTACTGGCAGATTTAAAGAAGCTTAAGCCGGCCGAAAGATTAAAATACACAATAGAGTTATCAAAATTCGTATTGCCTCAGTTGAAATCGATGGAGCTGAAAAACCCTGAAGGCGAACAATTCAAAGTTATTAGTATTAACCTGGGTACAGGTATTAAACCGCCTGAAGATGATTAATATAACAAGCTTTGAAGATATGCTCGAATTTATTAACGGCAATGAATTAACAGAACCGCAAATAAATGAGATACTAATTTCTGCTATTGGTATAATCACAATTTACCCATTTCCAAAGCAGCGACTTATTGACCGCCTCAGAAACTTTTGGAACGAGTGGGGAAGGTTAACAGACAGGCCATTGTTTCTTGAAACTGAAGATCAGATACATTCAGAAATTGAATGAATATCCTGAATTTTTAGAGTCCATAAAAAAGGGACAAGGCAGCGAGTTTTTACAGTCCATAAAAAGGCGCGTGTACGCTGGGTTTTTTAGTTTTTTGAGTCCATAAAAAAAGGAAAGCAGCAGGCGGGTTTTTTCAGGCTATAACAACGAGATTACAACGAGTACAGCAAAATCAAAACGATACGCGCACGCGTGCGAGGCAAATTAGTCGTGGTACTCCAATATCGACCACATGATAATATTATAAAACACTATAAATCATTATATTAAATAATTTATTTGACGTAAATTCCCGACATATTCCCTCTACAGCTAATTTCCGACTAACAGAATAAACAAAAACTATGGAAGTAAACATTTTAATAAAGTATGAAGATGGTGTTTATACCGAAATGAGTAAAGTATTTGATGCAGACAGGCCAGAACCCGCGCCCGGCTTAAATGCTTTCTTCATAACTTTTTACTACGATGACAAAATATATAGCAAGAAGGTTGTAGATAAATATATCTATGAAAACAGCCTTAAAGAATTATACGGATACTTCATGTCAACTACATCTAAAGTAAGATCTATACCTGAAAACTCTAACGCTCCAAAACTAAAGATTGTATTGCAGGGTTTATTAATTATTATCAAAAATCCGGAATGGCAAAACGTATGTTATTGGGTAAAGTATGCAACAGGAGGCTTTATAACCCGCAAATATGAATTGCAAAGCGTGCCTGCTGATTTGAATATAACAACAGGTTATAAGGTACTATGCTATTCTGAAAATAAAATCGACTTCATGTATACAAACAAAGATGTTCACATACCAAAACTATCAAATTATATTAACTAATGGAAACAGGAAAAAAAATAAACCTGGCAGTAATTGACGTCGAAATACAGCCTATTATCAAAAAAGCTGAAGAGGCTAAGAATGCAATTAAGGCTTTGAAAGATGAGCAAAAGCAACTAACACTTCAAGGTAAAGATACCAGTGCAGAATTCATAAGAAATGAAGCTGCAATCGCAAAGTTAGCTGGGACATATAGAATATGTACTCAAACTATACAAGCGCAATTTGGGGAAGGTGGTAGGCTGGCAAATCAGAATGAAGCGATAACAGCTTCAGTCGAAAAATTAAATCTTACTGAAAGTGACTGGCGCGAAAATAATAAGCAATTGTTAGCTTTAAGGAAACAGGTAAACACTACAACTGCTGAAGGGCAAGCGCAAATTGCCGCCATCAATAAAAAGCTTGATGAAAATAACGCTGCGATAAAGGCTAATGTATCTGCTTACGAAAAGCAAAAGATAAGTATAGGCCAATACAAAGAGCAGATCATCGAGGCTTACCGGGAGATGGACAAAGAGAAAAAAGCTCTTGAAGAATTAAACAAGGAATTAGCGACACAGCGCGATTCTACAGAAAAAAATAGTGAAGAATGGAAAATTCTAAACCAGCAATTTATCCAAAACAACCAGCAAATAAATATCTACACAAACAGCATGGCAGAAGCCAGAGGTGAGCAAGAGGGATTAGGAGCGGCATTAGAGTTAACACAGGGTGGGTTATCCGGTTTTATCCAGAAATCGAAAGAAGCAGGAGGCGTAGGCAAGTTATTAAGTGGGATGTGGTCAGGAATTACGTCTGGAATAGGCGCCGCGACAAAAGCGGCCTGGGCATTTGTAGCAAATCCAATAGGGTTAACAATCGCTGCCATAGCTGCAGTTGCACTTTTACTTGTAGGCGCGTTTAAATTTATGACGGCCAGCATGAACAGTACGGAAGAGGGAAGCCAAAAGCTAGCAAGGGTTACTGCAACATTAACTGGCTTCTTCAATACATTTTGGAAACTATTAAAGCCATTCGGGGAGTTCTTAGGAGGTGCTTTTATAAAATATTTTGATATGGTTTCTTCTGCAATATCCGCTATGGTAGATGGATTACAAACCGCGTTAGACTTTTTAGGTTTTGAAGATGCAGCAAAAGGGGTAGGGAATTTAAAACAAGCTTTTGTAGATTCATCAAAAGCAGCTGGAGATCTTGCTAAAGCGGAAGGGGAACTTGATAAAATGCAGCGTAAATCTAAAAGCACACAGCTCGATTATCAAAAGCAAGCCGAAAAGCTAAGGCAGCAGCGTGACGATGAAACTAACAGCATACCGAAACGTATTGCTTTAAATAATCAATTAGGGGAGGTTCTTAAAAAACAACTTGCTGATGAATTACTTATTGCTAAAAAAGCTCTGGAAGTTGCTAATCTTAGAATTATAAGCGAGGGCTCAACTAAAGATAATTTAGAAAAGCAAGCTGACGCTCTTGTAGGTATTAAGGAGATTCAGGAACGTATCACAGGCCAAGAATCTGAGCAGCTCGCAAATCAAAACAGCTTAAGGAAAGAGGCTGCAGCTGCTGAAACGGAGCGCGTTAAAAAAGCTACGGAAGAAAGAAAAAAGGCACTTGCTGATTATGCGAATACATTAAAACTTGAACTGGACTTATTTCGTCAAAACAACGTGGACAAGGCCAAATTTATTGACGAACAGATATCTGCTGCACAAAAGGTAAAAGAGCAGCAAGACAAAATAGCAAGGGCGGAATATAACGCCTCAAGTAAAACCAACAATGATAAGCTTAAGCTTCAGATTGCCTATAATGATAATGCCAAAGAATTAATAGACAGCCAAACGGCCGCAATAATAAAAAATGCAGATATTGAACTTGAGCATATTATCGCAGTTAATAAAACAAAGCTTGATAATAATAAGTTCCTTACTGATGAATTAGTAAGCCAAGAGGTAGATAGGCTTAATCGTATAGCAGAAGCTGAAAAGGATAATGCAAAAATTAAACTTGAAGCTGAAAAGAAGTCACAGCAAGAAATTAATGATGCACTTCAAGCCATTGATGATGAGAACGAGGCCAAGAAAAAAACTATAAGAGATCAGCGTAAAGAAGCTGAAAACGGCGCAAAACTTGTTGATTTGCAAAATAAAAGAATTGCAGATGGCGAAGCGTTTGAATATGATCTTGCTGCACAACTTGCAGAATATGATATAAGACGAGCAGCCGAAAGGGAAGATGCTATAAAACGAGGTGCTGATTTAGTGACATTCGATGCTGCAACGGCCAAACAAAGAAAAGATATTGAAATGTCGGTATTTGCGAATAAGATATCCCTTGCAGAGAAAACGTATAATGGCATAGCGGAGTTATTAGGTAAAGCTACTACTGGCGGCAAAGCTGTTGCAATTGCACAAACGACGATCGACACTTATCAATCTGCTACAGCAGCATTCAAAGCATTATCAGGAATCCCTATAGTTGGTCCGGCATTAGGAGCGGTGGCAGCTGCTGGAGCTATAGCACAGGGATTGTCAACAGTCCGAAAAATAACATCTACACCCGTACCTAAAGCAGAACGTGGAGCATTATTTGGCATAGGAGGTAAAAGACATAGCCAGGGCGGCACATTGTTTACCGGTGCGGACGGCACACAGTTTGAAGCCGAACAAGGCGAGCTGATAGGGGTGATGAGTCGTAACGCAGCCGCCCACTTCATGGCGTTTAATAATGCGTTCGCTGGCGGCAGCTCGGTTTCTCCTACATCATACCTTGCTAATGGTGGTATAGTGGATAGAGTGAGCGGTAATATAGCAATAGATTATGATCTACTTGCTGCAAAAATTGGAGCCGCTACAGCATCAGGTGTAGCATCTTTGCCGGCACCGGTTGTAGCAGTTCAAGATATCGCTAACGTAAATAATAAGATGGTCCAGGTGCAGGAATTTGCAAGCCATTAGATAACCAAGTCACAAGTGAACTACAATTTTATAAATTAAATATTTGATTATCAAAATATTAATTAAATTTCATCTTTGGTTTTTCCGATATATTCCCTAGATGCTGTTGATTTGATTCAAAAATCCTTAAGTAAAATAATCCTTGCTTAAGGGTTTTTAATTTATAACGATAGATTGCTTGTAAGGAAAGTGCTTTATATATTCTTCTTCAGTAACGATATCATTTTTGCCTTGAGCAATTTCTACAAAGTTGTTCTTATCTGTCGTGTCAAATATCTTATATGCATGGTAATAGCGGCCGTCGGGCTGCACTCTAACTATGCTGTATTGAATAGTAGTAGAATGTCTGTAAGAAGTAGTTATTATTTGATAACTAAAATCATCCGATGGAGTTAGAATAATGTCGCCGTCAATTATTTTATGGCTTTTTATAGACGGTCTTTCATACACTTTACTCATTAGAGGTCTGTAATTGGATTCTTTAATGTATCTTTTGCTGCCTCGAAGAGTTGATGCTTGCAATAATTTTTTTGCATCTATTACTACATATTCAACGTCGAACATCGGATAATCAGAACTACTATATATAGCACTGACTAAACCTACGCCTCTTCGTATATACTCGAACGTACAGTGTCCACTTCCAATAGTGTAATTTATATTTTTCTGCTGTAAATCATTAAGAGCTCTATCGGATTTAATGGCTTCGTATTGCTGATAAGCACTATAGAAAGTAGCTGAAAGACCGGCTATGAAAATAAATAAAAAAGACCAAAACCCTTCGCTAATAACTTCGATAAATTTCATATTAGTTTTTTACGAATATACGATTAAACCTAATAAAACCTTAGTTTAAGGTAAGTGCTAATATTAACTACAAGGAATATAGTAGTATATCTTCTTATTTAGTTAGTGTAGCAGTTTCTATTTTAGTTAATGGTGTAATTATTATTATAACTATAATTATACTATTATATTTGGTATATTAAATTTAATATGTAATTTTGTTTAAAATTAAACCGCCGCAACCCCTTGCGGAGTCGTGGCGGTTAGTTAGTACTAGAATTTTGTTAGCTTATTTCTTTGGTACATAAATATTGTACCCTAAAATAATATAACGAAAACAGATGTCTAATATTTGTAGTGCAGTACAGACATCTTCTAAACTCATTGAATGTAAATTCATGGGTGTAGGAAAAAAAATTTAATTTACGGATAAGCTGAAGCGCCAACTTCAGCTTTTTTTATTAGACTATCCGTTTCGTCTAATAAAATTCTATATTTAAATCATATAATAGATTTTAGGTTCATTTGTGTCCGACAAATATACAAATAAAATGTGTCCATATATTTTTTGAAATGATCTTTGTTATTAACCGAAAATTGGCTATGGTGATACAATAATTTCCATCGGTAGTATTTTAAAGATATTTACTAATTAAATATTATGATAACCGCAAACCCTCACACAGGATACTTTATAACAGGTGTATTTATAGACATAACAGAAGTTACACACTATGTCGTTCATAAGCATTTGGACCCTGGCGTAACTGGCGGGCGTAAAATGTCAAAGCAGGAAGTAATTGAATTAATCGAGACATCAGGGCTTCCAGTATTCGTTTGGCTATGGAACTATGAAGAAGGTCGTTTCCTGTTGGGTAAGCAAGGTTAATGTAGCTTTAGACTACCATCAAAATAAATACCTTTGGATAAATCACAAAGATCCTAAAACAAAAAACCTCAAGCATTTAATTCGAATGAATTGGTTTTCAAATGTTGAATTTAAAGCTGATAAAAAATTGTAATCTGACTGCAATCGTGCTTAATAAAGCGCTTGCTTTAGATGATAGACTTATTGATATTTGCGTTTAAAATGTTCAATTTTTTCTTTTTGGCTCATTTTAGCAACCATGTTAACCTCCCGGATTTTAGGGGACAATACAGCCCCCTTTTTACCGGGCAGCAGTTTGTTGGCATCTATAACAAACTGTCTTACAAGCTCCCTCAAACTGTTTACTTCTTCCTGTAGCTGATTGTATTCTGCTTCCGGTATGCTTATCATTTTCATAAATTATTTGTTTAGGGTAAAAGTATTTAATAAAATATTTTGGAGATCAATTTAAATTTATAATTTAGCTCCCGACAAACAATTTTATTTACAAGGTTACGCCCAATGCCTAACCTATTCTTTCTGGTTAAGGCGTTTTTTTATGCTTTATACTGATCTGTATATATATACAGGAATCAGCCGCTAAGACCCCGGCAAAGCTATTATAATGGTAGCTTTAACAACCTTGTAGAGATTGTTTGTCAACCGGAAAGCTTAGCGGCTGTTTCTATTTTTGTAACTTCAAATTAATTATAATGACAAACAATCTCTACAAGGGAGCGGCTTTGACAGAAGGCCAAACCCAACAAAACAGCGCAAACAACACGAAAACGTTTGAGAAACCTGTTTACTTCGCTAAACTAACGGCTAATAATGAATTAAGCATTAAGGCCAGTTACAAGTTGGAAATCATAAGTACTGATCTAACAGTTACTATTGGTAACATTTATAGAATAAGCCAGGTAAATGATCTGATTGCCAGCCACGGATTATCTAAAGACATGGTGTACATCGTAGGGTACGAGAGATTAGAAACTATTTATTCACGACCAATGTCTATTGCAAGGGTAATGCTTCATGTATACATAAACCTTCCAGAAAACGTTGCTGTTGATGTTTTAAGTGATTGTGCAGGTATAACTACCAATAGCGACATATTAGCGCGTAACATGGCTAAAAAGGCTAAATCGTTGAAAACGGAAAACAAAAAACTAATCAAAGCGATATCTGAAAAGCTACGTAAAGACGACAAATAAATAATTGTCGGGAATTAGTCGGGAAGATTAAAATAAAAAAGCCTGTAACTTATTAGTTTACAGGCTTTTTTCATTAAAACATTGTACTCAAGGCGGGACTTGAACCCGCACGGGCATTACTACCCACTGGATTTTAAGTCCAGCGTGTCTACCAATTCCACCACTCGAGCATAAAGGTAAATCTGAGCGAAAAACGGGATTCGAACCCGCGACCTCGACCTTGGCAAGGTCGCGCTCTACCAACTGAGCTATTTTCGCATTAAAAGTAAAAGAACGTTTCGTTGTTATTACGGGTGCAAATATAAGGCTGTTTTCGAGACTGACAAGCGTTTTCAAAAATATTTTTTCATTAAAAACATAACTTTCTGATAACGTTTACCTTAAAATCTAAACTTTTTTAAAGCATTATTTTACGAGCATTCTTTTTATCTCGTTTAGCTTCATTAGCGCTTCCACTGGGGTCAGGGTATTAATGTCAAGGTTCATGATCTCCTGTTTTATTTCCTCAAGCAACGGATCGTCAAGATTAAAAAAGCTGAGTTGAAGTTCTTCTTTTGCCTGGGCTTTAATATTGCCTAATGCTTCACCGCTATGATCCTTCTCCAGTTTTTTAAGCAGCTTTTGGGCTTTCTGTATTACAGTCTGCGGCATCCCTGCCATTCGGGCCACGTGAATACCAAAACTGTGCGCAGAACCTCCCTTTACTAGCTTACGTATAAACAGCACCGTATCTTTAAGTTCTTTTACAGATACATTGTAATTGTGGATCCTGCCAAAAATATCCTGCATTTCATTCAGCTCATGATAGTGGGTAGCAAACAGAGTTTTAGGCTGGGCCGGGTGTTCATGCAAAAATTCGGCTATTGCCCACGCAATAGAAATACCATCATAGGTGCTTGTACCACGGCCTATCTCGTCGAGCAGTATAAGGCTCCTATCACTCAGGTTGTTCAGGATGCTTGCCGTTTCGTTCATTTCTACCATAAAAGTAGACTCTCCCATCGATATATTATCTGAGGCGCCCACACGTGTAAAAATTTTGTCTACCACACCTAAACGAGCGCTCTTAGCAGGTACAAAACTGCCCATTTGTGCCAATAGCACTATTAGCGCCGTCTGCCTGAGTATCGCTGATTTACCCGACATGTTAGGCCCGGTAATCATGATTAACTGCTGGCTGTCGCGGTCCAAGTACACATCGTTGGTTATGTAAGGCGTCCCTACCGGCAATTGCTTTTCTATAACCGGGTGGCGGCCCTCTTTAATATCCAGCTCATAGCTTTCGTCAATTTCGGGGCAAACATATTTATTTTCAATAGCCAGTTGGGTAAACGAGGCAAGGCAATCCATCTGGGCAACAAGGCTGGCATTAAGCTGTACCGGTTTTATATAGGTAGCAATCCATACCACTAGCTGATCGAATAGCTGTGTCTCCAGGTGATGTATTTTTTCTTCCGCCCCAAGAATTTTTGTCTCATATTCTTTAAGCTCCTCGGTAATATAGCGTTCAGCATTAACGAGGGTCTGCTTGCGCATCCATCCTGCGGGTACTTTATCTTTGTGTGTATTACGAACTTCGATGTAATACCCAAATACATTATTAAAGGATATTTTAAGCGATGTGATTCCTGTGGCTTCCGATTCACGCTTCTCTATACCCTCTAAATATTCTTTACCCGAAAAAGCGATACTTCGTAATTCGTCCAGTTCCGGGTGGATGCCGTGCGCAATAGCATTTCCTTTCGTAATAGCAACAGGAGCTTCGGGGTGTAGGGTAGTGCGGATCTTTTCACGAAGCAGTTCGCAGGAGTGCAGACTGTCGCCAATGGCTTTTAGTGCTTCGTTATGGCTCTCTAATGCCAACTGTTTTATGGGTACAATAGCATCGAGCGAATCTTTTAGGTATAAAACTTCGCGCGGACTTACCTTACCCGCTGCAATTTTAGAAATAAGCCTTTCCAGGTCGGATATCTGCTTTATCTGCTGCTGTATCTTTTGCAGTATATTTTTATTGTCTTTTAGGTAGCTTACAACCTCATGGCGTGCGCGTACTTTATTAGCATCTTTAAGAGGGAGTGCCAGCCAGCGTTTAAGAAGCCTGCTTCCCATAGGCGATAGTGTACGGTCTATAACCTCAAGCAGCGTCACGGCATTAAGGTTAGGGCTTTGGTACAATTCAAGGTTACGAATAGTAAAGCGGTCCATCCATACATAGGCATCCTCGGCAATACGCTGAATAGAAGTTATGTGCTGTACGCGGTTATGCTGTGTTTCCGATAGGTAAAATAGTACTGCACCGCTGGCAATAATACCCTCCTGTAATTCTTCCACACCAAAGCCTTTTAGAGAGTTGGTTCCAAAATGAGAAGTAAGGCTGTCAAAAGCATAATCTTCTTTATACACCCAGTCTTCTAAGTAAAATGTATGGTGGTTTTCACCAAAGGCGTCTTTAAACGTGCCCTTCTCATTTTTAGAAACGAGTACTTCGCTGGGGTTGAAGTTTTGCAGAAGTTTATCTATGTATTCTTCATTACCCTGTGCAGTAAGAAACTCTCCCGTAGAAACATCCAGAAAAGAGATACCTACGCATTTCCTGCCAAAGTACACTGATGCCAAAAAGTTATTGCTCTTACTGTGCAATACCTCATCGTTCATAGAAACCCCGGGAGTTACCAGTTCGGTCACGCCGCGTTTAACGATGGTCTTAGTCATTTTCGGGTCTTCCAGTTGGTCGCAAATTGCAACCCGCAGGCCTGCCTTCACTAATTTGGGCAGATACGTATTTAAAGAATGATGAGGAAAACCTGCCAAAGCAGTTTCAGTTTCGCTGCCCGCACCCCTTTTTGTCAATACAATGCCCAGTATACCAGCCGCCCTCACAGCATCTTCTCCAAAGGTCTCATAAAAATCTCCCACACGAAACAGCAGGCATGCATCAGGATATTTCACCTTAATGGCATTATACTGTTTCATTAACGGAGTTTCTTTCGCAGTCTTTTCTTTAGAGGCCAATGGATTGGATATTACAATTGTGAAGGGCGAATTTAATCAAAAAATATGCAGGAAAGAAATAGGAATGCAGCGCCACTGTCTGCACGTTGAAGGGTGTATGTCGTCTGGTTTAGTGTTATAGTTTTAAAATTACTTAATTTCGCGTTCTAATAAATGTATACGATGCGAAAATTAACCAATAGCGAACTGGGGCGTAAAGACCAGGATGAATTTAAGCAAGCCAGCAAAACACCAATTATAATTGTACTTGATGATGTGCGCAGCCTCCATAACATTGGGTCGGTTTTCAGGACAGCGGATGCTTTTCTTATCGAAAAAATATACCTATGCGGTATTACCGCTACACCTCCTAACAAAGAGATACATAAAACAGCACTTGGCGCTACAGATACAGTAGCATGGGAATACAGCAAAGATGTTCTAGAAGTCATTAACCTGCTAAAAACGGATGGCGTGAAAGTCCTTGCTATAGAACAGGTAGAAAATGCTTTGATGCTTCAGGATTTTGAGCCTGATACCGACACTAAATATGCTCTTATTTTTGGCAATGAAGTAAAAGGAGTAGCGCAGGAAGCGGTTTCTATGTGCGATGGTGTTATAGAAATACCGCAATTAGGCACAAAGCATTCCCTCAATATTTCGGTTAGTGCAGGTATTGTGGTGTGGGATGTTTTCAGGAAACTGCAATACCCAAAAGATTAGCAACGCCGTAAAAATATTTTACTATTTTTACGAAATGAAGAATTCTACGTTAAGATCTATAAACATATACATTACCCTGATATTTTGCGGTGCTTTTTCAGGATTTGCACAAACCAATAATCCGCCGGTAGTAAATGCAACAGGCGAACAGGTATACTGCCCCGGTACACCCATTAACGTAACTACTTCTTTTTCTATAACCGATCCTGATACCGCCGATACAACTCTTGAGGCTGTATACATCCAGATATCATCGGGATACGTAAACGGGCAGGATATACTTGCGCTGTCTACACCTGTTGCTGGTGTTACATCTACCTGGAATGCGGCCGCAGGGAAACTTACTTTAAGAGGAAATGCAGGACAACAATTGCCATTCGCCACGTTAGTAGCTGCGGTTAATAACGTAACATACAACAGTAGTGCATCTAACCCCTTTGGTACTCGGACATTCTCTATATCGGTAGGGGCGGCAAATTATTTAGAATCTACACAACACTATTATTTATATATACCATCGCTTGGAATTAGTTGGACTGCAGCGCGCGATGCCGCTGCGGCGAGTACTTATTATGGGTTGCAGGGTTATCTGGCAACTTTACTTTCGGCTGACGAGGCGCAACTTTGTGGCGAGCAGGCTACCGGTACAGGATGGATAGGCGGCAGCGACGCGGAAACTGAGGGGATATGGAAATGGGTAACAGGTCCTGAGGCAGGTACTGTTTTCTGGAACGGTGGCCCAAACGGATCTTCACCTAACTTTTCCTATTGGAACACGAGCGAGCCAAACGACGCCAATAATGAGGACTATGCTCACATTACTTCCCCCGGATTGGGCAGGGCGGGTGCATGGAATGATTTAAGTGTAACCGGCGAACCCAGTGGCGATTATCAGGCTAAAGGCTACATTGTGGAATATGGAGGTACAGCCGGCGATCCTGTGCTGAATATATCGGCCACTACCTCGATAAGCATATCGGCAATTACAAGCAGCGCAGCTGCGACTGCCGCCTGTGGAACAGGAAATTCTGTTCATCTTGCTGCGACAGCCAATACAGGTACTGTATATTGGTACGCCGAGGCTACCGGAGGGACCCCTGTGTATAGCGACACTACCGGTGCAGGCTTTGATACCCCTGTGCTGACACAAACCACAGCATATTACGCATCTGCTTATGATGCAATCTGCACAACTGCACCGCGTACAACAGTAACTGCAGTTGTAAATCTTATTCCCACTGTTACAGTTGCTAATGCTGCTGTATCAGTATGCGGTACTGATAATCCTGTTTTGCAGGCAATCGCCTCTAATGGGACGATACGTTGGTATACTGATGCCACAGGTGGAACTGAATTAGGGACGGGTAGTCCGTTTTTAGCCCCGCCGATTGCATCTACAACTATTTTTTATGCTGAAGCGGTAAGTATAAACGGATGCGTGTCAACAACCAGGGAAGCTGTAACGGTTAATCATTTCGAAGCCCCAACGGCAGTAGCGGATACCACGGCAAGCTTTTGTGAAGGAACAAGTGTTACGCTTGATGCCACCACTGCAGGTATAACAGCCTACTCATGGAACACAAACACAATGGATACTACTTCTTCTGTAGTGGTAAATGAACCGGGTACATATAGCGTAGTACTAACTACTGCAGCCGGTTGCAGTACTACCCGTACTTTCATAGTTACCGAACTTACTGCTCCCAATATATTAGATATAAATGTCACAACAACTACAGCAACCGTAGTTATGACGGATGGTATGCCCGAGAATTACATCTATTCGCTTGATAGGGTTAATTACCAGGCATCGCCGGTGTTCCGTGGTTTGGTAAGTGGGGTGTATACAGTATATGCCTATTCAGTTAATTCATGCGGTACAGATCGCCAGAATTTCTTTATTGATCTTATTCCTAAAGCATTCACGCCAAATGGCGACCGTATTAATGATGTGTTTACACTTGCCGGAATGAATGCATTGCCTCAGGCTACGGTAGAAATATTTGACCGTTATGGAAGGTTACTTACAAAGTTAAACCGCCAGAACAGCAGTTGGGACGGCACCTTTAATGGGAATCCACTCCCTGCCACAGACTATTGGTATATTGTAAAACTCGATGATGTTACTCCTGAAATTAGGGGCCACTTTTCGCTGTTGAGATAGTGCTAAAATTAGCTATTGTCGACTATCATTTTCATTAACCCGCGGTTGTGTATTTTAAAACCTTTAGAAAGGTAAAGTTTTTTTGCGGCTTCGTTATGGTTTTCAACTTCCAGATAGATGATTTTTAAAGAAAGTGATTCTGCCTGTTGAATGATAAAATCCAGGGCTTTTTTACCAAGTCCTGTACCGCGTGCCTGTTTAGAAATAAAAAGTTCGTCGAGAAAAGCAATGCGGCCTTTATACTCAAAACTGAAAACAAACGTCAGGATAAAATACCCGACAACCTTTCCATCATAAATTATTGTCCAGCCCCTTCCAAGGGTTTCATTATCTACAAATTGAAAAAATAAATCTCTGGATACAATCGGGTCTATAGGATAATTATCGATGGCATAAAATTCTTCCATCATATTTATCACAATTGTAGCATCTTCTGAGGCGAAAGGTTTAAATTGTAGCTGACTCATTAGTAATATGATTAATTATAATATTTACAGCACCACGGTTCATGCTTACAAAAGTTCCTGCTATGTGGCCGGTCTCAAGTCGGTAATCATCGTTATATATTAGGGAGGATAATGCATCCTCCATTTCGGCCTTATTTTTTACAGCAATTACGCCGCCCATTTGTACCAGTGCAACAGCTTCCGCGAATTTTTGGTGGTTTGGCCCAATGATTACCGGTACGCCAAAAGCCGCCGGTTCCAGTATGTTATGTAGTCCCGAGGTTCCAAAGCCGCCGCCCACGTAAGCAACATCGGCATAGCTGTAAATTTTGCTCAGGATGCCTATTGTATTTATAATAATGACGTCATAATCTGCCAGGTTCTTACCATCTTTCGCTGTGAAAAGAACTGTTTTTCTATGGATATTTTTTTGTATCTCATTTATATGGTCTTCGCCAAGGGTGTGAGGTGCTAATATAAAATTTACATTAACTGCAGAGTTAATGAAGTCGAACATAAGTTGCTCATCTTTTGGCCATGAACTGCCCGCCACTACCGTCACTTTACCATCTACGAACGCTTCTATAAAAGGCAGACTGTTATCGCGTTCCAGGATCTCACTTACACGGTCGTAGCGGGTATCGCCGCTTATGGTAACATTTGTAAATCCTATTGTATTTAGCAGCTGCTTAGAATTATCGTACTGCACAAATATGTGGCTGAATGCTTTTAGAGCTCTCCTGTAGAAACCTCCATACGCTTTAAAAAACACCTGGTCGGGTCGGAACAACCCCGATACGAGATAAGTTGGAACATTATCGTTTTTTAATTCGTTGAGATAATTAGGCCAAAACTCATATTTAATAAAAAACGCCATTTCCGGATGTACAAGCTTCATGAATTTTTTTGCATTGGCCGCCGTGTCCAGCGGAAGGTACACTATAGCATCGGCAGTATTTGCGTTTCTCCGCACTTCATATCCTGATGGCGAAAAAAAAGTAAGCACAATTTTATGGTTAGGGTACAGCGTACGCATTTTTTCCATAATAGGGAGCCCCTGCTCATACTCTCCAAGTGATGCCGCATGAAACCATATCGTTTTATCACTTGCAGTAATCTTTTGCGCGAGGGTGGTAAAGACATTTTTACGTCCCTCTACAAACAGCTTTATCTTAGGACTAAAAAGAGATATAATGCGGAGCACAAAGCTAGCAACGTGAGTAAGCAGGTTGTAAATAAAAAACATAACACAGATTTATGATGGCAAAACTACGTTTATTTTTTTTAGTAACACAGCACTATGGCAGGGGGTGGATAGTAAGTACAGGCTCTTTAAAAAAGCATTTTATTAAGCAATTTACTCACTAAAGTTAATTATTTTTGTGTGAAAATACTAACTTAATTTTTTCCCTGAGCACTAACTGCATAGGATGTAAGATATGAGAAAAATACAGATGGTTGACCTCAAGGGGCAATATGATCAGATTAAAGATACCGTAAACGCTTCTATTCAGGAAGTATTAGATAATACAGCATATATAAACGGGCCACAGGTTCAGAAATTTCAGAAAGATCTTGAGCAGTATCTGGATGTAAAACACGTTATACCGTGTGCTAATGGTACCGATGCTCTTCAGATAGCCATGATGGGCCTTGGCCTCCAGCCGGGTGATGAAGTTATAACTGCCGACTTTACTTTTGCTGCCACTGTAGAAGTAATTGCATTATTACAGCTAACCCCGGTATTGGTAGATGTTGATGCTGATACTTTTAATATATCTGTAGATGCTGTTAAAAAAGCTATTACCCCAAAGACCAAAGCCATTGTGCCGGTACACCTTTTTGGACAGGCGGCTAATATGGAAGCGATACTTGCTTTAGCTAAAGAGCATAATCTTTACGTTATAGAAGATAACGCGCAGGCTATTGGTGCCGATTATACCTTTGCAGATGGTACTAAGAAGAAAGCAGGCGTAATGGGACATGTGGCTTCTACGTCGTTCTTCCCATCTAAAAATCTGGGTGCCTATGGAGATGGTGGAGCTATATTTACAAATGACGACGATCTTGCTCATGCGCTAAGGGGTATTGTTAACCATGGCATGTATGTGCGCTACCACCACGATGTAGTAGGGGTAAATTCAAGGCTCGATAGCCTGCAGGCGGCGGTACTTAATGCGAAGTTGCCATTGCTAAATACATATAACAAGGCCCGACAAGCAGCGGCTAATAAGTATAGCGCAGCTTTAGCTAATCATGCAAATATTGTAACGCCTGTAATAACAGGGGATGCAGACAGCCATGTCTTCCATCAATATACACTAAGGATACTAAATGCTGACAGGGATGCGCTTATGCAACACCTGCTTGATAAAGGGATACCTTGTGCCATATACTACCCGATACCGCTGCATAGCCAGAAGGCATATGCAGATGCTCGCTACAATGAAGAAGATTTCCCTGTAACGAATCAGTTGGTTAAAGAAGTGATCTCTTTGCCTATGCACACTGAACTTGATGATGAGCAAATTGCGTTTATAACAGATAGTATTTTAGAGTTTTTAAAATAATGGATAAAGGCACTACCAAATCTAAAAAAATATTTGCTGTAATGACTTTTATAGTTTCATTTGTCGCATCGTATTTTGCTGTGCAATATTTTACAAATGGCAACCGTGATTATTCAAGGCTTTTAGAAACATCTGAAGAAATGAATAAGTCGTTCCCTACGAAAGTAGACAACGATACCCGACTTGACAGCACTAACGTAAAAGAACAGCCGCTTACTCTAAACTACTATTATACTATTGTCACAGTTGATAAAGATTCTCTGGCTGTAGATTTACACGATGTGGTTAAGCAAATGAGAAAAGTTACGCAGGGAAACCTGGATAATTCGCCTCAAATGGCTGACTTTCGAAAAGCCGATGTGTCTCTAAAGTACATTTATTACGACAAAAAGGGTGCATTCCTTGTAGACTACGATATCAAACCAACAAAAAAATAACAATGAAAATATTAGTAACAGGCGGACTGGGTTTTATAGGCTCGCATACAGTAGTAGAACTGCAAAACGAGGGTTTTGAGGTAGTGGTTATAGACGATCTTTCCAACTCATCGATTGAGGTTTTAGATGGTATAACTGCAATAACAGGAAAGAAACCTGAGTTTGAAAAGATAGACCTTCGCGATAAACATGCTGTGCAAAACTTCTTTAAAAAGCATGAAGGTGTTTTGGGTGTCATTCACTTTGCGGCATCAAAGGCAGTAGGAGAGAGCGTTAAGAATCCTTTGCTTTATTATGAAAATAACCTTGGGTCTTTAGTGTATATCCTTCAGGAATTACAAAAAAAGGATTCGGCGAATTTTATTTTCAGTTCATCATGTACTGTCTACGGACAGGCAGAAACGATGCCTATATCTGAAGAAAGTCCGATACAGCCCGCACTATCGCCCTACGGTAATACCAAACAGATAGGTGAAGAAATTATTAGGGATGTTGTTAATGTAAGCAATATCAAAGCGATATTGCTGCGTTATTTCAATCCGGTTGGGGCACATCCATCGGCAAATATTGGCGAATTGCCACTTGGCGTACCACAAAATCTTATTCCGTTTATTACCCAGACGGCTATTGGGCTGCGTGAAGAACTATCTGTTTTTGGGGATGATTACCCAACGCCCGATGGTACTTGCGTACGCGACTATATTCACGTAGTAGACCTAGCCAAAGCACATGTTACGGCACTTAAACGCCTGGCAGAAAATAAAAACTCCGATAAAATAGAGGTGTTTAACCTGGGCACAGGCAAAGGTAAATCGGTACTCGAAGTGATTCATGCCTTTGAGGCAGCTAGCGGAAAGAAACTGAATTATAAAATTGTACCAAAGAGGGAAGGTGATATTACTGAAGCTTATGCCGATACAACAAAAGCTAATGACGTTTTAGGCTGGAAAGCTGAACTGTCCTTAGAAGATGCCCTTGCTTCGGCCTGGAAGTGGGAGCAGAAGGTTCGCGGGAAATAGGTTTTACTGCGGCTGTTAGTTTTTACTATAATTTCTATTCAAGTTGTTGTCATGGAAAACTAAATACAATGAATTGAGGCAAACTTATAAAACAATATTATTACAGATAAAATCCAAGAACCAAATTGGTTTTTGGGATTTTTTCATGCTTATGAATTTTGCCACATATATATCGCGATATTTACAACAATAAATATTATAATGGACAGGAAAACATTTTCGCAAAAAATTTCGGGGCTATTTTTTTCAAAACCACCTGCTACAAGAGGGCTGATCTTTAAAACAGTGTTGTGGTTTATCGGCGCAATTTATGTTGCCTATGTAATAAGTGATGGCTTTTACAGAAAGTGTGTTTAGAAGAGAATATGCGAGATTTCATTTTGTTTTTTTGTTTACTTCAATCTTAATAATTGAAAACTGGAGAAGGTATTATAAGCAACGCAGGAACGCTTAAATCTAATAAAAAGTTATAAGCAGATTGTAACTGTAATTTGCTATGATATAATATCCCAGCAACGCTCAATGAAGTTTCGTTGGAGCAAGGGCTAAAGTAACATATTTAATAATATGTCCTGTTTAGTTGCTGCAGGCTAAGTGCGGTGTACATGAGGTATAACTTTAGAATAAAATAAATAAAGAATCCCCAACATCATTGTAATGTCGGGGATTTATTTATATCTATAATTATAATAATCAAGCTTTAACTGCAAACTGCAACTGGAGACTGAACACTGCTTAAGCCGCAGCCGTCTGTGATTCTTTATTTATTTTCTTAACAAGACCCTGCAATACGTTACCGGGGCCAACTTCTGTAAACAAAGTGGCACCATAGGCAATCATGTTCTGTACACTTTGTGTCCATTTAACCGGAGCAGTAAGCTGGATAATTAAATTACGCTTTATCTCTTCAGCATTAGTAACCGCAGTTGCAGGCACGTTTTGATATACCGGGCAAACAGGGCTAACAATCGTAGTTTGCTCAATAGCAGCAGCAAGCTCTTCGCGTGCCGGCTCCATCATAGGCGAGTGGAATGCACCCCCTACAGGCAGAACAAGTGCCCTTTTAGCACCTGCAGCTTTCATGGCTTCGCAGGCAGCCTCAACAGCTTTAGTCTCGCCCGATATTACAAGCTGACCCGGGCAATTGTAATTTGCTGCGACCACAACACCGTCTATACCTGCACATACATCTTCTACCACTTTGTCTTCAAGGCCCAATACAGCAGCCATAGTGCTGGGAGTAATTTCGCAGGCTTTTTGCATAGCGGCGGCACGTTTTGCAACAAGCGTAAGCCCATCTTCAAACGTTAGGGCACCGGCAGCAACCAGTGCACTAAACTCGCCTAATGAGTGGCCTGCAACCATATCCGGTGCAAAGCTATTGCCCAATGTTTTTGCTAATATAACAGAGTGTAAAAACACAGCAGGCTGTGTAACATTGGTTTCTTTTAATTGCTCGGCAGTACCTTCAAACATTATATCAGTGATTCTGAATCCAAGGATCTCGTTTGCTTTTTCAAAAAGTTCTCTAGCCATGGGGTTGCTGTCATACAGCTCTTTTCCCATACCGGTAAACTGCGCACCCTGACCCGGAAATACATATGCTTTCATTTATTGTAGTTTGTTTTGCAGGCGCAAAAATAACGTTTTTTTGTGTTATCTAACTTCTACAGTATATCATTAATAACTTAGCGTTCCAAATGCAAATTATCAACTGAGATGTCGTTAAGCCACTTATTTGCCTAATTTCATATTATCAAAGGTAGAAACGTCAATTACATCTTCCTTATCAAGGTCGAATGATATGCTTATGCTATCTCCAACAATAGTAACCGGCAGCTCGTTTGATAGTTGCGAAGAGCCCACAAATATTTTAGGCGACGTATTTACCGTAAAGTAGTAAAAACTATTACCATTCTTAATATCGCTCTGAATACGCGTTACTACCGTTTTCATTAATTTTCGGTTAGCCTGGGCATCGGGATTTATACGGTTACCCGCCATGTTAAACACATTTTTGTATGACATCAACGTTTCGCGCATCGTGTTGCCTACCCCCACAATAGTATAGTCACCTATGGCAACCATGGCATACATTTTAACCAGTCCGCCTCCGTCTTTTAGCGTCATTACATACGTGGGTATATTATTTATGTTGTAGGGAATAGGTAATGAAGCCCTATATCCCTTTTCCTGAACCTTGCCCTCGGCAGAACTTTGTGCAGCATACTCTGTAGCACCGCTTTGCTTATACATAGTAGCCTCTTTAGTCCGGGTATCTACAAGCATGAAGCCAACAGCAGATTCTTCTTTACCTACGCTCGATACGCCGGTGTACCAGTAGGAACGATTATCTTCTCCATACACAAGCGTAAGGTCTTCGGTTATCATCAACTTATCTTCGTTAGAAAAGTTCCAGTAGCCGTGTACGTACTCTCCCCAGTCGCTAAGCTGGTCTATAATAAACGATATAGGCTGTACACGATCGATCCAGGCAGGTACATTCTTAATGCCATATTCCTTTATAGCTCCGGTTTGAGCATCTACTGTAACAACACCAGTAGCATCATTACCGGCAAAACCTACCCTCTTCTCATATTTGGTTACTACCCAGTACGGATGCCCTTTCTCATCAATCTCAAAATTATAGTCGGTTAAGCCTTTAGAAGCATAGCCGTTAAAATACAAATGGCGTTCCACATCACTGCCAAAATAAGCTCCCGGCTGATATTTTATCTTAAGGTCTTTACCGTTAATATTCTGCACTAATTTTACATCGCGCTCGTTAGTAGCACTTACCATTACGTAGCCCTCTGTACCTTCTTTATTATTAGCCCATTTAAAAAAGCCGGAGTGCAATAACGGAGCAACCCAGTACAACTCGTTATTTACCTTTTGTATAAAGAATTCGCCTAATTCACTCTTGCTTCCCAGCCCCTGGTCAGAACCCAATATCTTCTCGCCTAAAAGTGTTGCTAACGGCTCATCTACCACACGTATCCTGTCTAATGAAATCGGTGCAATATGATTTGTTATCTTTTCGCCGGTACGCACTTTACCTATCAGGTTTCGATATGCCTGCGTCCTGAATACGGGAAGCGTAGTAACTAACGGCGTAATAATAGTATAAGCTAAGATCACTACAAATGCAATAAAAAAAGGCCTGTGAATTTTTGTGAACTTTATCCTTGTTTTGCCTGCGGCCTGTTCGGTCACCGTAGTTAACACAATTGCGGCGAGGATAAGTAACAACAGCATGAGCGGCAACTGCGTAAACCCGTAATTTATTACCGGCATACCGATGTAAACAAATAAGAATGCAATTATAACCAAGGGGATAATGGCTAATGATAGTTTCATAGTAAAGGTGTTTAGGGTATTAGTCGGTAAATATATTGTAAAGTTACATCTCTGACCGATGAATATGCAGTAATTAAATGTGAGAACTTATAATACGTTGCTTTTACTAACGCAAAATGTAATTTAAATAATATTGCTGTTTTATTAGCCCTATTCGTTATTTTTGCCGTAAACAGTACTGAATGAAAATACTTGTTGTAGAAGACGAACCCAACTTGCTGTCTGTGATCCGTAAAGGGTTATCAGAAAAAAACCACGATGTTAGCGCGGCACTCGATGGCATTACTGCCTGGGATATGCTCGAAAACAATAGTTTTGATGTTATAGTGCTCGATGTTATGCTGCCTGATATTAACGGCATTGAGCTATGCAGACGTCTTAGGGCAGCGGGTAACTTTGTGCCAATATTAATGCTTACTGCACTAAACAGCAGCGAAAATATTGTAGCAGGACTTAACGCCGGAGCCGATGATTATATGGCAAAACCATTTCGTTTTACAGAGTTGGAGGCACGAATAAACGCATTAGCGAGACGGGCGGGACAGGAGCATAAAATTTTAGAAAATATTGTTATAGAAGATCTTGAGATAGACCTTCGCGCAAAGACAGTAAAGCGAAATGGTGAGAATATAGTGTTAACCGCAAAAGAATTTAACCTTTTGCATTATCTTGCAAAAAACAGCGGTACAATATTAAGCCGAGAAAAGATACTGGATAATGTATGGAACATTAATTTTGACATGAACACGAATGTTGTAGATGTTTACATAAACTACATTCGGAAAAAAATTGATAAGCCCTACAGTCATAAATTAATACATACCATAAAAGGGTTAGGCTACGTCATAAAGCCTTAGGCAGATGCAAATACGTAAAAAGATCACGATAACTTATGTTGCCCTTTCGGGCATCAGCACGCTGTTGCTGTGTTTTGTTGTGCTCTTTTTGTTTAAGCGAAATAACGAATATTACTTTATTAAACGCCTTGCCGACCGCGCAAATATCGTCGCTTCTATACACTACCAGAACGATCCTGAAAAGGCGCAGTATTACAGGAAGCTCAAGGATTATGGCCTTGAAGAACTTGTAGATGAAAACGACTATGTGCTTAAAGTAAACGGGCCCACCTCTTTTGAGTATAATACAGAGCTGCACCTGCCACACGAATTTTATAGCGAAGTTATGCTAAACGGATCCGGGTGGATTGAGCAGCGGGAGCATTATTATTACGCCAGGATATTTGATGAGGGAGGCGTTAAATACATAGTTATTGTTACGGCCCTGGATCGCCGTGGTAAAACTACTACCGGATACATTACACGTATACTTATTATAGGTGGACTGGCATTGTTACTGCTTGCATTTTTCTTTGGGCGCTTTTTTGCCAGGAGGGTGCTTAATCCGGTATCACATATCACTGCAGAAGTAAAGCGTATAAGTGCCAGTAACCTTCATAACCGACTGCCCATACCTGATGCCGACCCTGAAGACGAAATAACCGACCTTACAAGCACCTTTAATGACATGCTCGACAGGTTGCAGACAAGTTTTGAGATACAGGCTAACTTTATAAATAATGCATCGCACGAGCTTAAAACTCCTATTACTACAATCATTGCCGAAAGCGAGATTGCCTTGCTTAAAGAAAGGTCTCCGGGAGAATATGAAGAGGTGCTGAATAATATTCAGCGTCAGGCAACACGACTTGCTAACCTCACCGAAAGCCTTCTCAAACTTACGCAAACAGGTTACGACGGCAATAAACAGGTGCAGGATGTTGTACGAATGGATGAGCTGCTCATGGACGTAAAATGCGAACTCGACAAGCTGTACCCGGATAATCGTATTACAATAAAGCTTAATGATATGCCGGAAGATACTAATTTACTAAATCTTCCCTGCAACAGGCCTTTACTGGAACTGGCCGTAAGTAATATTATCAGCAACGGTGTTAAGTATTCTGATAATGATGAGGTGTTCGTTTCGCTATCGGCAAACAAGTCATCTATAAAAATTACTATTGCCGATATTGGCATCGGCATCCCCCCTGAAGACATTCCTTACTTATATGAGCCTTTTTTCCGTGGAAAAAAAGCATCCCGATATAACGGTTATGGGCTCGGCCTGCCACTTGCCATGAAAATTATAAGAATGCACAATGGTGAGCTTGTAATTCTATCAGAGCCGGATAAAGGTACCGTTGTTAATATCATTTTCAAACAACCATCAAAGTCCAAGATTAAAATTTCTAATGTTTAATTTTAGGATATTTTAATTCGGTTTTAAACTTTCTCTAATTTTCAAGTCGTTTTTTTGTATCGTGCCTTAATAGCACCTGCCAAATTTTTGCTGCACTCCCCCCGTGCTTGATAAAATATTCTTAGGTGTGTTAAAAAGCTTGAAGCTAATGGGCGAAAGCAATGTGCTTGATCCGTTACGATGAAGGAGATGTTTAATTTAATGAAGAAGAAATCATGTTACTTAAAAAAAGAATACCCCTTACCTATGTATTGGGAAAGATAAGAGTTGAACTCGCATTGGTCGTAATTTATGCTGTAGGGTTTGAGCTTGTTCATCACTTTTATCATATCATACATATTAATATCCCTATAGCAGTTCCCGCAATAATAGGTACTATCATTTCGCTTTTACTGGCCTTTAAAAGTAATCAGGCTTATGACCGCTGGTGGGAAGCACGTATTGTATGGGGTGCGATAGTGAACGATTCGCGTACGCTTGTACGACAGATCATTACATTTTATAAAGACCCGGATTTTTCTGTAGAAGCTAATGATGTTAAGGAGCGCTTTGCAAAAAGACAGGCCGCGTGGTGCTATGCATTAGCACAATCCCTGCGGGGTAAGGACCCAATAAAACCCTTACGAACATTGCTTAACGAAGAGGAAATGCGATTTGTATCAAACTTTAAGCATGTGCCTAATGCACTATTAATGCTGCATGGCAAGGAAATAAAAAACGCTTTAGACAGCGGCAAGATAAATATGTACCAACAGGTGGAAATAGACGGCACCGTAACTAAACTTTGCGATGCCATGGGGAAATGCGAACGTATTAAAAACACTATTTTTCCTACTACCTATAGTATGTACATACGCTTTACCCTATGCCTGTTTATATTACTATTGCCCTTTGGCCTTGCCGATTCATTAGGATGGCTGCAAATACCGGTTGTTGCTATGATAGGCGCCGCTTGTTTTCTTATAGAAAAGATGGCAATACACTTACAGGATCCGTTTGAAAACCGACCTACAGATACCCCTATGATATCGATATCTAATAATGTGGAGAACAATCTTATGCAAATGGTTAACGAATATCGTAACGAATTTGAAGACGAAGCGCTTTTAAAAGACGCGAAGTTGCACAATGTACAGCCTGTGAAAAATGCCTATTTTGTTTTATAATAATGTAGTGTGCTAATTTAGTTTTGTTTGGCCGGGTAGTTCCCGGTATTATGTATTTTGGTTTTCCGCCCCGCCTGTCCAGCGGGGCGTGTTTTTTATCGCAAATCTTTTGGTATAGCCTTAGCTGCTATACTAAAGGTTGCGATTATCATACTGGTTAACTATAATATCATAGTGGGTCGTATTATACATTTGTGCCATAGAGTAGAAAAACTTTTTGCGCGCACTATGGTCAACAGGTAGGTCATTGTAATAATGCAGGTCCTTTTCAAGTATCTTCCATATAAGTTCCGTACAAAAGAATTCGCTGTCGTTGTCAATAATTCCCTGATGGTCGAACGGAATTCCCTTTTTAAGATAGTACTCTGCCCGTGCAGCCACAGTATTACCAAAAGCACTACTGCTGTTTTTAGCACGGGTAATTATAATTTTATCCGGAGCAGAATATTGAAGAAAGTCAGACAACGTTTGTATTTGTACCCCGTCAACATTTGTTACATCAGATGATAACGAATGAATTACACACCATGTTTTATTTCTTTTCACAATGATGCCTGCATGGGTAACGTCTGTTGTACCCTGATTAAGCGTTGTAGCAATATGGTCGCTGAAAAATCCAAAGCCACGCCGCAATATAATATCTCCCGGGCAAATCTTTGCCATTTCGCCATCGTTCAGACGGGTTACAGCTTTATTGAGTGATACCTGCTCTTGTTCTGATTGGCGGTCGAGGTAAAAGAAAGCTTTATAAGAAACCAATGCTAAGCAAGAAAGCACTATCACGTAAAAAAATATTTTTTTCATCGGGATAGTGCTTTGTATAATTTTACTTAAGTGCTAACTATTGCATGCTGTCTGCCGGGGTAGGAGCGGGAGCAGGTTCTACAGGTGCAGGTGGGGCGGGAACGCCTTTATTGCCCATGCCTTCTTTATGCTCTTTATCAATGCTTACTTTCCATTCGCCATCAACTTTAACAAGGTCAAGAGTTTTTTCTACACTTGCTTCGCCATCGCCTGTAGCTTTGTATTTTACTTTAGCTTTATCATCGGTAATTTCGCTGGAAATAATTTCTATGTCAATTTTTTTCTTGGCTAATTCTGCTTTTTTATCTGCAGGTAGCATAGAATCTGCCATGCCTAAAAGCTGCCCTGTTTTTTCATCACAGTATTTTTTTGCTTCAGCAAATTCTCCTTTTCCTGTCAGTTCAAGAAATTTCTTTGCCACGCCTTCAGCTTTATTGCCTGAACATGATGTAAGGGTAATGAGTAATAAAAACGAAAATACTGCAATTAATTTTTTCATAATGGTGATTGGTTATATTCGCGGTAAAAATAACCCTTTGCTGCTTTAAAACAATTTAATGTGTGGTTTATTTTATAGGGCATTTACGGTAACCATTGCCGCGGCAGCTTTTGCTTTCTCTACAATTTCTTCAACCGGCGTATTAAGGCTGTCGCTTACCAAAGCAACACCCATGCGGCGATAGGGACGGGAGGTGGGTTTGCCAAACAACCTGAAGTCAGTTTTGGGTAAAGCCGCTATTTGTTCTATGCCGCTAAATGAAGGGCTATTACTGTTTTCTAAGGCTAAGATTACGGCACTTGCGCCAGCTTTTTCCAGCGTGATCTCTGCAATAGGCAGGCTCAGTATAGCACGCAAATGCAATTCAAACTCGTTAAAGTTTTGAGTACCCGCAAGCGTTACCATACCAGTATCGTGCGGGCGGGGAGAAAGCTCAGAAAAATATACGCCTTCATCTGTTAGGAAAAATTCAACACCAAAAAGACCGGCGCCTCCCAGTGCTTCGGTAACTTTTCTAGCCATGTCCTGCGCTTCGGCAATAGCTGCTTCGGTTACATTTGCAGGCTGCCAGCTTTCCTGGTAATCGCCGCGTTCCTGCCTATGGCCTATAGGGCTGCAAAAAAGGGTGGGGTTATTGTTCTGGGTTACGGTTAGCAAAGTAATCTCAGAATTAAAGTTTACAAATGCCTCTACAATTACCTCCACCACATCGCCACGTGATCCCTCAACAGCATAGTTCCACGCCTTTTCAATATCCGGACCTGACTTAATGGTAGACTGTCCCTTGCCCGATGACGACATTAAAGGTTTAACCACACATGGCATCCCAATCTCGGCAACAGCCAGTTCTAACTCAGTAGCACTTGTAGCATAGCGATAGTTAGCAGTGCGCAGACCCAGGTCTTTAGCTGCAAGGTCGCGAATTGCTTTGCGGTTCATTGTAAAATTGGCTGCTTTGGCACTTGGAACTACATTTATACCCTGCTTTTCGTAGTCATAAAAACGCTCCGTACGAATAGCTTCTATTTCGGGTACAATAAAATCGGGGTTATGTTTTGCAATAATAGCATCCAGCGCGTCGCCATCCAGCATATTTATTACCTCAAAACCATGCGCAACCTGCATTGCCGGCGCATTTGCATAACTGTCTACCGCTATAACGATTTGCCCCAGGCGTTGTGCTGCAATTACAAATTCTTTACCCAGTTCTCCCGATCCTAATAGTACTATTTTTTTTTGCATTGTATAAGTTGTGTGTTTTATATTCGAGCGTATTTACAGCATCTGATCGCTATTGTCCACCTTTAAAGGTTCAACTGCTGCAGTTGCATCTTCTTTAAATCCTTCATTCTTTATCTTAGTTAACTGTACAATGGCAAGGCTTACAGAGACAGACAATAATAGTGTTGCAAATGCAAAGAACACGATCATAATAAGTATAGCATAAGGGATGGCAGCAAAGAATACTTCGCGCGTTTCTAACATAACATCACTGATCATGCCTATAAAGTAGATAGATGCTATAATAACAAGCAGGCGTAAATTTACTTTAAACGTAAAATAGAAACTTGTCCTGATGCTATCGCGTTTGGTTAGCGATTTACTTATCATTTTACCACTATGCCATAGCGCTACGCTTAATGATAAGGCGATAACAACCCAGGTTAATGGGTTCCAGAATATCCTCAGGCTGGATATGCGGAGCAAAAAAGCGAAAGCATAAAAATGAGACAGCGATATAGCCATTAAAAAGAACGCAAGCCCAGTAGGCAGGCCAATAAGCAATGCAAATTTTGACCCTGTTTTTTGAGTATCCATACACAAACATACAAAAATTATGGTGCTAAAAAAAGTACAAAGTGGCACATACTAATTTGCCTTTGCGGAACAATATCAAATCATAAAAAGTAAAAAAAAAGCCTCACTTTCGTGAGGCTCTATATTAGTAAGCTAACGCTTCTTTAATTCGTCTTAGTGCTTCGGTAAGGATGTCCTCGCTGGTGGCGTAAGAAAAACGTATACAGTCAGGGTTGCCAAATGCATCGCCAGTTACCGTAGCAACGTTAGCATGCTCGAGCAAATACATAGACAGGTCATCGGCATCTTTAATTTCAACACCTTTAAGCGTTTTTCCAAAGAATGACGATACGTCCGGGAATACGTAAAAAGCACCTTCCGGAACATTTATCTTAACGCCCGGTATTTCTCTAAGCAAACCTACAACAAGATCCCTTCGGCTATGAAAGGCAGCTACCATGTCTTTAAGAACTGCAGGATCTGCATCTACGGCAGTAATAGTGGCACGCTGTGCAATACTATTAGCACCGCTTGTAACCTGACCCTGCATTTTTGTACACGCTTTAGCAATAAATTCAGGTCCGCCTACGTAGCCTATTCTCCAGCCGGTCATAGCAAAAGCTTTGGCCACACCGTTTACAGTTATGGTTTTATCATACATGCCCGGGATTGTCGCAATACTGCAAAAGTTACCCGAAAAATTAATATGTTCATATATCTCGTCGCTAACAACATAAATGTCCGGGTAGTTGTCTAACACGCGGGCAAGTGCCGTAAGTTCGGCTTCATTGTACACAGAGCCACTCGGGTTACACGGAGAGCTAAACATAATAAGTTTAGTTTTAGGTGTAATTGCCGCTTCAAGCTGCGCCGGAGTAATTTTAAAGTCGCTCTCAATACTTGTAGGTACTTCTATAGGGTGGGCTTCGGCCATTTTAACCATCTCTGCATAACTTACCCAGTAAGGGGCAGGGAGTATACACTCGTCGCCCGGGTTAAGCAATACCTGGCAAAGGTTATAAAGCGATTGCTTTGCACCGGTAGAAACAACAATTTGAGATGGCTTATAGTCAAGGTTATTGTCCCTTTTAAACTTTCTGCAAATAGCTTCTTTCAGATCAACATATCCATCTACGGGAGAATAAGTACTGTAATTATCATGGATAGCCTGTATGGCAGCTTCCTTGATAAAGTCGGGTGTATTAAAGTCGGGTTCACCAAGACTTAGGCTTATAATGTCTTTTCCCTGAGCTTTAAGCTCTCTTGCTTTTGCGGCCATTGCCAGCGTTTGCGATGTAGATAAATTATTAATTCTGTCTGAAAGAGCGTTCATTGTATAGATTTAATATTAAAAATGTTGCGCAGAACCTAAGTGGAAACCGCGCGGCAAAAATAAGTAATTCTGAAACTTAAGATGTAATAAATATAAAAATAACTGCGATTACACAATTACCTATTATAATGTGAAATGTACAATTGCTTAGTAAGCTAATGCATTGCCGGCTCAGGTTTCATACCAAGCTCTTTAAGGTGCTTAAAGTGGGCAGCAATAGCGCCGCGCATGGTACGAAACTCATGGTAGGGGAGGTTATGCTCACGAGCCGTCTGCTTCACTATTTCACTAATTTTTTGGTAATGGACATGGCTTATGTTCGGGAAAATATGGTGCTCAATTTGGTGATTTAACCCTCCGGTAAACCAGTTTACAAATCGGTTCTTAGGCGCAAAATTAGCAGTAGTATACAACTGGTGTATAGCCCATGTATTGTCCATCTCACCAAGTTCGTTAGGCAAAGGGTTATCGGTTTCCTCAACAATATGAGCCAACTGAAATACTATACTTAATATCAGTCCCGCAACATAGTGCATTATAGAAAAGCCCAGTAGTACCTTCCACCACGAAATACCTCCTATAGCAATTGGTAAAACGATCCATAAAGAAATATAAATGATTTTCGTTACGACCAAAATTGTCCACTGCTTTACAGGGCTTTGAAATTCGCCATAAGACAAACCTCTTTTTATATAACGCCTCATTTGCTTAATATCTGTAGTAATAGCCCAGTTAAAAGTAAGAAGGCCATATAGAAAAACAGAGTAGTAGTGCTGAAACTTATGGATCTTCATCCATTCTGCCGATTTAGAGAACCTTATAATCCTTCCGGCTTCAAGGTCTTCGTCATGCCCATGAATGTTCGTATAGGTATGGTGCAATACATTATGCTGTATCTGCCAGTTATTTACGTTACCGGCAAGCAGGTACATGCTGCCTCCCATTATTTTATTTAGCCAGTTCTTAGACGAATACGATCCGTGATTAGCATCATGCATTACATTCATGCCTATTCCTGCCATGCCTACACCCATAACAATAGTAAGCAGCAATTGTGCCCACCAGGGTAAATTCAGCGTAAGTATAACAAAGTAGGGCGCAAGGTAAAGCAGAAACATAATTCCTGTTTTAAGGTGCAGTTTCCAGTTACCGGTCTTCTTTAAATTGTTTTCTTTAAAATAGTCATTCACTCGTTTTGTAAGCGTCCTGAAAAATTTAATAGAGTCGGTCTTGGCAAAAACAGGGGGTGTGATGTTCATATGTACTATATATTCATGCGTATCAAAGATAAGTATTATAACGCAGCAGTAAAATATATAGGTATAAAATATCATGCCAATTGTTTACTTTTGCGAAAACTGAAAGCGCCCATGCAGGAGATAACCACCTATTTTCCCGACCTTACTGAGACACAGCTAACACAGTTTGCAGCCCTTGAGGGCTTGTATACCGACTGGAATGCCAAGATAAACGTGATATCCCGTAAGGATATAGAGTCGCTATATACCAAGCACGTACTGCATTCTTTAGGTATTGCAAAAGTTATGTCCTTTGCCCCGGGTGCAAGTGTGCTTGATGTGGGTACAGGCGGTGGATTTCCCGGTATACCGCTGGCAATATTATTTCCTGAAACTAATTTTTTCCTGGTTGATGTTATTGCTAAAAAAATAAAAGTGGTGCAGGAGGTGGCGAACGCTTTGGGGCTCAAAAACCTTCGTGCCGAACAAAAGCGTGCTGAACTTATAGATGAGAAATTTGACTTCATAGTGAGTCGTGCAGTTACAAATATGCCTGATTTTGTAAAGTGGGTAAAAGATATCATTAAGAAAAAGCAACTGCATGATCTTAAAAATGGCATCCTGTACCTGAAGGGAGGAGACCTAAGCGAGGAGCTGGCTGATTTCCCGAAGGCTACACAATATAATCTTGCCGATTTCTTTACCGATGAATTTTTCGAGACAAAAAAAGTAGTGCACTTGCCTTTAAAATTCAAACCATAATCTTCAATTTTTATCGGGTCTTTATGGGTGAGTAGGGTATATTTAAAATTGCCGATTCCCTAACTTGCAAAATAAAAAAACCTTCTGCAGGGCCTCATCCCATGCAGAAGGTTACACAAACCAACCAAAAAACCACCATGGACACAGTCATTCCTGTGCCTTTATTATCTATTGGTACATAAGCTCGTTTTTGCTCCAGTATCCAACAAGTTTTTTTATATTTTCTTCATAATCGGCATATTTCAAGGGTTTTACAAAATAGCCCGATATGCCCTTCTTGTAACACTCTGCTACATCCTTATGATTGTTAGACGTAGTAAGTATTACTGTAGGGATGTAGCGCAGAGTATCGTCCCTTTTTATAATATTTAAAAATTCAAGGCCATTTAATTTGGGCATATTAAGGTCGAGTATAATTATATCGGTATTAACTTCCCTGTCTTTTAGTGTGGAGAGCGCTTCTTCACCGTTAGAAGCTTCCGTTATCCTGTGGTTTATGCCCAGTGTTTTCATCACGCGGTTAAACTTCATAATTTCTATAGCATCATCTTCAACAAGTAAAATATTCAGTATTTGAGACATTGGGGTGTTTTTATACTGCAAATGTAAGGTAGCTTTATACCCTGCTTATCCCTTTTTCGATTACTTAACGGGCATGCTCGTTCAAATACCATAAAACGGCTATGAATGGTAATTATTTAAATTTTAATTACTAATCCTAAAAAAGAAAGCCTGCAACTGCAGGCTTTGTGAAAATCAAAAAGAAATAAATACAATGCGTGCAAAACCCCTTTACAGCATGTTTAATCGTTTGATAAGCTCCGGCCTGTTGGCACGGCTTACCGGTATAACATCCTTACCTATTAATACACTGTTATCCTCTATATCAATAATCTTTTTAGTATTGATAATATAAGTGCGGTGCACTTTTAGGAATAGTGTTTCGGGTAACTTTTCTTCAATTTTCTTTAAAGTAGAGTGTACTATATAATTTTTTTGTTCTGTTTTAATGTGTATGTAGTCGCCTTTAGCCTCTACCACATTTACAGATGATATCTCTATTTTAATAAGCCTGCGGTCTATGTTAACATAAAACTCTGTTGCGGTATCTTTAGGCTTGTATTCCGGTATGTCCTGTACTATTGGTGCAGCAGCCGTAGGAGCAGCAGCCACAGATGTTGCATAGCCTGCCGACTCAAGGATGCGATGGGCTTTAGCTTTGCGCACCGCCTTTAAAAACCGGTCTTCGGTAATGGGCTTTACAATATAATCTACAATACAATCGTATTCAAAAGCATCGGTTGCAAAATTCTTATCCGATGTAATAAGCACAACCGCCGGAGGATTTCTTATAGTTTGTATAAAGTCGAATCCTGTAAAGTCCGGCATGTGTATGTCAAGAAAAATCAGGTCGGCACCTTCAGTGTCCTGATTTAAAAATTTTATAGCAGGAATTGCATTGCTAAATTCCTTTGCCAGTTTAAGCTCGGGATCTTTAGATATCATTTGGGTTATAATTGCCCGTGCCATCGCCTCATCATCAATAATAATACAATTCATATACGTAACGATTTATAATGAAGCTGCAAAGCCCTGCATGGCCATAAGCAGCTGGCCGAATTCGGCCTGTAAAAGTGTTGAGCTTGACTTTAAATTATTCTCGAACTTTTCGGCGAGATAGTAGCTTTGTTCCATGCCCATAACACTTATCTTGTGCTTTAGCTTATGCACATTATCTGCAGCGGCATTAAAGTTTTGGGCAGCGAGATTATCCTGGTACTCGTTAATCTCTGTTGGCAGCTCATTTTTAATTACGCCAATAAGGGTAGCACGAAAATCGTTATCATCCCCTGCAAGCTCATTAATGTAGTTTAAGTTAGGCTCTTCCATGTATTATAGCTATATGATTGTAAAAATATGTATTTTAACAGAAATATAACACACACAAAAGGTGTTACTCAACGACTATTTAGGTATTTCAACGTAAAAAGTAGTCCCTTTGCCTTTTTCGCTTTCTATCCAAATCCTGCCTTTGTAATTTTCAATGATTTTTTTAACGATAGAAAGACCTAATCCTGTAGACTTTTCGTTCTTGGCAAGCGACTGAAAAATCTTAAAAACCTTCTCGTGATTTTCTTTTGCAATCCCAATTCCGTTATCACTTACATAGAAGGTTACAGCATCTTTACCCTCGGTGGCACCAACTTCTACATATCCTGCTGTCTTATCAATGTAAGCTACAGCATTACTTATAAGATTTTGGAACAACTGTTGGGTCCTGAAACGGTCGGCACGTATTATGGGCAGTGAGCCATTAATAGATACGAGTATATTTGCCGGAATGTGAATCATAGAGATAATGTTGCTCACTATTTCGTGGGTATCTACATTTTCTTTGGCAATATCTGTCTTATCTATTTTAGAATAGGTAAGTACACCCTGAATAAGGTGCTCCATTTTTTCAAGTTTATTGTCTATCATGTTAAAGTACTCAAGAGACGACTCGGCAAGGTTGCCTTCATTTTCCTCCTTTATCCATGCAATAAGCGAATTTATGCTGCGTAACGGCGATTTAAGATCGTGCGATACTATCTGGGCGTAATCTTCAAGCTCACGGTTACTGCGTTCCAGGCTGCGCAAAAGATCTTCTTTTTGCACCTCAAGCGATTTTCTATTTGTAATGTCTTCCTGTATAGCAAAAAATCGGGTAAGTTCACCCGCATTTCCATAAATTCCCTGACCCTGTATGTGTATCCAGTACTTTTTGCCTTCTTTATTATAATTTATTATTTCGCAATTAAACGGTAAACCACTTTTAAGTTGTTTTCTAATATAATTAATCGTTTCCGGACTCGTTTCGGGCCCATCAACTAAGTCGCGGGGATTACGTCCTATAATTTCTGCATTACTGTAACCGGAAAGTGTATTAAAACTCGGGTTGACCCATTCTATAATGCCATCCCTGTCGCAAATCATTACGGCATTTGTATTTTTCTGGGCAATTAGCGAGAGCAGGACTAATTGTTCTTCCTGTTCTTTTTCATCGGTTTTATCCTGTATCATAGCAAAGTACTGTATTACTTTGCCTCCTTCGTCGTAAATAGGTTGTCCCTGAGCTCTCGTCCAGAAGTAGCTGCCATCTTTTTTGCCATGAGCAATTTCTACATCGAATGATTCTCCTTTGTAAAAATGTCCCACCATCTCGGTTAAAGCCTCATCATCCGTTAGGGTAGTGCGTCCTATCTCTACAGGTGTCTTGCCAATAATTTCGTCCATAGAAAAGCCGGTTAGCTTTACATAGGCATTGTTACACCAAAATATCTCCGCATTTGGGTGTGTAAAAATGATGGCATTCTCATTAGCACTTGCCACCCATGATAGCCTGTTAAGTTCTTCGCGGTCACGCTTAAGCTCTTCCTTCTGTTCTGTGTTTATCTTTAGCTGCTCTTTAAACTCGAGTGTGGTAAGTTCCTGCTTGCGTAGTATTTGCAAAAGGTCCATTTGAGGATCGTAATTGGCAAAATCAAAAATACTAAGGTTACGCTGTTTTACCTCTTCTACAGATGACAGCCAGGGCGAACCTACAAATAAAAATCTGTCACCCATAAGTTCAAACTGCCCGCGCAGCACCACATCGGGTTCGGCAATGCACTCTAATATGGTAAGCTGATTGAGTATTTCATTTACGCAGTCTTCTGTAAATTCGTCTATGTACGGACGTTTTACTTTAAAGTGTTCAGAGAGATTTATTCCGGGTTGTAATTTATTGTAAAATTTGGAAAGGCTTTTTCCCTGTGAGGCAATTACGAGGCTGCGATCCAGCAAAATATAAAAAGGAAATATCTGGCTAAAATTTTCCTCGTTAAAACTAAACGTAAAATTACTCATAGACTACCAGCTTATTTTAAAAATTTCCTGCAGATTTCCATCGTCTTTGCTTTGCAAAAATTCTACAGTTGCATTCTCATTAAACATAGACACAAGGCCGGTAAGATACCCTTTTATAAACCATCTTATACCCTTAGTTTTTGTGAGATAATGTAAATGTAATGTATTTTCGCCTAAGTGGCTTACCCTAAATTGTGGTGGGGTAAGTTCAGGATAGATAAGGGCAATCCGGTTATGAAAATTAGGAAGGTTTATAAGGTAATCTCTAAGAGTATTGCCCCGCGAAGCGATAAAACTTCCGAATTTTTTACCGGTTGTAGGTATTATACTTTCGCCTATATCATTTAGCACTTCATCCAAAACCAGCCCCATCTCTTTAGATGCTGCTTCGGCTACCTTTACGGGGATGCTGTCATTATAGGGATTATCGCTAAGCGAAAAGTCCACGTCCAGACCAATTTGATCCTTAATAATTTCCCACTTTTCCAAACCATAATTTTCTACGGCAAAATCCTGTATGGCTACATTAATAATTCCGTACATGATGGTAATGAGAGATTATGTTATTGCGATATGAGTTCGTTAGTGCTCCAGTATTCTATAAGCTTTTGTACCCTAAATACATATTCGTCATACTTAAGTGGCTTGATGATATAGCCTGCTATACCCAGCCTGTAGCATTCCATAACATCTTTATGGTTATTACTTGTTGTAAGTATAACAGCCGGAATATATTTTAGTACTTCATCTTCTTTTAAAAGTCCTAAAAACTCTATTCCGTTTATTTTTGGCATATTAAGGTCAAGTACTATAATGTCAGGAATAACTTCTCTGTCTTTAAGTATCTCTAACGCTTCTTCGCCATTGTTTGCTTCTATAATCTTATGTACAACATCCATAGATTTTAAAACTCTGTTGAATTTCATAACTTCTATGGTGTCGTCTTCTATTAATAATATATTTAGTGGTTTTGGCATTATGGTAAGGTGTAGTAATCGTTGGTTGCTTTAATATACAAATATACTTTAGTAAAACCTGTATTTACTCTACATTCGTTTAGAAGGCATGAAGCGTCGTTAAATGGTTGTTTGGCGTCGGTGAATGGTTATTGTATGTAAATTATAAACAAGATACGATAAATTTGTTTATAGCTAATTTAAAATTTAACGTGGGCGAAGCTTTTGTTTAACGTGAGAATAAATTTTTCAGGTTGAATATATCAAGTTCAATTTGCTACTACATGGTTTTCGTTGTTTAAACCCATTATCTATTTCAGTAAACAAATGTTACTGTAAGACTAATTGTTACAAATACTATGTAGTGCTTCCATATATTTGCTCTGCTAAATTAGCATTGCATTATCGGTACACGCAGCCGGGCAAAAATAAAATACCTTACTACTCCTATTAATGGCGCAGTTTTCCCTTTTTTGGCCCCCAGTCCTTAAAGGAATTTTTACTACATTTCAATTACTGTTTGCCATAAGTTACAAGACCTGCCATTTCACGGCAGGTCTAATTGTTTAGAATAATGAGTGAGGGAGTTAAGCTATTCTATCCCGCCTATACTTAACTACCATTCGTCTACACCAAGCTTCTTATTATCTAATTAATACAAATTCACCTTCAAAGCTACTGTATCTTTGCCATGTAATTATTAAACACCCTTTTGTTTAAGTGGTAATTAATTACAAGCTATTACAATTACTGGCGAACGTCCCTTTTTTGGCCCCCCCGAAAAAGATACCTAAATCACTACATATAATGCCATAATAAACCTGTCGACCCGGCAGGTTTTTTATTGGACTCGTGGGTATAAGATGCAGTTAAGTCGTAAACCCCGACAAATTGTTTCCCAATTAAACAACTCCTAAATTATTGCTATTTAAGATGTTGGTTTTTCTGTTTAAAGTATATTTGATATTCACATAAAATATTTTACCATGGCAGTTAAACCTTTTATAGCTCCTAAAACGAATCTGACTGAAGCAGATGCCGACCGGATTATTGAAATGGCGTGGGAAGACAGAACACCGTTTGAAGCTATATACTACCAGTTTGGTCTGAGTGAAGACCAGGTTAAGGAATTCATGAAGAAGACGCTGAAGTTTAGCAGTTACACTTTATGGCGTACACGTGTAGAGAACTGCCATACAAAACATGCTAAAAAACGCAATAGCGATATTACACGTTTTAAATGCGACAGGCAGCGCGCTATATCATCTAATAAAATAAGCAAAAGATAATGACACCAGGAACGTACATATTCGCAGGAGCATCATCGGCTATGGCGATACAATCAATGACAGTTCTTAAAGAACAGGGCCATAAGGTAATTGGTATATCACGTAGCGAAAACAATCCGGGCTATGATGAATTTTTTACCGTTGAGAATTATCGCTTTGATAGTTTCCCTAAAATTGAGGGTGAGGCAGACGGCCTTGTTTATTTTCCGGGTACTATAAACCTGAAGCCGTTTAACCGTATTAATGAAGCCGACCTTAACAATGACTTTTTAATAAACGCGTTAGGTGCGGCAGCTTTTGTGCAGGCCTATCTGCCAAATATTAAAAATGCAGACATGGCTTCGGTAGTTTTATTCAGTACAGTAGCGGTCGCTACGGGAATGCAGTTTCATACATCTGTTGCTATGGCAAAAGGTGCGGTGGAAGGGTTAATGCGATCACTTGCTGCAGAGCTTGCCCCGAAGATAAGGGTAAACTGCATAGCGCCATCGCTCACGGATACGCCACTTGCTGAAAAGCTATTAGGATCACCGGAGAAAATAGAAGCCGGGAAAAACAGAAATCCACTCAAAAGCATAGGAACCACCCGTGACATTGCGAACGCTGTTACCTTCCTGCTGAGTGAAAACTCAGGTTGGATAACAGGGCAGGTAATCGCGGTAGACGGCGGTATGGGTGCAGTTAGGTTGCTCTGATTTTTTTTATCCATATAAATTAAATATAAAAGGCCTCCGTTTAAGGAAGCCTTTTTTTATGAATGTATTGCTTTGGTTACCCTAAGAAAGGATATCTGTAATCTGTAGGTGGTACAAATGTTTCCTTTATAGTGCGAGGCGATACCCAGCGCAACAGGTTAAGGATAGATCCTGCTTTGTCGTTAGTTCCGCTTGCTCTTGCCCCACCAAATGGTTGCTGGCCTACAACGGCACCTGTTGGCTTATCGTTGATGTAGAAGTTCCCCGCAGCATTCTCTAAAGCTTTAGCGGCTTCTTCAATTGCATATCGATCCTGACTAAATACAGCACCCGTTAAAGCATAAGGTGAAGTTTCGTCTACCAGTTTAAGGGTTTCCAACCACTGGTCGTCTTCATATATATGTATTGTAAGTACCGGACCAAAAAGTTCCGTGCACAATGTGTCGTACTTAGGGTTTGTAGTTACAATAACCGTAGGCTCTATAAACCAGCCATTAGATTTGTCGTAACCGCCGCCTGCGATAATCTCTGCATCGGGAGCAGCCTTAGCTTCATCAATATATTTAGCAAGCTTATCAAAAGAGCCTTCGTGAATAACTGCCGATATAAAGTTTGAAGGATCTTCCGGCGAACCCATTTTAAACGATTTAATGTCGTTGACTAAGTGCTCTTTTACCGCCGGCCATATAGACTTAGCGATATAAGCCCTCGAAGCAGCCGAACATTTCTGTCCCTGATATTCAAACGCGCCACGGCTTAATCCGGTGGCCACTGCAGCAGGTATGGCAGACGGGTGTGCAACAACAAAATCTTTGCCTCCTGTTTCGCCAACTATTCTCGGGTATGTTCTATACCTGCTTATGTTCTGGCCTATTTTTGACCATATATCGTTAAAAACGTGTGTGGAACCTGTATAGTGTATTCCTGCAAAATCCCGGCTTGCAAGTACAGTATCTGTAATCATTACCGGGTCGCCATGTACCATGTTTATAACACCTGCCGGAAGCCCCGCAAGCTTAAACACTTCCATGATTACATTAGCACTATAGGTTTGCGATGCGCTGGGTTTCCATACTACCACATTACCCATAAGGGCGGGGGCGGCAGGAAGGTTGCCTGCAATGGCTGTAAAGTTAAAAGGGGTAATAGCATAAATAAAACCTTCTAAAGGGCGGTGCTCAAGGCGGTTCCATATCCCTTCAGATGATACAGGCTGCTCAGCATAGATCTGTGCCATATACTCGGCATTAAAACGCAGGAAGTCTATAAATTCACAAGCCGAATCAATCTCTGCCTGATGAACTGTTTTGGCCTGGCCTATCATGGTTGCAGCATTTATTTTCGCCCTAAATGGACCCGCAAGTAAATCGGCCGCTTTCAAAAATATGGAAGCCCTGTGCTCCCAAGCCATTGAAGCCCATTTTTGCCTTGCTGCAAGTGCTTCGTTAATAGCTTTTTCGATATGCTCTTTGCCTGCTTCGTGATACGTTCCCACAACCTTTTTATGGTCGAAGGGTGGGTTTATGGTCTTTGTATTACCGGTACGAATTTCTTCGCTGCCTATATAGTTAGGCACATCTACGGTAGTGTTATAGAGTTCTTTAAAAGTAGCAAGTACCTGTTCCCTTTCTTTAGTTCCTGGGGCGTAACTTTTAACGTGTTCGTTAATAGCTTTAGGTACATTGTAAATTCCTTTTGGCATAGTTATAATTGTTTAAAGGATTAATTTTAAGCAATACAAAGATACAAAGAAATTTACAGATGCATCAACGCGATATGATATGCCGGAATGTGTAAGGTTTCTAAAATGTAAGATTGATTTTGTAAAATGCATTACCATTCAGCGTATAAGGCCAGCCTAACAGAATATACTTGTACAAATAAGGATAAAATAAACTTGGAGTTTGTAAGGCTCAGATTAGTTAAGCGCGAACGGAGCACTTAACCTGAATGTAGGCACAACAACTTTGAAAGTACGGGTAGTAGTAAAGTTAACCATGTTGTAATGGCCTCTCATTGCCCCAAAGGGAGAAGATAAAAGGCATCCTGAACTATAGGTGTGTTTTTCTCCCGGCTTAAGTACAGGTTTTTTACCTATTACACCTTCGCCGTCAACCATTTCAATATCGTTCAGGGAGTCGTAAATTTCCCAGTGACGGGTATTAAGCTGAACAGAATCTTTACTTTGATTTTCTATCGTGATCTCATAAGTAAAGGCAAATTGTATCCTGTAGTTTTTAAAGTAGGTGCCTTCAAAACTGGTTGATACAGATATTTTTATTCCTCTGGTTATTTGAGATACCATATAATAATGCCATTGGTTAACAGTTCCAAAAGTACAAAATTAATGCGTGTTTCAACAATATCAAAATATTAAATTAAACCAAAATAAAATTTAACTATTTGGTATTTAATTAATAATGTCCTGTGAGTTAGCATTGCCACGCCCTATCACCCTGTCATAACGTTCGTTGTTTTGTCTGTAATATACAAACACATTATAGTCGTTCTCCGTCTGAAAATAGTTGCCGTCAACTGCATTGCCGCCATCCACTTTTCCACCTTTATCTGCCGTAATGTACATAAAGTTGTTAAAGCCCTGCTTTATCATTATCGCTTTGTTATAAGTAGCTGTCTTCTCGTCATATTCTAACTTGTACTCATCGCTTTTAGAATAGTTATTAAACATCCCACCTACATAGATATCTTTCTTCTCAAAAAAATCAGGAGCACTAAGTTTAAAGAAAACCCAAGTGTAGTCAGATTCCAGATTCTGGTTTGTTACGCTAAGGTTAATGTTACGGGTAATAAAATTTCCGTTCCTGTCAGGGAAATAGGTATAGCCTTTGCTTGCACGCGCATCGCTGGTGTAAAGTATTGTTTCATAAATTTCTTTAGCGTTAATACGCAATATATTTCCAACAGCATTTCTCACATCTTTGTTATCAAAATACAAATATTCATTGCCTGCCCAAAATTGGGTTTCTTTATTATACCTGTAGATGAGATCGTTACCTATTGTATACTGAGGCTTTACATTATAAATGGCATTATCAAAGCGGCCGTTCTGGAAGAGTGCCACCTTTACGTTTTGCAACGGGCTCTGAAACACAAAAGCATTAGTTTTAATGGCAAAATCTAAATTATGTTTTTGCTGTATAGCATCCATATCACGGGCTCTTTTAACCTGTAGCGGTACGCTCACCTGATCCTCATACATTATAAAGCGCCTTGAGAAAACCACTTCCCGATCCTCGTTAAGTATATTAAGCATGTAATTGCCTGTTAGTTTTATGCGTGTAAATTTATTAGGGAAGGTGAGTTCATAACGCGAAAATATTTGCAGGGTATTAAATGAATTTTCATATGCCTGGATACGCTGGTTATCAAATCCTTCCAGATAGTCATTCACTGTAAGCTGGCTGCTTGGTGTCCAATCGTAGTTACAATGAATAAGCGTGTAGTAATAGTTAGCCTCGTTGCCAAACAGGTCATCAAATGCCAACTCAAAGCTGTCTCCCAATCTAAAATATGGGTATACATTTTCACCGCCTTGTATAAAGGACACGGTTTTAATATTATATGGAGGAGGAGTTTCCTGTAAAGATTGGGCAAAAAATGTGAATGGTAAAAGCAGTAAAAGGGCCAGGGTAACTATACGTGGCTGTATCATTTATAATAGATGTTTATTCGAGAACGTAAAGATACTAAATATATTACAACCTGTATATCAGGTAAAAAATTCGCTGTGTCATACGTTTTTTCGTGTTAAGAATATACTAAAGCGAATGCATTTATAGTTATATTAGCATAACCAATTTTAACCAATCAATTATTATGAAACATCTTACACTATGGATGTTCCTTGCTGCCACACCTGTAATAAGCGTAGCACAGGAGCTTAAAGGGGGAGACCCCATTCCGTTTGACGCAAACGTGCGAACAGGGAAACTCAAAAACGGCCTTACTTATTATATAAGAAAGAATGCCAAGCCGGAAAACAAAGTAGACCTCAGGCTCGTGGTAAATGCAGGATCTGTTTTAGAGAATGACGATCAGCAGGGGTTAGCCCACTTTATGGAGCACATGAACTTTAATGGAACAAAACGTTTCCCTAAAAACAAGCTGGTAGATTACCTCCAAAGCATCGGGGTAAAATTTGGCCAGCACCTTAATGCCTATACAAGTTTTGACGAAACAGTTTATTTTTTACCCATCCCGTCAGACAATCCTGATAAACTTGAGAAAGGTTTCCAGGTTATAGAAGACTGGGCTTTTAATGCAGTGCTAACACCCGAAGAGATAGACAAAGAGCGTGGAGTAGTACTTGAAGAATACCGCCTGGGCTTGGGAGCCGATGACCGTATGATGAAACGTTACATGCCTAAAATGCTTTACAAGTCGCATTATGCCGATCGTATGCCGATAGGTAAAAAGGAGATACTCGAAAAATTTAGCTATGACAAAGTAATCAGCTTTTATAAAGACTGGTACCGTCCGGATCTTATGGCGGTTATTGTAGTGGGCGATATAGATGTAGACGCTATGGAGAAAAAGGTTAAAGACCATTTCGAGTCGTACCAAAACCCGAAGAACGAGCGCCCGCATGTTACTTATGAGGTGCCAAATCATAAAGAAACATTTGTTAGTATAGAAAGCGATAAAGAGTCGCCATACGCACAGGTGCAACTTATATATAAAGATTATGGCACTCCAAAACCTGTAGTTACTATAGATGATTTTAGAAAGTATCTTAAAGAAGGTTTATTTACTACAATGATAAATAACAGGCTTGAAGAACTTACGCATATGCCTAACCCACCGTTTACTTTTGGGTACAGTTATCATGGCGAAAGCTGGGTGCGACCTAAAGAGGCTTATCAAAGCTTTGCAATGGTTCAGGAGGACAAGCAGCTCGATGCCTTAAAAGTTTTAGTTGCCGAAAACACCAGGGTTAAAAAGTTTGGATTTACGCAAGGCGAGCTTGACAGGGCAAAAACCGAATTTCTTGCCCAGATAGAAAGCCGCTATAATGACAGGGATAAAACAGAATCGGAAAATTTTGTTTCTGAGTATCAGGGACACTTCCTGACTAAAGAGCCATCGCCTGGTATAGAGTGGACCTACGATGCTATGAAAAAGGAGCTGCCTAAAGTTACAATTAAAGATGTAAATGGTTTTGTTAATGAATACATTAAAGACGATAACAGGGTGGTAATCTTTACCGGTCCCGAAAAAGCCGGACTTAAAAAGCCTACCGAAAAAGAAGTACTGGATATAATTAACGATAAGGGAGACAATATTGCAGCTTACAACGATGTTGCGGTGGCCAAGGGCTTATTAAGGAACGAAGTTAAACCCGGTACGGTTACTAAAAAAGACACCAATGCGAAACTGGGTACCACTACATTAACCCTTAGTAATGGTGCCAGAGTTACCTACAAGAAGACTGATTTTAAAAATGATGAGGTGGTAATGGAAGCCATTAGCATGGGTGGTAGTAACCTATACAGTAATGAGGATTATAAGAAAACACAGTTTGCAAACGGAGCATTGTCTGAAGCCGGTTTTTCCGGACTGAAACGCAATGACATTACCAAGTTCATGACTGGTAAAATTGCCACAGTAAATCCGTTTATATATGGTGTTAACGAGGGATTAAATGGTAGTGCTACCCCTAAAGATATGGAATACATGTTCCAGATGGTGCATGCCTACTTTACAGACCTTAACCTTGATAAGGAAGCTTTTGACAGCTATAAGCAAAAACAGTCGGCTTTTTATAAGAACATGGCGTCTGAGCCGAGTTTTTATTTCCAACAGGAATTCTATACTTATCTAAATGGCGATAATCCGCGTTTTAACGGCTTTATCCCAACCGAGAAAACCTGGGCTGAGACGGATTATGCTTTGGCTTACCAAAAATACAAGGAGCGCTTTGCCAACGCCGCCGATTTTGAATTTTACTTTGTAGGCAATATAGATGACAAGGCCATTGAGGAATATTCTAAAAAATACATAGCATCATTGCCGGCAACTGCAGCACAAAAAGAAAAAGCGAAAGACCTGGGTTACCGAATGCTTAAGGGAGAGCATAAAAAAGTGGTAAATAAAGGAGAAGACCCTAAAAGCACGGTGACTATTATGTACTACGGCGACACGGAATTTTCACAGAAAGAAAACCTTGCAATGGAAGCGCTTGGCGAAATACTTACTATAAAACTTACCGAAGAACTTAGGGAAAAAGAAAGCGGTGTGTATGGTATAAATGCACGTGGAAGCCTGAGCAAAGTGCCTTACGGTTCGTACAGGTTTAACATTGGTTTTCCATGCGGCCCGGAGAATGCGGAAAAGCTTACAGCGTCGGCATTAAGAGAAGTGCAAAAGCTTATTGAAAAAGGCCCTGATGCAAATGACCTTGCAAAGTTTAAGGAAGCCGAGTATATGGAGTATAAGAAAAATCTTAAGGAAAACAGTTTTTGGCTAAATAGCTTTACTACAGCCTACTCTTTAGGAATTGATCCCGAAAATATACTGGCAAAAGAAGAGAAAGTAAAGGCGCTTACGGCTAAAGAGATACAGGACGTAGCAAAGAAGTACCTGACTAAAGATAAGATTGTGGGCATGTTGATGCCGGAAGCAACAAACAAGTAGTTCTGATTTTTATTTAAATTGAAAAACCCCTGGTGAGCCATTCATCAGGGGTTTTGTTTTTTGTCGTTTTATCAATCTTTATAGCAAACCGGAATAATCTCACCTTTTGCAAGGCAGAACCTCTCGACATCAGCTGCCGGGATTTTCTTTGTATAATCTTCTTCTATAACCCTGAAGCCTATGCTTCTCAGCTTATCAAAATAATCGCGGCCATATACACGTACATGGTCGTATTGACCAAAAATGCGGGCGCGCTCTTTTTGGTCAACAATGGTATTATCTTCAAAAGTTGTAGTGCGGTTAAGATCCTGTGGTATTTGCAGTATTGCCATTCCCCCGGGTTTTAACACCCTGTATAACTCCTGCATTGCCTTTGTATCGTCCGGTACATGTTCTAAGACATGGTTGCACAATATGAGGTCGTATTCGTTATTTTTAAAAGGGAGGTTGCAGATATCGGCCTTAACATCGGCAAGTGGGGAGTAAAGGTCGGTTGTGGTATAATCAAGATTTTTCTGATTGCGGAAACGTTTATAAAATGCCTGTTCCGGTGCAAAATGCAGTACTGTCTTTGGTGCCGAAAAGAAATCCGTTTCGTTTTTGAGGTAAAGCCATAACAATCTGTGCCTCTCTAACGACAATGTACCCGGAGCTAAAACATTATTTCGTTGATGCCCGTATCCGTAAGGCAAAAAGTTCTTAAAGCTGCGTCCGTCTATAGGGTCGGTATATGTGTTTCCTTTAAGAGCAAAAGCAAGTACCGGCCGGGCTACATAACTAAGTCGTATAAGTAGCGGGCGGGGTATGGTGTTAAGTATAAATTTAAAGAGTTTCTTCATGGTAGCTTTCGCGATATTTATATTACAGACACTAATTTCACTAATCTTCACGAATTATAAAATGACTCGTTTGTGGGTCAGGCTATCTTCACCAAAATTTATGAGCAAACCTAAATTTAGCTTCGATGCCGCTAAGTAGTTTAGCGTTTGTTTCACATGACTTTTGTTCAAAGCCTCTATTGCTTTTATTTCAACTATTATAGTATTGAACACTATAAAATCAGCAAAATAATAATGAGGAAGTATTATATCTTTATAATTTATATCAAATCGCCGCTCTCGTTCAAAAAGAATACCATTAGAGTAAAATTCATACTGTAACGCATCTTTATAAACTACCTCGCTATGACCTTTACCCAGTAGAGAATGAACCTCCATGCAAAGGCCAATAATCTCGTAAGCCTCATTTTTATGCAATAAGGTGCTCATGATTTGTGAAAATAAGTGAAATTAGTGTCTATCTATATTTGCTGCTTCGTGTAACAATACACTACACAACAAACGGTTCCCTCCTAAATTCATTTTCTTCATCACTTTCAATGCCTAACGCTTTGTAAACATAAGCAAAGGTGCTAAGCAGCTCCGGCTTGCCATCAATAAGGGCGACATCGTGCTCAAAGTGGGCGCTAGGCTTGCCGTCGCGGGTTACTATCGTCCAGCCATCTTTAAGCTGGCGGATGTTTTTAGTACCCATGTTAATCATGGGCTCAATAGCCACTACGAGGCCCTCAACAAATAATTTACCACGGCCGCGTTTACCATAATTTGGCATCTCCGGGCCTTCATGCATTTTTTTTCCTAAGCCATGCCCCACAAGTTCGCGTACCACACCATAGCCCTGAGCTTCGGTATAACGCTGAATCGCACTGCCTACATCTTCTACACGGTTACCCACTTTAAATTCCCGAATACCCACATACAAAGATTCTTTAGTAACCTGCAGCAGCTTTTTAGTGTCTTCGGCAACATCACCTATCTCAAAGGTGTAGGCATGGTCGCCATAGTATTCATTTTTAAGAGCGCCACAATCAACCGATACAATATCGCCTTCTTCAATTGGGCGGTCCGTAGGAAGTCCATGCACAACCTGGTCATTAACGCTGGTAAGCAGGGTAGATGGACATCCGTAAAGGCCTTTAAATGCAGGTAATGCATCATGATCTCTAATGAATTCTTCTGCCCGGCGGTCAAGTTCGAGGGTGGTAATGCCCGGTTTTATAATAGAGGCTATCATGCCCAGGGTTTTGCTCACTATAAGTGCACTTTCGCGCATTAGCTCTATCTCTTCTCGTGTTTTAGGAATAATCATTTGCATAAATTTTCAGCGTACAAAAGTACGACATTAAACTGATTTATTCATATTGATGCCCAAGCTGTTTGCATTGCATTTGAAATTGGGTTTACTATCCTGTAAACTTTGATAACTTACAATCAAACAAAAAAAACCCGCCAGTTTACACTAACGGGTTTATAAATCTAAGTCTCCAAGCCACTTATTATCTCTTCTATTACAGCAGTGAATGCCTTGTCATAGTTTCCGGTTGTGGTATACCCATCAGCTTGAGGATAGTTGGGGCAATGTCTCCCAACACACCATCTTCAACATGGTTAATATCTTTGTCCACTATTATAATAGGCACAGGGTTAGTGGTGTGGGCTGTATTAGGGCTTCCATCCGGGTTTATCATGGTTTCGCAGTTGCCATGATCGGCAATTACTATCGTTGTATAATTATTTGCTAACGCAGCTTCTATAACCTCTTTCACACAGGCATCTACAGCTTCACATGCTTTAATAGCGGCCTCCATGACACCGGTATGGCCTACCATATCACCGTTTGCAAAGTTAAGACACACAAAATCTACTTCGCCCTTGTTAAGCTCCGGCACTAAGGCATCCTTAAGTTCAAAGGCACTCATTTCCGGTTTAAGGTCGTACGTGGCGACCTTTGGAGAATTACGCATAAGGCGGGTCTCGCCTTCAAACGGTAGTTCCCTGCCCCCGGAGAAGAAAAACGTAACATGTGGGTACTTTTCAGTCTCCGCAATACGAATTTGTTTCTTGCCGGCCTTAGATATTACTTCGCCAAGAGTTTCGGTAAGGTTATCCTTGTCGTAAACTACATGCACATCTTTAAATGTATCATCATAGTTAGTAAGGGTAACAAAATACAGGTTTAGTTTGTGCATGTTTTGCTCATGAACATCAAACTGGGAAAGTACCTCAGTAAGTTCGCGGCCCCTGTCTGTGCGGAAATTAAAGAAGATAACTACATCATCAGGTTCTATTACTGCCACTGGTGTAGTACCATCGGTAGTCATTACCGTTGGTTTTATAAACTCATCTGTAATGCCTTCTTTATAGTTATCCTGTAAACTGTCTATTGCATTTACAGATGGTGTACCAATGCCGTTTACAATAAGATCGTAAGCAAGTTTTACACGCTCCCAGCGTTTATCCCGGTCCATAGCATAGTAGCGCCCAATGATGGAAGCCAGCTTAACATGGGTATTTTTTATGTGATTCTCTATATCAGATATAAACTGAACCCCAGATTTCGGGTCAACATCCCGGCCATCGGTAAATGCGTGGATGTACACTTTTTCGAGTCCTGCTGCTTCGGTAGCGTCAACAAGCCCCTTAAGGTGTTCTGTGTGGCTATGCACACCACCGTTAGATACTAATCCTAAGAGGTGAACTTTTTTATTATTTCTTTTTGCATAATTAAAAGCATCAACTAGTGTCTTCTCATTTGCAATTGTCTTATCCTGTACCGCAAGATTAATTCTTACAAGGTCCTGGTATACAATACGTCCGGCTCCCAGGTTCATATGTCCTACCTCGCTGTTACCCATCTGTCCTTCGGGTAAACCTACGTTTAGTCCATCGGTTCTTAGCTGCGCACTTGGATATTTTGTATATAGGCTATTAATAAAAGGAATGTTGGCATTGTCTATTGCCGATACTTTTGGATCTGGCGATTTCCCCCATCCATCAAGTATCATAAGGATAACTTTTTTGTTCATTTTCAATATATTATGTGATTGTGGCACGGTAATGGCATTATACTACTCGTAATATTGGCAATAAAGTTACTAATTATTGCTATAACTACCGGATTAAAAAAGTTAAGTTATTGCGCGGCATTTCAATTTGCACTTTAACCTTACGAGGCACAATAATAACCTTTTTTTATGCGTTCTAAACCGTGAAGTGAGGACGGCACAGGATTAAATCCCTGCCAAATGAAAATGTTAAATATTTGATTTTAACACGATTGCTTTTGGCTCTTAAGTTTTTATTAACTTATTTAGCAATCAGATTAAAAACACACAACTACAATTTACTATGGGTTACAACTTTTTTACATCAGTTTTATTTTTGTTCTTTTCTTTTACGTCACCAACATTAAAACACACTGCTGTTAAAACAGCTGCTCCTGCAACCACAGCAATATCTGAAACTGAATCTGTTTATACCGCTATTAAATCACACTCTTCATCTACTCCTGCATTTGAATGTTTTGCCAAAGCAATAAAAGGCTATAACAAACTTAAACAGGAAGGAAAAATAAAAAAAGATTATCTTACTGTTATAGATTTTAGCCTATCATCTACTGCAAAACGTCTTTGGATTATTGATATGGCTACACAAACTGTAGTATTCAATACACTGGTGGCACACGGAAAAAATAGTGGAGATGATTTTGCAAACAGCTTTAGCAATGCAAATAGCTCAAACAAAAGCAGCCTTGGTTTTTATGCAACGGGTGAGATATACAATGGCAAACACGGACAGTCACTTCGTTTAGATGGCCTTGAAGCAGGTATAAATAACAATGCTCGCAGCAGGGGAGTAGTAATGCATGCTGCTGATTACGTTAGCGAAACATTTGCACAGCAACACCACAGGTTAGGAAGAAGCCAGGGATGCCCTGCACTTCCTGCAAACCTTACTAAAGAAATAGTGAATTTATTGCAAGGAAAGTCTTGTATATTTATTTACCATCCTACCCAGGATTATGCAGCTGCTTCTAAGTTAGCTTCTTAATTTATCATACAATATTTTATCGAGGCTGTAAATATCTTTTCTAAACTGCAGCCCGCCTTTATCCATCCACGCTGTCCAGTATAACTGGTGCACCTGGATGGATTTTTGTATACCTACGTTTGTGGTTTCTCCGGTGGCAACAATTTCGTCTATTTTGTCTTTAGTCCATCCATCCTCCTGCTTGTCTAAAACATAGCCTGCCAGTTTAAACGGATTCTGAACCCTTACACATCCTGAGCTAAGCGCGCGATAGGGTTTCGAAAAGTTTTCCTTATGATTAGTATCATGTAAGTAAACAGCATAGCTGTTTTGAAAATTAAACTTTATCCTGCCTAATGAATTATGATTGCCAGGTCCCTGTACGTAACGGTACCGATCTGCTATCGCCGGATCCCAGTTTTGAGGTGAAACCTCTTCATTATTCATAAAGATTTTCATGTTGAGGTTAGTAAAATAGCTGCGGTCTTTAGTGGCAGAAGGGGTAAGATCTTCTTTAAGTATGGTAGGGGGCACTGTCCATGTAGGGTTAATAACTAAGTTATTTAAAGTAGAGTACAAAACGGGAGTGCGCCTTTCGGGTTTGCCTACAACAACTTTAAGGGTTTGTATGGTATCTGTGTTGTTTTCTAAAACGGCAAGGCGATAGTTAGGGATATTAACAACAATAGCCCGTTCTCCAAAATCGTAAGGGAACCATCTCCAGCGTTCAAGATTCGCTATAACCTGTTCCTTACGCTGGTTACGAGTAAAATTCAGGGCTTCGGCGGTGCGGGAGTTAACAATACCGTCAGCCACAATGCCATGCCGTTCCTGAAAACGTTTCACAGCTTGGGCAGTAGCCTCATTAAATATAGTTCCTTCAGCATCTGTGGCATTAAGGTCTCCCCAATATTGTAATCGTTGTTTTATTGCAGCGGTTGTAGCAGTACTATCTTTAAGCGTAATAGGCTTTGTGATATTTATCATGACAATGCCACTATCATCGGGAAGATTATTCAGCTGTTCCAGGCTTTTACGAAGGCTGGCGTATACCTCGTGTCTCGGGCGGCAGCGATCTATTACTTCATTAACATTATGGCTTTGCAAGGCTTCTGTAAGCAATTTGTCCACATCCAGCTTTTTTGGTGCTAACGCCCAGTCATTATATACGCCGGATGGTTGTAGTTTTCCCTTAAAAAGATGATTGGATAAGGCTATAAAAGCTTCGGTCATCATAAGATCATAGTGAATGGCTTCGCTTTCGCTTATGGAGTTTAATTCTTCAAATTCTCTAAGAAAGGTGAGGTTGTATTCGTCCGGTACCAGTCCATCGCCCCCAGCCACACTAATCGCTTGCTGTAGCGCAATGCGGTCATCTTTATGGATCCAGACAGTTGTACTACCGTTAGCGGCGTAAAAAGACCGCGCAGGGTCTGACGCTGTTTCTAAAATGGCATCTGTAAAAGATAGGGGAGTGTTCTTAAGTTGCTCGGTATTTACCGGCTGCACGGGCAGTTGTTCTTTAATCCTGCCGGTGTTTTGACAGGAGCCCAATAACATTAGCATTGATGCTAAAATAGTAATAGTTTTAAGCATAGCATTTGTGTTTGTTTACTACTAACAAATCTTGAAATGGCTTTACTATTATTATCTGATTGAGCAGGTAATAAACATCCGGACTAATTACTATTGCTCCGCGAGCATACTGGCAGTTTTGCCGGATTAAGAATTGCCACTTAAATTACTTTAAAGGTACAAAACAAATCTTGCAAATTCTCAGTATGATATATAATATTTTGTGAATTTAATAGGTACTATTCATAATTTTATACATTACGTAATGTGGTCCAACATCGGGAATGCCGAATTCATTACCTATAACCTCGTATCCCATCTTCTTATAGAATCCTGTAGCTACTTCCCGGGCGTTAAACCATGTTCTTTCCCCGCCCATTTTTATAATGTAATGCTCGGCTTCTATAACCAGCTTTTCACCCAGGCCTTTTTTCTGCTGACTTTCCAGGACAGCCATCCCGCGTATCTGGTATTGCCGTTCTTCATCAAACAAGGGACTTTTCGCCTCAAGTACTGATATTACTCCTAAAAGTGTACTTCCTTCATAAATTCCAAAGTGAACTGTAGTAGGAAGGTCGTCGCCATCGAAAACGCAGGTTTCTATTGGCCTTCCGGGACGAAGTACGGGTTGACGAACGGCAAACGTTGCCTGTGAGGAGATTTGTTTAAGGGTATACATGATGAGAAAATAAGGTAACAAATTAAGTATAAATATATTAAATGCGGTGCCAATTTTTAATGTAAAATTTCTTAAAAAAAAGCTTGCATGCAAGAAATAAAAATGCTTATATTTGCACTCACAAATGCGGAAGTAGCTCAGTTGGTAGAGCTCCAGCCTTCCAAGCTGGTTGTCGCGAGTTCGAGCCTCGTCTTCCGCTCTGCAAAAACCCTAAGTTTATAGCTTAGGGTTTTTTTGTACCATTTAGCGAGTTTACTTTTGTGTTAAGGTTAACTTTTTAATAATTAGGTATAACATTAAGGTCGCCTTCGCCATAAATTGGCTCATCATTCTTTTTAGTTAACCCCTGGATAATTATCTTATAGGTGCCCGTTAAATCAGATGTAGAAAAATCGAAAATACCCGTTCCGTCTGCTTTAGTGTCAAGATTGCTATTCCAATATAGTGTTGTGTAATATTGCAAATCATAATCTCCTTCAAATTTTGGCACTGTGAAGCTTTCGGGTTGCGTTATGCTCTTTAATGGTAATGTATTTCTTTCTTTTTTACAGTCACAGTCTAAACACTTTGTATATAGAAAATTACGATTGTACTCGTAGACATATCTGAAGCCAAGGTGAGGAGGATTACCCGTCTTATGATTAGAACAATTTAATACATTTTGTTCACAAACAAAATCCCGACAGTTTTCGGGATAGTCTCTGGCCCAATCCTGATATTGGCCTTCACTTACATAGGAGTTTCGCTTTTCAATAACAACTTCTTTAAGCATATTTTGCCCTGCAATAATTGGTGGGGTTTCGTCTTTAGATAGCACGGCGTAATCATGCTTATTATTTAATGCAGATAATCTGATTAATTCTTTGCTATAATTAGGGAGGGTATCAAATTCTATATGATAATTTTTTGCCTTAAGTCCGTTAGTAAAAATATAGTTAGTTTGGCCTTCGCCTGCAATTAGATAATTTGAGGGGATTACAAATGTACCATCGTTTTTTATATTCACTTCTTTTACACCATTAGCTGTTAATAGCATAAATCTGTCTAAATATGCCGTCCTCCCTTTTTTATCTCTAATAGTACCCTTTACGTCTGCGGGTATTGTCATGCCATTTCCAGCTTCATGATCTTTATTCCTCCATTTTTTGCCTATGAGCAAATCATTTATAGAAGATACAGGCTGTTGCAATATTTCTTTCAATTCACTATCAGTAGCGATAAAATTGTTTGAGTAATTTTTGATAGAAGTAAAGGCTGATTTATCTATAGCTTTATTAAAAACTACTGCAACAGAAACGTTAGCCCTTACTGGGTTGCCATGAAGGTCTTTAATATTAATTTCTGTAGTAACATTTTCGTGTGGCTTTACGTCTCTGTTTGTTGTTTTAATGGTGATAATATAGTCTTGCAAGTTGCCTTGTGTAAATACCCTCTCATTTGTAAGATTACCATCTTTATCCAGTAGTCCTGCACTTATTATAGTATTTATCTTAAAATCAGGGAGGCTAACCGTTACCGAATCACTTTCTTTAATATTTATTTCCTTAGAAAAAAGCTTGCCGTATCCAGAATAGAGTTGAAATTTTCTGGTCTCCGGGGGTCCGCTATTAAAAATTCTAAGAGTTTTATGATCAATTAATTTCAAGCTTGTTCCTAATATTGCTTTAGGTAAAAAGATTGTATCATATTTGCCGGTAACTATTTTGTATTGACGTTCATTTTCCGGCGTAAACTCTAAAATTGTTTTACCTAAACTATCGGTCGTTGCAGATTTTATGGACACTTCATCTCTATATAGGATAACTCGCTCTTTGATCCCATGTCCATCCGGGTCTTTAAGGCTAATCAAAATTTTATTTTTTGTATTAACTATTAGCTGGCCCCCTTCAATAAATACAGAACCCTTTACGCTGTTTTTCTCAGATGGCAAGTACAAACCGGTTTCGGCGTAGTCGTCTTTAATAGTAAATTCTCCTTTAATATATAAATGCTCAAAAGACCCAATTTCCGGATATGTAAAAGATGCTATAGCGATACCATTTATATCGGTTTTAATTTTTATGGTAGTATGTATTATAGAACGATCTTCAGATGATATTATGCATTTGCCTTTTGCTGCATGTACAGCGCTTTCTCCCTCTTTTAAATTAAATGCAATTTTCACAATGCCACCGGGCCTTAAATTACTTTCCTGGAGTACATCTGCTTTTACCTTTAATGAATTTTGAGACTGCTTTAAAACTGTAATTTTTTGAATGTACGCAGTGCGGCTGTTTAAACTTTTTATATTATTACCAAAAGCTATAAAGTTATACACACCGGGCTTAATAGAGTCGGGTAATACAATTTGACCGTGAGCCCTTATATCATAGGCTGCAAATTCTCTTTCAATTACTATTTTATTGCTTGTACGTTCTACAAGTTTTACGTGTAATGTTTCATTAAGTTGAGTATCAGGATTAAAATAGGCTTTAAACCATATTGTTTCCCCTGTGTTATATAAGTACTTATCTGTGTGTACATAGACGCCAATACCTGTTTCCTGCGCATGGCAGGCGGTACTATAAAATACTATAGCTAAGAGCATGACATTTAAAACATGTAATAATTTACTCATAGATATTTGTATTAGGGCTAAACCTTTAAATATAAGAATAAATTAACTCCAAATATAAGGGCACAAAAAAAATAGCATCAGGTTTCCCTAATGCTATTTATATCTTTTTATAATCCTGTAAAAAGGATTAATGTATGGTCTTAAGCTTCTACCTCAAATGGAAGTATAGAAACATAGGATTTGTTGTCTTTTTTCTTTTGGAATTTAACAACACCGTCTACTCTTGCGTGTAGAGTATGGTCTTTACCCATGTAAACATTCTCGCCTGGATTATGCTTAGAACCTCTCTGCCTGATAATGATATTACCGGCAATAGCGGCCTGGCCACCATATATCTTAACGCCTAGACGTTTCGACTCTGATTCCCTGCCATTCTTGGAACTACCGACACCTTTCTTGTGAGCCATGATGTTTTGTTTTTAATTGTTAGTAATTATTCTGCTGCAGTTGCAGTTTCTTCTTTTTTAGCATTCCTGTTTCCTGGAACTGTAATAAGAGATATTGCAATTTGGGTTAAAGACTGGCGGTGGCCATTTTTCTTTTTGTAACCTTTTCTACGTTTCTTTTTGAAAACGATTACTTTATCTCCTTTTAAGTGCTGCAGCACTTTGGCTTCAACAGAAGCACCTTCTATAGCCGGGGCGCCTAAAGTAACTACTCCATCGATGTCAAGTAAAAGAACTTTCGCAAATGTAACTGCGTCGCCTTCTTTACCTTCTAAACGGTGAACAAATACTTTTTGGTCTTTGCTAACTTTAAATTGTTGCCCTGCTATCTCTACGATTGCGTACATAACAATATGGTTTAATTAATTTTTTTAAGTGTGCAAATATACAACTAATTATTTATCAGGCAACCCGTAGCGTATATTTATTGTCTTTCTTATTTTGATACTCCTATAATATAGGAGTAAATAGCAAATGAAAAAAAAGTTTAGCATTATTGTAACAAAATACCGAAATTGCACACCAATATCCAAAAATCACAATAACCTTTATTTATATGAAGAAATCTATTATGGCCATGAGTTCTCTCCTGCTGATAGGCGGAGCCGCCTCGGCCCAGAAAGTAGCGTTCGAAGAATACAATTTAGATAATGGCCTGCACGTAATCCTTCATCAGGATAAATCGGCTCCCGTTATCATTACATCGGTAATGTACCACGTAGGTGCAAAAGACGAGAACCCGGAGCGTACAGGCTTTGCCCACTTTTTTGAACACCTTCTTTTTGAAGGTACAGAAAACATTAAGCGTGGTGAATGGTTTAAAATTGTTACGGCAAATGGTGGTAACAATAATGCTAATACTACCGATGACAGAACGTATTACTACGAGGTGTTCCCTTCTAACAATACAGAGCTTGGCCTTTGGATGGAATCTGAAAGGATGTTGCACCCGGTAATTAACCAGATTGGTGTAGATACTCAGAACGAGGTAGTGAAAGAAGAGAAGAGACGCAGTTACGACAACCGTCCTTACGGCCAGATGATGCAGGAGGTTAAAAGGAACATGTTTAAGGTGCACCCGTACCGCTGGACAACTATTGGTTCTATGGATCACCTTGATGCTGCAACATTAGATGAGTTTAAAGCATTTAATAAAAAGTTCTACGTTCCAAACAATGCTGTTCTTGTAGTGGCAGGTAACCTGGATGTAGACCAGACAAAAAAATGGATCCAGCAATATTTTGGCGCAATACCAAAAGGTACGCCGGTAACACGTCAAAAATTTGAAGAGGCTCCCATTACCCAGCCTATAAAAGCTGTATTTGAAGATCCTAATGTACAATTGCCAATGGTTGTTGCTGCTTACCGCACACCATCTATGAAAACAAGGGATGCACGCGTGCTCGATATGATTGCTACAATATTGAGCGATGGTAAGAGTTCAAGGATGTATAAAAAAATTGTTGAAGAAAAAAAGATTGCATTAGAGCTTGCTTCATTTAACACCAGCCAGGAAGACTACGGTATCTATACTTTCCTCGCTTTGCCTATGCAGGGCCACACGGTAGAGGAAATTATGAAGGATGCAGATGAGGAGATCGTTAAGATCCAGACACAGCTTATATCTGAAAAAGAATTTGAAAAGCTGAAAAACATTTACGAAAACCAGTATGTTAACAGCAACTCGAGCGTAGAGGGTGTTGCAGGTAACCTTGCATCATACTACCTGCTGTATGGCGATGTTAACCTTATTAATACAGAGATAGACATGTATCGCTCTATTACAAGGGAAGAGATTAGGGAAGTGGCTAAAAAATATCTAAACCCTAACCAAAGGTTAGTACTTGATTATGTACCTGCAAAAGACAAAGCACAAAACTAAGCACATTAAAACGATCATGAAAAAAGTTATATATATTTTAGCCGGTGTATTTTTATCTATTACTATGCAGGCACAAAACAGGGCTATGCCTAAACCGGGGCCGGCGCCCACGGTAAACATTGGTAAACCGGAAACTTTTACCCTTAAAAACGGACTTAAAGTACTTGTTGTAGAAAACCACAAATTACCAAGGGTTTCTTACAGCCTTACTATTGATAACGCACCTTATACAGAAGGAAATAAAAAAGGGGTTAGCGATATGGTGAGCGCTCTTTTAGGCAGCGGCACTAAAAAAATGAGTGCCGATGCATTTAACGAAGAGATAGATTATCTTGGTGCAAACATAAGCTTTTGGGATAGCGGTGCTGCAGGAAGCGGACTTTCTAAATACTCAGGCAGGATATTGGAATTGATGGCAGATGGTGCCCTTAACCCGGTATTTACTCAGGCAGAATTTGACAAAGAGAAAAACAAGATTGTTGAAAATCTTAAAGCAGACGAGAAAAATGTACCTTCTATAGCGGCTAGGGTTACAGATGTTTTAACATTTGGTAAAAACCATCCAAGGGGTGAGTTCCTTAGCGAACAAACTATAAATAACGTTACCCTTAATGACGTTGTAGAAAATTATGATACTTATTACGTGCCGGGTAAAGCATACCTTGTAGTAGTGGGCGACGTAAAATTTAAAGACGTTAAAAAACAGGTAACTAAATTATTTAGTAACTGGAAAACAGGTGTTGCTCCAAATGTGAGCTACAGCGACCCTGCAGATGTGCAGTACACTCAGGTTAACTTTATAGATATGCCAAATGCAGTACAGTCAGAAATTGCTGTTGTGAACGTGGTTAATCTTAAAATGACCGACAAAGAATATTTTGCAACGCTTCTTGCTAACCAGATACTTGGTGGTGGTGGCGAAGGCCGTTTGTTCCTTAACCTGCGTGAGGCACATGGCTGGACATATGGTTCTTACTCATCAATTGCACCAAGTAAGTATGTAGGCGCATTCGAATCTTCTGCATCGGTACGTAATGCAGTTACAGATAGCTCAGTGGTAGAGATACTTAACGAAGTTAAAAGGATGAGGACTGACCTTGTTACTGATGAGGACCTTCGTAACGCTAAGGCAAAATACATAGGTAACTTTGTAATGCAAATAGAAAAACCTGCAACTGTTGCACGCTATGCGTTGCTTACGCAGACAATGGGCCTTCCTGAAGATTTTTATGAAAACTACATAAGAAACATTAATGCTGTAACAGCTGCAGATATTAAAGCTGCCGCTAACAAATTTTTCCTTGCCGATAAATCAAGGATTGTTATAGTGGGTAAAGCTGCTGATGTATTACCGGGTCTTGAAAAAAGGAATATCCCAATTCAGTACTTTGACAAATGGGGTAACCCAACCGAAAAGCCTGCGGTTAATAAGCCCGTGCCTGCCGGTGTAACAACTAAGACTGTTCTTGATGGTTACATCAAAGCAATAGGTGGCGAAAAATCGCTTAAAGCTGTTAAAACTGTAGCTACAAAGTCTGCTGGTACTATACAAGGAACCCCATTAGAATTTACTTCTAAGGTTTCTGCAGATCATAAACAGGCTATCGAAATAAAAGCTATGGGTATGAGCATGATGAAACAGGTAATAGGAGATAAATCAGGTTATGCTGTACAACAGGGGCAAAAGACTGCAATTGAAGGTGCTGATTTCGCCGATAACAAAGCAAGTGCAGTTCCATTTGAAGAACTAGATCTTGTAAAAAATAATGACGCAAAATTATCCGGTTTAGAGACTATAAACGGTGTGGAAGCATACGTAATTAAAAAAGGAAATGCTAAATATTTTTACGATGTAAAAACGGGATATAAGGTTGCCGAGAGCCATGAAGAAGGAGAAGGCAATGAGAAAGCGGTGCAAACAACTCTTTACAGTGACTATAAAGACGTGAAAGGAATCAAATTCCCGCACAAAGTTGTTATGAACATTGGTATCGAGCTAGAACTTGCAGTATCTGAAGTTAAGATTAACGAAGGTGTAACTGCTGCTGATTTCCAGTAATAGAATAATCTTATATATAGTATATAATTAAGGCTGCCCATGGGCAGCCTTAATTTTTTATAATGGTAGATAGTTACTCTATGATTATTTTTCTATTTTGAGTTTCTTTTCCAATGCCAATTTTTAATAAATAGATACCTCTTTCTAAGTTGGATACAGATATCCCTTCTTCCGAAATATTAGTAAATTCCCGCACTTGCCTGCCTGATATATCATATAGTACTACGCTGTCAATTACAGACGTACCTTGCTGTGAGATATGCAAAATGTTTGAAGCCGGGTTAGGGTATATAGTTATCCTTTTTTGAACATGATCTTCTGTTCCTGCCATGCATGAGGCTACAAACGAATAAGATTGGTTTTGATGACGAACAGTCCACCCGGAATAAGGAGCTTCATTATTTACAGCTGCTGTAGCGTCATCTACTTCAATACAGGTATGGCCATTTATAAAATCTTCATTAGACATAACCATCGCACTAATATTGATATTCATGTTTGGATTGTTATTGCCATTTCTTAAATTAATGGTAATAAAACTGCCAATGGCTATTAACTGATTAATGTTTGGGTTGTTACTCAGGTCAATACTTCTAATTTCATTCATAGGGTATACGTCTCCTGCAGATGTGATATTTAGATACTCTAACAAAGGGTTGTTTGATACATCTAAGCTTGCAAGCATATTGTCAACACAATTAAGGCGCTTTAAGAGGGGAAATTCGCTTACATTTAGCGTGGTAGCCATTGTGCTATTCACAGTGAGGTTTTCAAGGTTTACAAATGCTTCAAGTCCAGTAAGGTTACTTATGTATTGTATTTCGTTATTTATTTCGGGAGATATAATGGTTAAATCAGTTATAGTTGAGGCATCCGCTGTTAACAGTTGCCCGTTAACTATACCGTCAGAATCTATTGCTAAATTAATTAGCGCCTTTTCAAAGGCGGAATCGGGTATAGCCGTGGTTTGAGCGTTAACGCACATTCCTGATGCTATCAAGGCTGTTGTAAGTAAAGTTTTTTTAAACATGATGTTGTAATTAATTGGATGGTTTTTTTTCAAATATTTATTGGTGCTAATCTATAATTTTTATTATTATTTGCTATAGCTATTTTAACTATTAAATAAAGGATTTACAATTTGTTAACTACAATTTTGAACTTATACATTAAAGCAAAAAAAATCCCGCAATCGCGGGATTTAAAATCTTATATTTTTCTTATTTATTAGGCTTCACTAATAAAGCATGCGGAAATTTTCTTCTTAGATCTTCAAGGTTCTTTTCTGCTTCAATGCGTGTTTTATAGCTTCCCACCCATACCTTATAAGTAGGGCTTTCAAAAATAATGGTGCCGTCCTGGCCTTTAAAGTCTCTTTTAAAATCCTGTAGTGCTTTCCTCGCCTTATCATTTTCACCATAAAAAATCTGTACTTTGTAGCGATCGTTTACGGTAATAGACGAACTTATTTTGCGCTTCGCAGCAAGTAATTCTTCAAAACGCGGGTCTTGCGATACAGTCACTTCGGTTGCCTGGGCAATGGCACTGCCACCGCCTAAAACAGATAAAAGTAAGGATATATATAACGTCCTTGTCGTTAAAATTCTCATAATGAAGTAGGTTTACCACAAATGTACAACTAATTATTTTATTCGTGTAAACGGTATTTATTTAGAATAATTATAAATTAAAGATTATGGTTTATTAAAGGTTTGAGAATAATTCTTAAGTCGTATTTTTGTGGGAGTTTTTAAAAAGTATAGTGTTTTCGGGACACATAACCTCCTTAAAAACTATTCCAAACTAGTCGATAATCATTTTTAATATGAAAAAAGTGGGTAACCATACTTCAATTTCGAGAATTTTATTCTTCTGCCTGGCGCTCTCGTTAACTTTTTCCGTTTCTAATGCACAGCAGGCGGCATCGCCAGCTGCATCACCGGAAAACGCTGCGACTACAACGGCTGCCACCGCCGAAGCTGCACCAGCGGCGGCAGGAACAGGCGATCCTGTAAAAGGTAAAGAATTGTTTAATTCAAATTGTGCATCATGTCACAAGCTGGACAGTAAATCTACCGGACCGGCATTAAGGGGTGTTGCAGATAAGCACGACCGTGCATGGCTCTATAAATGGATCCATAACAGCAGTGAGATGATCAAGGCTGGCGACGCTCAGGCTGTAAAACTTTTTAATGAGAATAATAAAGTTGTAATGACTGCGTTCCCGCAGCTTGCTGAAGCAGATATTGATAATATCCTTGCTTACACTTCAGAAGTTGCTGCACCGGCACCCGCGCCTGCCGCCGGAGCTGCTGCTGCCGGACAGGCTGCAGAAGGTGGTGCGTCTAATACACTTATACTTGGTGCGTTAATATTAGTTCTTGGTGTGTTGATTGTAATGCTTGTTTTAGTAAATAAAACACTTAGAAGAATTGCATCAAACAACGGTATTGTTGTAGAAGAGGATAAGCCATCTGTGTCGTTATGGAAAGCTTATGCAAGAAACGGTTTTCTTGTTTTTGTTACTGTGTTGCTTTTAATGCTTGCATCTGCATACTTCTTGTATGGTTACCTTATGCAAATAGGGGTGGACCAGGATTATCAGCCGGTACAGCCTATACACTTCTCGCATAAAATACATGCCGGAGATAACGGAATCGATTGTAAATATTGCCACTCATCTGCAAGGGTAAGTAAGCATTCCGGTATTCCGTCGCTAAACGTGTGTATGAACTGCCACAAAAATATTGCTGAGTTTGCAGGAGATAAAGACTCTCTATATGTAGACCACTCAAAAGAATTTTATACTGCTGAAATACAAAAATTGTACGATGCGGTGGGTTGGGATAAAGCCACCCAAAAATATACCGGAGCGCAAAAACCTGTTAAATGGGTTAGGATACACAACCTTCCGGATTTCGTTTACTTTAACCACTCACAGCACGTTTCGGTTGCAGGTGTAGAGTGCCAGAAATGTCACGGCCCTGTTGAAACTTTCGAGATAATGAAACAAAATGCACCTCTTACAATGGGCTGGTGTATTAACTGTCACCGTGAAACGGATGTGAAAGTTGAAGGAAATGACTATTATGCTAAAATCCACGATGAACTTGCCAAGAAATATGGTGTTCAGAAACTTACTGCTGCCAATATGGGTGGTACTGAGTGTGGTAAATGTCACTATTAATAAATTTTTAAGAAGCTAATATCTATATACAAAATGGCATCAAACAAAAAATACTGGCAAAGTGTTGAAGAGCTAAATGAAAACAGCTCTATTGTTGAGAAGCTGAGAAACAATGAGTTTGTTGAGGAGATCCCCACGGATGAATTTCTTGGCGACAAGGAAGCTTTGTCATCTTCTTCTACAAGCCGTCGTGACTTTTTAAAATATGTAGGGTTTAGTACAGCTGCAGCATCTCTTGCAGCCTGCGAAGGCCCGGTTATTAAATCTATACCTTATGTGGTGCAGCCGGAAGTTATTATACCTGGTGTAGCCGAATATTATGCAACTACAATTGCAGATGGTTTTGATTTTGCCAACATACTTATTAAAACCCGTGAGGGCCGCCCTATAAAAGTTGAGAAGAACACACTTGCTGGTTCTAAAGTTTACCCTAATGCAAGGGTTTATGCATCTACATTGTCTCTTTATGACAGTATGCGCTTAAAACAACCTCAGGTAGCAGGAAAGCCTGCAACCTGGGCAGATGTTGATAGTAAGGTAAAAGCCGGGCTGTCTCAGGCTGCTGCCGGCGCAGGCCAGGTAGTGGTTTTAACGGGTACTACAGCAAGCCCATCTACAGATAAAATTATCGCTGAGTTCGGTGCGAAATATCCGGGCTTTAAACATGTGGTATATGATGCTGTTTCATCTTCAGAAGCACTGGATGCTTTTCAGGCAGTGTACGGTGAAAGAGCTATGGCAGATTACGACTTCCTTAAATCGGATGTTATACTTTCTGTTGGTGCTGATTTCCTTGGCGACTGGCAGGGTGGTGGTTACGAGTCAGGTTATAGCCTGGGCCGTATCCCTAAAAACGGTAAAATGTCTAAGCATATCCAGATAGAGTCTAACATGTCTCTTACTGGTTCTAATGCCGACAGACGTATCCCGCTTACATTAACAGAGCAGAAATATGCGCTTGTTGCTATTTATAATATTGTTACAGGAGCATCTGTAAGTGTAACTTCTGTATCTAAACCTTATGATCAGGCAGTTACAAACGCTGCAAACCAGCTCAAAGCTGCGGGCAGCAGAGGTGTATTAGTTACAGGTATTAATGATGTTAACGCACAATTACTTGCTCTTGCAATTAATAATGCGTTACAGTCTGCAGCATTCAATCCTGCCGGCGCTCGTTACACAAGAAAAGGTGATGCTAAGGCAGTTGCCCAGCTTATAAGCGATATGAAAGCTGGTTCTATACATACGCTAATCATGAGCGGTGTGAACCCGGTGTATACTATGCCAGCATCTGCAGGTTTTGCAGAGGCCCTTAAAAAAGTAAAATTATCGGTTGCATTTTCGCTTAAGGAAGATGAAACTGCTTCTCTAACAACAGTTGCTGCTGCCGCGCCACACTATCTTGAAGCATGGGGTGATGTAAGCATTGCAAAAGGACACTATGCTGTAACACAGCCTACAATTCGTCCGTTGTTTAATACAAAACAATTTCAGGATGCATTGCTTTCTTGGAGCGGTAATACACAAAGTTACTACGACTATTTAAAAGCAGGTGCTCCGGCATACACAACAGGTAAAACCTGGAATCAGGTAGTTCATGATGGCGTTTACGCTGCCGAAGTTGCTCCTGCTGCTGTATCTGCAACTGCAGCCGATTATACCGGTGCTGCAACCGCACTTGCTGCTGCAAAGCCTGTAGCCGGTAAATTAGAACTTGTGTTATATACTAAAACAGGTATGGGAGACGGCCAACAGGCTAATAACCCATGGCTACAAGAGTTTCCTGATCCCATTACAAGGGTATCATGGGACAATTATGTAACAGTTTCTCAGGCTGATGCAAAAGCACTTGGACTAGAAAACTATAATGTTGCCAATGGTGGCCTAAACGGTAGCTATGTAACAATAGATGTTAACGGACAAAAACTTGAAAAAGTTCCGGTAATCATCCAGCCGGGTCAGGCTAAGGGCTCTATAGGTCTTGCGCTTGGTTACGGACGTAAAGCTGCAATGAAAAAAGAAATGGTAGTTGGTGTAAATGCATACACACTTTACAATAACTTTAATTCATTCCAGCCTGCCACTCTTACAAAGGAAAGTGGCGACCATGAGTTTGCATGTGTTCAGTTGCAAAAAACACTTATGGGCAGGGGAGATATCGTTAAAGAAGCTACCCTAAAAGAATTTAATGAAAAAGATGTTGCCGAATGGAATATCATGCCGGTAGTATCTTATGACCATAAAGAAGTGCCTGCTGCATCGATAGACCTTTGGGAGTCTTTTGACAGAACTACAGGACATCACTTTAATATGTCTATAGACCTTAATGCCTGTACAGGATGTGGGGCTTGCGTAATTGCATGTCACGCAGAAAATAATGTACCGGTTGTGGGTAAATCTGAGATCAGGAGAAGCCGCGATATGCACTGGCTGCGTATCGACAGGTATTATTCTTCTCAGGATACATTTGCGGGTGATGTTGAGTTTAAAAACAATACATCGGGCCTTATGGATTCTGTACACAACTTCAGTGCAATGGAAGATCCAGCAGAAAATCCGCAGGTAGTATTCCAGCCTGTAATGTGTCAGCATTGTAACCATGCGCCATGTGAAACTGTTTGCCCTGTGGCAGCAACATCTCACGGTCGTCAGGGACAAAATCACATGGCATATAACCGTTGTGTAGGTACCCGTTACTGTGCAAACAACTGTCCGTATAAAGTGCGCCGTTTTAACTGGTTCCTGTATAATAAAAATTCAGAATTTGATTACCATATGAACGACGACCTTGGCCGTATGGTTCTTAACCCTGATGTAAACGTGCGCTCGAGAGGTGTAATGGAAAAATGTTCATTCTGTATACAGATGACACAGGCTACCATACTTCAGGCAAAACGCGAAGGCAGACAAGTAGGTAATCAGGAGTTTTATACAGCCTGTTCTGAAGCTTGCGGAAGCGGCGCTATTATTTTTGGTGATGTAAACAATACAGAAGATCCTGTTGTAAGGCTTAAAGAAGATGACAGGGCATACCACCTGCTTAGCCACATTGGCACGCAGCCTAATGTATTCTATCACGTTAAAGTAAGGAATACATAGTAGTAAAAAGTATTATTAAAGAACAAACATAAAAATATTATGTCGTCTCATTACGAAGCTCCCATTAGAAAACCTTTAATTATAGGTGACAAAAATTACCACGATGTAACAGTTGATGTTGCAAGGCCGGTGGAAGGCAGGGCTAACAAGCACTGGTGGATTGCATTTACCATAGCGCTTATTGCTTTCCTTTGGGGCGTAGCGTGTGTTTCCTATACAGTTGGAACAGGTATTGGTACATGGGGATCTAATAAAACAGTAGGCTGGGCCTGGGATATTACCAACTTCGTTTGGTGGGTAGGTATTGGTCACGCCGGTACGCTTATCTCAGCAGTACTATTATTATTCCGTCAAAAATGGAGAATGGCGATTAACCGTTCTGCAGAAGCAATGACCATTTTCTCTGTAATCCAGGCTGCGATGTTCCCGGTATTCCACATGGGTCGCCCTTGGTTAGCATACTGGGTAATGCCAATTCCTAACCAATTTGGTTCGCTTTGGGTAAACTTTAATTCACCACTTCTTTGGGACGTGTTCGCGATCTCTACTTACCTTTCGGTATCATTAGTATTCTGGTGGACAGGATTACTTCCCGATTTTGCAATGCTTCGTGACAGGGCAGTAACACCGTTTACAAAAAGAGTATACTCTATAGTAAGTTTTGGCTGGAGTGGCCGCGCAAAAGACTGGCAGCGTTTTGAAGAGGTTTCTCTTGTACTTGCCGGACTTGCAACTCCACTGGTTCTTTCGGTTCACACCATTGTATCTTTTGACTTTGCTACTTCGGTTATTCCTGGATGGCACACTACTATCCTTCCGCCATACTTCGTTGCGGGAGCTATCTTCTCAGGATTTGCAATGGTAAACACCCTGCTTATCATTATGAGAAAAGTTTCTAATCTTGAATCGTATATTACTATACAGCATATTGAACTAATGAACCTTGTAATTATGATTACAGGATCTATAGTTGGTACAGCATATATTACTGAACTTTTCGTTGCCTGGTATTCTGGAGTAGAGTATGAGCAGTATGCTTTCCTTAACAGGGCTACAGGTCCTTACTGGTGGGCTTACTTGCTGATGATGACTTGTAACGTGGTTTCTCCACAGGTTATGTGGTCTAAAAAGATCAGAACAAGCATCATGGCTTCATTTATAATATCAATTGTTGTAAACATAGGAATGTGGTTTGAGCGTTTTGTAATTATCGTTACGTCGCTGCACAGGGATTACCTTCCATCTTCATGGACGATGTTCCAGCCTACATTTGTAGACGCCGGTTTCTTTATTGGTACTATTGGTTTCTTCTTTGTATTGTTTCTTCTTTATTCAAGAAGTTTCCCTGTAATTGCGCAGGCAGAGGTTAAATCGATCATGAAGACATCAAGCGAAACTTACAAAAAGTTAAGGGACAACGGTCACGACAATCATTCACATTCAGAACATAATCATCACTAAGAACATGAGCAATAAAGTTTTACACGTATTGTATAATGATGATGATATCCTAATGGATGCAGTAAGGAAAACACGCGCTGCTCATCATCACATAGAAGAAGTTTTCACGCCATTCCCTGTACACGGCCTTGATAAGGCTATGGGTCTTGCACCTACAAGGATAGCTATTGCCTCTTTCTTATATGGTTTAGTTGGTTTATCTGTAGCTACTACAATGATGAACTACATCATGATTATCGACTGGCCTCAGGATATTGGTGGTAAGCCAAGTTTTAGCTACATCCAGAATATGCCTGCGTTTGTGCCGGTAATGTTTGAGATGACCGTATTTTTTGCAGCTCACTTAATGGTTATTACTTTTTACATGAGAAGTAAATTATGGCCGTTTAAAAATGCAGAGAACCCGGATGTAAGAACAACAGATGATCACTTTTTAATGGAAGTATCTGTAAAAGGTGATGAGAATGAATTAGTTGCATTTTTTCAGGAGACCGGAGCTGTAGAAGTAAAAGTAATTGAAAAGCATTATTAAGAAGTATGAAAGCATTATCTAAAATAGTAGGACTGGTGGCTGTAATGGCGGCGGCGACGTCGTGTCATGATAAAGGTGCACCTAACTATCAGTATTTTCCGAATATGTATGAATCAGTAGCTTATGAGGCCTATCAGGAATCATCTGCTTTTGGTAACGGTAAGGAAGGTCAGTTGCCTGCTGCCGGATCTATACCAAGAGGCTATACCCCTTATGAGTATGCTAATACTACAGAAGGTTATGATGCAGCAAAAGCAAACCTTAAATCGCCCTTAGCTGCTGAAGAAATTGATGACGCAAAAGGACAGGAGCTATATACTATTTACTGTGCAATATGCCACGGTGATAAAGGTGATGGTAAAGGAAATCTTGCAGTTAGAGAAAAGTTTGCCGGTGTGCCAAATTATAAAGATAGGGTACTTACAGAAGGAAGCGTGTTTCACGTACAAACCTACGGAATTAACATGATGGGATCTTATGCTAACCAACTGTCTCAGGCAGAACGTTGGCAGGTTAGCCACTATGTTATGAAACTTAAGAACGAACAATAATTTGTAGAACACTGAAAGTATAAATATATGTATACATTTTCGAATGGTTTAAGAACTTTTGCCTTTATCCTGATGGCCGTTGGCATTCTTGGGGTAGGCTACAGTTTTTTTACTGCACCCACATCTCTTGAAGAAGTAGAACACATCTTAGCTGCAGAACATCATGGTGGCAACGGCGAAGCTACCCACCACGAAGGTCCCGCTTCTAATGCTCATGAGCACCAGACGCAGGAAGTTCATACTCAGAATGCAGGTGCTCCGGAACCTGCTGAAGAATCTACAGTAGTAGAGCACTCTCCTGCTGAAGCCGCTTCATCAACTCAGGGTAAAGATACTGTTGAAAGTCCTGCAATGCATTCTGCACAGGATACCGGTACTGCTGGGCAATCAGAAAATCATGATGCAGCATCACCAACGGGTGATGCACAAAATGCAAAAGCTCACGGTGACCATGAAGGGCATTCGGAATTAGCGGCCTCCGCTGATAAAGTTGCTACTGGTGCAGCCCATGATGCTCATGCAGAACATGAGGAGCATGCTAAGCATGTTTTTAGCCAGTTGAAAAACAAACCATGGGCCGCTGTATACGTAGCAGCATTGTTCTTTATGCTAATGTCGTTAGGCACACTTGCTTTTTACGCTATTCAAAATGCAGCGCAGGCAGGTTGGTCGCCAGTACTTTTCAGGGTTATGGAAGGTATTACTAGTTACCTTATACCTGGTTCGATAATAGTATTTATACTTTTAGCATTAGGAGTTTTTAGAATACATGATATTTTTATATGGATGAATCCGGAAGTTGTTGCTGAGGATCATTTAATACAAGGCAAGTCAGGTTACCTTAATGGCACTTTCTTCCTTATTAGAGCTGCGATTTTCTTCGGAGGCTGGATATTTTACCGCCAGTATTCAAGAAAACAATCTCTTGAGCAGGATGATGCTACAGATAACCTTGGATACAAGAAAAGCTTTAAGGCTGCCGCAGGGTTTCTTGTTTTCTTTATAGTTTCAGAATCTGTTATGTCGTGGGACTGGATTATGTCGGTTGACCCACACTGGTACAGTACATTATTCGGCTGGTATGTGTTTGCAAGTTTCTTTGTAAGCGGTATTACAGCTATAGCCATGATAACTCTATACTTAAAATCTAAAGGCTATCTTGAATATGTTAATACGAGCCATATTCATGACCTTGCTAAATTTATGTTTGGTATAAGCGTTTTCTGGACGTACCTTTGGTTCTCACAATTCATGCTTATGTGGTATGCTGATATACCGGAAGAGGTTGTTTATTACAAAATGCGAATAGAGAACTATAACCTCCCTTTCTTTGGCATGGTTGTTATGAACTTTGTTTTCCCTATATTGATATTGATCAATACAGATTTTAAACGTCTTTCGTGGATAGTGGTTATGGCAGGTATTGTAATACTTTGCGGCCATTATGTAGACTTCTTTACTATGATCATGCCGGCTACCGTAGGTGACCAGTGGTTTATAGGTGCAGGCGAAATAGGCGCTGTATTGTTCTTTTTAGGCTTGTTCATCTTTGTAGTGTTTACTGCATTAACAAAAGTGCCGTTGCTTGCTAAACGCAACCCATTGATTGAGGAAAGTAAGCATTTTCATTATTAATATTTAAAGAAATAAACAAATGACAAGTTTATTGGTAATTGTAGTTTTAGTTTTATTAGGCATTGCAATATGGCAATTAACTAAAATATTTCACCTTACACAAGTAGGGGCCGCTACCTATAATGAAAATCCTGAGGTTGCAAGCGATAAGGATAATAAGGTTAATGGATACCTTATGTTTGGGTTTTTAGGTTTCATATACGTATTTACAATATATTCTATATCTAAGTGGGGTAACCTTTTGCTTGGAACACCTGCTTCTGCACATGGTCCGCAGTACGATAGCTTAATGTCCATTTCAATGTGGATCATTGGTATTGTACAGGTAATTACTCAGTTTTTACTGCATTACTTCGCATTTATATACAGGGGAGAAATAGGTAAAAAAGCATTTTATTATGCTGATAATGATAAGCTTGAGTTTATATGGACCATTATCCCGGTTATAGTTCTTGCAGGATTGATATTATATGGCCTTTACGCGTGGACGAATATTATGTTCATTGACGAAGAATCTAAAGAAGATGCACTTTATGTAGAGGTATACGGAAAACAGTTTAACTGGGAAGTTCGTTATGCCGGTAAAGATGGAAAACTTGGTAAAGCTAACATTCGTTACATCGAAGGTGTTAACACACTTGGTGTAGATATGGGTGATGCTAATGCCCAGGATGATATCCAGGCGTCTGAACTTCACTTGCCTAAAGGAAGACAGGTTATCTTTAAATTCCGCTCGCAGGATGTATTGCACTCTGCATATATGCCGCATTTCAGGGCTCAGATGAACGTAGTGCCCGGAATGGTAACTCAGTTCGCTTTTGTTCCTACAGTTACTACAGATGAGATGCGTCAGGATCCTGCTATAATGAGTAAAGTTGCTCATATTAACGAGTTAAGGTCTAAGCAAAGTGCTAAAGCTACTGCTGAAGGCGGTGCTGCTGTTGAGCCTTATACATTTGACTATCTTTTATTATGTAATAAAATTTGCGGTGCTTCTCATTACAATATGCAGATGAAAGTTGTAGTTGAGGATGAAGCTACGTTTAATAAATGGCTAAATTCCAAGCAAACACTTGCTGCTGCCGTTAAGGAATCTAAGAAAGATGCTGCAGCGCCGGCTACTGACGAGACATCTCCTGAGAAAGCAAAGGATACAACTAATACAACTAAACCAGATTCTACCGCGACTATGACGGTAGCACAGGTTACTAAAAAATAATTCTTCAAATATTCAAATTAAAGAAATATGTCAGCAGTAGGACACGACGAGATACACGCTCACGGAGGACACGATCACCACGATGCTCATGATCATCACCACCAGCAGACTTTTATAGAAAAGTATATATTTAGCCTTGACCACAAGATGATTGCCAAGCAGTACCTGCTTACAGGTACGCTAATGGGTATTATAGGAATTGTAATGTCTCTCTTATTCCGTATGCAGATTGCATGGCCGGAGGAGTCGTTTACAATATTCAAAATACTTTTAGGTGATAAATTTGCACCGGACGGTGTAATGCGTAATGATATTTATCTTGCATTGGTTACCATTCACGGTACCATCATGGTATTCTTTGTACTAACGGCAGGTTTGAGTGGTACTTTTAGTAACTTACTTATTCCGCTGCAAATTGGCGCGAGGGATATGGCATCCGGATTTATGAACATGCTTTCTTACTGGATGTTCTTTATCTCAGCTGTTATCATGGTGTGCTCTCTTTTTGTTGAAGCAGGTCCCGCATCTGCCGGATGGACAATTTATCCACCATTAAGTGCGCTACCTCAGGCTATAGGTGGATCAGGTTTGGGTATGACGCTTTGGTTAGTATCAATGGCAATATTTATTGCATCCTCACTTATGGGTTCGCTTAACTATGTGGTAACGGTTATTAACCTAAGAACTAAAGGTATGTCTATGACGAGGCTGCCGCTTACTATCTGGGCGTTGTTTGTAACTGCAATTATAGGTATAGTATCATTCCCGGTTCTTTTATCTGCTGCGTTGTTACTTATTATGGATAGAAGCTTTGGTACTTCTTTCTTCCTGTCTGATATTTATATTGCGGGAGAGGTTTTGCATTACCAGGGTGGTTCGCCTGTATTGTTCGAGCATCTGTTCTGGTTCCTTGGGCACCCGGAGGTTTACATTGTAATCCTTCCTGCAATGGGTCTTGTTTCTGAAATTATGACATCAAATGCCCGTAAGCCAATCTTTGGTTACCGTGCGATGATTGCTTCCATATTAGCTATTGCATTCCTTTCAACTATCGTTTGGGGTCACCACATGTTCATCTCGGGTATGAACCCGTTCCTTGGCTCGGTGTTTACCTTTACAACGTTACTTATTGCAATACCATCTGCTGTAAAAGCATTCAACTGGATAACTACATTATGGAGGGGTAACCTTCAAATGAACCCTGCCATGTTGTTCTCTATTGGTTTCGTATCTACCTTTATCACTGGTGGTCTTACAGGGATCATCCTTGGAGACAGCACGCTGGATATAAATGTACATGATACTTACTTTGTGGTTGCTCACTTCCACCTTGTAATGGGTATCTCTGCACTGTATGGTATGTTTGCCGGTATTTATCACTGGTTCCCTAAACTGTACGGCAGGATGATGAACAAAACTTTAGGCTATATTCACTTCTGGGTTACAGCAGTATGCGCTTACGGTGTTTTCTTCCCGATGCACTTTATAGGAATGGCGGGCTTACCAAGACGTTACTATACAAATACAAACTTTCCACTATTTGACGACCTTGCCGATGTAAACGTTATTATTACATTGTTTGCATTAATAGGAGCTGCGTTCCAATTAGTATTCCTTTGGAACTTCTTCTACAGCATGTTTAAAGGTAAGAAAGCAATACAGAATCCTTGGAGAGCAAATACTCTTGAGTGGACAACTCCTGTAGAGCACATTCACGGTAACTGGCCGGGCGCAATACCTGAAGTATATAGGTGGCCATATGACTACAGCAAACCGGGACATGATGAAGATTTTGTACCTCAAACGGTTCCGATGAAAGAGGGTGAAGAAGAACTACACCACTCTTAATACATATAAAATATAAAAAAGGCTATCCACTCTGGGTAGCCTTTGTTTTTAGTATAATATATACTACTCTAAAGTTGTTACTAAAATTATACAGAGTATACAGGTGGGCTTTGGTTATTGACTACAATTAAGGGATATCAAAATAAGTTTAAATAACTAGTCATTATGATACACAAGTTACTTTTGCCAAATCGCAAAACGTGATAATAAAAATAGTTAATTAATTTCGTCTAAGGTTCAAAAGGCAGATGGTCTTAAAAGAACGTCCTTAATCAGTCAAGAAAATAGAAAGCATACAATGAAAATAACAAGAATCATTAAAACGTTATATCTGTATTTTTTAATTTTGATATTGATTTCTTGTAATGTAAATAAAGCAAATACAAATATAGATATAAGTAATACAGAAGAAAAAAACAAAGGCATCACTAAAATATCTTATTATAATGATAACGGAGAATTAGAGAAGACCTTAGAATATATAAATCTCTGTGGTAAAGAATATTTGAATCAGGGATGGTATTTCGATAAGAAGGGAGATACTTTGTTAGAGAAAAGCCATTTTTTTAAAGTAGAAGTTGAAAAAAAAGTATTGGATCAAAGAGAACAGATTATTATTAAAATATCATACAAACCATTATCCAGAAATACTATCAGCGGTTTTTTGCTCAGTAAGGAAAATCTACTCAAAGACGACTATTGTAATTTGGATGAACATGCAGTAGATACTCTATATTTTGTAAATAATAAGTTGCAATTCTCAACTGGATTCAAAGATAAAGGGCAAAAAAATTTAGGAGGCTACATATTAGAGGTAACTAAGAAACTAACCCCTGAAGGTAGTTATTCTGAAAGAAAAGTATATTTGAGTATTCCATTTGAGGTAAAATAGAATAGCATATTGTGTAAGTTCAGGCTTTTCTAAATTTAAATATCTTATATGACATAATAGTCACAAAGCAACAATCTCCCCGGTCAGAGGAGATTGTTTTTTATACTTAGTCCCACCAACAGATTCTAAGATATAGTAGGAAATAAATTTCGATAATTACGCTGCCTTTCTCTTACTCAAATAATAAACTGGTATCCCGGCAAGCATTATAAGTACACCCCATCCGCAGGTGTCGGCTTTGTCTTTTAGTAAAGCAACACAAAATGATAATGCCAGTACAATATAAATTAATGGCAGCACTGGGTATCCAAAAGCCCTGTATGGTCGCTCAGCATTTGGCATTTTTCGTCTTAAAATGAAAATTCCGAAGATGGTAAGGATATAAAATATCACAACTATGATCATAACATAATCCAACAAATCGCCATACTTACCGGTAAGGCATAAAGCCGAGGCCCATATGCACTGAAACCACAACCCCCATCCTGGCACACTTGCCTTGTTTAAAGAAGCAGCCTTTTTAAAGAAAAGCCCATCCTTAGCCATAGTATAATAAACACGTGCACCTGCCAATATTAGTCCGTTATTGCACCCAAAGGTGGACACCATGATCATGATGGCAATAATGTACGTTCCGGTAGTGCCGAAAATATATTGGGATGCCTCTACAGCCACGCGTTCTGAGGGTGCAAAGGCAATAGCGTCAAGCGGCATGACGGCAACATACATTAGGTTTGCAGAGATATAGATAATGGTCACGATTAATGTTCCAAAAAACAGGCTGAGCCCCACATTACGTTCCGGCCTTTTGATCTCGCCAGATATAAAAGTTACGCCATTCCACGCATCACTACTAAACAACGACCCTACCATAGAGGCCGCCACTGCCGAGAACAACATACTCCCGCCAATAACAGTCCATGATCCGGTATCTTTGCTGTATATTTTCGGGGTCCAAGCATCGGCCCAGTTGGCATCCCAAACTTCGGCTTTGGCAGCAAGTATGAAGCCAAATACAATCAGTCCGAAAAGGGAAGCTATCTTGGCAACAGTGAAAATAGTCTGTATATACTTGCCATTCTTAACGCCCCTGCTATTTATATAGGTTAGCAGAATGATGATGGCAATAGAAACTAATTGCGCTGCATTCAGTTTAAAATTCCCTATCTCATACAGTATATTCTGGTCGCTTACGGGAGGATAGAGGTAGGCAGCAAATTTAGCAAATGCTACTCCCACCGCGGCAATAGTGCCGGTTTGTATCACAGCAAAAAAACTCCACCCATACAAAAACCCCACGAGTTCGTTATAAGCTTCCTTTAAATAAACATACTGTCCGCCTGCTTTTGGGAACATCGCGCTAAGTTCGCCATAGCTTACCGCCGCAATCATAGTCATGAGCCCCGAAATGACCCAAATGAGCGTAAGCCATCCCGCACTGCCCACCTGCTGCATAATGCCGGCGCTTACAATGAATATACCTGATCCTATCATCGATCCTACCACAAGCATGGTACCATCAAGCAGGCCGAGTTCGCGCTTTAAATGTTTGTCTTCGTGTTCGTTTTCTATCATAACTTTGGTTTGTTTCGCTAAAGATATAATTTTTACCTATACATTAAATGTAATTATGGCCGATGCATATTGATACTTCAAGCGTTAACGTATTTTGTACTATTTTAATTCTATCAATTGTAACATCTGACAAGGTATAGTTAAATAGCAAACCACTTAAACCAAAATACTTTTACCTTTAGTAAAAACATTATTATGAGCGACAGTAACATTTTTAAAGTAAATGAAGACGAAAATCAATTTGAATTGCATACTAAAGACGGAACCGCTTTTTTAGAATTTATACGTGAAGGCGAAAAGCTGTTCCTTACCCATACTGAAACTCCCGAAGCATTACGCGGACAAGGTATCGCCGCCGACCTGGTAAAACAGAGCCTGCAACGCGCAAAAGATAATGGGCTCACTGTAGTGCCTTCCTGTTCTTTTGTGGCAAAATATGTAAACAACCACCCGGAGTGGAACGACATACTTTCTGAAGGGTACCGTATGTAGGGTTTAACGCAAATTGAATTATCTTTGCGGTATGAATGAGAATTTAGACCCTACCAATAAGAATTTTAACCCAGACGAGATTGACCTCGAGAAGAAACTCCGGCCGCTCTCGTTTGACGACTTTACCGGGCAGGACCAGGTGCTCGAAAATTTACTGGTGTTTGTTCAGGCGGCTAACATGCGAAGTGAAGCGCTCGATCATACTCTATTCCACGGTCCTCCGGGACTGGGAAAAACGACGCTGGCAAATATCCTGGCTAATGAACTTGGGGTAGGTATAAAAATCACTTCAGGTCCGGTGCTGGATAAGCCTGGCGATCTTGCCGGTTTGCTTACCAATCTTGAGGAACGCGACATATTATTCATAGACGAGATTCACCGCCTTAGCCCCATAGTAGAAGAATATTTATATTCGGCTATGGAGGATTTCAGGATAGATATAATGATTGAAAGCGGCCCTAATGCACGGTCGGTACAAATAAATTTAAATCCGTTTACGTTGGTTGGCGCCACTACACGTTCGGGACTCTTAACGGCGCCGATGCGTGCACGTTTTGGGATATCAAGCCGATTGCAGTATTATACTACCGAGTTACTTACAACTATTGTACAGCGTAGTGCCATGATCATTAACATGCCAATAAGTATGGAAGCTGCCATAGAAATTGCAGGGCGTAGCAGGGGCACACCGCGTATAGCTAATGCCTTATTACGCCGTGTGCGCGACTTTGCCCAGATAAAAGGCAACGGTAAAATAGATATCGATATTGCCCGTTATTCGCTTCGTGCACTAAACGTAGATGCCCATGGCCTTGACGAAATGGATAACAAGATACTCACTACGATAATCGAAAAATTTAAAGGCGGTCCTGTTGGCCTCTCTACATTGGCTACTGCCGTGTCAGAAAGCAGCGAGACCATAGAAGAAGTATATGAACCGTTCCTCATACAGGAAGGCTTTATAATGCGTACCCCGCGTGGCCGTGAAGTAACCGAAAAAGCCTATAAGCATCTTGGCAAGATCAAGCCCGGAATACAGGGAGGCTTGTTTTAAAGAATTTCAGATTTTAGATTTTTTGATTTTAGATTGAACTTCACATAACAATTTTCCACGGCACTGTCATTGCGAGGCACGAAGCAATCTCATTATTTAAATTACATGGTGCACTTAATTAAAACTTGGTGGCCTTTAGGGTAATAATTAGATCAAGGTAGAGCGGTCGAAGAGTATGAGGTGGATGATGCCGAAATGATAAACGACAAACAAAAACATACTGATTTTATAAAAGCCGAAGCGAAACGTTTGGGCTTTTTGTCTTGCGGTATATCTAAAGCTGGTTTTCTGGAGGAAGAAGCACCGCGTTTAGAAAAATGGCTTACTGAAAACCGCCATGGCCAGATGCAATACATGGAAAATCATTTTGATAAGCGTCTCGACCCCACATTACTGGTGGATGATGCTAAAAGCGTTGTCTCACTACTGCTGAATTATTACCCCGAAGAGAAACAAGCTGAAGGCACTTATAAGATATCTAAATATGCCTACGGTCAGGACTACCATTTTGTTATTAAAGAAAAATTAAAGGAGTTGCTGCATTCTATTCAGGAGAATATTGGCGAAGTAGGAGGAAGGGCATTTGTAGATTCGGCGCCTATGCTCGATAAGGCGTGGGCGGCAAAAAGCGGGCTTGGGTGGATAGGTAAGAACAGCAACCTTCTGAGCAAACAGGTGGGTTCGTTCTTTTTTATTGCAGAGTTGGTTATTGATCTTGACCTGGAATACGACCATACCGTAACCGACCATTGCGGTTCGTGTACCGCCTGCCTCGATGCCTGCCCTACAGAAGCTATTATTGCGCCTTATGTGGTAGATGGCAGTAAATGCATATCGTATTTTACAATAGAGCTTAAAGAAAATATCCCTAACAATATGAAGGGTAGTTTTAACGACTGGGCTTTTGGGTGTGACATTTGCCAGGATGTATGCCCGTGGAACCGTTTTTCTAAACCGCACCGCGAGCCACTCTTTAACCCGCACCCTGACTTACTTTCGCTTACCAAAAAAGACTGGGAAGAAATTACCGAAGATACCTTTAGGGCAGTCTTTAAGAACTCAGCGGTAAAGCGTACTAAGTTTGCAGGATTGACAAGAAACATTGATTTTTTGAAGTGATAATTATTAGCTCAGGTTGATAGTTAACTAAAATAAATATTAAAAGATATTTGTATCTATTACAACACCGCAATTAGATGTTAAAATATTTCTAATAAATTTTAAACATGAAAAAACCGGTTTTAATAATTATAACATTTTTTGTGATCGCTATTACTTTCATTTTTATAAATGGATTTATACAATCACGTCGAGAATATATTGAGAAATATGATTTCGTGATAAAAAATATTAAAACTGATATTAAAGGGAATTTAATATTTTACGATAGCCTTCATAATAAATATCGTTTCGTAAGCCATAGATTTAGTAAGCATTTCAAATTAGGAATTTCAACTGGCGATAAAATTTTTAAGGATTACCATTCAAAATATATGATTATATACAGACAAGTAAATAATAAATATCAAATATATTACATACAAGAGCCTAATGGGCAAATTCCCTTTTCATTTTACAGCTATTGACTTTGTAAACTTGAAGTAGCATTATAAACAGGGTAATAATTATTACTCATACTCTGATTTCCACTTTATTGTCTTTGCCATTCTTCAAAAGTAAAAGCTCCGATTTCAATAACAGTACCTTTAGTATTAATGTAGCCCACTCTTGTACGATCAACACCATAGTGGTGGAGTCTCCCTCCTTAGAGCCCATAAATATTTTTTGGTACAGCAATTTGATTTGTACACAAGATAAATGCAGCAAATATAATTATCCAGCTAGCTAATATGCAGTGTTAAATTATAGTTGTGCTTGTTTGTGCTTTATAAGAATGTATACTTTTGCCGGCTATAAAATATAAAAGATATGGTAGTAAGTTTATTGATACAATTTAAAAAGCGGCTTGTAACTGATACTATTGTGGAAGCGCCATGTCCTAAATGTAATAGTGTCGGGACAATGAGGATGTTCGTGCATCAAAAATATGTAACCCTTTTTTTTGTACCGTTTATGCCTAATGGCAAAGAAGCCGTTGCCATCTGCCAAAACTGCCATGCTGTTTATGATAAAGCGGTTTTTACAGATGGTTTAAAACAAAGTTATAAGAAAATTAAAAAACTACCTTTATTATGGATGTATAGTGGTTTGGCTATTGTTGTAGCTATTGTAGGCTTTGCAATTAACACCGGTGTAGAAGAAAGCCGCGCCACCGCACGTCTTGTACTCAAGCCGGAGGCAGGGCATATATATGATGTAAAACTGGACGATAAAGTGTTTACACTGCTTAAAGTAACTGCTGTAAAGGGCGATAGCGTTTATCTGGTGGAAAGCCAGTTCATGTCCGAAGATTATTCTGGGTTTAATGGCCTGCATGAAAAACCTTTTAGGAACGATGCCCATGCCGTGCCCAAAAAGCAAATCAAAGAGTGGTATGACAACGGCGTGATACGCAAGGTAACCGAAAACGAAGAGTAATACTACCGCTAATTAATAACAATAAAGCCCCGCATTATGTGCAGGGCTTCGTTGTTTATTTTTTACTTGCTGCTATCCAAGCATCAACTTTAGTTTCTAAAACTTTTAAAGGAAGGCATCCTGCATTAAGAACCTGGTTGTGGAATTCTTTAATACTGAATTTATCTCCTAACTCTTTTTCGGCTTTTGCACGCAGTTCGCGAATTTTCAATTGGCCTATTTTATAGCTTAATGCCTGTCCCGGTATTGCCATGTAACGTTCTACCTCGGCAATAATGCTTTCTTCGCTCTCAGCTTCGTGCTCAAGCGAATATTGTATTGCCTGCTCGCGGGTCCAGTTTTTAGTATGCAGCCCGGTATCAACCACAAGGCGTATGCCACGGTGCATCTCCGCACTAAGCATCCCGAAATATTGGTAGGAGTCGGTGTAGAGGCCAAGTTCTTTTCCTAAAGATTCGGTATACAAAGCCCAGCCCTCGCCGTAAGCATTAAACCATATTGTTTTTCTAAAAGAAGGTAATGCCTTGTTTTCCTGTTGCAGCGATATCTGGTAGTGGTGCCCCGGTATCGCTTCATGTAAAAACAAATCTTCGTTATCATATACATTATACTTAGTAACATCCGGCAGCGGAACATAAAATATGCCCGGGCGGCTCCCGTCGAGCGATGGCTGATTGTATTCGGCACTCGCACTTGCCTCCCTGAAAGCTTCAGTCCTTCTGACTTCAAAACCGGATTTTGGTTTTATGTCGAAAAGCTTATCAAGGTTAGGCTGCATTTTTTTATAGATCGCATTGTAGTTATCGATTACCTGCTGTGGCTGTGTAAAAGGCATGAGCTCTTTTTTATTGCGCACATAATTAAAGAAATCTTTTAGCGGCCCTTTGTAGCCTACCTGGGTTTTTACTTTTTCCATTTCGGTAGTAATGCGTGCCACCTCTTTAAGACCAAGCTCATGAATTTCATTAGCTTTCATATCGGTAGTAGTATAGCTTTTAATCAGGAAATCGTAGTATTTAGCACCATCGGTAATAGCAGATATGCCGCTTGTCGTTCTGCTTGCAGCAAGGTAATCTGTGTTCAGATAGTTATAAAGGTTTCTAAATGATGGTATTAGCTTCTCGCCAATAACATTGGTGTATTTATCAGTAAGGTCCTTCTTTTCGGCATCCGTAAACGAGGAAGGGAAGTTCTTTACAGGGCTGTAAAATAAATGGCTTTTTACATCGGCTGTAGTCATGGATTCTATTTGCGGAATAACTTTCAATGTAAGCGATTTAGGCAGCACATACCCTTTAGATACGCCTTCCTTCATTTTAGGTATGGCCATCTGCAGCCACGTGTTAAAGCCATCGAGGCGCTCCAGCCAGTTATTGTAATCTTTTACGGTTTTAAAAGGCTGCGCACTCGTGCCACTTGCCTGTTGGGCAATAACAAGCGGTACGCTCGAAAACTGATTTAGTGGCATTAAGTCTTCCCTAAATTCCAGTTGGCCAAGGTTTTTGTCGCATTCAAATTCCAGTACCTGTTTGCTTATAAGGTCGTTCGCATTCAGTTCATCATCTTTAAAACCTTCAATCTCATTTTTATATTTAGCAAAGAAATCTTTTTGTTCCTGAATATATTTTTCATCAAGGCCGTTAGCAAATATATTATTGTAACGTTCATCTCCCGCCATAGTGGCACTAAACGGGAACAGCTTCAGGCTCTCTTCGTGGTACCGTTCTAATACTGCCGTAAGCTTTTTGTTTGGTTCGGCAGGCTGTTCTTTACGTGCACACGATACAGCTCCTAACACTGTAATGATAAAAATGTAAACTAAATTTTTCATGTATATCTGGTTTATGTTTCAAATATACATTTTTTATATATGTGGTTTGAGCTGGCCGCCACCTTCAGTTAGGGTGTATGTTGATTCTTGTAATCCACCTCATAGTTTGTATGCTTCAGCTTCCGCTTTAAGCCGAAAAGAATAACGTTAAAAATTTCCCATTTAAAACGAGAGGCTTACCTTTGCCAGTTCTATAACAATTGCGCAATAATGAATCAATACAGCAAAAGAAGGGAAGCATTGCTATACCACGCAAAGCCCCATCCCGGAAAAATACAGGTAGTACCTACCAAGCCCTATGCAACTCAACGAGACCTTTCCCTGGCATATTCGCCGGGCGTTGCAGAGCCCTGCCTGGAAATTGCGAAAGACGTATCTAAAGTATATAAATATACGGCAAAGGGTAACCTTGTAGCCGTAATAAGTAACGGAACAGCCGTACTCGGTCTGGGCGATATAGGCCCTGAGGCTTCTAAGCCTGTAATGGAAGGTAAAGGCCTTTTATTTAAAATATTTGCAGATATTGATGTGTTCGACATTGAAGTAGATACTAAAGATGTAGATAAGTTTATAGAAACTGTAAAGAATATAGCCCCAACCTTCGGCGGCATTAACCTTGAAGATATTAAAGCACCGGAGTCTTTCGAGATAGAAAGGCGCCTGGTAGAAGAGCTCAACATCCCGGTAATGCACGACGACCAGCATGGAACTGCCATCATATCATCTGCAGCATTATTAAACTCGGCAGATCTTGCCGGTAAAAAACTCGAAGACCTTAAGATAGTTGTTTCGGGAGCGGGTTCTGCAGCGCTGGCGTGTGCTGCACTTTACCTGTTGCTGGGAGTTAAGGCCGAAAACATTACCATGTTTGATATTGACGGCATGATCGTTAAAAGCAGGCAAAACCTGTTACCTATGCATTTAAAATATGCGAAGGACGGCGAACCTAAAAGCCTTGCTGAAGCCGTTAAAGGTGCTGACATGTTTCTGGGTTTATCTGTTGGGAATGTGCTTACTGCCGAAATGCTTTTAAGCATGGCAAATGACCCAATTGTATTTGCGATGGCTAACCCCGTGCCGGAAATTGACTATAATCTTGCTATTGCAACCCGTAAAGACGTTATTATGGCTACCGGGCGCAGTGACCATCCTAACCAGGTGAATAACGTGCTTGGTTTTCCTTATATTTTTAGGGGAGCGCTTGATGTAAGGGCTACCAAAATAAACGAGGCCATGAAAATGGCTGCCGTGCGTGCTCTTGCCGAACTCGCAAAAGCATCGGTGCCGGAGCAGGTTAACATTGCATATGGCGAAACCAAACTAAACTTTGGCCGTGATTACATTATACCAAAACCTTTTGACCCGAGGCTTATAGCGGTTGTGGCGCCTGCCGTAGCACGTGCTGCAATGGAAAGTGGCGTAGCCCAAAAACCAATTACCGACTGGGATAAGTATGGTGAAGAACTTTTAGAGCGCTTAGGTAACGATAACAAAATGGTGCGCCTGCTTACTAATCGTGCCAAGACCGGACCAAAACGTATCGTTTTTGCGGAGGCAGACCAGCTTGATGTGCTTAAAGCGGCACAGATAGTAATGGAAGATGGTATAGGTATTCCTATTTTATTAGGTAACCGTGAAACTATTATAGAGCTTAAAGAAGAAATAGGTTTTGATGATGATGTGCTTATAGTAGACCCTAAAACCGATCATGAAAATGAAAGGCTTAATCAATACGCTCAGGTTTTTTGGGAGTCAAGGCAGCGCAGAGGCATTAATTACCTTGATGCACAAAAATGGATGCGCCAGCGTAATTACTTTGCCGCCATGATGGTAAATATGGGCCATGCCGATGCTATGATAACCGGTTATTCCCGCAGCTACCCGTCATCGGTTAAACCAATTTTACAGTTAATTGGCAGGGCAGAAGGAGTGAGCCGTGTAGCAACTACAAACATGATGCTTACCAAGCGCGGCCCTATGTTTTTATCTGATACCGCTATCAACCCTAACCCTACAGCGGAAGAACTGGCTAATATTGCTATCCTAACCGCGCGTACCGCAAGGTTATTTGGTATAGAGCCTGTTATTGCTATGGTGTCGTTCTCAAATTTTGGATCATCGACCGATCCAAGCGCCGTCAAAGTGCGCCAGGCTGTAAAGTTGCTGCACAGTAGTCATCCAAATCTAATTGTAGATGGGGAAATACAGGCTGACTTTGCCTTAAATCCGGAAATGCACCAAAATAAATTCCCATTCTCTAAGCTTGCAGGTAAAAAAGTGAACACACTTATATTCCCTAACCTAGAATCGGCAAATATTACTTATAAATTGTTAAAAGAGCTTGACAAGATAGTATCTATAGGCCCTATTATGATGGGTATGGATAAGCCGGTGCACATTGTGCAATTTGGCGCAAGCGTGGAGGAGATGGTAAATATGGCAGCAGTAGCTGTTGTAGATGCTCAGGAAAAAGAAAAACGACTTAAAATGCCTAAAATATAGCACGTTGGTGTAAGGTAACATTATTTTGTTATTTTTGGTACGGTTTAAAAAACATCTATGATAGCACATCTTGAAGGGAGAATGGTAGAAAAAACACCTACCGAAGTGGTAATAGACTGCCACGGTGTAGGCTACCACGTTAATATCTCACTGCACACTTATTCGCTACTGCCGGATTCTGATAACATAAAGCTATTCACCTTTTTACAAATAAAAGAAGATGCTCATACGCTTTTTGGATTTGTAGAAAAAGCTGAACGGGAGCTCTTTAAACTACTATTATCCGTTTCGGGAGTAGGGGCAAGTATAGCCCGTACCATGTTATCTTCTCTGGAACCTAAAGAAGTTATACATGCTATAGGATCGGGCAATGTGGTTACCATACAATCCATTAAAGGTATTGGCACGAAAACAGCACAGCGTATTATCCTGGACCTGAAGGATAAAGTGTTAAAACTGTACGATTTGGGAGAAGTTTCTATTCCGGGTTACAATACAAACAAAGAAGAGGCGTTATCTGCCTTGGAGGTATTAGGCTTTAACAAAAAGTTGGCAGAAAAAGTTGTCGACAGAATTGTAAAAGAAACCCCTTCAGCCACAGTAGAAGCAATTATAAAACAAGCATTAAAAAATTTATAGTCCTTGAAAACAGAGTACTCTAAAGACTTTTACATAAAACTAAAGTATAGCTTTTCATTATTATTTTTATTCATCAGCGTTTTAGCGCAGGCCCAGGTGGTTGAAGAGGAAGAAGAAAATGAAGCGTCCCGCGACACTATTAAAGGCTATAACAGCGGTAAAATAGAGCTTTCCAACCCCAACAGTATTATAGCGGCATATACGTATGACCCTGTAACAAACAGGTATATCTATACCAATAAGATGGAGGGTTTTAATATTACCTATCCTATAATCCTGACACCTGAACAATTTGAGGAGCTTGCGCTTCGCGAATCGATGCGGGATTATTACAGGCAAAAATCTAAAGCTATAGATGGTAAAGGAACAGAGAAAGAACAAAAAGACCTTTTACCAAGGTACTATGTAAATTCAAGTTTTTTTGAGACAATATTTGGTAGCAATACAATAGATGTTAAGCCTCAGGGATCAGTAGAATTAGATCTTGGGGTGCGTTATACCAAGCAGGACAATCCTTCTATATCTCCCCGAAACAGGAAGACCTTTACATTTGATTTTGACCAGCGTATAAGCATGAGCCTTCAGGGCAAGGTAGGTACAAGGCTTGCCGTAAATGCTAATTATGACACGCAGAGTACCTTCGCTTTTCAAAACCTAATCAAACTTGAATACACTCCAACCGAAGACGATATTATCCAAAAGATAGAGGTGGGTAATGTAAGTTTCCCGCTTTCTAATTCGCTTGTGCGAGGTGCCCAAAGCCTCTTTGGTGTTAAAGCGCAATTCCAGTTTGGAAAAACTACGGTAACAGGTATATTTTCAGAACAAAAATCACAAACTAAAACAGTAACAGCACAGGGTGGTGGTACAGTTCAGGATTTTGCATTATTTGCCCTTGAGTATGATTCCGACAGGCACTACTTCCTTTCACAGTTTTTCAGAAATCGTTACGACGAGGCGTTGAGAAATTACCCGCTTATAGATAGCCGTGTACAAATTACCCGAATAGAGGTTTGGGTTACTAACAAGCAGAACAGAATTAACGCTGCAGAAAATAATTCGAGGAATATTATAGCACTTCAGGATTTAGGTGAAGGGCGACTTACAAAATTAAGCCCTACGCCCGGCGTGCCAGAAGGTGCTGATATTACCAGCGAAACTGTAGGGTTTAATACTCCCGGCTTTTTCAATACTGTAGATACACAAAACAATCCTATTGAACCAGTTAATGCTTTTCCGGATAACAGGAACAACAAACTGGATCCTGCTATGATTGGGAATGGCGGTTACCTTAATACTACGATAAGAGAGATTGTAACAACAGGACGGGGAAGTTTTAATACGGTTACCGCTAACGAAGGGACTGATTACTCTAAACTCGAAAATGCACGTAAGTTAACCAGTAGTGAGTATACCTACCATACACAATTGGGGTATATATCGTTAAACCAACGATTAAATAACGATGAGGTTCTTGCTGTTGCCTATCAGTATACTGTGGGTGATCAGGTATTTCAGGTGGGTGAATTTGGTACCGATGGTGTTGCCGCTACAAGCGCAGATACATCTACAGACCCAACTACCGGTACTACTACAACAAATAATATATCTACGCAGAGCTTAATTTTAAAAATGCTGAAGGGTAATCTCGTTAAGGTTACAACACCAACCTGGGATTTGATGATGAAAAATATCTACCAGATACCTAATGCTTACCAATTATCGCAGGAAGATTTCCGATTTAACATCATTTATACTGACCCCTCTCCATTAAATTATATTACTCCTACAACAATACCCTTGCCAAATGGCAATGGAAATGAGGCTGAGGTTGCCGATACGCCGCTTTTAAGAGTGTTTAACTTAGACAGGCTTACCTATGCCGGTGATCCGCAAACAGGGGGAGACGGTTTCTTCGATTTCCAAAACGGCCTTACGGTAGATGCACAAAATGGCCGTATTATCTTTACTACTGTAGAACCTTTTGGAGAGTACCTTTATGATAAATTGGCTACAAATACTCCCGGACCTGCTCAATTTGGCTACCAGGATAATTCTGCGTCTAACCCGAACCAGTCCAAATACGTTTATCGCGAACTATACAAAAATACACAGGCAGCGGCTTTACAGCAAAGTGAAAAAAATAAGTTCCAGTTAAAAGGCCGCTTCAAATCAACAGGTGGTAACGGTATTTCGCTGGGAGCATTTAACGTTCCGCAGGGATCTGTAGTAGTTACTGCCGGCGGACGTACGCTTGTAGAGGGTCAGGATTACACAGTGAATTACCAATTGGGTACAGTTCAAATTCTGGACACTTCGTTACAGGCTTCAAACACACCTATAGAGGTTTCGGTAGAAAATAATAGTACTTTCGGACAACAGACAAGGCGTTTTGCCGGTGTGAATGTAGAGCATAAATTTAGCGACAAATTTTTATTAGGTGCTACTTTGCTAAACATGTCTGAGAAGCCGTTTACAAGTAAAACCAATTATGGCCAGGAGTCTGTTAACAATACTATATTAGGCCTGAATACCGTATATAGCACAGAAGTACCATTCTTTACGCGATTAGTAAACAAACTGCCATTTGTGGATACCGATGTGCCTTCAAACTTCTCATTCAGAGGAGAGGTTGCCATGCTAAAACCCGGGGCCAGTAAAGCTGACCAGTTTGGAGGAGAGGCTACGACTTATGTAGACGACTTTGAAGGTACGCAAACTACAATAGACATGCGTGGAGCAAATGGTTGGTCGTTATCGAGTTTGCCATGGACTAATGGTGTAGAACCCGCCCCTAACGACATAACCGCTGGTGACCAAAGAGCGAAACTCGCGTGGTATAGTATAGATCCTGTATTTTACGCGAGCAGTTCAAGGCCCGACGGTATATCAGATCAGGACGTTTCCCAAAATGAAAACAGGCGTGTTTATTACCAGGAGCTTTACCCCGTGACAGATGTTTCTCCAGGATCTACAAATGTAGTAACCACACTCGATTTAAGTTACTTCCCGCAGGAAAGGGGTCCTTATAACTTCAACCCTCTGGCCGCCGCTACTAATAGTTTTACCGAGTCGGATGCGGTTAATAACTGGGGAGCTATAATGCGTTCTATAACGTCTACCAACTTTGAGCAGACTAACGTAGAATATATCCAGTTCTGGATGATGGATCCGTACCAAAATGGCCAGAGTGCCGCCGGGGATGCAATTACTACTAATGACAATACAGGTACTTTCGAGATACATTTGGGAGAAATGTCGGAAGATATATTAAAAGATAACAGGAAGCAATATGAAAATGGACTTCCCGGCACGGATGGCCAGGCTATTACCGCTATAACAAACTGGGGTAAAGTTCCGGTATCTCAATCGCTTATTTATGCATTTGATACAGATGCCGGCAATCGTGGACTTCAGGATGTAGGTTTAGACGGTTTAAATGATGCTGAAGAGGCTGATAAATTTTCAAATTTCAGCGGTTTCGAGGACCCTGCGGCAGATAACTACCAGTTCTTTCTTGCTGCAGATGGAAGTGTTGTAAACCGCTATAAAAATTATAATGGTACTCAGGGTAATTCTCCTGTAGATGTGGGCGATACTAACAGGGGTTCTACCACATTGCCGGATGTTGAGGATATCAACAAAGACAATACCATGAATACCATAGATTCTTACTTTAAATTTAGTGTGCCTATTGAGCCAGGTGCAGCAGTGGGTTCAGGGTATGTAGTAGATGAAAGGCCATTTAGCCAGCAAACAAGCGATGGTGGTACCGTAACAGGAAGATGGTTGTTATACAAAGTGCCTATAGATGCACCTACGAGAGAGAGTATTAACAGCATAAGCGATTTACGCTCTATCCGATTCATGAGGTTATTAATGACAGGCTTTAAAAAGCAGGTAACCCTGCGTTTAGGAGCTCTGGACCTGGTGCGCAGTGAATGGAGAAGATATACAAATTCGTTAGACATTGGACCGGATAATACCGATGATGCCGTAGCAGATCTAACCGGTTTTGACGTTGTATCGTTAAACATACAGGAAAATGGCGACAGGGTGCCTATACGTTATGTATCGCCACCAGGTGTAATTCGTGAGCAGCTGTATAGTAACAATGCTGTTATAAACCAAAACGAGCAGTCATTGTCTTTAAGGGTGTATGCTACGAATAATACATTAAATACAGACGTGGGCCTTGAACCTGAAGATTCGCGTGCGGTCTTTAAAAACGTGAACGTTGACATGCGTCAGTACAAAAAGTTAAGAATGTTTTTACATGCCGAAGCGCTTTCTGCAAACAGTAATGTACCTAACGCAAACCCGCAACCGGATAATAACATCAATGATTACGAAATGATAGGTTTCCTTCGTTTTGGTAACGACTTTGTAGATAACTATTACCAGATTGAAAAACCGTTAGTTTTATCACAGTTTAATAATTCCAATCCTGACAACGTTTGGCCTGCTGATAATGAAATACTGGTAACGCTGGAAATGCTTACCAAACTTAAAATACTTGTTTTACAGGGTGTGCTTAATGATCCTGATGAAAATGGAGTAAACTACATGACAGCCAGCGAGCTGGATCCATCTATAACCGGTGGCGATGGTCAGGTGCGTATAGGTATAAAAGGAAATCCTAACTTTGGTTTTGTGCGTACCCTAATGGTGGGTGTAAAAAACAATACACAATATCTTGCAGACCAGCATCCCGGCGACCCTTCTTACCCTGTAAGGCACGTAAGGGGAGAGGTTTGGTTCAATGAGCTTCGCCTTTCTGATATGGATAATAAAGGTGGTGTAGCTGCTGTAGCATCTATGGATACTAATATGGCCGACCTGATAAACGTTTCGGCAACGGGTAACTTTAGTACTATTGGGTTTGGTACCATAGAGCAGGCGCCTAACGAAAGGAGCAGGGAAGAGACTAAACAATACAACCTTGTAGCTAATATTAGTGCAGGTAAGCTTTTACCTAAATCGTGGAACCTGAACATACCGTTTAATTATAGTGTGGGTGAGCAAATAATCACGCCTGAATATGATCCTTTCTACCAGGATGTGAAACTGGATCAACTTTTGGATATAACCGACGATCCGGCAGCCAGAGATAATATCAAAAACAGGGCTATAGATTATACTAAAAACAAAAGTATCAACTTTATAGGGGTTAAGAAAGACAGGGCAGCCGACCAAAAACAACATGTTTATGATCCGGAGAATTTAACCTTAGGCTACTCTTTTAATCAAACGGAACACCATGATTATGAAATAGAAGACTTGCTGGACCAGCAGGTTCGTGTTACGGCAGATTATAACTTTACCTTCCAAAGTAAGCCGATAGAGCCGTTTAAAAATACGGCGTTCATGAAAAAGAGCCAGTACTGGAAAGCACTAAGCGATTTTAACTTTAATTATCTGCCATCTAACATCAACTTTAGTTCTAATATACTAAGGCAATATAACAGGCAGCAATACCGTAATGTAGATGTAGACGGAATTGCTATAAGCCCTTTATACAGAAGAAATTATTTCTTTAACTACCAGTATGGCTTCAACTACAATATTACCAAGGCGCTTAAGTTCAATTACCAGGTTGCGACAAGTAACATCGTTAGAAACTATATAGATGCTGAAACTGATAGGCCAATAGAAGATGCTACCGTGTTTAATGATTTCTGGAACATTGGGCAGGCAAACACGCATACACAGAATTTTGTCGTTAATTACGATTTGCCGTTAAATAAGATACCGGTTTTAAGCTTTATAAAATCTACTTATAGTTACACAGCAAGCTATAACTGGCTACGATCTACAGATGCGTTAGCGTATGCAGAAGTTACTGATCCTAACACAAACAAAAGTACCACGTATAATTTAGGTAATACGATCCAGAATGCAAATTCGCATAAGCTTAATGCCACGCTTAGCATGGACTTGTTCTATAAATATCTGGGCATAGGACAGAAGAAAAAAGTTGCACCTAAAAACGCTGCACCGGCCGCTGCACCTAAACCAGGTGAAAAAGTGGTCGCTGCACCTAAACAGGAAGCATCGGGCAATGTGTTTGTAAACGGGCTGATAGGTATTGCTACAAGTGTAAAGAACATTCAGGTTAGCTACGCAGAAACCAACGGTACACAGCTTCCGGGCTTCTTGCCTTCCATAGGGTTCTTAGGCACTACAAAACCAAGTATGGGCTTTATATTTGGTAGCCAGGCCGATGTGCGTTATGATGCGGCACGCGCAGGATATTTAACTAATTATCAAAACTTCAACCAGAATTTCACCCAGGTCAATACAAAAGATCTTAACCTTACCGCATCGGTTGATTTATTCCCTGACTTTAAAATTGATTTGACCGCAGACAAAACATCTTCGCAAAATTTTTCTGAGCAATATGATGTTGCAGATGACGGTCAGTACATGCCGCGTTCGCCATATAATTATGGTAACTTTCAAATATCAACCATTCTTATTAAAACCGCGTTTGACGCAAGTACGATAGATGTTTCTGCAGCGTTTGACCAGATGAGAGAGAACAGGCTTATAGTTGCCAACAGGCTTGCAGAGCAATTTTATGGACCGGGCAATACGATACCGCGATATGAAGCTGAACCGCCTATTCCAAGTCCGGACCCAACAGTTCCTCCACGTCCAAGTTTTGCCACAGTAAATGCTGGATTCCCTGTTGGATTTGGACGTAACAGCCAGGCAGTATTGTTGCCTGCGTTTATCGCTGCTTATTCGGGCCAGGATGCGGGTAGCGTTAAGACTGGAATGTTCCGAAACACGCCATTACCAAACTGGGTGGTTAAGTATACAGGTTTAATGAGGTATAAATACTTTAAAGATCACTTTAAACGATTCTCGCTACAGAGTGGTTACAGGGCTTCTTATAACATTAACTCTTACCGATCTAATTTTGATTACCATCCGGACAGAGCTACTAACAGTGATCCCAATGATAATAATAATCGGGACAATGATGGAGCGGGAAATTTCTATACGAAAAACGTTATATCAAATGTTAACTTAGCTGAGCAATTTAACCCGCTTATACGTGTTGATATGGAGATGAAGAACTCTATGAAGATATTGGCAGAGATACGCAAGGACCGTACACTCAATCTTAGTTTTGACAACAACCTGCTTACAGAGGTGAGAGGTAATGAGTATGTTGTAGGTCTTGGTTACCGTATAAAAGATGTAATCATTAACTCTACGCTGGCAGATAACCCGACCAACACCATAAGGAGCGACATTAACCTTAAGGCCGATTTTACGTTAAGGAAGAACCAGACTATTGTACGTTACCTTGATTATGACAATAACCAGCTGGGCGGCGGTCAGGACATATGGACACTTAAGCTAACAGGAGATTACTCGTTTAGCAAGAACCTTACGGCTATATTCTATTATGATCACTCGTTTTCTAAGGCGGTTATATCTACATCATTCCCTATTACAACTGTTCGTACCGGCTTTACATTAAGGTACAACTTTGGAAATTAATGTAGAAAAAGATTTTAGAATTATTGTTATAAAACATACATTTGCCAAAAATAAACAAACTAACAACTATGAATATTCCTGCAGATTTAAAATACACGAAAGATCACGAATGGGTTAAAATTGATGGTGATACTGCAATTGTGGGCATTACAGATTTTGCTCAAAAAGAGCTTGGTGATATCGTATATGTTGAGGTAGAAACTTTAGCCCAGGTGCTTGCTAAAGATGAGGTTTTTGGAACTGTAGAAGCTGTTAAAACAGTATCTGACCTTTTCCTTCCCTTATCAGGTGAGATCACTGCATTTAATGATGCCCTTGAATCTAAACCTGAAACTGTAAACTCTGATGCTTATGGCGACGGATGGATGGTTAAAGTTAAGTTCTCTGATGCATCTGAAATAGATGAGTTGCTAAGCAGCGAACAGTACAAAGAACTTATAGGTGCGTAAATTATTCCTGGGGGCGGCATTGTTATGGACGTGTTTTATAACAGTCTGCTGTCTTGTTAGTATTAGGAATTTTGAAAGCGTACCGGTACAGGAGGTTAATATAGACAAGTATGTTCATGCTGCCTTTTATTTTATTTTCACGGTGCTTTGGTATCAGTTTTTTAAGCTGGGCAATCCGCAAAAAAATAGAAGTTATCGTCTAAGAGTATTCTTGATGGCAGTGCTATTCGGAATATTTATGGAACTCTGCCAGCAGTTTTTCACCATCGACAGAAGTGCCGACGTTAGTGATGCGTTAGCCAATACTACAGGGAGCGCAATAGCAATTTTACTATTATGGCTCGTAGAAAGAATAAGAAACAAAAAAATCCCAAACTTATAGTTTGGGATTTTTTTATTTAATATCCGAGTATCTTCTTTATTCGATAGTGAAGTATCCAATTAAATCAAAAAAACCTTCCCGGGTTAGTGGGAAGGCTTCTTTTTCATAGCAAGTTTTGTCAGGATTTCTTTTTCATAGCAATTATCGTCAACAACCTTTGCAATGCAGTATATACTGTAGACGCATCATTGTTTAAAAGGTTGCGTAGATCATTAAAAAAAATTAAAGTTTTTTGCTCCGGTTTTAAGAGTCATTCCTTTTATCAGCGAATTATTTTGGAGTATCTTTGCACCAGTTTTTGAAAATCCAATGAAAATTATTTTGAACGCTTCAGAAAACGATGTTTCTTTCAGGTCGCTCTTTGCCGACTTTGCGGCTATTACCAAAGCCAGGCTCGCCATCAGTGTAGTTTTTTCTTCGGTAGCCGGATATCTTTTAGGCTTCTCAGAGATTAATCCCTTTAGCTGGGCTACCTTGATACTTCTTACCATTGGCGGATATTGTATGGTGGGAGCATCAAACGTATTTAACCAGGTTATAGAAAAAGATCTCGACGCCCTTATGGACCGGACGAAAAACCGACCGGTACCGTCGGGTAAAATGTCTGTGCGTAATGCTTTTGCCCTTGGGGTTGTGCTTACGGTCTTAGGGCTTGCTATTTTATACAGTATAAACCCTAAGACAGCAATGTTTGGGGCAATATCTATATTTTTATATACCAGCGTTTATACCCCGCTAAAAACTATAACCCCCTTAGCGGTGTTTGTGGGTGCTTTTCCTGGTGCTATACCTTATATGTTAGGATGGGTCGCTGCTACTAATGATTTTGATATCGAGGCGGGCACGCTTTTTCTAATACAGTTTTTCTGGCAGTTTCCGCACTTTTGGGCTATTGGTTGGTTCCTGTTCGAAGATTATAAAAAGGGTGGTTTCTTTATGCTGCCTACCGGTAGACAGGATAAAAAGACAGCGCTTCAAATTATACTGTACACATGCTGGCTTATACTTGCATCACTACTACCGGTTACAGGTTTTACAGGGGAACTGAAATTAACCTACGTATCCGGGGCTATTGTTTTAGTGTTAGGGTTATGGATGCTGTTGTATGCTGTGAAGCTTTATAACAACATGGATGTTGCAGCTGCCCGTAAGTTAATGCTTGTTAGCGTGTCGTACATTTCGCTGTTGCAGATAATATATATTGTAGATAAATTTATCAGATAATACACAATGGAAAAGATTAAAATGTCGCTTGAAGAGCATTATGACAGGAACGCAAGGTCTAAAAAGATGCTGCTGTGGTTTGCTATGATAAGCATGTTCATGATGTTTGGAGGGCTAACAAGTGCTTATGTAGTAAGTACCTCAAGGCCGGACTGGGTAAAAGATTTTGTATTGCCGCAGGCATTTATAATAAGTACAATAATAATAATTATAAGCAGTGGTACATTTCATTTCGCAGTAAAAGCGGTTAGAGATAATAACCGCCAGCTGGCTACCAGTCTTCTTATGGCAACCCTTGGGTTAGGGATAGCCTTTGTAGCTGCGCAGTTTTATGGCTTTAACGAAATAATACAATCAGGGTACTTTTTTACCGGCCCGGAGAGTACAATTACAACTACATTTGTATATATTGTTACGATAGTTCACCTTGCTCACCTTATAGCCGGACTTATTGTACTTTTAGTAGTAATTTATAATCATTTTAAACAAAAATACACTCCTACACAAACCCTTGGTATAGAGTTGGGTGCAATGTTTTGGCACTTTCTCGATATTTTGTGGGTTTATTTGTTTTTATTTTTCTATTTCTATTAATGGAAAAAAAATGT